>WNGQ01009290.1_pt1 | contig 11716 bp, 13 predicted proteins | sample 5407661 | NCBI WGS metagenome assembly WNGQ01 (sample SAMN13153382, study PRJNA577476) | soil metagenome | isolation source: 60 cm soil or saprolite under Garry oak tree replicate 2 | place: USA:California | collected 2016-06-15
GACATGTTCACCGCAGTAGCTGCCTCCCATTGCCCGCGCGGAACTTGCACGATAGCGCCACGCACGATCTCGGCGCCATATGCTCCATAGCTGAGGCCTAGGGCCAGTACTCCAGCCTGAAGTGCCGTCAACTGTGGGCCCACGAGGGGAAGCGCGAAGTAGAGCCAAAACATGACCACAAGAGCCGACATGCTGCGGAATCCTTCCACATACACTGCCGCGATGGCCCTGATCCAGCGCTGCCTTGCAAGGCGGGCGAGCCCAGCTGCAAAGGCGACCACGCAGGCGAGGATCGCCGAGAAGAGCGTCACCTCCAGGGTGATCTTGAGCCCTGAGAAGAGAGCGTCTGCCAGGGTTATTACTAGTGACATTGGTATCCTCCTTACAACCAGGCGAGCGCGAATGCTCTACCTGATGCTCGTCATTGAGCCAGGGCGGCAGTCTCTACGCCTTACACACCTGTGCAGCGGTTACCTGGTACGCTCCGGTCACCGTCTCACCGGTGAAGCCAAACGGCTCGACGAGCTTTAACAACTCGCCGCTCTTCTGCATTGCGGCCAATTGCTGGTTGAACTGCGTGACCAGAGAAGCCTCCGACTTACGGAAGCCATACCCCCCGGCGGTGATCTTTTTCTGACCACCAATGACGGGGACGAAAGGCGACGTTACTTCGAGGTTCCTGTAGCCTCCCGTCTTGATCAGGTACTCCAGCGAGATGGCGGTCAGCGCAAAAGCGTCGATGCGGCCAGAGGCCAGCGCCTGGATGCCGGTTGGGCCATCGGGAAAGAGCTGGAGCCTGGAAGAGGGCACGCCGGATTGCTTCATCCAGGGGCCTTCCACCGCCCCGCTTTCGGCTCCCACAACAACGTGGGAGCTGGCCAAGCTTTGATAATCGGTGAGGTTATGCGGGTTGCCCGCCTTGACCGCGAGAGCTTCGGTCGCGACGTAATCTGGGTTGGAGAAGAGAATGGCATTGCAGCGCGGCGGCGTGATGAACATCCCGGCAGCTATTATGTCGAACCGGTTGGCGTTCAGCCCCGGTATCAGGGCACCAAACTCGGTCAAGACGCCCTCCACATCCGGCACGCCGAGCTTCTGCATGACCGCTTTAGCCACGGTAGGTGCCTCACCGGTCAACTTCCCTGACGAGTCCGCATAGTACGGAGCCTCATTAGCGAACCCGACGCGGATGACCCCGGCCTTGCGGAGCTGGTCAAGCAGATTTTCACTTGAGGTCGAGGTGCTTCCTCCGCACCCCGCCAGTACAGCCGGGGTCATGGCGATCCCGGCAACAGTCAGAGTCGTTCGCTCAATGAACGTACGTCGGTTTATCCGCTCCCGCAGTATGTCATACATGGGAGACCTCCTTGTCTGATTGCTGGTCTGAACATGGTGCCAGCACTGCTGATCATCTGCTCATTCCCTAACTTCGTCACCTGCGCTACTGGTTTATTGGCGTCGCTCGTGCGACGTGCGCCTCTCCCTCTTCCAAAGCCTGTTCGAGAATGTCGAGCCCCTGGTTCACATCTTCGTCAGTGGCCACAAAAGGAATGTGCAGACGGACTACATTATCGTAGAGGCCCGACTTCAAGATGATCAGACCACGTTGATGACAGGCCTGCAGGACTTGGGCGGTCAACTCTGGAGCAGGCTCCTTGGTCGCGCGGTCCTTGACGAGTTCGAGCGCCAGCATGGGTCCCAAGCCACGCACCTCGCCAATACTGGCGAAACGCCCTTGCATCTTCTCTAGGCGCGGACGTGCCAACTGTGCGATGGCCATCGCCCGCTCCAGCAGCTTGTCCTCCTCGAAGACGTCCAGCACCGCAAGGGCCGCAGCGCAAGCAACCGGGTTGCCGCTATAGGTGCCACCCAGGGAACCCGGCACGGGAGCGTCCATGACGTCTGCCCGTCCGATCACTCCACTGAGTGGCAGGCCCGCTGCAATCGACTTACCGACCAGGAGCAAATCGGGCGCGATCCCGTAATGCTCGACGGCAAACATCTTGCCTGTCCGACCATATCCTGTTTGGATCTCGTCTGCCACGAGCAGAATCTGGTGTTGGTCGCAGATCTTGCGCAGCTCATGGAGAAACCGTTGCGGGGCGACCACGAAGCCGCCCTCTCCCTGCACCGGTTCCACAATCAGGGCGGCGACCCGTTCCGGGGACACCTGGGTGCGGAACAAGTGACTCAACTGCGCTAGAGCTTCATCGACGCAAGCATCCTCACTGCCCGGGTAGCGGTAGGGATAGGGATAGGGGGTCAGGTAGGTTTCGGGAGCAAAGGGCCCGAATCCATCCCGGTAAGGATGGATCTTGCCGGTAAGGGACATGGTGAGGAGGGTCCTCCCGTGAAAACTGTTCTGGAAGGCCACCACAGCACCACGCCCCGTGGCGGTGCGGGCGATCTTGACCGCGTTCTCGACCGCTTCGGCACCGCTATTCAGGAACAGGGCTTTCTTGGGAGACGAGCCAGGAACGAGATCTGTGAGGCGGCGTGCCAGGTCCACGTAGGGTCGGTACATAGCGACCGAAAAGCAGGTGTGCAGGAAGTTGTCTACCTGGGACTTGACGGCCGCCGTTACTTTGGGATGACCGTTGCCATCCACATCTTCGAGACGGGCTCCCTGCCCTCGAGCGGCAAATATCGGTACCGCGCTACTCACTCCACGAGCGACATAGCGCACGCGGCGCTCTAGTTGCTCACGATCAGCTGGACCGGGCCAGTCAGCCGCGCTGGTACCCGCCTCTAGTAAGCGATCTTGAAGAGACACAAGCTTCTCCTCCCCTTCTACTGATGTTTTGATATGAGGACGAGCTCTCATGAGGATGAGCTTGTCCTTATACTCAATTCAGCGGCTTGACGGGGCAAAAGAGCATGCCCCAGGCCGCTTTCAGAGAATGAACGGCTCTGAACAGAACACCACTATGAAGCTATTGCGCTACACATTTGTCCTTTACACGAAAGGCGAGAGCGAAAAGATGCACCCACTAGGTACCCCCTTCACCAGACGCGTCAGCGCTAGCTGAAGAGCTTTCCTCGCCGTATGCGCTGCAGGACCTCATGAACCATTGGCGCATCGCGCAGTGAGGTTGCCTGCGTCTCTGCGTACGCTGGGGTTTCCATGATCATATAGTGATCCCTGAGCGCCTGTCGTGTCCGGTCCTCATCGCGTGCCCGAATGCCATCGAGAATGGCCTGGTGCGCTGAGGCCTCCCAGAACTCCGGGCGATCTACGTATGGTGGCACCGAACTGAGCATCACGACATGCTGCAGGGGCCTGAGCATGACCTCGAGAGCAGGGAGGTTGGTGGCTCGGAGCAGGTCGAGATGGAAGGCCAGGTGCTCATTCTGGACGTGTTGCCAATCTCCTTGGCGAAGCGCCTCATCGAGGGAGGCAAGGTCTGCCGCCAATTGCCTGATGTCATCCTCGCTGGCACGCCGTGCAGCAATCGGGCAAACTCCGGTCTCGATTGCCGCGCGTGCCGCCAGAACATCGTGGATAGTAAGGTCGGAACGCAGCAGGTGCAAGATCAGCGCATCCGCCACGGTGCTCTCACCGGGAGGATCGACCACCGTGCCTTGCCCATGCTGGACACGTACCAGTCCGCGTGCTGAAAGGGTGCGCACAGCGTCCCGGATCACGCTACGGCTCATCCCGAACGCCTGGCATAACTCGGCCTCGGTGGGCAACTTCTCCCCTTCTCGCAACTCGCCACTGAGGATGAGGCGCTCGATTTCGGCGACCACCTGGTCACTCAGTTTGGTCGTATCGTTCCTTGGTGCTATTTTCCGTAAGACATCAGGGACATCAACCATGTCCGTCATTCCTAACACAAAGCTGTTGTCATGCCCTTCCGCCCAGATATCCTCTTTTGAGGTGTCCTGCCCTAGCTTATATGACATCATACATCATATATATGATGTATGATGTCATATATTATATCACACTGACGCAAGTTCGTCAAGAGATTGACCACTGAAATCCCGGTATGATATGATATGTATGATGTCATATGTCTATGACATGTTGCACCAACAACGGTATGTTATATATTGTTGCTTGTTGTTGCTCCGGCCTGCGAACGGTCCGGGAAAGGTCTGGGAGTAATCATGAATGGACGCCTGAACGGTAAGATCGCCATTATCACCGGCGCAACCTTAGGAATCGGCAGGGCAACGGCCGAGCGGTTCGCAGCAGAAGGGGCAAAGCTGGTGCTGGTTGCACGACGCACAGAGCTCGGCGAAGAGTTAGTCTCGCTCTTGGGCAAAGACAAGGCCACCTTTGTCACTGGGGACGTGGCCGATCCCGCCACTGCGGCCGAAGCCGTCGCGGTTGCGACAACACTAGGTGGTCTTGACGTGCTCGTCAACAACGCCGGCATCGATTTTACGAGTGACCTGCTGGAGACAGCTCTGGAGGACGTAAGACGTGTCCTCGAGGTGAACTTCATTGGTGCGTTTTTGATGCTGAAGGAGGCGGCTCGGGCCATGTGCCACAGTGGCAAAGGCGGGTCTATTATCAACCTGACCTCGCGGGTCGCATCTGTAGGGGTACCGACCATGACCATCTACGGGGCCACCAAGGGGGCTTTGTTGAGCCTGACGCGCGGGGCCGCCATCGACTTGGCGAGATACTCCATCAGGGTCAATGCGGTGGCCCCTGGCCTGACCCAGACTCCGTTGTTCGAGGCATGGTTGGCGGCTCAACCCGATCCAGAGCGGTTCAGAGAAGCGACCGTGGCTACCATCCCCCAACGTCGCTTTGCCTCCCCGGAAGATGTGGCTTCGGCCATTCTCTACTTTGCTTCGGACGAATCTGCCCATGTAACGGGCGCTTCTCTTGCGGTCGATGGAGGCTATACCGCGGCATAATCGCTGCCAACTGTACCTATACGGCCCGAGGTCACGCCAGCTGTTACCAAATGTATGGCTTTCGATCCTCATGGCTCTTACGCACATTGATTTGCCGATCTTCTTAAAATTAAGAAATGCTGATATACTATAGAGGAAACACGATCCTAGTACTGAGAAAAAACTGCTCCTGGAAAGTGCAGGCAGGAAAACGACATGCATGATACCCTGCACACGCGTTCTGTCCGTCCTATCTTTTCTGAAAGAGAGAGGCATAATGTCACGACAACAGAGACTTATCCAACTGCCCCTGGTTGGCACGATCCTTCTTTGCGTGCTTGTTGGTGTGTACTTGCTTGCATGGAAGCGTTTTTCGAAACCAGACTCTTCGACCACTATCATCAAGCACTCGGTCGAGACTTCTTCCGATGACAGCATCAAGTATTGGACAGCCGACAAAATGCGCCATGCCAAAGCCGCTCCTCTGCCGAACGTCGAGGCTCTCGAGCGAGAGAAACAGCATCGGCGACGCCCTCCACACACGTCTAATCCACGCCATGCTGAATGAAAGAGAGAGGCATGATGTCACACCTGCAGAGACTCATTCTCCATCCCCTGACCAGCAAGATCTTTCTTTGCTTGCTTGCCATTGTGTACCTGGGGTACCTGGCTACATTTGGACGTTTTCTGTACACGTCGATATCAACCCCTTCGGGGACTATCGCTGAACACCAGCTAGATACAAACTCCAGCGTTATCAAGTATTGGACAGTAGCTAATATGCGCGATGCCACCGACGCCGATCAGCTGAATAGCAATGCTTCCGATCTTAGACAGGAGAGCCTCGATACCAGCACGGGCAGGGCAGTCCAGCAACCGGGACAGCCCCCGCGCAATGAGAATCCGGCTTATCCCCTCTCGACCGTGGGGAAAATCTTTTTTAGCAACGCCTCTGGTCAAGACATGGTCTGCTCTGGTACTGCCGTCGAAAGTCTCAATCAGAGTGTGGTTGACACGGCTGGCCACTGCCTCTACTGGAATAGTGACTGGGTACAGAACGTGATCTTCTGCCCTCTGTACGAGAATGGCAGTACGCCTTACGGCTGCTGGGCCGCTCGCGATTTGGAGGTTCCTTCCGACTGGATACATGCCAAGCCAAATGACTATCATCATGACCTGGGCATGGCCATCGTTTCTCCCAATAGCCAGGGTGTCTTGACCGACATGGTCGGCGGTGCTGGTTGGGCCTATAATGAGCCTGTCAATCAACCCTTCACTGCCTATGGCTACCCCGCGGCGCCTCCCTTCGATGGTCAGACCAGACAGCTCTGCGAGGCTTCCTCCGGCACCATCTGGCAGCATGGGGAGGGTAAGGTGGTCTCCATCCCCTGTAATATGACCGGTGGCTCCAGCGGTGGCCCCTGGTTCATTCAGAGCAGCGGCAACTTGTACCTCGACGGCCATAACGACTTCATCAGCAGTATGCGGCCCGGGCACATGTTCTCTCCCTACTATGATGATACATGGTACGCCCTTTACGACAAAGCCCAGCATACGTAAGGAGATGCTTGTTTACTCTTGATTCTCTAGAATAATATGTATTGCTTGCTTGAGCTTCTCGTACACAGCATCTAGATGCTCTGGCATCACCTTTACATCGGCTATGACCGGCATGAAATTGGTATCGCCGTTCCAGCGTGGCACAATATGCAGGTGCATATGTTCATCGAAACCCGCACCTGCCACTTTGCCCTCATTAATGCCCATATTGAAGCCATCGGGCGTCATTGCCAGCCGCAAAGCCTTGAGAGCCAATTGCGCCTGAGCCATCAGTTCCGCCAACGTCGCAGCATCCAGCTTCACAATCGTATCTACATGCTGGTAGGGCGCAATCATCAAATGTCCATTGTTGTAGGGGTAGAGGTTCAGCATCATAAAGCAACGCTCGCCGCGATAAAGAATATGATACTCCTCATCACGATGCGCTGCCGGTTGCGTACAAAAAATACAGCCCTTTTGCTCTGTTTTGGGCGCAATATAAGCCATGCGCCACGGTGCCCATAGTGTTTCCATGCAGGCATTATAGCACAATGTTAGGAAGCACAAGGAATCAGGAGGTACAATACAATTGTACCTCCTGATTCCTTGTGCTTCCTAATTTATTGTGTCCAATGCTCAGCCCATTGGTGGATAGCATCCACGACTGGACCAAGAGCGCGTCCCTTCTCTGTAAGTTGGTATTCAACACGTACAGGAATTTGGGGATAGACGATGCGCTCGATCACTCCTTCCATTTCCAGTTCTCGCAAGCGATCACTCAACACACGATCAGAGAGACCTTCCACCGTTGTCGTTAACTCGCAAAAACGTTGTGGCCCTTCCAAAAGTGCATAGAGAAGCAGCCCCGTCCAACGTTTTCCCAGTAACTGGATAGCATGTTCATACTTCGGACAAATGGCGTGGGTAGACGATAGTTGTGTTTCTGTTATTGGCTTCGTTGCCATAGATTTGCCTGCCTCTCCGGTCATGTGAATAGAACCAAAGCAGAGGAATACTCCTGAAGACTAACATTATGTTTACCCTAGTATACCATCTTTTTTTCTCTAAGGCAATAGATGATACTTATGAAAAGTAAGTAAACATGATTCTCCTGGGCACGGGCGTGCTGTATCTTCTGTAATAGACATGTCTCTTGCGACAAGCTGAGGCCGTCAACGAAAAGGAGCCCTTGGCGGGGTTTCCCCATGAGAGGCACTCATCTAGATGAACGCCTCTCATAGGCTGGTGTGTTGCGGTAGCAGTGAGGCAGCCAGTTGGTCGAACGAGTTTGGTATTCCACCAGGAATACCGCTATGGTAGACACTCTTGGCGAGTGTCCACACACTACTTTTTGACAACAGCGTCGGCGAGTTCCTTGCCAGGGGTAAAGCGTACACGCTCTTTTGCGGGTACTTCGATAGGTTGGCGGTCGCGAGGGTTGACTCCCTTGCGTGCCGCACTGCGGCGTACCTTGAAGGAGCCGAAGCCTACAAGGCGTACTTCGTTGCCACCCTGAAGAGCCTCACGAATGCTCTTCAGCGTCGCTTCTAAAGCGGCCTGAGCCTGTTTCTGAGAGATATCCGCTTGCTGTGCAATACGCCGTGAGAGTTCCTGCCTCCCAAGCGTTGTGCTACCAGTTCCGGTCTCGTCTGAGCCTTCAGTTTGCTTTGCCGTAGTCTTTTTTGGTGTAGCCATGGATGCAAAATCCTCCTTACAACAATCAACATAGCCGTCTTTCATTCCAACCTCGTATTGTTGGGCCTGTAGAGCAGCATCATAACCTCACTGCCGTTAGGAGTATAGCACGCGATTTCAAGAAATTCAAGGTCTAAATCCGCTCTATAAGCGATTTCACAATATAGATCAGCCTGACAAGCCAATCTATAGCAAGCGATCAGGTGAAAAATTGGCTTATTAGGCGGCATAAAGGGCGACCACGAGGGCCATCCTTTTGCACTGCTTTATCTCGCTGGCCATACTTGTACTGTCGTATCACTTCCCGCCGAGGCAATATGTTTGCCATCAGGTGACCATGTAAGATTATTGACACCAGAGTTAGAGCCGGATATGGTATGACCGGGATAATAATCGGCGTGACCGCGATAGGTATAGACATGCTGGCCTGTGAACGCATCCCAGATCAGCACCAGACCACTACCATCGGCAGAGGCAATGCGTTTACCATCGGGTGACCATGCTACTGCAAAAACTTCTGCATTATGACCGTTGTAGGTATACACATTTTTGACCGAAGCAACTTCCCATACTTCTATCTGCAAACTCGTAGCTTTGGCAATATAGCGGCCATCAGGTGACCACACTACCTGGTGAACTGTGCCGTTATGATAGCCGTAGGAGATAGCGTTGTTCATAGTATCCGCGTCCCAGATTTGTACATCCCCATTGCCACCCACGGCAATACGTTTGCCATCAGGTGACCATGCTACTGTATTCCATGGTGGGGGTGCGCCGCGTATGGCAAACTTACTGCCAAACGTCCCAATCGTTTTACCAGTAGTCGCATTCCACTCCTGCACTGTTCCATCATTGCTGGCCGAAGCGATGCGCTTGCCATCAGGCGACCATGCCACTGCGAAGATGACATCACTGTGTCCCCGATAGGTCAGCATATGTTCGCCGGTACTGGCATTCCATACCTGTACCGTGGTATCTAGACTGCCAGATGCCATATAACGGCCATCAGGCGACCACGCCACTGTCAGCACATCGCTGCTATGTCCACGATAAGTCAGCACATGCCCTCCGCTACCTGCATCCCATACCTGCACTGTATGATCGCCGCTAGCAGAGGCAATGCGCCTGCCATCGGGCGACCACGCCACACCACTCACATAGTCGGAGTGACCATGATACGTAAAGTGGGCAGGGGGCGTAAAAAAGCGTTGAATGTCGGCAATCGTAGCGGAGAAGTCTATATATGTACTAGCAATGATCAGTGGTATCAATATAACTACCAAAATAAGTATTGTGCGTGCCGATGGGCGGCGAAAAAAACGTCGCTGCTTCTTCTGCTCTTTCATTCCAAGTAGACCCTTCACTGCATCATTTGGCATTAACATGATGACCGCAAGGGTCATCACTACTATACTACGCCTTCTACCCGTATTTCGTATATAGTAGTGATGACCCTTGCGGTCATCATGCCTTTACGCCAGGAATGATTTATGGCTCTCCATCCTTCCGGGTGAAAACACAACAATAATCATTTGAGCCTCTGTACCTTGATTGACCTGCTCTTACGAATTTACGACCAAATCACCCGGAAGGATGGAGAGCCTGATTTATACACATATTGCCCTCTCCATCTCCATCTACTATAATACATTTCTAAACCTAATGTGAGGCAGAACAATGGACATCAGCGAACCAGCCGAATACGCTATGCTCGGACTGTTACATAACCAGCCCATGCATGGCTATGAGATGATTCAGCAGTTCAAAAACGGGATTCTGGGTGAAATCATACATTTGGAAATGAGCCAGATGTATGCCTTCCTCAAGAAACTTGAGCGCCTCAACTATGTTACAGCGCAGTTAGAGGCGCAAGGCTCACGTCCCCCACGCCGGGTTTTTCATCTCACGGAACTGGGACACAGCACCTTCATCTCATGGCTTACTGAGCCGGTCACGCGCCCACGCGAAGTGCGTATCCTCTTCCTCATCAAACTCTACTTCGTCCAACAGCTTCAACCGGAGCAGACGGTCCCTCTGGTTGAGCAACAAATTCTCGCCTGTCGTCACTTCCTCGAACACCTTGAGTCCAAACACACCCTCCACGCCAACACCGACGATGCCGCCTTTTTTGAGCATGTCGTGCTGCGTGGCCGTCTTTATCAGACCCGCTCTTTGCTGGATTGGTTACAGGAATTGCAGCGTGAACTTCCATGATACCTATAAGGCTTTCACGGGAAAGGTTTGTGGGAAGCCCCCGGAAAGCGGTCTCGCGTAGGGGCGGGGGTGGAGCGGATGCGGTGTGGGGGCCCTTGTGGCCGCCCGCTTGTAGGAGTAGATTTTTTCAGCCAGATGAACAGCCATCCCCCAACAGCGGGCGGCCACAAGGGCCCCCACACCGCCACGCCACCGCTCCCGCCCCTACGCGAGACCCCAGCCTGAAAGCATTTTTGCTTCATTGTGTTTGACGCCCTTACCTCCCTATGCTAGTATCTAAACAGAACATCTCTTGGTTACACTCATTTAACATCTATTGAGGTTCGTTATGCAGTTCCTATTTCTCACTCTTGCCGCAGCAAACATGGATGGCCTTACCACCATATCGCAATACCTCTTTGCTATCGGTCTCTGTACATGCATCGTCATGACCCTGACTTATCTCTGGTATACCATCGGCACCGCTCGCCTGGCAAAGCAACTGGCCCAGGCGAAGCAGCAAAGCAACACCACAGTCAGCACACAAAAAGCTACTGCCCAGGCCCAGCTTAGTGAAGGTAGTGTAGCAACCCTGACTCGCTCCGATATTGTGTTACATGAGCAGCCCGATGGTGAAAACCCCATCCCTCTCAACTCGCGTCTTCTCACCATTGGGCGCATCGGCACTACAGTTGGTTGGCTCACCGTTCTCATGCTGGGCCTGTCTCAAATATTCCGCACCATCGTGATCCAGCACGCTCCATGGAGCAATCTCTACGAGTTCAATCTGAGCTTTACCATCGCCCTGTTACTGAGCTATCTCATCTTCGAGGCGCGTTTCCACGAACGCGTGCGAGCATGGGGCCTCTATGTGTGTATCCTGGCCCTCATGACCTTGCTCATCGCCATCTATCTCGGTACCACCTATAACATTGCCAACACTTCCAGCCAGCTTATTCCGGCCCTACAAGACAAAACCATTCTTACCCTGCATGTCTCAATGGCTATTCTGGCCTACGCCCTCTTATGCGTCTCCTTCGGAGCCGGTCTGGTCATCCTGCTCCAGAATGGGCAAGGGCAACGCTTCGCCTGGCTCCCCTCTGCCGAAGCTGCCGACGAACTGGGCTATAAAGCCGTGATTGTCGGCTTCCCCTTGCTGGCCCTCACCCTCATTCTAGGTGCTTACTGGGCTAACTACGCTTGGGGCCACTACTGGAGTTGGGATCCTAAAGAGACGTCTGCGCTGATTACGTGGTTGATTTATGCGGTGTACCTGCATGCACGGGGGATACGTGGCTGGCGCGGCAAACGCGCCGGTTGGCTGTTAACAATAGGGTTTGCAGCCACACTGTTTACCTATTATGGCGTGAATTTCCTGATCATAGGGTTGCATAGCTATGCGACGCCGAGGTGATGTGGGCTTCTATCACAAATT
>WNGQ01014863.1_pt1 | contig 11710 bp, 12 predicted proteins | sample 5407661 | NCBI WGS metagenome assembly WNGQ01 (sample SAMN13153382, study PRJNA577476) | soil metagenome | isolation source: 60 cm soil or saprolite under Garry oak tree replicate 2 | place: USA:California | collected 2016-06-15
TGAACCCGCTCGATCTGCTCTACGGCGCGGGCGGCGCGTGGCTCGCCGCCGCCCTGGCCGGGCTGCTGGCCGGATCCCGGCGGCCCGGGCTCTGGGCCTGCTGCGTCCTATCGGCCCTCGGCGGCGCCGCCGCAGCCGCCGGGGGCGGCTGGTCGATGGTCTACGGCAACACCGGGCTGGTTACGCCCGGCGGCGGGCCGACGATTGTCGGCGGCCCCCTGCAGCTGCAGGCCACCAGCCTGGCCGGGGTGTTCGTCGCCCTGCTCGGACTGGTCGCGGTGGCGATCGCCTGGTACGCGCCCCGCTACCACGAGCCCGGCCGCGGCACCGCGATCTACCTGGCCGCTTACAACCTGGCCCTGCTCGCCTGCCTGGCCGTGCTGGCCGCCGGGGGCATGGTGACGTTCCTGGTCGCCTGGGAGACCATGAGCCTGGCGTGCTACCTGCTGATCCTGCGCCACCCGCGCAGCGACGCCTCGGCGCGGGGCGCGTTCTGGTTCCTGGCCCTGTCCGAGATCGGCTTCCTGCTGGTCGTGGCCGCGTTCGTGATCCTTTCCTCGAAGACGCACGCCACTAGCCTGGACGCGATCGCGGCCAGGGCGCACCTGGCCGGCGGCGGCTGGCTGGCCGCGGCCTTCCTGCTCGCCCTGGCCGGGTTCGGGTTCAAGGCCGGGCTCGTCCCGTTGCACGTGTGGCTGCCCGAGGCGCATCCGGTCGCGCCCGCCGACGGGTCCGGGTTCCTGTCCGGCGTGGTGGTCAAGCTCGGCGTCTACGGCATCGCGCTGTTCGCGTTCCGGCTGGACCCGGTGGCCGGCGCCTGGCCCGGACTGGTCACGATGGGCGCCGGGGCGCTGACCGCCGCCATCGGCATCTTGTACGCGATGCGGGAACGCGACATCAAGCGGTTCCTGGCCTACTCCACGATCGAGAACACCGGGATCATCGTGACGGCGTTCGGCGCGGCCATGATCTTCCACGCCTACCGCCAGCCCGCGCTGTCCGCGTTCCTGCTCCTCGCCGGGCTGTACCACGTCGCCAACCACGGCTGCTACAAGACGCTGCTGTTCCTCGAGGCCGGCGTGGTCGAGCACGCGACCGGGACCAGGGACATGGACCGGCTCGGCGGCCAGGTGCACCGGCTGCCGCGCAGCGCGGTGATCGCGTTCACGGGCACGCTGGGTATCGCCGCGCTGCCGCCGCTGAACGGGTTCGTCAGCGAGTGGCTGATCTTCCAGGGGCTGTTCCAGGGTTTCCGGACCGGCAGTGATCTGTTCGGCATCCTCATCGTGCTCGCCGCCGCGACGCTCGGGCTCACCGGCGGGCTGGCGATCTACGCGTTCGTCCGCGGCTTCGGCATCCCGTACTTGGGCATGCCCAGGACCAGGCAGGCCGCGGCGGCCCGGGAAACCGGCCAGCCGCTGGCCGGCCCGGGCCTGCTGGCCGTCGCCTGCGCCGCGCTGGCGGTCGGCGCCCCGGTCATGCTCGCCGCGTTGTCCCGGACGGCCCGGACGGTGACCGACGTCACGCTCGGCCCTCTGCTGCTGCCGGGCAAGCTCACCGTCCTGCCCGCGCACGCGAACTTCTCCGCGTTCTCCCCGACCTACCTGGCTGTGTTCCTCGTCGCGGCGTGCGCCGTGCCCGCGCTGATCTACCTGGCCGGGCGGCCTCGCGCGGCGAGCGTACCGGTGCCGGTGTGGGACGGCGGCATGGTCAGCTTCAAGCCGCGGATGCAGTACTCGGCCATGACGTTCTCCGCGCCCACCCGGGTCACCTTCGACGCCCTGTACCGGCCCGCCGTCTCCGTCCGCCGGGCCTCTGACGACGACCCGGCGGGACGGTCCGGCCCGGTGCACTACGAGGTGCAGGTGACACCCCTCTTCGAGCGGTACCTGTACCGGCCGGTGATCCGCGCGGTCGAGTGGCTGGCCGACGCGGTCCGCCCGGTGCAGTCCGGGGACGTGAACCTGTACCTGCTGTACGTATTCGCGGTGATCCTGCTCGCCTACCTGCTGGGTGCGGTGTGAGGCGGTCGCGGCCTGGCTCGTGCTGACCTGCCGGCTCCCTGATGCGCGCCGGACGTGCCGCCGCGCTGCGCGAACTCGTCCTGCACGTCACGGCGCCGGTCGCCGCCGAGGCCCTCGGCTTCCACCACTCCATCATCCAGCGCCAGCGCGCCGTCGCCGGAGCAACCTGGAGCCGGCACGCCACGCGCTGATGTGGCCGCCCGGTCCCGCCAGGATGCCCGGCGGGTGTCTCCGTCAGTGACTTGCCGAGAAGATCTCCCGTACCTCGCGGGCCGCGTAGTACACCAGCACGTACCCGGCGGCGGGATCGGCCCACCACCAGCCGAGCGCGGCATTCAGCACCAGGCTCAGCAGCACTGCGACGGCCAGGATCCCGTCGATCATCGTGACCCGGCCCTCGGTCCGCAGCACCGGGTTATCCAGCGCCCGCCCGGTGCGCGCCTTACCGGCCGCCAGCGCGAACATCGCTGCGGCCGTCACGGCCGTCCAGATGATCCCGGGCACCGAATGCCGCGGGTGATAGCCAGCAGCCAGCACCACCGTGGACTGCACCAGCAGGTAGACCGCCAAGGCCGCGAACGCAGACCCGATCAGCCGCAGGCCGCGGCGCTGGCGCTCCTCGCCGGTGCCCGCCAGCTCCCAGATCACCACCGTCGACGCCCCGATCTCGATCAGCGAATCCAGGCCGAACCCGGCCAGCGCCACCGAACGGGCCGAGACCGCCGCGATAGCCAGGATCACGATCCCGGCCACGTTCCAGCCCAGCGTCACGTACTCCAGCGCAAAGCCCCGGCGCAGCAGGGCACCCCGTACCGGGTCATCCGCGGGATGACCTGGCTGGTGGTGAGCGTGTCCACCGCCGGCGCGGCGGCCAGCCTGCGGGTGCAGGTGTGGCGCAAACTGCGGTCGCTGGGGGCGCTGTACCTGCAGCAGTCGGTGTGCCTGCTGCCCGCCACCGCCGATGTCACCCGCGACATGCGGCGCCTGGCCGGCCGGGTACGCCAGGGCGGCGGCACCGCGCGGGTGCTGCCGATGGCGTTCACCGACCCCGCCGAGGAACAGGCGGTGATCACCGAGCTCAACGCCGCCCGCGACGCCGAATACGCCGAAGTCCTCGACCGGCTGCCCGACCTGCACCGCGAACTGGCCGGCGAGCAGGCCCGCGGCCGCCTCACCTACGCCGAGGTCGAGGAGTCCGAGGCCGACCTGCACCGCTTCCAGGCCTGGCTGGCCAAGATCGAAGCCCGCGACTACTTCCATGCCGCCGCCGGCGACGCCGCCCGCACCGCGGTCGCCGCGGCGGCGACCGCGCTGGCCGCGTTCGAGAACGCCGCGCTTGACGCCGAGACATCCGGGCCGGCCCCGGCCACCGGACGCGGCCAGCCGCGGCTGCGGGCGGTGGAGGGGCCGTGACCGGGTCGTTCTGGCTCGACCTGCTGATCGGCGCCGGCGCGGCGCTGCTGCTGGCCTGGGTCGCGCTCGTGGTGGCGCTGGTGCTAGCCCGCCCGCGCGGTGCGCTGCTGACCGAGGCGCTGCGGCTGCTGCCCGACGTGCTGCGCCTGATCCGCCGCCTGGCCGCCGACCCGAACCTGCCCCGCGGAGTCCGGATCCGGCTCGGCGCGCTGCTGGTCTACCTTGCCTCGCCGATCGACCTGATCCCTGACTTCATCCCCGTGCTCGGCTACGCCGACGACGCCATCATCGTCATCGCCGTGCTGCGCTCGGTCGCGCGCCGCGCGGGCGTCAGCGCCGTCCGCGCGCACTGGCCCGGCACCGACGACGGCTTCGCCGCACTGGCCCGGCTCGCCGGCCTGCCCGGCACCACACGCCCGGGAAGCTAGCGATCTGGCGGGGCCGGACGCGAGCGGAAGAACGCGGGGATGTGGGCCAGCAGCAGGGCCGGCAGGGCAATGTCGGCGACCAGGCTGCGGGTCAGGATGGCCTGGTCATGCGCGCCGAAAGTGAAGGTATAGCCAAGGCTAGCGATCACCGGGAGCCAGGCGGCCCACCAGGCCCAGCGCTGCCGACGGCGGAACGGGAATATCAGGATCACGATGAACAGCAGGGCGAAGGTCAGCTCGTGCAGGGCATACCCGCGCTCGAGCACGAGGATGTAGCTGGTGACCCCGGGCGCGGCGGCCGCGGCGTGGCCGAAGGAGCCGCCGGTCAGGCTGGCGAAGGTGCCCCGGTGGTCCGGCGGCAGATTGCCGCTGGCCACGGCGGCCAGGTCCGAGGCCGCGCCGAAGACGTAGAACAGCGCGAGGAGCAGCAACAGGGCCAGCCCGGCCGCGGCCCAGCCGCGGGTGCGATGCGGCGCGGGATCGGCGGTAGCCGTCATCTCATACCTCCTTAGGGGATATCTGGTGTGCTGCCGGGTATCCCACCACGTCCCACGCGCGACCTGCAGGCACCGTAAACTTACGGCGGCTGTAAGAAAGGGGTGCGTGGTGGACGGTGAGGAAGGGCTGCGGGAGCGCAAGCGGCGCCAGACCCGCGCCGCGATCGCGCACACCGCGATGCAGTTGTTCGCCGAGCGGGGCTTTGACGAGGTGAGCGTGGCGGAGATCGCCGCCGCGGCAGGCGTGGCGGAGAAGACGGTCTACAACTATTTCCCCGTCAAGGCAGAGATGTTCTTCGACGAGGCCGGCGACATCCTGGCCGAGTTGCTGGCCGCCGTCCGCCACCGCCCGGCCGGGCAGCCGGCGCTGGCCGCAGTCGGGACCTTCATGGCCGGCCGCGCCGAGTGGGCTGCCGGCCGGCGGCCTGCCCAGCCCACCGGGCGGTTCCGCCAACTCATCGCCAGCAGCCCAGCCCTGCAAGCCCACCAGCGGCTGATGTTCGGCCGCTACGAGACCGCGCTGGCCAGCCTGCTGGCAGAAGAAACCGGCGCGGCAGCCGGATCGGTCGAACCCTTCGTGGCCGCCGTCGCCATGATCGCCGTGCTACGCGCCCCCTTCGAGGCCAGCACCAGCAGCGCACAACCCGGCCAGGACACTGTGACCGCAGCGCTCGACCTGCTGGCCGACGGCCTGGGCGCCTACGCCCCCGGCCGCCCGCATTAAGCTACAGCGCCCGCCAGGTCTAAGTTAGCTGCCGCAAGGAGCGAAGAAGTTGCCCCAATTCTTCGATAACCGCATCGGGACGGACCAGGTTGCTGGGCCAATCTCGATGGTCGCGGTTCAGCCACACCGCCCGAAGACCTGCCCGATGGGCCCCTCGAACGTCCGTTTCCGGGGTATCTCCGACCATCACCGCCTCGCCCACGGGCACCGAAAGGGCGTCGCACGCTCGCTGGAAGATCCGGGGTTCCGGCTTGTAACAGCAGGCGGTTTCGGAGTCCACAAGGAGGTCGAAGCGCAAGCCGTTGTGGTCCAGGCATCGCATCAGGTAGTCGTGATCCGCGTTGGCGACCACTCCCATCCGGAAGTCGCGGGCCAGCGCCCGCAATGCGTCCCGCACCTCCGGGAAGATCACCGCCGTCGCGTGCATCTCTGCGTACGCGTCGGCGAACTGCTCCGCCGCCGATTCGCGGCCGAACGGCGCGAGCAGCCGGCGGCCCGCCGACAGCCACGACTTCCGGTATGGCACGAAGCCAGAGGCGGCATCCTCCGCCGACTCACTGCTGATCATCTCGGCGTAGCGGCGGTGGAGCTCGCCGGGACCGAGCGGCAGACCTAGCCGCCGGGCGAAGTCGTCGAACTCGCGTGATCTCACCGGGTCACTGAGGTCGACCAGCGTGCAGTAGAAGTCCAGCAACACCGCGCGAACTGGTGTCACACCACCAGCTTGGCATCTGACGCCGGCCGGTCGGCAGGCGTCCTGCTGTCCGGTATCAGGGCCGCGCGGTGTTACTGGCGCGAACCGCCGGCCTTGACGCTTCAGGATGCCTCGCGGTAGCTGGTGTCGTGCACCTGGAGGTTGTGCGCGGCGAGCCGGACGGTGTCCGGGTAGATCGCGATCTCGATGACGAGTTCGCCGGAGAGGTTGTCTTGCCGGCCGGGACCGGCCCTGGGCGCGGCCTGTGGCCAGGTGCCGGGGTCGAGCTGGCGCAGGCGCTGCCGCTGGCCCTGGGTCCAGGCGCCGGCGCGGAGGGCGCTGTGGATGGTGCGCGCGGCGTCGCTGATGGCGGCGTCGACTTCCTGCCACTGGTGGCGGTGAGCTGGGCGAGGTGGCGACGCTGGGCGTGGAGGATCTCAGGGAGCGGGCTGACGTCGAGCGGCCGGCGTGGGGTGCGGGCGGAGGGGCCGATCCAGAGCCGGTGGCGGCGGCAGACGGTCAGGTGCGGAGGCAGGCGGCAGGCGACCGGCCCGACGATGCCACGGCGGGCCGTGCAGCGGCGGCAGGCCGGGCGCAGCAGCTGGCGGAATCCCTCTGGGTCGCGCAGGTAATCGCCGGGGTCGTCCCAGTGGAGCCGGGCGATCCGGCCCAGCGGCTGGCTGGCCGCGGCCGCCAGACGTTCCTGCTGATGCTGTTTCTGTCGGCCGGGGTCGAGGATGACCGCGGCGGGGTCGTCCAGGGCCTCCGTGAGCTCCAGGAATTCCAGGTGGTTGGCGTCAGCGAGCCGGAAGATGTAGTCGAGGTAGTACTCGCCGGGGACGGGGGTGACGGTGCGTGGCAGCGGCCGCGGCGGCAAGGTCTCGGCCCAGTCGCTGAACAGGGCCAGCCGGGCGGGGTTGATCGCTTCCTGACCGCCCAGGATGGCGCGGATCGCCGCGCCGCGGATCAGGTGGGTCAGGCTGCCGATCATGCGCCGGTGCGCTGGTGCAGGTGTCTGGCCTGGGCGGGCAGCGTGCCGGGCCTTTTCCGGCGCGGGAATGTCTCTTCCCGGCGGGCCATCTCAGGTCTCAACCCGGGTCGCCAGGTCGAAGATGCTGGCGATCTCCTTCGCGTAGTTGCCGATGTCGAAGTCGGGATCTTGGGCCAGTCGGCGCGCTGCTGCGTCGATCGCGGCACGGATGGCTATCGCCATGAAGTGAGGGTCGAAGTCGGGTCGGAGCTCACCGCTTGCCTGAAAGCTCGAGAGCGCGTCCTCAAGCTCACGCGCGAATCCATCCATGTCAGCCTCACCGTAGAACCGCTGCTTGCCGTCGGCAGTGAGGCCGTTCCGTGCGATCTCTGAGATGGCCACCATGTAGTTGCGGTGCTCTCGCATGAAACCGAGATTCGACTGGATGTACGCGCGCAACATGCCGGGGCCGGACCGCTCGGCGAGGATGCGAGGGATCATGTAGGCCTTCCCCTGCTCGATGATCTCGGACACCGCTTCCCTGATGAGCTCGTCCTTGCCGGCGAAGTGGTAACCGATCAGACCCTTGCTGATCCCGATGCGTTCACTGATGCGAGCAAGGGATGCTCGCGCGAAGCCAACCTCAGCGATGGTGTCGATCGCCGCCTGGACCATCTGGGCGCGCCGGGCGGTCTCCGTAAAGGTCGGTTCGGTGCGCGGCGCGGCGCTGCCTGGACTCATGGTTAGAAGTTAGCACGCCCGTTCAAAACCCCTGCTATCATCGAGAAATGGAGTTTCAGGCCGGTCGTCGCCCGCCCCCAGCGACCGCAGTCGCGGAGAAGAGGAGGCCTTGGCGTGGCCACGCCGGAGATCCATCCCCAGCGCGCCGTCGACCTTCAGGCTGCGATGACGCCCGGGCAAGACGTCAACGGGCGGCGGTCTCCTCTGCCCGCTCCCTCCGCTCGCACCTTCGGCGCGAGCGGAGGGACAGCCGCCTTTGACGGCTCGAGGAGCGAGGCCGCTCTGGTGGCCGAGCACCTCGGCAAGCGCTTCGGGGACCGCGTCGCGTTCGACGACGTGTCGTTCGAGGTCGGCTACGGCGAGGTCTTCGGCTTTCTCGGGCCGAACGGAGCCGGGAAGACGACGACCGTGCGAACTCTCGGCACGCTTATCGCGCCGACGTCGGGCGCGGCGAGGATCGCCGGTATTCCCTTGAGTGCCGAGAACGGGCCGGCGATCCGTGCCCGGATCTCGGTCATGCCCGAGTCTCCCGGGCTGTATCTGCGTCTGACGGTCGCCGAGAACCTCCGATGCTTCGCCGGGCTCTACCAGCTGGCCGGTGCCCGGGACCGCATCGACCGGGCGCTGCAGGCGGTCAACCTGACCGGCCGGGCAGGCGACCTGTGCGGCTCCCTGTCCAAGGGTCTGCGCCAGCGGGTGGCACTCGCCCGCGCTTTGCTCAATGACCCGGCGGTGCTTTTCCTCGACGAACCCACCTCCGGGCTCGACCCGGTGGCGGCGCGTGAGGTCCATGACCTCATCGCCTCCTTGCGGGAGCGGGGCGTGACGATCTTCCTCACTACTCACCGCCTGGAGGAGGCCGAGCGGCTCTGCGATCGGGTGGCGATCCTGAACACGACCTTGCGCCTCGTCGGCCGGCCCGCCGAGCTCCGCGAGCAGCTGTTCACCCGCAGCTTGGAGGTGCGCGTCGGGGCGGCGCTCGGTGACCCCGGCCGGGTGTTCAACGGGCTGCCTGATGTCGAGGGCTGGGCGCAAGAACCGTCCGGCCCGTATCGGCTGGCCGTCTCAGACCCCGACGCCGCTGCCCCTGCCGTTGCCCGTGCACTGGTGAATGCGGGAGCGGACATTCTCTCGATCGCCGAGTCCCGCCACTCGCTCGAGGACGTCTACCTCAAGCTCGTCGACGAAGACGTGGAGGCGAAGCGGCGATGAGCTTCAGCTGGGGCCGGGCCGGCGCGATCTTCCGCAAGGAGCTGCGGGACTACCGGCGCAACCGGTTCGTCATCCTCACCATGGCGTTCTTTCCGCTCCTGTTCGTGATCCTGCCGACGATTCAGCTCTTGCTTGTCAACGCCTCGGCCAGCAGCGCCAAGCTCGATGCGCATATCGGGCTTTCGCTGCTGTACATGCTCATGATCCCGGCGATGGTGCCATCAGTCCTCGCCGCGTACTGCGTCGTCGGCGAACGCGAGCAAGGCACCCTCGAGCCGGTTCTCATCACCCCCATCCGCCGCGAGGAGTTCCTCGTCGGCAAGGCCCTGGCGGTGCTCGTCCCCACCCTCGGTATCGCCTATCTGGTCTTCGGCATCTTCCTCGGCGTCGCGGCGATCTTCGCCCAGCCCGGCGCCGCCTCGGCCGTGTTCGAGGGCTCCCACCTGCTGGTCCAGCTTCTCTTCACGCCGTTGCTCGCCGGCTGGTCGATCTGGGCCGGCATCGCCATCTCCGCGCGGTCGGCCGACGTGCGAGCCGCCCAGCAGCTCGGCGTGCTCGCCAGCCTTCCCCCGCTCGTCATCGTCGCGCTGATGTCCTTCAACGTAATCGTGCCGACCCTCGGACTGGCACTCGGGCTCGCCGGCGCGCTGCTGATCGTCGATGCCCTCGGATGGCGGGCGGTGGCCGCGATGTTCGACCGGAACGGCTCATCACCGGTACGCGGAGCTGAGCCTTCACTTTGTAGCAGCAGACGAAACCCAGCGAAGGGAGCCTCAAGATGCCGGCAACGGTCAAGCTGACGCGACACCTCATCGGCGTGCAGATCCATCGTGGCAAGTTCGACGTCCTGGTCGACGGCACGGACGTCGCGTCGATCGGCGCGCACGAGACCATCGAGACGCCAGTCGAACCCGGACGTCACACCCTGCAGCTCCGCTACGGCCGATACTTGAGCCGAACTGCGGCCTTCGACGCGGCCGAGGGCCAGGTCGTCGCCTTCCGATGCGGCGAAAAGAGGTTTCTGCCGATCTTTCTCGCGTCCTTCGTCGTGCCATCCCTGGCGATCCCGCTCAATCACGGTAGCAACTGGGCTGACAGCGGGGAGGGGCCGACGATTCGCGCCACGCTTCGAGCCAGCAACGACCTGCCCTATGGCGATAAGTGAGCCAGCAGATCAGGTGCTCGCGCCTCCACAGATCAGGAAGCCGCGACCGCGACCCGGACCGCTTCCCACGCCCGAGGCCCGGTGGTCGTGCTAAGCCCAGGTGGTGCGCACGCCCCCGTGCCGACCGAGACCGGGAGGCCGCGCCGCCCGGCAGCGTAACAGTCATCGTCTCGCCCAAGCCGGCGGTCCATCCCGACGGGATCAAGAGCGCCGAGCCGCATGTCTACGTCGTCGCGCCTGTAGGGTTCCACAACCTCGTCGTGGCCTTTGAACTGCTGCTTTTCAGCTTGTGGGGTTACCAATACTCCGTCACGGTGGTTGACCTGCTACGCCTTGAGCCAGCCGACAGTCTCATGTCACGCCTGTACTCATTATCACGAAGGACCCTCGGCATTACCGAGGGGACACAGGAGGACTACCGCTGGTACATGGACAGTCAACATGAGGACCACGCCTGGGTGCAGGGCAGACACGGCGACAGTTACGGATCGTGTCCACCGCTCGAGCGGCTCGCGTATTCCCGCCCCACACAGCCGTGAACCAATTACCCGGTTGTGGCGGCAATCCTTCTATAGTGGTCTAGACCTTTCAGGTTCCATGTTTGCTCCATGTTTGCTCGGATGTCTCGGTACCATTCGGTATCAGCCGTCCGCATTCGGTATTCCGCCGCGGGGAGTTGCGGCTATCTTGCCAGCACACTAGCGCAAACGTGCTGGTAAACATCGGGAATAGAACACCTGAGCAGCGGACTCTTAATCTGCGGGCACATCGGTCCAGTTGCCGGGTTCCCTATTGGCAACTTGGATGACCACTACCTGCGGCTCGATCCTGGCCCGGCCGGTAGCGCGGAACGACGCCTATGGACGCCCCTGATTCCTCAGCCAGATCTACGTCAGCTGACCGGGCACATGGCTCACAGCGGCCACGAGCGGGCACCGCAGCCTGGTGATCCGGCACGTCACCCACAGCACCGCTCGCCACGGCGCCGTGCTGGTCTTCCATCCCGGTGGCGGCGGCGCACATCCGGTCATCCTCTCCGTGGAGGCTCGATGAGATGGCGCGGGCCGATCCGGCAGCCCGCCATGGTACGACCACGGCTAGCCCGCTGCCGGGCGTGAGCAGGACGGCGAAGAACCAGCCGACCAGGATGCGCGGCAAACGCCAGTCAGCCGAGCAGTCCTGCGTCCCTGTAACGGGACAAAACGGGTGCGGATCGGCAAAGCGAGCGGTTTTACAGACCGCTCCCGCCTGCACCGCCATATGGCCACTGACCTGTGTGAATACCGACAAGCGGTGTCGTCCGCAGCGACCCTGTCCGCTTACCTGCATCGCCTTGGTGACGTCAAGTGGTTCCGCAGTGGCCCGTTTACGGTCCGGGGCGTGCTTCACTGTGCTTCCTTGCCCTGATTGCTGCCGGTTCCTGCGAGCAGGCGGCCGGGTCAGGGGGCGCGGAGCGACCGCGGAGCGGCGCCGCAGGCGCCCTTGACGCGGCCGCCCGGGAGCGGATCATGGGCCTGCGGGGCAAGGGAGCGAACCGGGGGTCGGCGGTTTCGGGAGCTGGCGTGGGACCTTTCTGCTGGAGACCGGTGGTGACCTGTCCTGGCGGGACGGGGAGCGGGCGGGGGGCAGCCAGGCTTACCTAGGCCCGCGGGCGCTGTGCCGCGCCCGGCGACATGATGATCGATTGGGTGTCCTCCCGCCTGGGGGGATGCGGCCGCTCAGTCTATACAGGCCGTCCGCCTGGCCCTGCGCGGCAGGACCGGGAGCGGCTGACAGCGGACTGGCGGGAGCTGGCCGCGGTTATGCCCCATCTGGTGAGTTCGGCTCCGGCTCGCCGGCCCG
>WNGQ01010579.1_pt1 | contig 11707 bp, 7 predicted proteins | sample 5407661 | NCBI WGS metagenome assembly WNGQ01 (sample SAMN13153382, study PRJNA577476) | soil metagenome | isolation source: 60 cm soil or saprolite under Garry oak tree replicate 2 | place: USA:California | collected 2016-06-15
GGTTTCTTCTTCAAGAGATTGAACCCGGGAATTCAGTACCCCACCGCCGCACTATTGGCTCCGCGCGGATCGCTTGATCCCAAACGCACGCCCGTTTTCTCTTCGATCATGATCCCCTCAGCATCGCCCATGTAACGAGGCCTGGTTATAAGTTTATGGCCGCGTGATTCAAGTGCGCGTTTCGTATCGAGCGAAAGACCGTAGGGCTCGTAGACGAGTTCATCCGGGAGCCACTGGTGATGTATGCGGGGCGCGTCTACCGCCTGCTGGATGTTCATATCATAGTCGATGATGTTCGTAATCACCTGCAGCACGGTGTTGATGATTGTCGGACCGCCGGGACTGCCCACCGCGAACCAGAGCGAGCCATCCTTGCGCAGCACAAACGTTGGCGTCATCGCGGAGAGTGGTCGCTTGCGCGGGCCAACAGAATTGTTCTCGCCCTGGATCAAACCATAGGCGTTGGGCACGCCGGGCTTGGCAGCGAAGTCGTCCATCTCGTTGTTCAGCAGGACGCCCGTTCCTTTTGCCACCACTCCGGAACCATAGCCGCCGTTCAAGGTATAGGTGTTGGCGACTGCGTTGCCGGCGGCATCTACGACCGTGAAGTGCGTGGTTTCTTCCGACTCGAATCCCATCGGTTTGCCTGCTCGCACTTCGCCCATGTACGCGGCGCGATCGGCAAACGCGCGTCTCATCGACTCAGTCATCAGGTGATAGCGATCAGAAGACGACCAGCCAAGCGCACGCAGATCGTAACCCTCGAGAATGTTCAGCATCTCGATCAGGACGGCGCCGCCCGACGAAGGTGGCGGCATCGAGATGACCTCGTAACCACGATAGGTCGAATGCAGCGGCTCGCGCTCCTTGGCGACGTAGTTGTGCAGATCTTCCAACGTGATCAGACCTTTGTGGTGCTTCATATCGTCGGCAATCAAACGCGCCGTCTGGCCTTCATAAAACTCGTTGGGGCCATTCTTTTGCAGCCGCTCGAATGTCGCGGCCAGCTCCGGCTGACGCAAAGTGTCGCCCTCGTTGTAGAAATTTCCGCTGTTGAGGAAGATGCGCCGGCTGTCTTCATAAGGGTCAAGGAGTTTGCTGTCGTTGCGCAATGATCGGGCATCCGAGTAAGTGAGCGGAAAACCTTCCGCCGCCAGGCGTCGCGCCGGTTCAATCAACTGTGACCAGGTCAGTTTGCCTGAGCCGTATTTCTTTAAAGCCAATTCCATGCCTCGCACCGTTCCCGGCACGCCCGCAGCGCGATAACCGACGGTTGACGAGCCTTCGCCTTTGATCAAGTTGCCGTCTTTATCGAGATAAACATTTCGCGTCGCGGCGGCTGGACCCATTTCGCGATAATCAATCGCGGTGGTTTTGCCGTCTTTCAAACGGATCATCATGAACCCGCCGCCGCCGATGTTTCCGGCGGATGGATGCGTCACCGCCTCGGCGAAAGCGACGGCAATCGCCGCGTCAACAGCATTACCGCCGTGTTTCAGAATGTCGACCCCAACTTCCGAGGCGAGGCTGCTCGTGGAGGTCACCATGCCATGCCGCGCACGCACAGGTTCACGTGAAGCAGCGAACGCGTTTGGAGGCATTCCCGAAAAATACGGCAAGCTCGGAGTAACTACAGACGCTACTGTCAGAACAGTGGCCAGGAAGAGTCGGTGTGAAAGTTGAATGTTTTTGTTTTTCATGGAACTAGGCACTTCTTCTTGTTGGGGCGGACCTGTGTCTCCGCTCTGTTGCGAGGTTCCGTTGACCGGGCGGACAGTACAGGTCCGCCCCTACGAAGCTATATCCCTGCGAAGCGTCCCGGCGAAAGAATGTCAGCCGGATCAAGTTGTTGCTTGATCCTTCGCATCAACTCTCCCCGCGCGCCGAGATCGCCCCAGGCATCGATGCTATTCTTGATCTTTACTGGCGCGCTTTCAATAACCAGCGAGCCACCGAGAGTCTGCGCTTCGGCTCTTAACTGCACGAGCGACGTGACCAGAACATCGCCATCCGTCGCCGGGTTCTCAATCACTCTTAGACGTCCATCCATCAAACTTGCCTGCCACATCCTGGAAGCGTCGGGCGCAACCCCACCGTGCCCGGGGACATTGAGAAGGCCGACGAGATCAGTTGGTCTGCAAGCTGCCCTCCAGATGCAACCGTCGCCAAAACGTGAAGGCATTGCGGCCACCCGGCGCCACATCTCCGCATCGTGTTCCCCAAGCGGCGCCACACTGAGGCTCTGGCTCTTCAGCAAATCAGTCGCGCGGGAAGTTTGATAAATGACTCCCTTTTCAGAACCGGCGAATCTGATCAAGAGTACGGCTTCTCCGCCACTTGAAAATTGCGCTTCGAGCGCGAACGCGGGCGACAGTAGTTCAAGCGCGACGGGAAACAATCGCGCGACAACAACCGCTTTTGCCCCCGAAAGAAGTTGTTCGACGGAGCCCCGCGCCAGCACGGTTCTGGTCATTTCCGGCAATGGTCGCAGCTTGAAAGTCAGATTGGCGATCAACCCAAGCGTGCCATAGCTCCCCGTAAATAGTTTGCAGAGGTCATAGCCTGCAACGTTCTTTACAACGCGCCCGCCTGCCTTGATTCGCCTGCCATCCGCCAGCACGACTTGCATGCCGATGACGAAGGTGCGCGGGGCGCCGTAGCCGCTGCGCTGCGGTCCCGCCAAGCCCGTTGCCACCACACCGCCTAGCGTCGCGTGGAGATCGTCGGGCGGATCGAGAGGCAGCCACTGGCCGCGCTTAGCAAGCTCAGAGTTGAATTCGTGAAGCGTAACCCCCGCCTCGGCGGTTGCAATCAGATCGGCTGGTTCGTGTTCGATAATGCGATTCAGTTGACTGGTGCTTACAATCAAATTCGCGGACCGCAAGGGATTGCCTGCATCAATCCAAGTTCCGGCTCCAGCCGGAATCGCAGACCAACCTTCACCGGATGCGAGCCGCATCAACTCGCATGTTTGCGCGATGGAACTTGGCGTAACTGTTATTGAAGAAGCAGGAAGACGCGCCGACATGGCGACCTTTTCCTCTCCTGCGATCTGCGCGATTCGCTGACGAGCGGCATCAACATTGAGGGCCGCCTTAACTTTGCGTTCTGTTGTCGCGGCTGTGCCGCCCTCATGCGCGGAAAGGCTTAGTCTTTCCGGCAGTCGTGGAACTACATTCAGCGAGGCTGCGCCTCGCTGCTGCAGACGGGACGTCTGCGCTCCCAGCACCGCGTCGCCTCTTTCGTCGCCATTCTCTGAGAGACTTGCGACAGCGCGCGCTTCGCCGCATCCTCGTGGAGTCGGAATGATCTTTCCGGGATTCATCAGTGCCAACGGATCGAACGCCGCGCGCACCCTTAACATCGTATCCATATCGTCATCAGAAAAGATCAGCGGCAAAAGATCGCGCTTGTCCAAACCCACGCCGTGCTCGCCCGTGATGCTGCCGCCCGCGCGCACACAAACTTGCATCAGCTCGCGTCCGGCTTCTTTGACATTACGAACTTCATCGGTCGAGCGTGAGTCGAAACAGATCAACGGATGAAGATTGCCATCTCCGGCGTGAAAAACGTTGGCGATACGCAGGTGATAACGCGACGCGATGCGATAGGTTTCATTGAGCACTTCGGGCAGCCGCGATCGTGGCACGACTGCGTCCTGAATCATTGAATCAGGAGCGATTCTTCCAATCGCCCCAAAGGCGCCTTTCCGCGCGGCCCAAAGTTTCTTTCTCTCATTTTCGTCGCGCGCCGACCGGCAACTCCGCGCGCCGTGTTGCAGGCAAATACTCTTGACCTGTTCAGTCTCGTTCTCGATTCCCGCCTCGATCCCGTCAAGCTCAATCAGCAAAGCGGCACCGGCGTCGGTTGGCAGACCGGCGGCAAAGACGCTCTGCTCGACGGCGCGAATGATTTCGTGATCCATCATCTCCAATGCTGCCGGCATTACGCCAGCGGCGATGATCGCGGAGACTGCGTGACTAGCATCGTTTACTTCGACGAAATCCGCCAGCAGCGTTCGCACCGTTGGCGGAATCGGCACGAGTCGCAAAGTTGCCTCTGTGGCGATGCCAAATGTTCCTTCTGAGCCGATAAACACTCCAAGCAGATCGTAGCCGACTGGTTCAGCGCCCGCGCCGCCTAGATCGACAATGTCTCCGTTAGAAAGAACTACTCGCGCGCCGAGCACATGATCGGTTGTTGTCCCGTATTTCAAACAGTGTATGCCGCCGGCATTCTCCGCCAGGTTGCCTCCGATTGTGCAGGTTGGCTGGCTGGAAGGATCGGGAACGTAGTGCAAACCAAGATGCGCAACGGCGCGAGAGACATACGCGTTGACGATGCCTGGCTGGACGACGATAAGACGATTCTCCGGATCGATCTTTAGAACCCGGCGCAGGCGCGCCATTTCAATAACAACACCTTGATTGAGTGCTAACGCGCCACCGGATAATCCGGTGCCTGCGCCACGCGGTGTGAAGGGCACCTTTGCGCGCGCCAACTCGCGCATGATTTCCGAAGTCTCTGCGGTCGAAGAGGGGAAGACGACGGCACGCGGCCGATGTTTGTGCTGCGGCAGACCGTCGCACTCATAGACGAGCAACTCATCAGCGTCTGCGAGTACCGCGTCGCGGCCCACAATGGCGCGCAGGTTTTCTATTAGCTCGTCCACGATGTTCCAGAAGGATGACTCTACCGCGTCGGATGCGGCAATGATACACTACGCCGCCAATCAATGCAGTGCGTTGCCAGGTGCGGCGGCCGTTACCTGCTTTGCGACATCTCTTGACTCTTGTGCAGGCCATGCGGCTTTGCCGCCGCGCAGTGCGGTAAGGCTCAGCCTTACCGGGGAAGGCTTGGAAATTCAACGAGGCTACGCCTCCGACCTAAGGTTCGAGGCATAGCCTCTCCCAAATTCAAGGACTAGTTAACACGGTAAGGCATAGCCTTACCGCCCTGTGCGGCGGCGGAGCCGCGAATCCGTTCCAGTTAGAAAACCCTGGTTGGTAATCCCTCTGGTTGATTCCGATGAGACGAAAACTATCAATTCCCATCCTGCTAATCACAGCTATCATGGCCACTAACTTTCGCACAAACGCTGACGACAAACAGCTGGCGCCCGGCATCGTTATTATCAACGCCAACCTTCACATGATGGACCCGAGCCGGCCAATTGCGCAGGCGGTCGCGATCCTTGGCAATCGCATCGTCGCAGTGGGGTCCAGCGAAGAGATGCAGAAACTGGCCGGCTCGCAGACGCGCGTGATCGACGCGCAGGGACAGCTTGTGTTACCCGGTTTCAACGATTCACACGTACATTTCCTGAGCGGCGGCTTTCAACTTTCGAGCGTGGACTTGCGCGATGCGAACTCGCCCGAAGAGTTTGCCCATCGCATCTGTGAATTTGCCGAAAAGCTGCCTGCCGGGCGTTGGATCACCGGTGGTGATTGGGACCATGAGCGTTGGCCCGGCGCGCAGCTTCCGACCAGGGAAATGATCGATCGCTTCACTCCGACTACTCCTGTGTTTGTTAACCGTCTCGATGGTCACATGGCCCTGGCAAACAGTCTGACGTTGCGGCTCGCAGGCGTGACGCGGCAGACACCCGATCCGCCCGGCGGATTGATTGTCCGCGATCCAAAAACGGGCGAGCCCACCGGAGTATTGAAAGATGCGGCGATGAGCTACGTCTGGAGAGTGGTTCCCGCGTCGAGTTTTGAAGAGAAGCTGGCGGCTGCGCGCGCGGCGACGAATCATGCGGCGAGTCTGGGCGTGACGAGCGTGCAGGACATGTCTGCGGGCAGCGACGTCGGCGTTTATCAGGCTTTGCTCGATCGGGGCGAATTAAAAAATCGCATCTATGCGGTGGCGCCGCTGCCGCGCTGGGAGCGACTCGCGCAAACAGGCGTGCGCGCGCATTTCGGCACCGAGATGTTGCGCATCGGCGGCTTGAAGGGTTTTGCGGACGGCAGTTTGGGTTCGACCACCGCGTTGTTCTTCGAACCATACAAGGACGCGCCGAACACACGCGGTCTTGCGGGTGACGAAATGTTTCCCGAAGGTGCGATGCTGGAACGAGTCCGCGGAGCCGACCGGGCCGGCTTGCAGGTGATGATTCACGCAATTGGCGACAGAGCGAACGACGCGATCCTTTCTATTTACGAGCAGGTGGAAAAAGAGAATGGCGATCGCGACCGTCGCTTTCGCATCGAGCACGCGCAGCACCTGAGGTCGCAGGAGATCGCCCGCTTTTGCCGCGATCACATTATCGCTTCGATGCAGCCTTATCACGCCATCGACGATGGTCGCTGGGCGGAAAACCGAATCGGCAAGGAGCGCGCGAAAACGACCTATGCGTTCAGGTCATTGCTCGACGCGGGCGCCACCCTCGCGTTCGGCACTGACTGGACCGTCGCTCCGCTTAATCCAATCTCGAGCATCTATGCGGCTGTGACTCGGCGGACACTTGACGGCAAGAATCCGAACGGCTGGATTCCCGAGCAGAAGATTTCCGTGGAAGACGCGGTGCGCGCCTACACGGTTGGATCGGCTTACGCAGAGTTCCAGGAGAATGTGAAAGGCACGATCACGCCGGGGAAGCTCGCTGACCTGGTAATCATCTCGGACGATATTTTCAAGATCGATCCCAAAGAGATCGAAAAGGCCAAAGTCGTGATGACGATCATGGATGGCCGGGTGGTGTATGAAACGCATTGAGGATCCGTCGTAGGGGCGGACCTGCGTGTCCGCCCTGGGCGCACACATGGGTGCGCCCCTACAGAGATTCAACCCCTTTTCTAATTTCGCGACAGGCTGTATGTCAGATAAATAACCAGTCCAACCGCCGCAGCGATCGCGGCAGTGATTGCTTCGCCTAATGTGCTGTGAGCCAGCAGCCACACAGCCAGCAAGAGAGCCAGGATCGAAATCACTGTGCCGCCGCGAAGTCGAAACAACGCGGGCGGTGCCTTAGTGCGGCGCAGCACCGGCAAAGCCGCGCAAGTCGCTGCGTAAGTCAACAGCCGCGCAATTGCACTAATCGTGAGCGCCTGCACGAAGCTTTGCTTCAAAGTCAGCACCAACATCAAAACGGCAGTGCAAACGATCGCGATATGCGGCGTGAAGAATCGTCGATGGACCTTGGCGACGAATGATGGCAACTGGTTCTGCTCGGCCATCGCAAACGGCACGCGCGATCCTGAAAGCAAAACGATGTTCAGATTGCCGGTAATCGAGATGATTGCGCCGGCGGAGATAATCGCGCCGCCAGCCGCGCCGAGAAATTGAGTGCCTGCGTCGGCGAGCGGCTTTTCCGAATGCGCCAGCCCAGGTAGAGTGCCGACGCAAACGATCTGAATCAGAATGTAGAACAAAGCCACGACGGCGATGGCGATCAGCAGAGCACGCGGCAGGTGCTTTTGCGGATCGCGGACTTCGCCGGCCGGAATGACCGCCATTTCGAATCCCGTGAAAGCATAGATCAGCAGCAGCACTGATTGAGAGAACGCGGCCGAAGATGGTCGAGGCCCTAACACGTAAGCGTGTGGATTCAAAAAGAAAAGTCCGGCCGCGATGAAGATGAGCATCGGAATCAATTTTCCGATGGTGAAGAAGTCGCTGACGATCGTTGCCTGCCGCACACCCAGAATATTAATGGTGGTAAGAAAGACGACTACCGCGGCTATGACGGCGGCGCGCCACAGAGCGGTCGTCGCTCCAGGCCAGAAGTATCCGAGATAGATAATCAGCAGATTGCAGTTGGCGGCGAACGCCGTCAAACGCGCCAGCCAGATTAGCCAGCCCACTTCAAACGCTATTGTGGGCCCGAACGCCTCGCGCGCATAGAGATACGGGCCGCCGGTTGCGTCAAAGCGGCTGCCCACTTCCGCAAAGCAGAGGATGATAAGCGTGACGACCAGAGCGCAAGCGACGAAAGCGAGGAGACTGTATGAACCGATGAGCGAGAAAACTTTCGACGGCAGGCCAAAAATGCCCGCGCCAATGATTCCATTGATCGCAACGGCAACTAGGTCCCAGCGACCTATCCCTCGGACGAGTCCGGCGCGTGATGTTGGATTCATTCGCTGCCTTATAAACTAAAGCACCGGGAGTAGCAACGAGAATGTTTGTGGCTTGGAAGATCAGTTATCAGACATCGCTGCATAGATTTTTGCGCGCCGTTCGTTTAGTCTCTTGCAACACTGTCCGACAAAACTTCAGCAAGGTCTGAGCAAGCTGGATGATAGTGATTTAGCATTGAGGTTAGCGGGATGCAAAGTCTTATACCGCAAAGCGGTAACGACCTCCAGCCCAACGTTGCCGTCGCGGCTACGTTGGGAAGAGGAGTGTAAGAGGACACAACCCCATCGGGGTTGAGGCGCGTTGAAATTGGATACCGAGGGTAGCCGCGGCGGCAATCCTGGGCTGGAGGTTGCAACCGCTTCGCGGTAATTGATCAGAGAAAGGAACAAATGAAACAGAAAACTCTCATTGCGATCTTCTCGACCGTGTTTCTGATCGCGATTCTGTTCTTGATTGCGATTGGACAGAATCGATTTGAGCCCGGTTCAGCCCGGCCTCTCGCTCACGCGCCGGCACAAACCCTCCAAGCACTCGTCGATGAAGCGGCGCAGACGGCTTTGGAGAAATTCAAAGATAAGGGCCTCAAGGAAGAGAATCTATCTATCACCTTGATTGATCTGCACGATTCCCAGCGTCAGGCAAAAGCGAGCTTTCGCGGCAATGAGCGCATCTATCCGGCAAGCGTCGTGAAGCTCTTCTACCTTGTCGCCGCGCATCGGTGGCTCGAAGATAAGAAAATTGAAGACACGCCTGAGTTGCGCCGCGCACTGCGCGACATGATTGTCGATTCATCCAACGAGGCGACACAGTACATCGTCGATGTGTTAACCCACACGACGGGCGGATACGAATTGCCACCGAAAGAGATGGAGGAGTGGCAACAGCAGCGTAATGCGGTGAACCGTTATTTCACCGGACTCGGTTTTACGAACATCAACGTCAATCAGAAAACATTCTGCGAAGACGCTTATGGACGTGAGAAGGTCTCGCGCGGGCCCAGCGGCGAGAATCGAAATAAGCTGACAACCGAAGCAACCGCGCGTTTGTTGTCAGAGATTGTCACGCGCAAAGCGGTGACACCCGAACGAAGCGCGCAGATGATTGAGCTACTGAAGCGGGATTATTCCGGTACCAGCAAAGACATGGCTTTACCGGCATCGCGCTTCAGGGAATTGAAGGCGTGCGGTTGTGGTCGAAGGCCGGCTGGACCAGCACGACGCGGCACGATGCGGCCTATATCGAATTGCCAAACGGCGGGAAGTTTGTTTTGGTTACGTTTACTACTGACCATGCAAACGAGCGGGAGATCATTCCGACCGTTGCGCGGGTGGTGATGAGTGGGATTTCGAATGTGAAGTGATTCAATTGCTGCATATGAAGATTCCACGTTTAGAGGCGGGCGTTGCCCGCCGGTTCAATTTGGAGTACGGCGGCGGGCGACGCCCGCCTCTAAACGGCAACGGTTGGTTCAATGCTCGAAGATCTGTCAAATAAACATCACCTGTTAAGCGACCTGTTCCATCGGCCACGCCGCCGAGACGAATGGGATCGCTATCGGCTTAGCAATGAGCAAGTTCACTTCTATCACCGGAACGGTTACCTTGCAGGCATTCGCATGTTGAATGACGAACAGGTTGATGGGCTTCGAGAAGAATTGTCGGCGCTGGTTGATCCTTCGCATCCCGGCCGCGAACTCTTTTATGAATACAATTCGAACGAATCAACCGATCCGTCCAGGATCCTCTTTCATGCGCTGGGCGCCTGGCGCGTTGCCCCCGGATTTCACGATCTGCTTTGGAATCCTGCATTCTTAACGCCGGCAGCGCAACTGCTCGGCGGCGCAGTGCGTTTCTGGCACGATCAGATCTTCTACAAGCCGGCGCATCACGGCGGCGTGGTCGCCTGGCATCAAGACTACTCTTACTGGACACGCACGCAGCCGATGGCCCATCTTTCATGCTGGATTGGATTGGACGATTCAACGCGCGAGAACGGTTGCGTCCACTATGTTCCCGGTAGTCATCTTTGGAATCTTTTGCCGGTTACCGGCCTCGCGCATGAGATGGACGCGATACAAACTGTTCTGAGCGAGAAGCAGCAACAAGAATTCAAGCCGGTCGCGATCGAGTTGAAAAAAGGCGAGGCTTCGTTCCATCATCCTTTAATGGTCCATGGCTCTTACGAGAACATAACTGATTCGCCACGCCGCGCGGCGGTGATCAATGTTTTTCGCGATGGAGTAGTTTCAGCATCAGACAAGCCAGCGCTTGAAGGCGTGCCGGCGATTCCTATCGGCGAAAAGATGGAAGGGCAATTCTTTCCTTTGTTGTTTGATCCTGATGCGCTGAAGAAATAAGAGTAGCCACAGAGGCACAGAGACACAGAGAGGCGAAAAAGGAACGCCACGGTCGCGATTTTATCTCAGTCGATATGAGCAGACTCACGCCACCAAAACTGGCACAAACAAGCGCCATCGCCGGTGCGATCGCTTGGGCGATAATCCTGTTTATTAGAACCTCAAGCTCTTACGAAACTGAGTTGATTGACAAGATCCTTTTGTTGGGGGTTCTGGTCATAGTGCCCCTTGGTTTGTCGCTGGTCGCGATGTCCGATGAAAGTGGGCGACACGTATTGCCCTACCGTCTCGCGCTGATTGCGCAACCCTTTGGCGCCGCGGCGGCTGTTGCCTCTTTCTTTCTGAAGCAAGGCAGGCCGGCGGCGCTGCTCGCTGTTTTGTGGCTCATCGTCACGGTGTTGATCGCTTTGTTCGGTTTGTGGCGTTTGTTATTCCGGGGCGTGCTGACCGCGAACGAGCTTTGCATCGGCGCCGGGCTGATCTACCTTCCGGTCGGTGGTATGTGGTTTCTCATGTCGCGCTTTGGCATACAGCCACTCGGCTTTGGCGATACGATCGTGTTGCTGACGGCGGTCCATTTTCACTTTGCCGGATTTGCCGCTCCGATTCTGGCGGGACTTGCCGGTCGCACGCTGCACGCCAGTGGCGCGGCGCACCAGTTATTTCAGTTTGCGGCGGTGGGCATCGTCACTGGTACGCCTATTGTGGCCACCGGAATTACTCTCTCGCCACTGGTCGCATTCATCGGCGCGATTGTCATTTCGCTCGGCCTGATCTTTCTTGCGATCGTCGTTCTCGGTTGGGTGATTCGCTCAGTTGGATCATTGCCGGCGCAGTTCCTCCTGGGAGTTTCGGCCATCTCGAGCGCGTCGGCGATGGTGCTTGCCTGTTTGTATGCGTACAGTCTCGTGGCGAAAACCCTGGTCATCGATATCCCGCACATGGCCATGACGCACGGAGTCATCAACGCCTTTGGTTTCGCGCTGTGTGGCTTGGTTGCCTGGTCACTCGTGCCTCCCGATTTGGGCGCTGGCCGCTGACAAGCCCCTCCGTGCGCACTGGCAGAAATACATCCCATGGCGTGACACGCCGGGAACTTTTGTTTTCACGGAGTGTCTAAGAACCCGATGCCAACCGAATCGAACGCCGCGTCACATTCAGTGTGACCGCCAGCTTGTGGCAGCTCATTTAGGAGAAACGCTATGTCCGCGTGCGTCCAAAGCGACAATAGTCCAACACCGTTCATTAATGTCACTCCACTGATCGATG
>WNGQ01006553.1_pt1 | contig 11706 bp, 10 predicted proteins | sample 5407661 | NCBI WGS metagenome assembly WNGQ01 (sample SAMN13153382, study PRJNA577476) | soil metagenome | isolation source: 60 cm soil or saprolite under Garry oak tree replicate 2 | place: USA:California | collected 2016-06-15
TGCGTTGGCCATCATGTGCTCGCGCTGGAATATCCCTGGCGGCTACGTGCCGTTTTTGCTCGTACCGGTAGCTGGCCTGGTGGCAGGCGTCTTCGCCGTTCCGCTGGGCTGGATCGCGCTGCGGGTGCGGCGGCATACCTTCGTAGTTATCACGATTGCCATGTTCTTTATATTACAACTGCTGACCTATAATCTGACCGGGCTGACCAATGGTTCCAGTGGCTTAGGGCTGCCTATCCCGGTCGACTGGGGCGGCGACTTTTTCAATACACCATTCTACTACGCCGCACTGGCTCTGCTACTGGTAGCCATCGTCATCTCCTGGTGGGTGCGCCATTCCAAATATGGTCTGGGCCTGCTAGCGATTCGCGATGACGAGGACCGGGCATTGGGTCTGGGTGTAAATACAGGCCCACTCAAACTTACGGCATTTGTCATTTCCGCTATCATCATCAGCATGGCGGGAGCTATCTGGGCCTACTTCGTCGAATCGATCTATCCGCCGGTGGCTTTTGATCCGTTGTTCGATCTAGCGATTGCCTTAATGAGCTTCCTCGGTGGCATTGGCACGATTGCCGGCCCCATTCTGGGGGCGCTCTTATTGGAGCCAACACAACAATACTTTACCCTGGTATTCAGCGAGAATAGCTATTATCTCCTGGTCTATGGAGCGCTTTTCCTGGTGGTTATTCTGCTGTTGCCGCGAGGTATCATCCCTACATTGCGAGAACGTTGGATGAAGTACCAGGCTACACGCGGGCAGCGGGGGAAACTGGATAAACAGGAAGTTGTCGTGGAGCTTGCGCAGGGTGGAGGAGATGACTCCGGCAATGTCGTAAAGAAGGAAGGAATCAACCTATGAGCTTGTTGGAAGCGCAGGGGCTTTCTAAAGCTTTCGGCGGCATTCGTGCTCTCGACACCTGCTCGATCAGCGTTGAAGAGGGATCGATTACTGGTTTGATCGGCCCCAATGGTTCGGGGAAGACCACCCTGTTTAATGTCATGACCGGCTATGAGCGCGTGGATAGCGGGCAGGTGCATTTTCAGGGGCGGGTCATCACCAACAAGCCGCCCGACAACGTTTTTCGTCTAGGCATCGGTCGCACCTTTCAATTGACACGTATCTTTCCCCGGTTGACGGTGTTGGAGAATATGCATGTGGCGGCACAGCGCAATAGCCTTCGGGGGCTACTGGGTCGCTGGAGTTCCGGCAAAGAGCAGAGTCGCGCTCTCGAACTGCTGGCGTTTGTGGGGCTGGAGAAGCTCAAAGATCTGCCAGCGGGTAACCTCTCATTTGGACAGAAGAAGTTGCTGGAATTTGCCTTTATCTTGATCGCCGAGCCTCGGGTGATCTTGCTGGACGAGCCAGCGGGAGGGGTCAATCCCACGATGGTCAACTACCTGGTGGAGCGTATCCGTACGCTTAACCAGCGCGGCATCACCTTCCTGGTCGTCGAACATAACATGGAATTTGTGATGGGGCTGTGCCACAAGATCATGGTCATGCACCGCGGCACCAAAATTGCCGAAGGGACGCCCGAGGAAGTGCGCGCTAACCCGGCAGTCCTGGAAGCCTACCTGGGAGATTAAAGATGCTGCTGAAATTACAGAACATTTACGCGGGATATGAGGGTGGTGATGTCTTGAAGGGCGTCACTATAGAAGTAGAGCAGGGGACCACCACCTGCATCGTCGGACCCAACGGGGCCGGTAAATCCACCGTATTGCGTGTATTGAGTGGATTGTTGAAGCCGCGCCTGGGCAAGATTACCTTCGATGGAAAATCGCTTGTTGGCCTCCCGCCACGCCAGATACTGGCCCTGGGCATCGTGCAGGTGCCGCAGGTCCACAGCCTGTTTTCGAGCATGACGGTACGTGAAAATGTGCGGCTGGGAGCGTACATGCTGCACGATGAGAAGCTCATAGAGCAGCGGCTTCACCAGGTCGAAGCGATGTTTCCTATAGTCAAGGAACGCGCACGAGATAAGGCTGGCAGCCTATCGGGGGGTCAGCAGCGCCTGGTCGAGTTCGCACGCTGCCTGATGCTGGATCCGCGGGTGATCATGCTGGACGAGCCGTCGATGGGCCTGGACCCGCGAACCTTCAAGCAAGTGATAGAGACGATCAAACTGATGCAGAAGGACGGCAGAACCATCCTGCTCATCGAGCAAAATGTGCGAACGGGCTTGAGTATTGCTGACAAAGGGGTTGTGCTGGAGGGCGGTCAGGTGCGCCTGGAGGGCACGCATACCGAGGTATTGAACAACCCTGAAATAGGACATCTTTACCTGGGTGGTACGTTATCTAACGCGTAGATCATCCATTAGAGAGGGGATATAGCACATGGCGCGAGACGAGCAGGTGCAGAGCGCGATAGACAACTGGGCGCCCAGGTTTATCGCCAACGGCATCGATTACAACGATTTCGAGCATGTTACCAACAGCGTCGAGCGCTGGGATGACTGGTGCCGCACGTGGTCCGCATGTGGAGCGCTGCACGCTGAGATGGGGGAGAAGGCCGAGGCGCAGGAAAAGTACATCTCGGCGGGCTATCACTACTTCCAGGCGGCGATCGCGTACCATTTTGGTAAGTACCTCTTTGTGCATAGGCCGCAGGAACTGCTTGAGGCGCATGAACACGTTGTGAAACTGTACCGACGAGCATTACCCCTCTTCGATTTTCCGGGTGAGCACGTTGCCATACCATACGAGGGAGGTGGCACCATGCCGGGCATCCTCAGAAAGCCCTGGCATATGCCGAAGCCGCCCGTGGTGATCCTCGTGCCCGGACTAGATTCAGTCAAAGAAGAATTGCATATTTATGGCGACGATTTCCTGCGCCGGGGCATGGCCGTGCTGGCGATTGATGGGCCGGGACAGGGCGAGATGGAGTTCGACTATGCGCTGCGGCACGATTATGAAGTGCCCATACGTCATGCCATCGATTATCTTGAGGGGCGGGCAGATGTAGACGCGACGCGCGTGGGGATGATGGGCGTCAGCTTTGGTGGGCAATTCGTCGTGCGGGCCGCGGCCTTTGAGTCGCGCATCAAGGCCACCATCGAAAACTGTGGTGGCTATGACATGGCGGAGAAATTTCATGACCGCCCGAAGATCAGCCGCGACACGATGGTTCACCGCCTCAAGGCTTCCAGTGTGCAGGATGCCATCGATAAGTTGCAGCAGTTCAGTTTGCAGGGGGTCGTCGAAAAGATAACGCAGCCCTTGCTGGTTATCCAGGGGCGCAAGGACAGACTTGTGCCAGCGGAGCACGGCGAACATATCGCTGCTGAAGCGGGGCGCAACGGTGAACTGTGGCTCTTTGAAGATGGCAACCATGTCTGCAACAATATCCCCTACAAGCACCGTCCCCAGCAGGCCGATTGGATGCGCGAGAGATTGTAGACGTAATTAACCTCAAGAGAACAGAGCCAGAGATGATGGTGCCTGCGGACACCATCATCTCTGGCTCTGTTCTCTTGAGGTTAATTGATGAACTCTTTCGCGAAGCGTCGGATGGGGTCCAGGGTGAGAGTGTCAGGAAAGGTGAAGAGTAGCTCCTGCACACCAACTTCCTCGAATTCTGCCAGGCGTCGGCGAATAGTATCGGGTGAGCCGATGAGAGCGGTCTTGAGACGCTCGCTCATGCGGTTCCTGATGCCTGCCGGAATCTTGGCCTGAGCCTCTTCATCGGTGTCACCGATAGCGCATAAGGTCGTTGATGTACGATGGATATCATCGTAATTACGCCCAACGTTGGCGCAATGCTGTCGAATGACATCGAACTTATGCTTGATGGTATCGAAGTCGCCACCGACGTTGCACGCATCGCCGTATTGCGCGACCAGCTTGAGGGTGACTTTCTCGCCGCCGCCGCCGATGAGCATAGGAATGTGTGGCTTCTGCACGCCTTTGGGCTGATTGATGGCCCCGCGCACCTGGTAGTACTTGCCCTCGAAGGCTGCCTCTTCCTGCGTCCACATGGCGAGGATGACCTGTACGGCTTCGCGCAGGTAGCGCAGGCGTTCGGGGGCATCGGGGTAGTCGTAGCCGTAGGCGCGATACTCGTGCTCGTACCAGCCCGCGCCAATGCCGAAGTTGAGTCGTCCGTGGCTCATTACATCGACGGTACTGGCCATTTTCGCCAGCAGAGCAGGGTTACGATAGCCGTTGCAGGTGACCATCTGGCCGACGCGGATACGTTTGGTATCGCGTGCCAGGGCGGCGGTGGTGGTCCAGCACTCAAAGGTCAGCTCTTGCGAGGGCTGTGGGATAGTGTGAAAGTGGTCAACGAGCCAGATAGAATTAAAGCCCGCTTCGTCGGCGGTCTGCGCGACGCGTGTCATAGCTTCATAGGCTTCCTCGGGATCTCTGATGCTGACCAGGTCCATCGTCCAGCCCTGGGGCAGGATCAGGCCAAATTTCATGGACATGAACAAATTACCTCTTCCTAAAAATGTAGTGCGCAGTGGCTGTATGGCACCGCACTATTCTTTTGGGTTGGCTATACTAAATGAAGTATAGCATAATAGAAGGGAGGGTGGGGAGGGACGGCGTGAGGGTGAGGGTGAGGAGGGATGGTGTGAGGGTGAGAGGGTGAGAGCGTGGGCAGGGATGGCGCGAGGGTGAGGGTGAGGTGGGAAGGGACGGCGCGAGGGTGAGGGTGAGGTGGGCAGGGACGGCGCGAGGGTGAGAGCGTGGGCAGGGACAAGCCCAGCCCCTACTATACTGGGGTTCGATAAGCAAGATATAATTGAGGAGGGTTAGCATGCATATCGATGCGTTAGATCATGTTGTTTTGACCGTGCGCGATCTGGAGAGGACCTGTGAGTTCTATTCGCGGGTATTGGGGATGCGGGTGGTGGAGTTTCAGGGTGGTCGTAAGGCGCTGCAATTTGGTGGGCAGAAGTTCAATCTGCACCAGGCTGGTAACGAGTTTGAGCCGAAGGCGGCCGTGCCAACGCCGGGTTCGATAGATCTATGCCTGCTTACATCTGTGCCCCTGAATGACGTAGTGGAGCACTTGCGGGTGAATAGGGTGGAGATTATTGAGGGACCAGTGAATAAGACGGGGGCGGTGGGGTCGCTGCTGTCGGTGTATATGCGCGATCCCGATGGGAATTTGATCGAGGTGTCGAATGTGCTCAAAGAGGTAGAATAGGAATAGACAAAATTAGGCATGTTTGTGATTAAGGAGAGATAGCATGACAGATAGCCTCATCAGGGCTGTGCAATCGCATATGATCGACCTGCCGGCCAGTCGTTTTCATTATTTGAGCTGGGGTGCTGAGCAGAGCGGGCGGCCGAGCCTGGTATTGTTGCACGGTATTACCAGTGCGGCTAGCAGTTGGGTGCGTGTTGGGCCTGTGCTTGCTGAGCGTTATCGGGTGTACGCGCTGGATATGCGTGGGCATGGTGATAGTATTAAACCGCCAGCGGGCGCGTATAGCTTGCAGGAGACGGCCGGTGATGCGCTCGCGTTTATAGAGGCGTTAGGTCTGAAGCAGCCCGTGCTGATTGGGCACTCCTGGGGTGGTGCGACCGCGCTTGTACTGGCGAGTGGAGGCGTGGCCGATGGCTATGTTCCTGACCTTGCTAAAGTCATTCTCGAAGATCCCGCGTGCAATTTCGGACGCGGCGATGCCGAAGAACGTGCGGCGGCATATGTAAAAGATATCGGGCGTCCCGCTGCTGAGCTGCGACCAGAACTGATCGCTGAGAATGTAGGATGGACTGAGGAGGATATAGAGGGTAAGATCGACGCGATGGGCAAGGTGAGTCGAGAGGCGGTGATCAGTGTTTTTGAGCAGGCGGGTCAGATGGGCAATATCCTGCCGCTGCTCGCTAAACTCGCCGCGCCCACGCTGCTGATGCGGGCTGATCCAGATGGTGGGACAACGCTGCCAGGGAAAGTCTGGGACCAGGCGCGAGGGTATCTTCCTGCACATAGTCAGGCTGTGCAGATCGATGGGGCAACGCACAATATTCATCGCAGCAAGTTTGATGCTTTTATACAGGCGGTGAATGATTTTCTGCGAGCGTGAGGCACAGCCACGTTTTGAATAAGAAATCTATCTACACTTGTATAAGCATTTAATTTTGCATAAATGCTTGTATAGGTGATTAAATCATGCTATACTACGGGCGAATTTGATGAAATAGGGGATATCCAGGTGTGGCATGAGCGTCTTCGAGAGTGGTGATATGCGCAAGCTCCTGAAGATCGGAGACAGCCACATCTTCAGGAGAGAGGCATCATGGTAGATAGTAACGACTGGCATCATTCGGCAACCGTCTTTTTAAGCTATCGACGTGTGGATGCGGATGAGGTCAAAGCCCTTCAGAGCGAGCTTCACGCTATAGGCGTGCATGCCTGGCGAGATGTAACGCATTTAGATGTCGGTAGAACGACGAGGGGTGAATTAGCTCGTGTTATTAATGAAGAGTGCGATGCTTTCTTGCTCTATGTTACCCCTGATTGCCTCACGTCAACGTTTATCTGGGAAGAGGAAGTTCCAACCGCGTTTGAGCGATGTCAACGTGACAGTAACTTTGGCATCATCCCTGTTTTGCGAGGTGTTTCGTTTGCTCAATTGCGTCAGTGTTGTGCTGGTTACAGTGTCCCAGATCTGGCAGAGTTTAATGGCATTCAGCTTGACTTTTCAGATAAGGCTACTCTACATGCCAATCTTCGCACCATTGCGCAGCGCGTCTTACAAGCTACATTACGCCAGCACCTCCCGCGCGTTCCGGCTCTGAGCCGTATCTATCAGCCCTCTCTCTGTTTGCACGTATCTTCTTACACATCATTAATCGATCATCTTGATCTTGACCTCAATTGGGCTGAGTTCTTCACTGCTACAGATGATGGACGCGGCATTTGCTGGCCCGGTCGAGATGAGTGGCAGGGGAGGCTTCTGCCCGCGCTCTATAGCGTGCAGAGTGTGCTCAGTGCGCTCCCGCACAGTCGAATACTGCATATCGATATACATGCACCGTTACCCGTAGGCTTTGCGCTTGGTTTTGTCTTTCCCCTGAGTGCGCGCTTCACCCTGATCCTGGAAAACGGTTATCGAACGTGGCATTCACGGGTAAGTGATGCGTCATCTGCTGGTAATCTGGCAGAAGAGCCATTACATATAAATACAGTCGATCTGCATAGTGGAGAAGCCAATAGTGCCGTCATAGCTTTATCTATCTCGCGCGACGTGACTGCTGCTGTGACCGCTCAATTACCAGCTCTGGGGATTGAGGCGCGCTATCATGTGCAAATGGACATCAAAGGAGGGCCAGCTAGCGATGCGGTGCGTGATGAAGTGCACGCTGTAGCCATTGCGCGGCAGTTTGCTCGCGAGGTACGCAACTTATATGATCGAAAGCAGGTGACTCATCTGCATCTGTTCTTTGCTGCACCTGTTGAACTGGCCGTACTTTTGGGATATCATCTCAATGCTACAGGTACTGTGAGCGTCTATCAGTATGTGGCTAGTGAGAGCAGATATATTCCTGGTTGCGAGCTGGTGCCTTAGATGTATAAATAACCGATCGCGTTTCTTCTTGTCTTGATAGCATTGCTCTCGAAGGGAGATTGTAGGGGATGGAAGGACCTTTTCCTCGTGATACCACTACTCCAGCCAGATTGTATGCGTTTTTGTTGCGCCTGCGCCCGTTGCAGCAGGGAACGTTGATGCCTTTTTCGGGTGAATTGGTGCATGGGGCTTTGATGCGCTGGCTGCATGTCTCGGCTCCTGAGGTGGCGTCGTGGTTGCACGAGGGGCAGAAGCGCCGATTGTTTACCTGTTCAAGCCTGGGTTTTGGTCTGCCCTGGCATCGTATGCTGCACGCTGAGCAAGAGAATGTCCATTTGCCGCTTCGGCCTGATAGGACCTATCCCATACGTATAACTCTGCTATTGGGCGAACTCTTTCCACTATTGCACGAGGCGTTGACACGCATGTATACCCAGAGCGATGCCTCGGCCTCGCCATTTATTCAACTGGGCAAGCAGCGTTTCTTGCTGGAAGAAATGGTGATGGACGCCGACGAGTCTGCTGGATGGGCAGGGGTGACATCGTTGTATGCGCTGGTAGATAAGGCGAAGACGCTGCGCATGGGAACAGCCGCGCCGCTGACGCTGGAGTTTAACTCGCTGACCACCTTTAGCCGTGGTGGCACCCGCGAGGGCGAGTATGGAAGCTATTACGCACGTCTACCCCTGCCACAGTTTGTATTCAATAACCTGGCCAAACGCTGGCAGGATATCGCTCCCTCCGACCTTGCTTCATGTGTGCAGCCCGAGGCTATAGAAAGCTATACCAGGAATGATGGCGTGATCATCTGGGAATACGATCTTAAACCGCACCACATTCACCTGACCACCCACGAGCAGGTAGGATTTATCGGAAACTGTACCTATCACCTACGCGGACCTGATGCGGCACCCACCCCTGAAGCTCCCCTTACGGTACGCCAGCAAATCTGGCTCCTGGCGCAACTCGCCTTCTACACGGGGGTGGGATATAAGACGGCGATGGGATTGGGGCAGGCGCGGGTGGTGTAGGTATGAGACAGAATAAAAAAGTTCTGAAATTCTTGTCGCCGCTAAGAAATATATATGTATTTTTTTAGTAGCAGGCGAGCAATTTTTTACAAGCAATTGATTACATGTAATCTCGATCCGTATAGGAATTTTTTCTGGCTTTTACCGGTTTCACTTGAAATGTTGTAAGTATTTACATACACTTCTTCGTGTAGCGCATTTCTTATGATTTCTTAGCAGCAGTAGATGAATTATTCAAATTGCATATCTATTACTTTATATTGATCAAGAGTCCCAAATTTCTGTGTGAATAGATTACTTTCGTCAAAGAGGTTAGGAGGTAGTGAGGTCGGCTCCACGCAGCGTATTGATTGTAAGGCATGTCCATCCCGCGAGAAGCTCTGAACGCTTGTGAAGAATTTATGCCGCTTTGCATGTGTTATCCTGCCCGATTAGAGTATGGCTATTTTTGTCACTTCCTCAGCAGTAGTAAGTAGTTTGGAGGTTAAGACGCATATGGGGTTATCATTGATACTGTTTGACACCAGCCACATCACTGAGTACGTCTTCGGTACAAATCGCCTGAAAGAGATACGTGGCGCTAGCTCTCTGCTTGATGGCCTTAATCGTAAAACAATGAAGGCTGAGGGTGAAAAACATGGGGCGAAAATGATTTACACGAACGCAGGGGTTGGTCTGTTCGCGGTGGACTCTGGTAAGGCTAAAGGCTTTGAACAGGATGTAACGCGGGCCTATAGCGAGGCAACGGGAGGAGCGGCGGCGATTATCTCTGCTGTTCAGGAGCTTTCTCCAGACGCTCCCCAGGACTTTGAGATGTTATTAGAAGACTACTCTATTCGCGACGAACTAAAGTTGCTGCATTATCGTTTGCTAGAGGCAAAGGGTAATCCTGTTGATCGGCTTATGCTGCCATCACATTCGTTTATGCGGCCCTGCAATGCCTGTGGTGTAAATTATGCCTCGGAAGAGAAGACGTATGAAGGCGAAGACGAAAAATTCTATTGTAATGGTTGCCTGGAGAAGAGGAAAGAAGAGAGAGAAGGCATAGATGCGCATCTCTGGAGGCGTATTATCAAATCTCTTCGAGATGTTAAATATGTATTTCCTGATAACTCTGCTGTAGAGCGCGATTCTGGTATAAAGATCGATCCGCGTCCCAACGATTTCAACGAATTCAGCCTTTTTAGTAAGGGCAAGGACTACATGGGACTGATTTATGCGGATGGCAATAATATGGGGATGAGATTTGAGAAGGATACTTTAAGGGAGGTTGGCGCTGCTGCATCGTGTGTGGATGATGTTATTCATGAGGCAATGGCTCTGGCAATCAAAGAACATTTGCCGATAGTAATATTCAGCGCGATGGCAAAACGCTCAAAATTTATCCCTTTGATATCTTGCTTCTGGGTGGGGATGATGTGATGATGGTGACTGACGCGGCAAAGGCGCTTGACGTGGCACTGACCATCGCGCGGGAGTTTTACAAAATAATGAATCCTTCGGGTACGTCGGGGGAAAATAAGAAAGGGAAGGATGACCCTTTTAGCGTCTCGGTTGGGGTGATACTGGCGCCCGTAAAGTACCCGTTTGGTTTGCTTGTGGATATGGCGGAGAGCGCACTGAAGTTTGCCAAGAAGTTTGGGTCGCAGGACAAGAAGGACGCCACGCGCATCAATTTTCTCACAGTGACGGGGGGGAGCGACGCGGATTTTAACGCTATTCACCGCGAAGTCTATCACAAAGTTGATGATGATAAAAGCCTTGAGTTTTATGCTACCCTACGCCCCTATACCGTTGACAGCCTGCAAAAAATGCTCGCGGTAATTCGCGAGGGCCAGGCTGCGCGGTTGGGGCGCACCAAACTGCATCAGTTGCGCGAGGCCATCCTTGAGAAGAATCTGACGACCTCTGTACATGACGGGCTGGCGGCGCTGAGCAATATGCGTGAAAGCCAGGGTAAATACATTGTACGGCAGGTTTACTCGTTTGGTGATCGCTATCAGATACCTACTAGTGATCTTACAGATCCCGTAAAGGGCTTTCCTCGTGTCACCTTCCCCTGGTTTACCGATGATGAGGAGAAGGATGGCAGAAAAATCTATCGTACTCCGCTGCTCGATTTTATCGAATTATATGATTTTGTCGCTAGAGAGGAGGGGTAGGAGTGACCAGGATTGACCTTATTGAATTGTCATATGAGCTGTCGTTCGCCACGCCATTCCATTGTGGGACTGGCCTGAGGGCGGGGCTGATCGACCGTACTGTGGTGCGTGATCGAGAGGGCTATCTCTACACGCCGGGCTCAACGATCAAGGGGGTACTCAGAGAGCATTGCGAGCGATTAGCGCGCTTCTACGAAGAACTCGATGGGGATATGCGTGCATTGATTGCCAGCCCACACGATGGGAAAGCGGCCCTGCTGGGCTTGGGGTCGCGCATCACCATGATAGCGCGTATCTTTGGATCAAATAGCCATCCTGGTCGGCTCTTCTTTGAAGATGCGCGTCAGAGCGAGGAGGATAGGGAGCAGTATAGCCACGACGAACAGCAGGCGGAGCTGTATAAGGAAGCGCAGATCAACCTGTATACGCAGGTGCGGCTCAATCGTCTCACACGCACGGCGGAGGATGGCGCGTTATATAGCAGCGAATTCGGGGTGAAGGGTTTTACGCTGAAGGGGACCATCAATGGTTGGCTGGAATGTACACCGATGGCCGGATTGCAGATGATGAAGCGGATCGGGGCCAATAAGTCGACGGGCAAGGGTGAATGCCAATGTACGATCACCAAACTTGCAGTAAATGAGCATCCCTACACAACGGAGCAATGGCAGGGCTGGTTAGAGTCTCTGGATGCGCTTGCCGACTACTCTAGTGCTGGTGGTGATGTGATTGCGGCTGAGGAGGGAGAGGCATGAAATCTTATGCAATGCAGCTCACGGTAGAGTCTCCGTTGGCTATCCGTGCCGATCATTCTCCTGAAGGCGCCGGAACTGCCCGTTACATCTCCGGCCAGACGCTTGTCGGCGGACTGGCTGCCGCGCATCGCTTACTGCATCCTAATGAGAAGGAAAAGTTTGAGCAGTTGTTTCTCGGTGAGCAGGTGCTCTATTCTAACCTGTATCCTGCGGTGTTTAAGGAGGAGAA
>WNGQ01006097.1_pt1 | contig 11705 bp, 9 predicted proteins | sample 5407661 | NCBI WGS metagenome assembly WNGQ01 (sample SAMN13153382, study PRJNA577476) | soil metagenome | isolation source: 60 cm soil or saprolite under Garry oak tree replicate 2 | place: USA:California | collected 2016-06-15
GTACCTCACCCCGGACGGCAGCCTCACCATGAACGCTCGCACCCCGTGATCCCCCGATCTCGTGCATCCCGTGTGAACACCTACCAGCCACGAGCACCACACCCGAGGAGATCAGCAGCTAAACGACACCCGTGTCGCGTCAGCGCCACATGATGCAACGGCCAGACCCGCCCCTGGAGAACTGACCCAGTGAAGGCGGTTTTCTATCTCCCAGTGGCTGCGGACCCAGGTGGCCAGGGTGGCCGGGCCGGCGTCGCGGTCGCTGGTGATGAGGTACACGACCTCGACGGTCTTCTTGCCGTTCTTGGTGACCGTGCGGCGCAGCTGCGCGACCTGGGCAGCGCCGTCGAACTCGATCCAGGCCGGCGCCAGCACGGCCTTGATGGTGCGGCGGGCCCGCCGGCCGTGGTCCATGCTCACGGCCGAGACAGCGGGGACGGCGGCCCAGGGCAGCTTCTTCAGCTGCCGGTACAACGTGGGCATGTTGGCCTTGACGGTCATCACGTAGTCGGCGCCCTGGCCGAGGATGACCTGCGCTGTGTCATGCTGCGTGTGCATTGCGTCGATCGTGATGACCGCGGAGGCGAGACTGGCGAACGCTTTCAGCAGGTCCCGCACCGCGGGGATCTCGTTCGACTTCTCGTCCACGGCGACCTGCCCGAGCACCGCGCCGATGCCGTGTGCCAGTGCCGCGACCAGGTACGGGGCCTTCCCGTCCCTGTTCCTCGCGCCGCGGACGGTCTTGCCGTCGATGGCGATCACCAGCCGGCCGCCGGCTCGCACCGCCCTCGTCCACAGCCAGGCACCGAGAACCCGGTCGAGCACATCGGGGCTGACCAGGGCGAATGCGCGCCGGAACGTGGATTCTTCCGCCGCGCCGCGTGCCGCGCCCAGCACGGCCAGCACCTCCGGGCCGGCATCGGCGGCCCACTGCCCGATCGCGGCGAACGACCGCGACCCCGCGATCACCGCCGCGATCCCGACGGCGAGCAGCCCGGCCAGCGCATGGCGGCGCCCGCGTCTCTTCCGCGGGTCCGGGACCTGGGCAAGGAGGTCGAGCAGGTACTGGCTCCGGGCAGCCGGGATAGGCGAAGATGTCATCGGCGGGCGGGTGTCCCTCGTGGCAGGCGATGGTGAGCGTGAGAACTTCCATCGTTCCGCCCGGACCCTGCCCGCCGCCCGCGGGCACGCCGGGCGCATCAGCCGCCGTTACGACACCACAGGTCACAGCCTCAATTCACGACTTTGCCGTGTCCCTGGCGCCTGCCCAGCCCGCATTCCGGAGCCGCGGCCCCCTTTGAGGTGAATTGCGAGTCCAGCCGGGTGCATCAGCACAGTCCCGCCGCCAAGGCGCGACTGCTGCGTGGTGTCCATGAGCAGCGCCCCACCAGAGACGAACTCTATTGCGACGATAGCTTCACCTATCTTCGCGGATAGTTATTGTTCCGCGATGATTGCAGTGGCATACCCGTGCTGCTTCCTGCGGCCGTATACTCAGCAGCCCGAACGGTCAGCATGATTTGGGTGGCTACGTGGCTGAAAACTGGGTGGGCCTTGCGGACGCGATCACAGCGCTACGGCGTGAGTTGACCAAAGCCATGGAGACAGGCAAGGGTGATGGCCTCCGGTTTGGGCTTGGTCCCGTGGAACTGGAGTTCTTGCTTGAGGTCACGCGCGAGGGGGGCGGTGAGGCCGGAGTCCGCTTTGGTCTCGTAACTGTAGGCGTCAGAGGGGATGTGAATAAGGCATCCACCCATAGGGTCAAGCTGCTGCTACAGCCTCAGGATCGCCAGGGGCGCCCAGCCGAGATCGCCGATACGGAATAGCGCGGAACCTCAGCGCTCAATACCAGTTCTCCTGTAGCCCGCGATCGGAATTGGCCAGATCGGGCCGGATTGCCGGAGTTGCCACGCGAGGGGATGTCGCAGTAGTTGGCCGGAAGCACATCAGCAGCAGCGTTTTCCTGCGGGGTTCCAGAACTCGACCGCTGGTCGTGACCTGGTCTTCTACGCAGCCCGGACGGGACGTTCCTCCTTACCGCCGGGGGCGGCCGACGACATCGCCCGCCTGTTTGACGTAGCGACCCAGCGCGAGATCGGGATAGGCATGACCGGCGACAATGCCGGCCTCGGCCTGCTTATGGTCGCATTAACTCCCGGCGGCTCTGGCATCCTTACCGTCACCGACGCGCTCTGGAATGTGGCGTTCCCGCATGACCCGGCTGACCTGCTGAGCAAAGTCTGCTCAATAGCAAACGCGCCATAACCCCCTGGAGTGGAACACCTACGCCGGGTCAGCGCGGTATCTCACCGGCTGCGCTTAAAGCAGCGACCCCGGGTGTCGCGGGCCGGCCGCTTCCCGCCCCGGACCGAATTCCCGGCTGGTCATCCAACCCTCGTCCTCCAGCCGAAGCAGGACCGGTAGGCGGCTCCCCGGCTACAGCCCCAGAGCCATACGGGGCAGCGCAACGTGACAGAACATTCGTTCTCGCACACGCACACCTCGGACAATTATCCTCGCTGGCCCGCCAGGGCACGCAGATCAGGCGGATCTCGCGCGTCGGTGTCCTCGATTTCGGTTACGTTCTGCAGGGTCTACAGGGGGTACATGCCAGGTCTGCCGGAGGTACGTCGCTGGCCGGCGGGTCAGGGTACGAGATAGCGATCTGGTCAGCGGGCTGGTGGTGCTGGCCACGCGGTATACGACAGGTGTACAGGGCTTGCTATGCCGGTTGTGTGCCTGAGCATGCCGGGCGTGCGGGAGGATCCAGCTTGGTGGTGCTAGCGCGGTCATTCCCCGGCGGAGGGAAACCTGGCGGCTGGAGGTGCTTCTGCCTGCGGTTTTGGGGAGCTGTACGGGCCTGTACGTGGCTGTCCGCAGGATCGGCGGCGCGGATGGCCCGGCGCGCGTACATATAGCGGACAGCGTCGCGGCCGGGGGCGTCATGAGGGGTTGTTTTCGCAGGTCAGAGCCCATGTGGAGGTGCAGGCAGGAGCGGTCTGTAAAACCGTCGGCTTAGCCTACCCAGGTTCGAACCCTGGACCTGCCACCACCTGCGAAAACGGCCCGCTAGCTGCGAATTCTCGTGCTAGCGGGCCGTTTTCTCTGTCCCGTGGTGTGTCACCTTGTCGCGTTGTAGATCCCCGTGTTGCGGGGTCCACGGACGTATAGCGGACGGCGTCCGTGCCCCTTGGACGGTCGGTGTAACCGCTGGTTTTCCACGGACGGCCACGGACGGGCCGCGCTGGGGCGTTTCCCGGCTTGGCGCAAGAGGGGCTGCGAGCGTCATGCGGTCAGGCGGTCCAGTGCCCTGATGACGGGAAGGGTGCCGTCTTCGGTTGCCAGCTGCTTGGCTATTGCCTGCGCCCGGGTGCGGTAGGAGTCGCGGTTGACGGCGTCGCTGATCGCGGCCCCGAGGGACCAGGCTGTCAGCGACTTGTAGGGAACAGCGGCGGGGCCGACGCCGAGGGCGGTGACCCGGCTGGCCCAGAACGGCTGGTCGGTGATCATCGGGACGCTTACCGTCGGCACCCCGGCCCGCAGCCCGGCGGCGGTGGTGCCCGCGCCCGCGTGATGGACGACGGCGGCCATCTTGGGGAACAGCCAGTCGTGCGGTGCCTCGCCGATGACGAGCACGTCGTCATCGTCTTGGAGCGCTCCGCCGAGGCCCGCCCATCCGGCCTGGGTGACCATCCGCACCCCGGCTCGGCGCCGGGCGTCGGCCACGACGGCGGTGATCCGGGCCGCGTCGGCTGGGTTCCTGCTGCCGAAGCCGACGAACACCGGCGGCGCCCCGGCCGCGAGGAACCGCTCCAGGTCCGCGGGCGGGGTCCAGCCGGCCGGGTGCTCGGGCCACCAGTAGCCGGTCACCTCGATGCCCTCGCGCCAGTCCGGAGGGCGCGGGACTACGGCCGGGCTGAACCCATAGAAGAACGGCCACCGTGTCGCCTCCTGACGACGGTACAGCTCGCGGATGCTGCCGGGCATGCCCTCCTGCGCCCACAGTGGCTTCGAGGACCTGTCCAGGGCGCCCGCCCCGGCGATCATCAGGGCGCTTGCCAGCGCGCGGTTGCCCCAGCCGCCCAGCGAGCGCGTCATCAGCCCCGGCGGGGGAAACTGGCTGGTGGGGTGGGCGGGCTGCAGCGCGAGCCCGATGCTGGGCAGGCCAAGGTACTCGGCTATCCGGTAGCCGCCGAACCAGGCCATCCCCGCCGGCAGCAGCACATCGGTGTCCTGCCGCGCCGCTTGCAGGATGGCCCGGTGAGCGGGGCGACGTCGCCCCGCGACCCAACGGCGGCTATCAGGATCCTCACTCTAGGCTGCCTTTCCCTTGTGACTTTGTTCGCACGCCAGCCTCCTGGGGTGTCGCGGGACGGGCGGCGGCACCTGGCAGGCCCGTGGTCTCCCGCCCGCAGCGGGCCGCGCCGGAGCCCGGGTCGCGCGCCATCCTGGATGGGACCGCGCCGGTGACTGCCATGAGCGCCGTCGCCGCGGCCTGCTGGCCGGAGTCTTCCCCGAGCTCGCCGCTGGCCGGCCCGCCTCGGTGATCGGGGTCAGTAGCGGCGGCGAGCTGGGGCCGGCGTGAACGAGGCATGCTAGCTGGCTGCATCGGGTTCGCCTGGCTGGACGATGCCGGTTTCGTAGGCCAGGATGACGGCCTGGACCCGGTCGCGCAGGCCGAGCTTGGCGAGGAGGTTGCCCACGTGTGATTTGACGGTTGCCTCGCTGATGACGAGGTCGGCGGCGATCTCGGCGTTGGTGAGGCCGCGGGCGAGCCGCAGCAGGATGTCGTGTTCCCTGGCGGTCAGTGATGCCAGCCTGGACGGTGCGGGCTGGGCGTGGCGGGGTGCGCGGGCGAAGGCGTCGATGAGCCGGATCGTGACCGACGGGGCGGGGAGCGCGTTGCCTGCGGCGGCGTTCTTGACGGCGGCGATCAGGTCGTGCCGGGGGGCGTCTTTGAGCAGGAAGCCGCTCGCGCCTGACCGGAGTGCCTCGTAGACGTAGTCGTCGAGGTCGAAGGTGGTCAGCATGACGACCTTGGGCCCGGCTGCCCGGCTGCCGCCGGTGATCTGCCGGGTGGCCTCGAGGCCGTCCATCTCGGGCATGCGCACGTCCATCAGGATCACGTCGGGCAGGTGCTCGGCGGCGGCCCGGACGGCCTCGGCCCCGTTGGCGGCCTCGGCGATTACGGTGATCCCGTCGGCTCCTTCGAGGATGACGCAGAACCCGGTCCGGACCAGTTCCTGGTCATCGACAACGAGTACCCGTACCGGGCCTGGGGCGGTCATGGCGCCGGGAGCCTTGCGGTGACTGCGAACCCGCCGGCTTGCCCGGGGCCGACGGTCATGCTGCCGCCGCAGGACGCGACCCGCTCGGCCATCCCCGCCAGCCCGAATCCTCTGCTCCGTGAGGTAAGCGTGCTGCCCGTGCCCTGCGGGCCCGCCGCGGCGGCGGGTCCGTGGCCGGTGTCGGTCACCGAGACGGTGACGTATCCCTGCTCGTAGCGGAGTGTCACCGTTGCCTTGTCCGCCCCGGAGTGCCGGACGGTGTTGGTCAGTGCTTCCTGGATGATGCGGTAGGCGGCCAGGTCCACGGCGGGTGCCAGCCTGGCCGTGCTGCCTTCCACCTGCAGATCCACGCTGATCCCCGCCTCGCGGACCTGGTCGAGCACCGTGCCGAGCTGGCTGACCGACGGGAGTGGGGCGGTGTCCGGCGGCCGGCGGCCGGCGCAGGCAGGGGTGCGCAGTACCCCGAGGAGCCGGCGCAGTTCTCCCATGGCCTCGCGCGCGGTCTGGCCGATGACCTCGACGTGCTTGACGGCCTGCACGGGCTGGCCGGGCAGCAGCGTGGCCGCCGCGTCGGACTGGACGGCGATCAGGCTGACGTGGTGCGCTACCACGTCGTGCAGCTCCCGGGCGATCCTGGCCCGCTCCTGGGCTGCGGCCAGTGCCACCTCCCGGTCGCGCACGGCCTCCGCCCGCTCTGCTCGCGCCTGCGCCTCCTGCAGGTAGGCCCGGCGGGTGCGGCTGATGATGCCGGCCATCCCGGCGGTAACGAACTCCATCGCGACGATGGGGAAGTCCGAGGACATGCTATGGCCGGGCAGGGACAGCTCCGTGATGATCCCGGCCAGCATGAGCACGCTGATCACCACGCGCACCCTGGTGGAGCTGCGGTCCATCACGGTGTAGTAAGCGATGAGCGAGGCCAGGTACAGCGGCTCGAAGCCGCCTATGTTGTCCTCCACCGTGCGGAAAAGACTGACGGCCAGCAGCACCCCGACCGGCCACCGCCGCCGCCACGTCAGCGGCAGCGTCTGCAGCACGGCCATCGGGAACGTCACCCCGGGCAGGCGCAGCTGTCCGGTCTCCGGAATCATCGCGCTGACGTTGTAGGCGGCCAGCGCGAGCGCGAGCGCGAGGTCCTGGGCCTGCGGCGACAGCCTGGCCGCCCAGGCGGCAAGCCTTCTCACGCGGTAATCGTAGGACCTGGCGGGAAGCCGGGCCATCCCCCGTGCGGCTGAACCGCCGGCTCATACCTGCGGCGGAGTCCCCTGCCGCCAGGGCACCGCCGGGCCGGCCGTAGGGATGGCCGGGGAAACGGGCAGGGCGGCCGATGCGCGCCCGGCGCGCGGCCGGCGATCGTACCGGGCATGAACTCCCAGCCGAGAGCGGCGGATCCGGTCATCGAACTGGCCCGGGTGGAGAAGGTCTACCGCAGCGGGAAGGTCGGCCTTCCCGCGCTGAGCGGGATCGACCTGACCATTATGGCGGGCGAGATGGTAGCGGTCACCGGCCCGTCGGGTAGCGGCAAGTCGACCATCATCAACCTCATCGCCGGCATCGACCGGCCCACGGCCGGCACCGTCACGGTCGCCGGGCGCCGCCTGGATGAGATGACCGAGGAGCAGCTCGCGGCCTGGCGCGGGCGCACGATCGGGATCGTCTTCCAGTTCTTCCAGCTCATGCCCACGCTCACCGCGGCTGAGAACGCCGCGCTGCCGCTGGACCTGGCCCGGATCGGCACCTCCCGCGAGCGCAGGGCCGCCGCCAGCCGCAACCTCGCCACCGTCGGGCTCGCCGACCGCAGCGGCCGGCTGCCGCTGGAACTGTCCGGAGGAGAGCAGCAGCGGGTCGCGATCGCCCGCGCGATGGCCTGCCAGCCGCCGATCCTGCTGGGCGACGAGCCCACCGGCAACCTCGACTCCGGCATGGCCATGGACATGTTTAAGCTGCTCAAGGACCTCAACGAGCAGGGCACCACGGTCGTGTACGTCACCCACGACCCGGCACTCGCCCGGCTGGCCCACCGGGTCGTGTCCGTCCGCGACGGCCTGATCACGCAGGATGCGAGGACGGGGTCGTGAACACCCTGAACCGGAAGTCCTGGGGTGACCTGGCCAGGCACCGCACCCGGACGCTGCTGGCCGCGGGCACGCTCGCCATCGCGATCGCCAGCCTGGGCTTCCTCGCCGTGCCCGGCCTGCTGAACGCGGCGATGAACCGCCAGGTGCAACAGGGCCGCCTCAACGAGGTCGCGGTCTCCACCCGGGTCACCGGCCGGACCACCGCGCAGCTCGGCGCGCTCGGCCGGCTGCCCGGCGTCGCCGCAGTCAGCGCGGACCTCAGCTACGTCACCACCACCACGACGACGGCCGGCGGCACCCAGAATATCGTGATCGACGGCGGCGGCCTGGCCTCCGCGCCGGTCAACACCGTCCTGCTGATGTCCGGCCGGCTGCCAGGGCCGGGCGAGGCGCTCGTCGACGTGGCCGACGGCAAGGCCGCTGGCTTCACCGTCCCGGCCGGCGGCACGCTCGGCGTGCGGGCCGCCAGCGGCGCGACCGCGCGGCTGCGCGTCAGCGGGACCGGGCTGAACCTCGCCTACACTCCCGGTGCGAACAGCACCGGCGTACCGGTCTTCTACACCTCTGCCGCCACCGCGCAGGCGCTCAGCGGTACCCGGGGCTACAACCACCTGGGGTTCCGGCTCACCGACGACAGCCCGGCGGCGCAGGACCGGGTCATCGCCGAAGTCCGCGCCTACCTGACCGCGCAGGCCGGCAGCGACCCGGTCACCTCGCTGCCCTACACCCGGGCCCCGGGCTACTGGCCGGGGCAGTCGGGGTTCGACGACATAATCGCCGTGCTGTACATCATCACGATCCTCGCGCTCGGCTCTGCCGTGTTCCTGATCGCGGCCACGATGAACGCGCTCATCGTCGAGCAGGCCCGCGAGATCGCCATCCTCAAGGCGCTCGGCGGCCGGCGGCAGCAGATCGGCGGCATCACCGCCCGCACCGCGGCGATGCTCGGCCTGGCGGGCGCGATCGTCGGCACTGCGGCCGGCGTCGCCGTCGCCTACCTGCTGGCCCGCTACTTCGCCGAGCGGATCGTCGATGTCTCGCTCGGCTTCGGCATCTCGGTCCCGGTCGTCGTGGCCAGCCTGGTGGCCGGCCCGGTGCTCGCGGTCGCCGCGTCGCTGCCCGCCCTGCGGCAGGCGCTGCGCAAGCCGGTGGCCGAGACCCTCACCGGAGCAGGCACCGACGGGGGCTACGGGTCCGGCCGGCTCGACCGGGCAGCCGCGCGCAGCGGCCTGCTAGCAGGGAGCCTGGTTCCCGACACCATGCGGATGGGGTTGCGTGACGTGCTTCGCCAGAAGCGGCGAAGCGTCGCGGTGATCGTCCAGGTAGCTGTCGCGGCCGGGCTTGCGATCTCCTTCCTGGCGCTCGGCCAGTCGATAACCGCCGTCATCGGCCAGACTATCGGCAAGCTCCACGTCAGCATCGACGTCGGCCAGGCAGCGGGCAGCGGCGCACGGCCGTTCGGCAGCCAGGCGCTCGCCATTGCCGCCGCGACGCCGGGCGTCACCAGCGCCCAGCCAGTCGAGACAAGCGCCGTGCAGTACAACGGCCAGGCGTACGCGGCATGGGGCCTCGACCCCCGTCCGCTCTACTCCTACCGGCTGAGCGGGGGCCGCTGGTTCACCGCCGCCGACGACGCCGCGGGCACCCCGCCGGTGATACTCGGCCCGGTCGTCGGCGACGCCTCCGGCGCCCATGTCGGGCAGGTCATCACCCTCGACATGGCCACAGGCCCAGTCAGGACTCGCGTCATCGGGATCGACACCGGCCAGAACAACAGCGGCAACATCGTCTACTTCCCGCTGCCGACCCTGGAACGCCTCGACGGCACGCCCGGCACCGCCAACTCCCTGTGGGTGACCACCGCCAGCCCAGCGCACGCCGCCATCGACCAGGCGGCCACCGCCGTCGCCAGCCGGCTCGCCGCCGCCGGCTACCCGGTCACCACCACCAAGATCTACGCCTACGAGGCGCAGATCACCGCCGCCGAGAACTCCATCCTCGCCATCGTCGAGATCCTGGGCCTCGTCGTGGTCGCCATCATGCTCATGGGCCTGGCCAGCACCCTGACCATGGGGATCATCGAGCGAACCAGGGAGATCGGCATCCTCCGCTGCCTCGGCGCCCGCGCCCGCCACATCCGCCGGATCTTCACCACCGAGGCGGTCGTGCTGGCCCTGGCCGGCTGGGCGGCCGGGATCCTGCTCGGCTGGCTGATCTACCAGGGCCTGCTGGCCCTGGTCCGCCACGAAGCCCACCTCAGCCTGCCGCAGGACTTCCCGCCGGCCATCCCGCTGATCACCCTCGCCGGCGTGCTCGTCCTCACGCTCATCGTCATCCGCGGGCCGCTGCACCGCGCCGCCCGGATCCCGCCCGGCACCGCCCTCCGCTACCAGTGACCCGGACAGGGCGGATCATGCACCGACAGGTCGCAGACAGTCGGCGAACCAAGTCACCACAAGGACAAGTGAGATGAGCGCCAACTCAGACACGCAGCCGCCGAGGAAGAAGCGCCGGGCCTTCCTGCGCGCCCGCTGCCGACAGCGTGCAGTAGCCCACAGCCGCTCCGCCACCGCAGCCAGCGCCCGGATGGCCCCGCAGCTGGCCAGGCCCGGTGAAGGGAGCCCGGCGTGGTGCGCTGGATAGACTGCTGGGCAGCCCGTCTGCAACGCAAGTCCGACGAGCGAGCGGCACGGTGGCAGGAACGTCAGCAGGAGCGAGCCCGCAGCGGCCAGATGACCGCCGCGGACCGGTGGATAGCCCGTGCAAAGCGCAAGTCCGACGAGCGAGCAGCCCGATGGCAGGAACTAGAACCGCTGCGTCAGCTGGTTACGGCGGCCCCGATCAGGGGGCCCGGCGACAGCACCGCTGTCATCAGCGTCGGTCAGAGCGGGCCACGGTGGCTGAGCCCGCTTAACCCGGACGGGCTCGGCCCCGCTGGCCCGGTCGACCTGCTCCGCTTGCTGATCGCTGAGGCGATCTGGCTGCTGGTCTTCCGCCGGTCCTACACCATTCACGTTCGCACGAACGACCAGCCCCGATCAAGGTCCACGTCCGGCTGCCCAGCGAGATAGCCGCATACCACGCCGCCGCCCAGCTAGTCAGCCGGTTCCAGGACAACGGACCCGCCGCACTGCAAAGCTGGCAGGCCGACGCTGCCGCATCCACGTCCTCGGAAGGAGCATGAGATGTCACGTGGTACCGCAGTCGTGACTGAACGCCTCCGGCAGCAGGGTCAGCAACGGGCCGCTGGAACTGGCGGGCCAGCACTGCCGACAGGCAGCGCCATCGCATCCCCGGTCCTCGGCCGTGATTTGATTCGTGCCCTGACGGCATCAGTTGTTGCGCAGGACGCCGTAGATCCCCGCCCTGGCCCTGCGGAATGCCCTGGCTGCACGGGGCTCCCGGCGGCCGCAAGGCAGCGGGCGGTTCCTCACGCTGCAACCGCCAGCCGGGGAAAGGGGTGATTCCTGTGGGCCTGGAAGACCACCTGCCCGCCGGGTTCTTGCTGACCACCGTGGAGAAGTGGGCCCAGTACACGCGGTCCCGGTCGATGTGGCCGGCCACGTTCGGCCTGGCCTGCTGCGCGATCGAGATGATGCAGACCGCCGGCCCGCGGCACGACTTTGCCCAGTTCGGCATGGAGAAGATGGGAAACACCCCGCGCGAGGCCGACCTGATGATCATCGCCGGGCGGGTCAGCCAGAAGATGGCGCCGGTGCTGCGGCAGATCTACGACCAGATGCCCGACCCGAAATGGGTGATCGCGATGGGCGTATGCGCGTCCTCCGGCGGCATGTTCAACAACTACGCCATCGTGCAGGGTGCCGACCACATCGTGCCCGTCGACATCTACCTGCCCGGCTGCCCGCCGCGCCCGGAGATGCTGCTTGACGCCATATCCTCAAGCTGCGCGACCAGATCGGCCATACCAGGCTCGGCGTCAACCGCGACCGCGAGATCACCGAGCTCGAGCACGACGCGCTGCGACGGCCACCGCTGCACCATCCCCGCACGGCATGATCCTGGCATTTCGGCAGCCGCCGTGACCAGGACCAACTCAGCAGGCGCGGCTATGGCCGCCTGTTCGGCCCTTAGTGAGTGTTTGATAAATGGGCGGGCTGGGCCAGGCGGCCCGCCATGAGGACGGTCATGGCCCAGAGGACCATGGCTTCGTGGCTGGCCGGGAGGCGTTCGTAGTCGCGGACGGTGCGGCGGTGCTTGCTGATCCAGGCGAAGGTGCGCTCTACCACCCAGCGGCGGGGCAGCACCTCGAAGGCGTGCGGGTTGCGCCGGGCGACGATTTGCAGGGTCATCTTCATGGTCGCGGCCCAGGTGCTCA
>WNGQ01007923.1_pt1 | contig 11705 bp, 11 predicted proteins | sample 5407661 | NCBI WGS metagenome assembly WNGQ01 (sample SAMN13153382, study PRJNA577476) | soil metagenome | isolation source: 60 cm soil or saprolite under Garry oak tree replicate 2 | place: USA:California | collected 2016-06-15
CAGAAATAAACCAGCGCCGATACAATGATGAAAAGACTCTGCTCCGACTCACAAATCCGTTAGAGGATCCGGAACCTCCGAGATGATGAAGATGGTTTTCTGCCCAGAGTAAATTTCTAATTGCGAGTGGCGAGGTTTTCAGGAATCCTAATGAGCCTGGGCGACTTTATGTCACCGGAGCCGGACAATGGACAATCTAGTCGAAATCGTTCTCATAGGGCTACAGTTCCCCGTGTGGATCGGCCTCATCTATTGGTTCGTGAGGAGGTTTCAGAACGAGACGAGCGGACAAGAGAGAATACGGGTGAGATTCAAGGACTTGAGTCGCAGGAAAAAATTGTTTGGAATTCTCTTGTTAGGTTTCATGGTCTTCACATTGTACGTGATTGCGGCCGGCGTCTTGAGCCTGACAGGGACGGCGAGCTTCCCGTTGGCGGGGGTCGACTCAACAGTAACGCTGTGGATGTTGGCGATCGGTTTGGTCGGGCTCGCGTATCTGGTGTCTATCGCTCCCACTCGTAGCTCCAACGTGCCCCAAGCTGATCGAAAGCAGTGAAATGCGAGCTCGAACTTTATGGTTGGGAGTTCGCATCTATTTTGTCATCTTCATCTATCTGCAAGTGGCGTTGCTTTTCGCGGGGAATGGCGTTGCCATCTTTCCGTGGGGAGTCCTATCGCTTGGTCCTAGAGAGTTCGCGGACCAAGGCGTAATATTCGTACTGACCGTCCCCGGACTCCTTGGTGCCTACGCCGTGAGCACAAGGCGCAGAATCGAGAGTGAACAGGTAACTTCTAAGAAATAAGCAAGCTCGAGCCTGAGAGCAGAGACAAGTCCAGTTGAGCACGGCAAGTTCTGGTGTTCTGAATCTTGGGAAGGAGAGGCTTGAGGCGTCAACGGACGGAGGGGATCTTCTCCACAGCAATGAATATACTAGTGCTGAACTCAGTGTCCCGGCAATCGCGATTGGAGCGACAAGCGCTGCAGCTGCTACGAGTATCGAGGTTTTGGCGCCTAACCTCATGGGCTATGTTCTCAGTTTTCTCTTGCTTGCGCAGTGGGATACGAAGAAGTCTGTTGCACTTCAAGGGTACCCGTCTTTAGGACTGGTTCCCTGAGCTTGCTGATTCAGTCGTTCGATCAGCGAGATAAATCTGGAGGGTACACACTAGGTTGCGGAAGATTTGTTGGCATTTTCGGTAGCAACCGGTTTCTGGGTCTGATCCTGAATCGGAAGAGGCGGAGCTGGGGTGGCCACCGAAGTTTGGCCGGGGCTAGGGCCAATGATGGGGGCGTTCGGTGTTGGTTGTTGAATCGGCTGTGGGCTTATCTGTTTCTCCGGTTCCTTCGTATGGCTGAGGATATTTCCACAGTACGGGCATTTTTCGAGCTTTGGGTCCACTTTAGCGTGGCATTTTGTACAGCTGATCTTGTGCTTCTTAGTGAGAAACAGGAATGCTAGAAGAGCGCCGATAAGTGCTGCGATGAGACCTGACGCTATCAGCCAGTAGAGAGTCGGGAACGAGCCGCTGGGCGGCTGGAGGGATGGAGGCGGATTTATTGGTGGGGGATTCGATGGTTGGGGAGATCCCGGAACGGAGGTGAGAAGGATGTTGACAGTGTTCGCATCTGTATCTCCAGAGGTATCGTTTGCGGTCGAGCTGATGGCATAGGTTCCGTTTGGAAGGTTCGCGCTGTACGGCCTTGACGATTCTCTGAGAGCTGGTCCAGTTGAGGCTGAAACTGGTCGCCAGGGTGAAGTTCGCATTGAAGGTCTCGATTCGATTGACTGTAGGAATGTTCGAGACAGGAATGACCAGCGCAGATGAATAGCTTGCGCTGTCGTACCAGACGTAGAGCTGGGAGACCTTGAAGACCGTTAGCGAGAGTTTGATCGTGGAGGATTGAGAAAACGTGTGGTTGATGTTGAATCCGAGTGTCTCTTTGTATGGGACAGTCGGGCTAGAGTTCAGCGAGATAACTGCAGACGTGGTGACGACCGCGAGCTGGCCAGCGGCACTCGCGTCGTAGATAGTAGCGTTGAGCGATCCCGGTGCGCCCGAGACTGTCACCCAAAGAACGATGGATCCTGGACCGATAGAAGTTAGGGACGAAGTCAGGGTGGGATATAGTGTGAAGTTGAAGACGTTGTATCTGAGGTTCGGGCTCTGCACCGTGCCGTCCCAGAGGGTTGTGGTATTCAGGATGTTGCTTGTTTGAACCCCTGAGACTGTCACGTTGCCCGGAAGATGGTGAAGGTAGAGCGGAATGCCTGGGCTGTTCGATGCTCCGACGGGCTGAGTGTGAATAACCAAAAGGCCGCCGAGAAACAACCCCAGAACTAGAAGCAACGCCTTGCAGTTACTCGACCGATGAGAGCGGGGGCCCAAAGCTGACGTGGAGGGCTAACAAGTGATGGGAAGGAAATTCTTGATGTTACCTTTGGTTCACCTCTCTAACATCTCCCGTAAGCTTTGTACCTAGATCTTCTATTCGACCGCTAGGGTAGCGGTTTGCTGGGTGGCTTGTTCGACCTCCAGCTTAGACCATTTCGACACGAGGTTTGTCACGGATTGCAAGTATTCTCTATTGTCATAGTGCCAGCCCGTTCCATCAGCGTAGGTCTTGTAGGATATGGTCTGGGTTAGCTGGGTCGAAGGGTCCAGCTGGAGGTAGGAATACCCTGCAAGTACCTCTTCCCTTGCTAGAGTTGAGAGAAAAGTCATCAAGTTAGTCATCTCCTGTCGTGGGAGATAGATTCTCACCGCAAGCGAGTGGAGGCCCATGATCGGCGTAATTGTAAGCACGAAGGGCGTCTTGGAGAGCACTTTCTCCGCATTTTTCATGAAACTCTCGTTGGTGAAGTCGAGGCGAAGCTCGCAGAGCTCGGAGACCTCGGGTATGAACGGAAGGAGGCTGATGACGTAGTCTGCAACGTATCCCTGTCCGACAAGACGGTCGAACCTGTACTTCGTCGCCGGCAGGGTCATCCCTAACAATTTTGAAAGCGCAGCGAGGGTTACTCTTCCGTCTAGCTGGAGTTCTTTGAGAATGATCAGGTCCTTCTTGTCGAAACCGTTGCCATTAGTGGAGACCGGTTTCCTGCCATCTGTAGCTCGACCGGACGCTATTGCGTGGGCCCACTCCTTCCATTCAAACCTCCAGCTTCTCTCTTTGGGATTGTAGTAGTCGAAGTTCGGTAGAGGAGAGTAGCTTTCTCCAAGCCAGAATAGTTGGTATTCTTTGATGACGCTGCGGTTCACTAGCTGGTCGAGGTAGAGACGGAAGTCCTGCTGGTTGGAAGCAGGGATCGCGTGGAGAGAATAGTATCCGTTTGGTTCTCCTGTGCAGCGTATTATCTTGAGCCAGTAGCCAGGGACCTTTAGCGCGTCTCTCACTAAAAGTTCCTTTCCTGGGAATGGCCTGGCTAGGACTACGGCGCGCGCCAGTCCAATCTTGGAATATGAGGGGTGGATATGGGAGCTCAGCGCGTTGAGGCTTTGGAGCTTAGCTACTCGCCCGTATACCGTAGTATAGGGAAGTTTTGACTTTCGCGCGATCTCCTGCAGATTTCTCGGCCCGTACTGTTTCATCGTCTCAAGAATCTTGATGTTCTCCACGTCGAGGAGCGACATGACACGGTGCAACCTAGCGTACCACTCGCCGGCGCTAAAAACGCTCAATTGTATTCAAAGAAAGAGGGAGGATCGATTGTTTCTTTAAGCTTCGCCTGCTATCCCGGCAAAGGCCAGATCGGCCATGGGAGATCTGGATGTGGTGGACCGGGGTCGCCATCCGCACTGATGCTCAGCACAAATCACCCCCATGAGGGGAGATCGCCAGCTTAGGTTATTCAGCTTAGCCAGCGCACGATAGCCAACAAAGTAATACATTCGCCGTTGGATGGTTAAGATGGGGCGGCGATCCGCTAGAATCGACCGTTATCGGCTCGATGACCGAAAACGTCGAGAGTAACGCGATAATCTATAGCAGGGAACTTGGGGAGGCGGCGTTCGGCTTGCAGTCTGGTAGCTGAAACGGAGAGGAGTTGGTGCTACCTCTCGACAAGATACTCCAAGACCTTAACGCCTCTCAGCAGGGCTTAACTTCAGACGAAGCGGCGAGGCGGCTCAAGACCTACGGCCCGAACGTTCTAGCCAAGGAGAAGAAGATCAGCTCTCCCCTCAAGTCTCTCTCCCATTTCAAGCACCCCATAGTCTTAGTCTTATTGCTCCTTTTTTGCGGAAGTGGTCTCCGTCTTCTTCGGCGACGCAATTGAGGCCACAATTGTCTTCGTTATTCGAACCACAAGACCGTTCTACAGGAGCAGGCCCAGCAGACCATTACTCCTCACCACCCTGGGCGTTGTCGCGTTTGCAATCGCCATTCCATTTACACCGCTCGGCTCGCTCTTCCAATTCATTATTCCACCCAACAGCTTCCTGCTCGTCCTCGTAGCTTTCGTCGGCGTATATCTCGGCATTGCCGAGATTCTCAAGGGCGTTTCTACTAATGGATGGATGAGAAACGAGCCCATGTGCCTGCACGATCACTTATCGCTCTGAGAGGAAGGCCCGACCTCTTCTCATCGTCATAGATGTAATCCGGTCTGAATAGGTTGGGTCGAAAAGAGACGAACCTGTTTGCAGGATTAGCGAGGACCCTGGTCAGCTAGCACACGTGAGCTGATCGAATCGAGACTTGCTCCTACTCGGTGAGAGCGTTTGTAGTCTCGCGCAGTCGTCTCGCGAGCTCTTTCATGACACCCATAGCCACCTTGGGGTCGCTTTCGACAGTCGCTCTGAAATTCCAGACGGGCATGACTAGACACTTCGTACCGGATTGTGCCGCTACGACGGTCGCTGATCTGGGCTGCTTGTCTATCAGAGCCATTTCGCCAAAGAACTGGCCGCGACCCAGCTTCGAAACCAGTTTCTCCCCCTTGCGAACCTCAACGGACCCGTTTGTTACTAGGTAGAAGGCCACCGCTGAGCCCCCTTCCTTCTCAATGACCTCGCCAGAATCGTAGGAGCGTTCTCTTGCGAATGCGCTTGCAACTGACTTGATCTGTTTTCCCTTCAAACCTGCAAAAAGAGGAACCTCAGTCAACATTTTGGCTATCTGTGGATTATCTTTCTTATCCAACGATGCTCGCCGCTAGCAAAAGACCAGTTTTCCTCGCTTACTTAAAGCGTTAGCCCTCGTTCCCAACCTTAGACTTTTGCAGGATAATACTTCAGCCTAGAAGAGAGACCCGATTCCTGCACAAATCCAAATACTCGCTCTTGGTCGAAATCGCTCATGGGGTCGATCACTTTCCTTGGAACCGGCGGTTCTGTCGTCACAAAGGAAAGAATGTGCTCAGGGATCCTATTCGGGGACAAGCTGATCGACGTTGGATTCGGCGTCCTAACCAACCTGATAAGGTCCGGGACAAAGCTCGAGTCGATCAACGAAATCTACGTTTCCCACACTCATTCCGATCATATTGGTGATTTCACCGGGCTGATCTGGGCGATGGCTATGGAGAATCGGACCAGGCCAGTCAGAGTGATAAGCTCGACCAGCGTAGCCGCTGTGCTGCGAAGTATTCTCAAGCTTCAATCAACCCCTCGCGCGTTCGTTAGGTTCAGGGTCGACTTTGAGAGTCCGAAAGACGCCGGGGTGAAATGGATGACGACAATCCACAATCCGAAGAATTTGGCTTATAGATTCGAAACCGAGGATGGCGACTTTGTCTATGTGGGCGACACCGCGAAATTCGAGAAGATTGCTCAATTCGCTGACGGATGTGACTTGCTCATTCACGACGCGACCTTTCTCGACGGTCAGGAATCGATCGCAGCAGTAACGAAGCATTCTACCGCCCGAGACGCGGGGAACACGGCTAGAAATGCTAGGGCCAAGAGATTAGTCCTGACCCATATCTCACCATCAAACGAGAACGCTGAAAAAAGATACCTCGCGGAGGCTGCCTCAACATTTGACGGCGAAATAATAGTCGCTAGGGACCATCGAACTATCGCCGTTTAGCGATCAAAAGAGCTAAGCAAACGCGAGGAGAGTAGGGAACTGAGTGTAAGGCTTGGAGGCCTCACTCTTTTTCCTTAAGGCCTAGGCAACCCCATTTTTCGTTCTATCTCCAACCATCTGGGGTCTCTGCGATAATCTGCGAACCAGGGAAATCGCCTGAAATAGAGTATGAACCCGTCGTGCTCTTTGTACGCTTTCTCGAGTTGCTTGAACGCCTCGTCATTCTCGCCTAGGTCAAATCTGACCATTGCGACAATAGAAGGTGAGGTGTAATCTGAGGACGTCTCGCTCTGGATCTCTCCGAGCAATTTGACGGCTTGCTCTTTCTTTCCTGCTCTGGCGAATGTCGAGGCGAGGAAAAGCTTTGCTACGTTGGGGGCTCCTGGCGTTTCGGCGCCTCTCGTCGCTTCTCTGATCGCTCCTTCGAAATCTCCGATACGCTCGTGTGCCCATCCATTCCAGAAGTGGACGGACCCGTAGTCGGGATCTGCTTCTGCCGTCTTCTCGAATTGAGCGATCGCCTCTCGATCCCTGCCGTTGAGGAGCAGTACTATACCGACTCCTTGGCTGAACGTGCTTGAATAAGGATCGAGTTCGAGCGCACGCTTCTCAAGCTCAAGAGCTTCTTCTTGTCTTTCCGCGTAGTTGTAGAGCAGGTTTGCGTACCAGTGGTACGCGGTTGAGTAGCTCGGTTTGAGCTCGATCGCCTGCTTCAGCTCTCTTTCCGACCCGGCAAAGTCCCACTGATTGTGGAGAACCAGACCCATTGAGGCGTGGGCTTCAGCCAAGCCATTGTTTAGCTGCAAGGCCTTCTGCGCATAGTTTCTTGCGAGGGGCCATGCCTCGCTATGGGATGCCCACGCCCGGTCCTCTAGGATGCAGTAGCAGTCGGCGAGGCCCGAATATGCTAGCGAAAAGCTGGGGTCCAACCGTACTGCCTCTTCGAAATACCGGATAGCTTTCTTCACATTCTCTTTCGTTCTCTCGTTCCAAAAGTACCGTCCTTTGAGGTAGAGTGAGTATGATTCGGGACTGCCAGTGGGCCTCTGCTCCAGCGCCTCCTTCTCTTTGGAGAGGAGTCTGATCTTGAGGGCTCCTGCGACCTGTTCGGCTATGTCGCCTTGTATCGCGAAGATGTCGGTGAGGTCCCGATCGTAGCTCTGTGTCCACAGATGCCTGTCGTTCTTCGCGTCTATCAGCTGGGTTGTTATTCGGACCTTGTTCCCGGCCTTCCTTACACTCCCCTCTAGAAGTGTTCCAGCTGATAGTTCTCTGCCGATCTCTCCTATGGGCATCGTAGTATCTTTGTAGCGCATGATGGATGTTCGAGATATGACGCTGAGCTCACTGATTCTAGAGACGGTCGAGATTAGTTCGTCGGTCATGCCGTCGGCGAAGTACCTGTCGTTAGGGTCAGCGCTCAGATTCGCCAGCGGCAGAATGGCTATTCGATGCGGGTCGAGGATAGGCTCTTCGGACTCTGTCAGCCTCTTGGGCACTTCCACTATGTAGAGTTCGACTTGGTGCCTGATGTTCTTAAGCTCGCGAATCCCTACTCTGACAATCTTGTATCGAACTCTCCCTTGGACCTGATCCACGACCTGCCTGGTGACGCATATTCCGCCAGGGGCCGCCAGTGGTTGAAGTCTGGCAGCCACATTGACGGCATCTCCCAAGATATCGCCGCCAGAGTGAACAACATCGCCCACATGGATTCCAATCCTAATGAGGACCCTTTCATTTTGCGCCCGATTCTCATTAGAATGCCGCATCTCTTCCTGCGCCTTGACCGCGCAGTTCACCGCCTCCACCGCACTAGCGAACTCGACCAGAAAGCCGTCTCCAATAGTCTTGACCACAGTTCCCCCGTGTTTCCCAAAGATGGGCTGTAAGAGGCCCCTGTGAGCTTCAAGAAGCTTCAGAGCCTGCCCTTCGTCAAGCGAGGTTATGGAGGAATACCCGACCAAGTCGGTGAACATGATGGCGCCAAGTCTACGCTCACCACTTGGCATCTGGGCTCTCTAACCCTTCCCCTCGTCTTAAGGATAAAACCGTTCGGATGAGAGAGGTCGAAAGCGCTCTTGGTGCGGTGAGAGTTAGATGCGGTCCATCGACAAGAGGAGACTATGATAATTGTGCGAAGCGTCGATTGCGGGTGAGAAAATCGGAAAATTTGAGCTTTCTCCAGTCATGCTTGGCTCACTTGCACGTTTATACTATCGTGAATATTACTGCGAAATTATCGGGGACCTGTCGATGGACTTTGATCACTTCACGATCGGATTGTTGATCCTGAATCCGAACGCGCCCAAGCTCACAGAGGAAGAAGCGAAAGTTCTCCAAGACGCTCACATGGCGCATCTTGCAAAGCTTCACGACGAAGGAGTTCTGCTGGCCGCGGGCCCGTTGCAAGGTCTGCCAGATCAGGATGTTCGAGGATTGGAGATCTATAGGGGCTCACCGGACGAGGTGAGAGTGGTAGCGGATCAGGATCCTGCTGTCCGCGCGGGGCGCTTTGTGCACCGTTTTCTTCCCTGGATGGTTCCAGGAGGAGCAGTGAGCTTTGCGCATACCCATTTTCCTCGGTCAATGGCCGAGGTCTAGGAGAGTTGTGCGTCGCTCTGCCGTTTAGACCGTGCCCGTACTCGACAAAGCAGAATTCTCTGAGAGCCACCCCTCGAGGCGAACGCTGTTACTAAATGAAATCTCGACCCAGTTACGACACTGTTTCAGCGACACCGCATAACATGTGACCGTCTACTTTGTCAACCGATCCCAAGACCATGCCCAACAAGCTCCTAAGTATGGGCACTGGGATCTTTCTCCTCATCTTCTCAATAATGGTGGTCGTGCTTGACGCTTCAAACTTCCTAGCGATCGGGCTCGCATTCTTCGTCCTAATGATTGGGATCATGCTCGTCATGGTGGGAGCCGTCGTTGACATGGACACCAAAAAAAGCAGCCCGATCAGACCCATACAGAAATTGTTAGAGAAATCGTGAAGGTCGGATGCGAATAATGCAACACGCTAAACTTTGAGACAAGCCAGCGATGCAGCAACTGCGGTGCACAGATCTGAAATTAAAAAGTTCCGTTGTTCGATTGATACGGCATTGTGAATCCTGAAGGAGTCGGATCCTTGACCGACTCACGATTTACTCCTCAGATAACTTATTCTCCAAAATTCGTAGGGATGTGTAGGATCGGTGAGAAAGTTAGCGAAATACGGTAATTTCGGGTGGTAAGCCACAAAATCATGACATCCATTCAAACACTGCGTAGAATACAATAGATTTATATGAAGAATTGCAATACGTGATATACGGTGAATTCAGGACGCGAAGTAAGCCGAAAAAGAAGAGCAAGAAGTAGAACCGATTTCTTTAGGTGGTTTTACTTCGAACTCCCACTCATTTCTTTTTTCTTTTGAGGAGCACATTTTGTAAGAAACTGCATATTATTCGGACTTGGTCGAGAGGTTGTCTTCGTCGAGTATCTTTCCGCTTCCTTTCCCTGTCTCTGTCCAGTCGCCGCCCGGGCTGTGGTAAGCCGCGATGTAATGTGCGAACACCCCTATTCCCCAGAAGACTATGGGGAGCAGAGGCCACGGGTACACTGAACCCGCGAAGAACCAGATCAACACTAGTACGAGGTTGACAATGAGATATGCTGAAAAGTGCCATCGGAACGTGTGGCGGGCTTCGGCTATCTGGTGGGCCCGCCTTCTTCTGTTCTCATCCACGCTCATTTGATTTCCCTGGCGACCAAAGGTCCGAGCTGTTCTGATTTTAGCCACTGCGAAATCTGTCTTCACCAAAATTGTGTGAGGACACGTTTCAGGACTCAACCTGCTAGGCTTGCCTGTAGTCTAGGAGGGAAAGTATGAACATGGCATGGGACCAGGCGAGCGGTGAGGCGGATATTGGCTCTCCGTTATCCTTGTGCACCTGTTCCGCAAAGAGCTGCAGCTCATCTACGTGCTTTGCACACCAATCGATGAGTACCCGTGCCTTGTCGTAGTTTCGAAGCTCGCATTGGTACAAGGCCATCCAGAGCGTTGTGATGAACCACGGGTTTCCTCCGTGGTAGAGGTCGCCAGGGTATCTCCCGATTCCATCCGACGCGAATCTGAACGCGGTCTCGATCTGCCGGGAAGTGCTCAGGACTCTTGGATCATCTGCTTCAAAGACAGAGAACGGGTAGGTTAGACCGAGGAGCGCCGTGTCTATTGCTGAGTCGGTAGGCTTGACAGATTTGACAAAACGACGGTTCTGCTCATCCCATAGGTGTTTAACGATTGCATCTTGCAGGGTTTTCGATTCTTTTAGCCATGCGACTGAAAGTGCGTCATGGCCGAGGATAGATGCCATTTTCGAACTTTCTCTGAACGCCGCGCACCCCGCAGCGTTGGTGTAAGTGTGAAGGGCCTTCTTCTCTTCCCAAAGGTCGAAAGTGGGACCTATGAGACCCGTTTCGACATCCCGTTTCTCAAGTAGGTGGTCAACTCCCTTCTTCACCGCTGGCCAGATATCGGTCAGAAAATTCTCGTCCCTAGTGAGCTGATAGTGCTGGCCGATGCCCCAAAGAATCGTGGCGCATTGATCCTCCTGCTCGCCCCATGAGGGGCCTGGGCTCTTTTCGACATGATATCTTTGGTACCATCCTCCGTCCGGTTCTTGCGCATCTTTGCACCAACGGTAGAAGCCGTCAGCGTCTTCGGAGTAGCCACAACGATCAAGAGCATAGGCCACGTATGTACCGTCCCGCGACCAAACGTAGCGATAGTCAGGGTCTAGCGTGGGAGCAGCGATTATTCCACCGACGTCCTGTGAGACGAGTGTTCGTAGAGTGAGAAGTGATCTTCTCAGCAGGTCATTCCATTCTTCTCGGACACCAATTGCTCTGCTTCGCCTTAGCCAATCCTGACAGTATCGGTTTACGTTGTTGACCATCTCGGGCAATGAACTACGTCTTGTCGCCTCGATGATGTCTGTGGCGTGCTGCTTGGTGCTGGCGAAGCACATCATAAGTGTCAATTGCTGCTTCGGGTCTTGGCTCAAACTGCCTAGGTCCCATTTCAGACACGAGTTCACGCCTTTCGTCCCTGCGTAGAGGGCGAGCGAGTTGCCTGAGAGATTGCCATCCTTCGCATCAACAAAGGCGTCCGAGCCTTCCTCGTGAACCCCGCATTGGTGGGCTGTGGAGTGTCTGTCCGCTCCGAAGATGAACCAATAGTTTCGCTTGTAAGACACCATAGCATCCAGATTCTCGTCATAGTAGCACGCGTCACCTTGCGGCGTCTCGGCAATGTCGAAATCGTTGTAGTAGAGAAGACTGGCATCAACAGCACCGCCGTTACCGTTTGCAACCTCGAAGACTCTGACGAGCGCGTCGCGGTCTGGTAGGACAAAGTCTGTCGCCTTTACTTGGATTCCCTTTGGATGCGCAAAGTTCGTCTCTAAGATTGTGCTGTCTGGAAGATAGCGTTGCTTTCGAATCCACGGGTCGTCCGTCAACCAGCTGAATGATTCTTTGCCGTCAATCTTGAAGAGGATTCCTGGCAAAGACCCACGGACATGCTGTGGATAGTTGTGGCTTGGCCAGAACAGATGGCGAAGCTCCCCGTTCTTCCCTATTGTGACGAGGGTTGAACGATTCCCCATCGGAGCTTGCT
>WNGQ01006936.1_pt1 | contig 11704 bp, 11 predicted proteins | sample 5407661 | NCBI WGS metagenome assembly WNGQ01 (sample SAMN13153382, study PRJNA577476) | soil metagenome | isolation source: 60 cm soil or saprolite under Garry oak tree replicate 2 | place: USA:California | collected 2016-06-15
AAGCAATTGCTGCAGCGGGTCGGATTCCTCTTGCCCCATGTCTCGAACCACTCCTTGGGTCAGAACTTGAAGGTTAATCGGCTTATAGCTGGCAAAAACTTTCAAGATGTCCTCGACGCGATCCCTTCCCGCAGGAAGGTACGCGCTGAGCGTTCGAGTGAGCCTTTGGCCCCCCTTCAGAACCTCTTGCACTCCCTGTTCGGTGGGATAAACCACAGAGATACTGCCGTCGCTGGAAAGATCGAGAATGCTGATGTAAATATCTCTAGCCGAAGTGTTCGTGATTGTGGCGTTGACCTTCTCGCCAGCCTTAAGACCCATGTCGGGCTTGCCCACGCGCGCCATGGGATCGCGGGTCTGGCTTCCCGCAAGCGTGAACTGCAATTCGATTTCCGAAGAGGGATTCCGAATCGAAAGGATGTTGAACCATTTGGCCCAGCCCTTGATTTGCCTTACGATTCCATCGACCACATTGGGGTCGTTGACTGCAATCGGAGGTGAAAGAGTTGTCGAATCGGCGCCAAGTGTTTGGATTCTCCCTCCGGCTTCCTTCAGCTGCATATTGCAAATCGAGAGTTTTTCTACAACTTCAATGTTCGTAAGTGGTTCCAGCGCAGTCTTGATTGACTGCAGAGTCGCCGAGTTCTCCACGCCATCGAGGAAAACGCGCATGCGCAACCTGCCGAATCTGTGCTCACGTTCGACCCCCCGGGAGGCTGCAGCGATTGAACTACCGGACACAAACGTCGCTTCCGAGGCAAATGGGCCTATGGAGGCGAGCCGGACCTTGGCCACGGACCTCTCGGGCGGTGCGAATTTCTTACTACCAGGTGCGTAGACTTCATACACCGACCCAACCGTTGCTCCCTGCATCTGGCCGATGCTGAGCGTAACTCCGTGTGAAGTAATTAATGATGGAGAAGCCGACACATATGTCCGGGCTAAACTGGTGCCATCTCCAAAAACATATTGGTCGGCCTCCGCACCCTCAAGCGATGCATGCTGACTGGGATAGTTGGCCGTTATATTTGACGAGACGCTATCAAAGATGTCTCTGTAGGTTGCTCCTGCTTTTGCGCTACGGAGCTGCTGCGTCAGAAAATAGGTCAGCGCACCGTGATCCTCGCCATCCGCAAAGTGCTCGAAGGCGCTCTCCCTCGAAGTGGCAGCGGCAATAGAGACGAACTTCGGCCGCGCCTCCTCATTGGTCGCTCCTAATTCCCGCGTCGCCGCAACACTGTATGCAGGCAACGGTGGCGGTTTGCGCGCGTCGGTCTCAACCCATCGCACGCGCGCACCTCGAACCAGCGTACCTGAGTGGCAACTATCTAGGATGAAAGTCACGTTCTTGGTCTTTTTTGCAAGTTGCAGAAGAAGTGGATTAAGCTCGGCACCGCCAATGTCGAAAACTTGGCCTCCACGAGAATCAAAGGGCACAAGCGTTTCATCCAGACCGCTGATCATCTTGCCGGTGACGTCTTTCATTTGCGAGCCGTGACCGCTGTAATGGACGACGACGATGTCTCCAGGCTGCGCCTTAGCGATGAGGTGTGTCTGAATGGCATTGATGATGGCGGCGTGGGTTGCCTGGGAGTCTTTCAACACCAGGATGTTTTCGGGAGGAAACTCAAACTTTCCCACAAGAACCTGCCGCATCGCTTCAACGTCGTTCAGCGAACCTTCGAGCGGCGAAACCTTGTCGGCATGTAGGTAATGGTTAATGCCTATCAAGAGCGCCCACTTGGTATGCGGCTGCGGCGCGGCCTGGGTGAACAACAAAGATGCTGCCTGAGACCCAGCATCTCCGGAAGCGGGCTTCGTCTCGGCTTTGCTAAACGAAAGAGCCAGAACAATCGCAAGTAGGAACGCCCATTGCTTTCCCATCTTCATAACGCCTCTTGAGCGGCCAAGCCGCTACTCGTCGATGCCCTTATACTGCAAGGATACGTAGCCCTTGAAACGGGACCATGTTGACTTGCGGCACACAACACGCGCCTGACCGCCCGATGCTTCGCACACGTTGATTGTCCCGTCCGGATTGTATCCCGTGAACAAAACAACGTGCGTCCCAGGCTTATTCAGGGCGTCGCCAGGCTTCAAGTCCGTGAACCAGTTGGATTTCAGTTTGCCGGCGATCTGTCTCAGTGTGCTCGTACCATAGGCGTGACCGGATCCGGACAACCCCCAGCACAACGAGACGAAGCCTGAGCAATCTACACCAGCGGCGCAATTTAGCACTCCATACCGGCTGTGAGACCCGGCGGCCAAACCATCAGCTAGCTTGCGATCGAACTCTTCAGGACTGTCCATGCCACCCCAGCGGTAGGGCAGCCCGGTGACGCGCTGCCCGGGTTTCCAATCGCTGACATATCTCTTGCTGCAAGAAGCGCGAAGATTGGAAGCCGCGCAGACCCACGTGTGGTTAGCCAGTTTCTGCGCTCTAGCCACAATTTCCAGTCGCGTAGTCAAAGGCAGTCGCGCGACCAAGCCAGTTTGGGCATGGTTCCGCACGCTCGCGAGGAGAGAAGCACACGCCAGCAGCAAAGCTAGTCGGGAAAGCACGGCGAAACTGACATTTAATGGGACGCGGTCGCACACGGTCGATTTGTATCCCACACGTTGATTCTCACTTCGGAACTCGTAGTTTGCAGTTGGTATACTTTTCCTTTGCGGACACGAAGTTCATCGACTGGAGGAACATAATAATCAAGAGGAATGTCCGCGATCTCACAAACCAGCTTGCCATCGGAAGCGTACCTTCTCACGTATTTATTGACGTCGATGGTGTCCACGGTCTTACGGTCCGCGGTCGTTTCCAATGCAACATAGGTGTCTCCTTTTTGGTCCGTCACAAGACTCTCAAGGGAAAGCAAAGTTAGGCCCGGCTTGTTCAACTCGACCATAAGCGGCCCACTTGGAAAGTTAGGCCGTTTGATGGTGCCGTTCGTGGAATTGAGAATCCGCGCTTCCGCTTGCTCCGGCTCTAGGAGTCCTTCCGTTGAGCGAACTTGCCCGTCATTGTCAAGAGCATGAAACTTTCCCGTGCTGGCTTCGCGAACCAGCACTTCGTTTTTTCCAAGCACTCTCAAGCTGTCCACAGCAAACCCAACCTTCCAGGCACTGAGAAACTTCCCTTGAGAGTCGAAACGAGAAATCCGGCTTCGGAGAGGGTCCGTTATCAACACGCCTCCATCGTCAAGCACATCGAAACCGGTAGGTCCCTCCGCTACCTCGTCCGTAGCTGCGGAAGAGACTACGAGAGTGGCCGACTTGTTATTTAGTGATTCGGGCGTTCCCTGCGTTTCAAGAGCGCTCACTGGAATTCGCAGGATCTGGGTCAACGGGATGGTACAGACGCTCGGCTTTGGGTCTGGTCGCGTACAGGAGGTGTCGCTCTCCAAAAACCCAAATAAGCAACAGAGCAAAATTACAAGAGAAGACCGTGCCATAGGTGAGTCGTGGTTAATAAACTTAAGGAATAATAGCCCAGGCCCAAAGAAGTGTCTAGTAGCTTGAAGCAAGAGGCGAGATCGGGTTTGTCCCTGTGCTGTAATGAAACGATTGCCACCCTGGAACATTCTCCAGTCGAAATACCTGATCTCTACAGTTCTTTGACCTTGAGGTCCCCTCGATCGTTCGTTGGTGCTCTGTTGGAGAAGTACTTTGCTTGACACTGCTTGCCGGCCGTGCTAGGTTTCGCGCGTGTTAACTAACCGGCGAGACATGCTGTCCCTTCTTCCACTCGCTGGCAGCGCGGCCGCTCTGTCTTTGGCCGACCTCGGCAGTTTGCAAAAGTTGGCAGAGGCGCAAGAACCCACCCCCCAGACTGAACCGGGCGAACAATCTACCTACGATTTCTGGACTCAAAACATTCGCAACCCGGACCTTGCGGCAAGCGGCCGCTCCATTGGAAATGCTCCACGCGCCTCCTTTGTTTACTTCGATGAACTCCAAGGATTTCTCACCGGCAGTGATATTGGCGACGATCGTCTACCCGATACCGGGGACCTGGAGGTCATCATTAAAGTGGACCATGTTCGCCCGTCGGTAGCAGACCAGAAGCGCTTTGTAAACCTGGAGGGCGGTTCACTCCGCATCGACGTTCAGCAGACCGCGCCCATGCGATCACTCGCCGAGCGCCTAGCGTGGACGGCTATCGCTGGCTTTCTCCCCGAAAACAAGAAGCTACCACCCCTGAAGGAAATGTCCTTCGATCCAGGCTCGGCGTGGGGCAAGCTGCAATCCGTGCCGCTGCCCGATGGAGGAGTGTTCTGGACCTGGAACTTCTTTCTTCAGAAGAAAGAAGGCGCCTTGATGAAAGTCTTCGACGTGATTCGGCGTGGCCGCGGCTTACTCACTCCCATCTTTGGCTTAGGCCTTCCTGCAATTGCGGTAACTGCACTGAACACAGTGGACTCGATTTTTGCTACGTTAACCAAAGATCAGCGAACCGAGTGGCTGTTTCAGAGCCCCGACTCATACTTTTATGCCACCAAGCGGGCCCGCGATGCTTTCGAGGGCTCAAAGGTCCGGATGAAGAAGGGCATGTACGTCATCATGCCGAGCGACAAGCTTTCGGCATTCGCAAAAGAACAGAGCAAGCTAACCATCAAGGATGGCCTCATCGTGCCCAAGGGCACTTCCGGACTCGAAGTCGAATCTGCTGCGGTCGAAGTAATCAAGGACGTCACCTATTTGACGGTGGGCGTTGCCGCAAGGGTTCGGTCAAGTTCCCGATGATCCCTCGTAGCGGCACCTACCCCCTCTGAATTGTCTGGATTCCGACACACAGGCAGTCGTGGTCTGAGGGAGAGACAGACGGCCTCGGAGCTTCGCCTGAACTTCTCTAAAAATTATTTGTCAAATAATGAAACGTTCGATAGTGTTGGCGACACTACTTGAGGCGAATACCTTTCCTTCGCGAGAAGTATTCCCGTGCCGGCAAATGGCAGGTCAATTGAATTTCGTTGAAAGGTGTCCGGCGTTCGCGACGGGTGTCGGAACGCGACTAATCTCACTGAAGGGAGACTCCGATGTCGATTGGGGAGATTCTCTTTATGGCAGCCGTTGTTGCCGTCGCCGCACTCATGACCATCCTCAAGGGCAAGGTGCCTGCTTGGCTAGGGTTCATTCTCATGTTGCTTGCTAGTCTGGTGGCTATCGTGGGCGGCGCGGCCACCAAAGAGTTCAAGGCCATTCCAATATGCGTGGCTGGCGTAATTGGCACGATTGTCGCATGGGTCTCTGGTGCAACGAGCAGTCCGGCTACGAATCCGGATCTCCCGGGTGATGACGACCGGCCGAGAAGGGACGACCCCGACACCTTGGGAGGCGTCGCGAGGAACATTCGCTGGTATGCGTGGCTCATTATCGCTGGCGTTGTAGTTATAGCTGTGGTCGTGACGTTTGTCATTCCAATGCCACGCTGACTGCGGCGGAGAGCGCTCTCGGCTCAGCGCTTCCCGTTTACCAAAGGAGCGCACGTGAAATGGCTTACAAGGTCCGACGAGGTGCCTCATGATCGAACGTGTCTTTGACGTTTCCGGCTTGGTGCTTGTGACGATTATCGCTGTCATAGCGTTTTTGATCCCGGTCATTGTTGGTGCAATACACAAGGAATCTGGAATCTTGCGAGGGGTTGAGGCCGCGATCCTGGCCGTGCTCGGCGGATTGATCGCACGCGGTTTTATCAGCATCTTGCTAGGAGCGGCGAACGATTCGGCGGGTGCGGGTCTCGCGATTGGGTGGGGATTTTTTCTTGTGCCGGGCCTCGTCGACACATTTGCCGGCCGTGTCCTCACGACCCCCGAGAATCTCTTGACGTTCGCCACAATCGTCGGGGGATTTACCGGGGGCATGGGAGGAATCTATCAGATCTACAAGTGGGCTGGACTAGGCTTGCTCGCTTTTCCTCTGGACGTCACTTGGGCCCTGGCGGGAAACACAGTCGGTTGCCTTTTGCACGTCGTCAACATCGGCTGGGGCGATCACGGCAGTGAAACACGAGAAAACGCACACCGGTATGCGAGCGGATTTGGACTGAGGTACAACCCTCGTTATGCGTTCACGCAGGGCTGTGTAATGAGCAATCTAACGGAGGGTCCGGGCGCAGATTTGTATCGGCACGAGAAGACGCACGTCTGGCAAAGCCGAGCGTTCGGTCCCATGTACACCCTCACCTATGCGGCTTGGATGCTGGTTTGGCTGATTCCGGCGGTGGTCGCCGGAATTATCGTTGAAGGCGCGATTGGTCTGGTCAAAGGCCCTAACAATTGGTGCTATTTCTGCAATCCTTGGGAAACCTGGGCATATGCGGTTCAGGGAGTGGCTCGGACCGACATTGATGGCGTGAGCGAAGATGACAAGAAGATGATCTGGCCAGCCAAATTCGTCATTGCTTGGTCCGTTCCTTTCTTCGCGCTGGCTACCGTTCTTGCGGTGCTGGCAGTAGTCTCAGTCTGGGGTGCAAGCACTCCGCCTCGGAGCAAACCTAATACGCCAGGCCGCCGCCCGCATGCGCAGTTATCTCCAGGTGTTCTCTTACCCGACGGTGGACCGCACGAGGTCATCTCGCTGAGGCAGCAGGGGGCCGAACACGCTAGTCTCGTGGGCAACGTTTTGATACCAGCATATGACCCTTCTTTCCGTGAGTCTTTGAGCATTTCAGTGAACGCCCGATCTTCCCAGGTTAGTTCAAATGAATTCCTTGTCAGCACCGCGGAAACACACTCAAGTGTTTCCGCAAGGAGGATTTGACCATGGCTCAGATGCAATCTCTTAAACCGGCTCGCAAGGTCTCCGTTGCTGCAGCAATCGCAGGTCTCACCAGCCTCATAATTTGGCTGCTGTCGCTCGGGAAGATCACGGTTCCAGGCTACGTTGCAGTCGCATTGCAGACGGTGCTGACCTTTGGCGCCGGTTGGTTGGTACCCCCTTCGGAAGACGATCAAGTCGTTTCGAGTTGAGGAAAGGTCGGTTTCGTTATTGATTCTGGTTCTTCAGCCAAGGAGGTTCTATGGCAGTCGTGCGCATGATCCTAGGAGTCGCCGGGGGATTCGGGATCCCTTTCGGCAGTTTGTACTTGATTCTGCACTTCGCGCTAAATGTGAATAATACGACTGCCTTAATCGTGGCAGGTGTCGGCGCACTGATCGGAGGGGTCTACAGCATTGTGGCTTTCGTACGAGGTATTTATGGTTGGGGACCACTCAGTATTCTAGGGTATTTGTTGGACATGAGTTGGTCTCTCCCGAATACAGCCGCATCCCTGCTGGTTTGGTTGCCAGCCTGCTTGATCGCCGGTGGGGACTTCGTGGAACCAAATGATTATAGCCGCCGGTCGGGCACCTTCGTCTATCCGCAGAACCCACGCGGTGGCGGCTATGCTGCCACGACCATCGGAACCGTGATTGCGGGAGGATGGTGCTCTCACGAAGAAATGCATGTCTGGCAGGCACGTCTGTTCGGTCCATTCTATTTACCGGCTTACGGCTTGAGTTGGGTTCTGAATCTCCTGTTTCGTTTGTGCACAGGGAAAATGGAAGAACTGGCACTTCAGGCCTATTACCGCATCTGTTTCGAAGACTGGGCGTATTCGGCGGGTTCGACTGCCGGAGGAGACATCAATTGGGGATGGTGGATTCTTTGGTTTTTCCTCTCATTGATTTACGTCGCAAGCGCGGCTTTGATTTTCGTCGGAGCTTTCGCGGGGATGGTGCTCTTAAGTATCATTGCTGCCGTAGCCTTGCTCATCTATAGTCTGATTCGAACCTTTACACCGCCAACGGCCTAACGCAACGGTCACAACCAGGTCTTGAAGAAAACTGTGTGAACACGATACCAAGACGAGGCGATCTTTCACTAAGGAGCAAACTGGCGCATGAGGGGGCTTCCGAGAATTCTCACCGTAGCGACCATAGCCCTATTCTTCGCCGTTGGTTTCTTCGGACTGGTGCTGGGAAGTGGTTTGCACCGGAATCTTCATCCGACGCGAGGCGACCAGTGCGAGCCGCTGACGACCGACAAGGATCCCAAAGCAGTGGTCCTTGAACCTCAGAATACGTGGTCGAACTGGGGGTATTTGTTCGCTGGAACCCTAATCCTGTATCGAAGCCGCAATTTGCTCGGAGCTGCAGTGGGTCTCAATCTTGCGTTCGAGTTTCTTTTTAGCGCGCTGTATCACAGCAAACTTACGGACAGCATGCAATTCATTGATGTGGCGTGGATCTATGTGCTTCTCCTGAGCCTCATCGCCTGTGCTGTGCAGAGTGTCGTTAATGGCCTTCACGATCCCGCGCGTGAAACCGAGGTTCCCACTTTCAGTAATTGGCGTTTCCTCCTTGCTCTGGGAATCGCAGCGGCCTCGATCTTCCTGGGTATCCTGATCCGTGTTATTCATCCTGACTCAACCATCACGACCCTCTTATTAGCAGGCATGATGGCAGTCGTGATCTGGTTTAAGTATTTGTGGAAACTCTTGAGCACGTTTCTCAGTTTTGTATGGCCCCCGGAGCTGCCGAATTGGAGGTTGGCGGATACAATTGCCGTGATTTTGACCTTTGTCTTTGGGATTCCCGCGCTGGTCTGCCGCTTCTCGGATGGGCCGGATCACATCCTGTTCAACTGGTGTTCGCGGGATGAAGGGACGCTGCAAGCTCACGCGGTTTGGCACGTCACGAGCGCCATGCTGGTCCTCGTTACGTACGACTTCCTGGGCCACTACTTCCCGGAGCAAGGGCGAATATTCGCGAGTTGGCGGGACGACTAGCTCTCTGGCGGTCTGCCAACATTCGAGTCCGCATAGCCCGCAGCAGCTCCGTTCAACACGCTGATTCGTGAGAGAAGAGAGCGAAGGGTTAGACCAACATGCTGGACAGCATGCGCAAGCCGTTTTTTATTGTCGCCCTGGTTGCCATTTTTTTGGCTGTCTTTGTCGAACTCGGGTCCTTGGCGGTGCTCGGGCACGGCTCGACAACCTCGACAAACACGCTCGGAGTCACGCCTACGGGCAAAGCCATTCCAGCCATGGCGTTTCTGGACGGATTGATTCTCTTCGCTTCGCTGCTCATTGGTATTGCCCTGCTGATTCCCGAACGGGTGCAGAGCAAGATCCAAGGCCTCGTCACTCTGATATTTTCGATTCTCCTGATTCTGGGCTGCATTGCAGTCATCTTTGCGGACATTGCGCTTCTCATCTTGATGGTAAGCCTGTTGATGTCTGTTCCTTTTGGCACAATCGCCTATCTTGCCGTCTGGGCAGACTTTCCTACGGGCCTGGCGCAAGTGGCCCTCAGCATGATCATGACCCTGAAGATCGTTTTTGCGATTTTTCTCGTGCTGGCCCATCAGCGATTCCTTCAGAACAAGGGCCTGGTGTTGATCATCATTACTTCTTTTGTTTCCAATCTAGTTGTCGCATTTCTTTACGGCTTTCCAGTAATCATCGTCAGCATCACGGACGACATTGGAGCCATCATCGTCTGCGTTCTGGCGATCATTTGGGGAATCGTTTATCTGATCGGCGGGATCGTGTCGGTGGTCAAAGTGGTTGTGTAGCTGCTACGCAACGGCCTCACTACTGCAAGGTGACGCGACAAGAGCAGGCCACATAAGGAGAAAGACACTCAACTGTTAAGGTTCCACCTGCTTTGAAAATCGAAAACGTAAATTTGTTTGAATCTTTATTACGTTTGTCAAGGTTGTCTTGGTCTCGATAGGTGACATGCGCACATGTTTTTTGGGATTCACCCGGCGCGGTAGGTTGCACAACGAACTTAGCTTGACGCACATCGTGGTGGCTATCAGGTAAGATGTTCACGGCATAGTGAGCAGCAGACTGCAAGTCAAAAACCGTAAGTGCAGGCCGCAGCCGGTTCGCCTGCAGTTTAGGGTTAAACGGAGACAACATCCCGTTCAAGGTATCCATGAAGGGCGGCAGTTGGGAAACGATCATGTTTGGGTCGGAGGGTTTGGTTTTGTCCTGGCCGGCGCCCCACGCGATAAAAACAATGAACAGTACGACAATCAGGATTAATACAATCAACAAAACCTTGGTTGAAGACATCGCTTTACCTCATTGCGCTTGATGGTGCCGGGCTCAGGAAAGACTAGTTGATCGAGCCAAGACTCCTTCAGTGCCTACCCACAAGGTAGACAAGATCTTTCTGCACATGCCGTGGCAGGCTGCCTAATTCTGCGGAGGCGTGCTGCGCTGCTGGATCTCTCTTGCACGCAGAGCTAGTTCTGAGGCGACGCGCTTTGCGAAAATGCCGTCGTAAAAGCAGCGGGCTACCACACAGGCGCCAGGGGGAAAAGCAAGTGTCACCGAGCTACCCACCGGAACCGATGCACCTTGACCCGGGTTTTGCGAGATCACCGTCTTGGTGGTGTCCCCACTGAACGAAGTCACTGTCAGTCCTCTCAGCGCGAGTATGGCATTTCCCAGAGTCTGCCCTGAAACATTTGGTACCGTTACCATCTGAGGCGTCACTTGGAGGTCGACAGAGGTTCCCGATTTGACGGCTTTGTCTGCGGGCGGATTCTGCGCAAACACCACGCCGCCAGCGAAATTGGGGTTCTGGGCCGTCACGGTTTGGCCTACAGTTAGGCTCTTTCCTAAGATGGCCATTACCTCAGAGAAGGGATGACCAACCAACATGGGGACACGGACCACCTGTTCTCCCACGGTTACCTGCACGGCCTGCCCCTTGGTAGCTCTTTGCCCTGGATCAGGCTTTTGGGAAATAATTTTGTCAGAGTCCTCGGGTTTGCTCTCGACGCTCTGGACGTTGTTTTGATCCAATGTTAGGCCGACCGAAGCAAGGGTGTTGACTGCGTCACTGACGCTTTGGCCGTGGAGATCCGGCACTGTGGGCCCACTAGGCTTTAACAGCAGCCACGCGCCGACACCCAGAGCAATCACGCGGGTTTGATAGCTCCCGGGCTTAGGTTTGTTCTTCATTGGTACGGCGACCTTGAGAACAATTGCTTTTTCCTGGTCTCTTTCGAAGTGCAATTCCGCCGAACCTTCAATGTTGACCCACCCGTTTTGAACGGCCCCGCTGGGAGGGTTTAGGATAGGAAGCGAAACCGGCACGGCGCGCGCGTCGAACGCAACACCGCTCAAGTTTTTCGCTGTTATCTGTAGGGTCGCGCGCCCCAGACTATCGAGCTTAAGTACCGGGTTCCCGCCGATTGATATCGAAACAAACTTGGCCATGGTACATACCTCCTCTAAGGCTTCGCAGCATTTCCTGGCTTTCTTTCTTGTTGCGATCCGAACTCCAGTTCATACGTTACGTACGCAGGTTTCTCGAGTTCGACAATGCGCTCAATTAGGGCACGATGCTGCTCGAGCTCTTTCGGTGCCGAGATTCGCAGATGGAAAGGCCTGACTTTTCCATCCTCCCCGCGAACCCGTTCGTCCACGTTGAATCCTTTTCCGCCAGTTGCGGTCTCCAGAAAAAGACGGAGTCCCTTGTGCGTCCCTCGCCACTTGGACAAAGTGGACGCGGCGCTCGTCAGTTCCCGCAACCGGCCCAGACCAGTCGATAAAGAGCCGGATGAAACCGACTTCTCTTTGCGCGGAACGTCCATCAGCACTTCAAGATCCACCCAACTCGACAGGTAAGGCACGAACGTATCTGGAGCACGATGGGCGTTGAAGTTGGCTTCGAGATTGTCTAAAGCGACTTCAGACGGTGCA
>WNGQ01009242.1_pt1 | contig 11704 bp, 13 predicted proteins | sample 5407661 | NCBI WGS metagenome assembly WNGQ01 (sample SAMN13153382, study PRJNA577476) | soil metagenome | isolation source: 60 cm soil or saprolite under Garry oak tree replicate 2 | place: USA:California | collected 2016-06-15
GCCACTGCGCCGGCCGCTCCCCACGTGACAGGAACAGACAGGATCGTTTTTCCATTCTCGTTCTTGACCACGATTCTCTTCACGCTTGCATCCTTCGATATTTCCTTGAACTTTTCGACCAGTTTCTCTGGAGAGACCTGGAACACTTCTTTCTTGAGTCCGACCTGTGCTCCGCACGTGGAGCAGAATCTGGCGTTCGCTGCTAGTTCAGTTCCACATTCTACGCATTTTGTCATGATCATTGCCTAGCTGGAGTACTTGATACCGCTTTTCTCATCTTTTGTCAGAGTGTTTCCTATTTCGAAGCCTGTTCTCTCGAATGCTTCCATCTCGCCTTCCTCCAACGGCCCCTCACTCTTCTCTACAATCGCCGATTGTCGCGGCCTGACGATTTTCATCCCCAGCTCTGCGAGTCTCTTCTCGATGAACTTCGCAGCGCTTCCAGCAAGAGGGCTTCCAAACTTCGTGTCAAAAGCAAACCCGTACTTTCCTTTCAAACCCTCCGTTTTTTCGAGTTTCAGAAGGAAATCCTTCATTGGCTTAGACGCGGTAAACATCTGAGTTGGCCCACCGATGGCGATCAGATCGAATTCCGTGAGAGAGTCGACTTGAACATCTCTCGTATTGACGCATACCGCATCGACTCCCGCCCGTAACAGTCCGCCCGCAAGCGACTTTGCTATCTTCTCGGTGTTTCCAATCTTACTGTCAAAGATGACAAGTCCACGGTCAGGTTTGCTGTTGTATCCGTGCATTCCTCTCTTCCTTCTAGGAACACGGCTCAGATGCGATATAACAGGAACGTGCACTATGAGATACATTGTAGACTTTCCAATCTGAGAACTCCAATACCTCTTTCGCAGTCTGGCCGATTTCGTCGTGAGAGTAGGTTCTGTGCTACAAAGCATCCACTTGTGGACGGGCTACTCTTATGCTCCAGGGTCGACGGTTGTGCCGTGTTTGAAGTGTTACAAAGACAAAGAAACAGCAGCAGTACGTTGTGGCTAGGGGCCATTGTAGGACTGGTCGGCATTTTCGGCATCGGGCATCTCTTCTTGGGTCGCACGAGGAGAGGGCTTGCATTCTTAGCAATGACGGCCGTGCTAGCTGTCTACGTTCTGGTCGGTCCCCTTCTCTACCACCAGCTCTGGCAGAGCCCGGCGAGCCCCACTGTAGTTCTCGGCGTCCTATGGCTCGTGCAGACCTACGACCTGTACAGGCTGACCAAGAGAGACGCTTGACCTAGGGTCCGACGTTGAACCCGATCGAAATACCTAGACGTGCGACAAACATTCGATGGCCTCGAGCGTTTCGAACCAGAGATGAGAGAATCCTTAGCTAAAGATTAGAATGAACCTCAATTGCCCGTAGTGCATTGTGTACGCACGAGATATTATGCAGAGGCACGAAGAAAATAGGGGTGTTCAATGGTCAATAGAAGAATGCTCATTCTCGTACTCACAATCGCCTCTGTGATCGTTGGCCTCTTCCATCTAGTACTTTACTTCTACAATCTCATTCCGGGCCAGATTCCAACTGGCGCATCATTCTACCTTCGCATGGGACTCATCTTCATCTTAGGCGTTCCAATGATTCTCCAGGTCCCTGGCCGCGTCGCTCGACCGAGCCCAAGGATAGTGAACTACTTCGCTCTTCTCGCGGTTCTCGCTATAGCAATCATAGCTATGATTCTGTTGCTTCCTTCGATGATGGTAGGCTCGTCCTGGGGCGGCTAGCAACAAGCGAGTCGATTATCGCGCGTAGGGAACTAATCAAGACACACCGTCCCTAGCCGAAGGCATTCGAGTTGTCTTCGCTTGTATCGCATTGAGATACAAGTCATGGATTTGCGTTCACTGTGGACGCCCCGACTATATGCGTCCAAGTGCATTGTTATCTCGAGGAAGAACAAATGCAAACTCTCAATCCAAACAAGATAGACACCACCCTAGAGTTGAAGGGACCCTATGCTGAGAAGAGAAACAAGCTGGTGATCGTCTGTTCCAAAGGCAGTCTCGACATGGCATATCCGCCACTCATGCTAGCGTCGAGCGGCGCCGCGATGGGCATGGAGGTTCATCTATACTTCACGTTCTGGGGACTCAACATGGTTCGAAAGAAGACCGTTCAATCATTGAAGGTGTCACCTGTAGGAAACCCGGCCATGCCTATGCCCAACATTCTCGGGATGATCCCAGGAATGACCCGGCTGGCCACACGGATGATGAAAGGATCGATGCAGAAGATCAAAATGCCATCAATTACCGAAATGATCAAGACAGCACACGAATCCGGTGTGCACTTCCATGCCTGCTCCTCGTCCATGGACGTGATGGGCGTGACCAAGGACGATCTGATCCCCGAGGTTGACGACATCATAGGCGCAGCAACATACCTTGACCTTGCGTCTGAGGACGCTATCACACTATTCGTGTAGAGCGAGCGCTCATGGAAAACCCCGTCATAGTAAAGCCGGCAACCGTTGTCGACTCGAGAGGCACAATGTGCCCCGGACCCATCACCGACCTTTTCAGAGCATACCGGAACGCTAGCATTGGAGACGTCATCGAGCTGTGGGCGACAGACCCGGCTGCCAAGCCCGATACGCAAACCTGGGCGAGGAGGAGCGGTAACGAGATCCTATCGATAACTGATGAGAAGGACTTTGTGCGCATCCAGGTTCGAATCCTGAGGAAAGGACGACAGCAGGGCTAGGAAACATGAGCGAGCATACCAAGAACATTGTTGTTGTCGGAGGAGGCACAGGTGGAACGCTGGCCGCTAACCTGGCCGCTAAACAACTCCACAAAGAACTAGCAAGCGGCACTGCCCAAGTCTTTCTAGTTTCTAGCGCAAAGTATCACGCGTTCCAGCCAGGATACTTGGAGATCGCTTTTGAGGGAAAGGACCCGCACAAGGTGGTCCGCGAAGAACGTGAACTGGTCAACCAACACGTGTCCTTCATTGAAGAGAATGTTGCAAGAATCGATCTCCAGGGACAAGAACTTCTTCTAGAATCAGGACGAAAACTCAACTACGATTACTTGATCATTGCAACAGGAAGTGTGCCGAATCCGGACGCGATTCCAGGCTTCAATGGTGGAGCCTTGAACTTTCACACTAGCCCTGAGAATTCGGTGAAGACATGGAATGCGATCCAACAGCTAAAGGAAGGACATGTAGTCTTAGGAATTGCAGGGGTCCCCCACAAATGTCCCCCATCCCCAAACGAGGCAGTCTTCCTACTGGACGACTACTTGCGGAAGAACCACAAGCGAGACAAGGTAAAGATCACATTCCTCACACCCTATCCGCGCCCCTACCCAGCAGAACCGATGTCCAAGGTTGTCGAGCCCCTCTTTGAGAAGAGGGGAATCGAAGTGGTCACATTCTTCAACGTCGAATCAGTCGACCCCATCAAGAAAGAACTCTACTCTCTAGAAGGTGAAACCGTCTCCTACGACACATTGATCATGGTTCCTCCACATCGAGGCGCAGACGTGATAATCAAGTCAGGAATCGGTGACAAAGACGGCTGGATCCCGACCGACAAGCACACGATGAGAATAACAGGCTACGAGAACGCGTACGCGATCGGAGACTCAACAAACATTCCAGTATCCAAGACAGGAGTCACGGCTCATCTAGAAGCCATAGTAGCCGTTAGCAACATTGTCTCATCGATACGTAACCTTGGAGAGCTGCACAAGTACACTGGTCGAATCAACTGTCCCTTCGAAATGGGCTCAGGAAAAGCAGCCTTCGTCGTCGGAACCTATGACAAGCCCGTGAAACAAATCCACCCAACGCGAATTCGCCACTTGATGAAGAGAGGATTTGAGAAATTCTACTGGCGAACTCTTTCAGGAAACTGGGACTGGCTACTCAACGCCTACTTCGGAAAGACCGAGACCGTAGACAAACTAAACTCTCCTCCTGAAGCTGACCAGTAGAACTCTTGACACGAAGTACGAGTATGAAGGCGCCGGGCGTCATGGGACCCGGGCTACCAATATAGTATTGATCAACCAGAATGATCTAGCAACAGAAGAAGAAAGGGTCTAACGAAGAAGGTTCTTATCCTCCTCGTAGCACCGCGAGCTTCATGAGTAATCTGAAAGTAGAGCTGGAACACATCAAGCACCACATCAAGTACCCGGCGAACAAGACACAGGTCCTAGCAGCATGCAATAACATGACAGACGTTCCGTCAATCGACAAGGAATTCGTCACCAAGTCTCTCCCTGACAGCAACTACAAGGGTCCAGAGGACGTCGTAAGGGCCCTCCTCAACAAAGTCTAAGCTTTCTCCAACTTCCCCGTTTTTTTCTTTAGCGTCCGAATTGACCGGCGGCCTTATTCTTCTGCGAACAAAAGTATTCTAGAGATCTATCCTACATCGACGGACTTTGTAGCTAGTCGGACTGAACGTTCTCCAGGAATGTCGCGGATGGCACGAAGAAGAGATTCCCGGTGACCGCGCGGCTGAAATCCAGCAGTCGATCATAGTTGCCTGGCGGCTTGCCTACGAACATGTTATGCAGCATTTGTTCCATGGTGCGAGGAGAACGGCTGTAGCCAATGAAGTAGGTACCGAACTCTCCTTGACCAGCGTGACCGAAGGGCATGTTGTCCCGGAGTATTTTGATCTCCTTCCCATCCTCCACTATCTTGGTCAAGGCGTTATGCGCATAAGTAGGCTTGACAGAGTCGTCAAGCTCTACATCGGTCAGCTTCGTCCGGCCGACGATGTGTTCCTGCTTCTCCGTCGGCAGCTTATTCCAGCCAGCTAAGTCGTGGAGGTACTTTTGCACAATCACGTAGCTGCCTCCGACGAACTTGGGATCCTCGCCGCCTATGATCGTGGCATCAATAGCCTCCTGGCCCTTGGGGTTCTCCGTCCCGTCAACGAAGCCGATGAGGTCACGACTATCAAAGAAACGGAATCCGTGCACTTCGTCCGCAGGAGAGACTGCCGCTCCGAGCCGAGCCATGATTCGCGTCGCTAGCTCGAAACACAGATCCATCCGTTGAGCCCGGATATGAAAGAGCATATCGCCTGGTGTTGAGACGGCATGGCGCTTTCCCGCGCGAATCTCGTGGAACTTGTGCAACTCCGCGGGCCTTGGCTGCCCGAAGACGTGGTCCCACGCTTCTGACCCAAACCCAATTACGCATGAAAGGCTTCCCTCAAGTTCGCGAAACCCCACTGAGCGCACGAGCGCGGAGAGGTCAGCACAGAAGGATCGGATTGCGGTTCGATTTCCAGCGCCTGGCTTAATCGTCATCACTAGAAAGATTGCGGCGCGGGTGAGTGGTATTGCGACAGGCTGTGGAGATGAGACCGAGACTTCTGAAGCCACCGGGTTAATCATTGCTAGATGTTCCAATCCGAATTGCTGAAAACCCTTATGGTCTATCTGCTGATGCCGTCGTATGCTCATGCAAACAAACTGTTCTAGAAGTTGAATATCACGGCCCGGTCCGAAGTCTTTGTTTTCGGCTGCACTCCGGCCGCGACAAAGGCTTCGCCTATGTAATGGGTAAGAAACGTGGACCATTTCGGACCCAGCTCGTGCATCAGGGTGATGGTCCAACGTTCGTTCTCGTTCTTCTCGTAATACTCGAACAGATTGGCATAGGCTGACAGGTCGTGAATGTACTCGATGACCGTATTCACAGTGATCTTTCCCCACTTTGAAGCAATCAAGGCCATTGGAGCACTCTTCCCGGCGATCTGACCGGCTTTGACGAGGTTGTCGTCCGAGACAGAGTTCAAGATTTCCGCAAATGTCTTCCTGCTGAGACGGAGAGCGCTGATTCGCTGGAGATATCTTCCGAATTCGGAATAGTCTAAGAGTAGTTGGTTGACAAGCGTGTTGACGCTGACGCTCTGGCGGCCCGCTTCCTCTTGAAGAGCACTAAGGGCCTTCTCATTGACCCTGAACGACTTGGCTACAGTCTTGCCTTCACGCGGCATATGGCGCTACTCAGCTTTGGTCCTCGACCTGCACTGAGATATTATGCTTCCCGCTGGACAAAACAATACAAAACGCGGTTTCCGTACTCATTGTGCACGTCCTGCGTATATTCTCGATCTAGACATAGTCTAGGTTAGGAGGCGACAAGAGATGGCTAAGTGCTGTGAGTGTGGAAAGGACTCCTTGAAGAACAGAGCTTGCGAGTATTGCGGAGAGACTTACTGTGAAGCGCACTCGCCCTTACACCTGTCTCGAGAGAAAAGCAACGAAAGATTGGCCGAGGGAATCGCCCGACTCTGGAGACATGAACATCCTCTCGTTGCCTAGAACCGGATGTGAAGTCGGAGCCAGTACTAGAGTCTCCTCAGTTTCATCTTCCAATAATCATCCGAAAGCCATTCCGTGAGGTTGTTCAGAACCGAGTAGAGAGGCATCTATCTTTAGATTCATATTTCAACATCTGAGAGGAACTGTAGTTCGGCGCCGAGAGTGAGAAGTTGACGTGCTTGTCTTGGGGCTGTGCACGTTTGGATAGGAAAGATGCTTACTGTAAGTGAATACGCGCATTGTGTACGGACAGGTTATTCGCTTTGACCTCGACTTCCATAGAGCCGAACGAATATTGGAAATGAAAGAAAAATGAGAAAACAATTCGCAACCCTAGCTTTGACAATCGCTGTAATCGCAACTCTTACACTCTCGAACGTGTTGATATCAACCTCCTCCGCATCTTCCACATCCTCCTCAGGCCCAACTCTGGATCCTCGCACGATACCCAAATACGTCAGTCAGCTGGTCGTTCCACCAGTATACACGCCTACCCTAGAGGTGGACCCCGTGAGTGGAGCAGTGGTACAGCAAGACTACACAGTCGACATGGTCCAGTTCTCTCAGCAGATACTGCCTGCAGGATTTCCTGCCACGCAGGTCTGGGGATATGCGGGCATGACTTATGACCCGTTGACAGGACAGCAACTAGGATACATTGAGCATTCTCCGGCCGCTACGTTTGAAACTGTCCGGGGAATCCCTGTCCAAGTGACCTGGGTCAACAAGATCACACAGCCCTCCATGTTTGCCGTGGATCCGACCATCATGTGGGCGAACCCGAACAACATGGCCACTGTCACTCAGTCTTTCTCTCCATTCCCGCCTGGCTACGCTCAGGCTCAGAGCCCGGTTCCACTAGTCCCCCACCTCCACGGTGCAGAGGATCAGTCTACCTCTGATGGCGGGCCTCAGGCCTGGTTTACGGCCAGCGGGATCCATGGACCGGACTACAATACGTACACTCCAACTGCAGTGAACGCAGCCGTGGACTACTACCCTAACGACCAGCCTGCTACAACCCTCTGGTACCATGACCACGCCCTCGGGATGACCCGACTCAACGTCTTGGCCGGACTGGCCGGGTTCTACATGATCCGTGACCCGAACGATCCTATAGCACCACTACTACCCAGCGGCCAGTACGAGATCCCATTGGCAATACAAGACCGGTCCTTCAACCAGGACGGTTCCCTGTGGTTCTCAAGCGTAGGCGATAACCCGGACGTCCATCCCTACTGGCAACCAGAGTTCTTCGGAAACGCGATCATGGTGAACGGAGTAGTCTGGCCCAACTTGAACGTGCAACCCCACCAGTACAGATTCCGAGTACTCGACGGGTCAAACGCTCGCTTCTACACACTTACCTTCACCTACCAGATGGGTGGGAAGGACATCCTAGTGCCTTTCACCCAGATCGGGACCGAAGGAGGCTATCTGAGAACACCAGCGTCCATGACCTCACTCCTAATAGCCCCAGGCCAGAGAGCTGACATCCTCGTCGACTTCTCCACAATTCCATCCGGCACTCACATAATCATGAAGAACACCGGCAAGGCACCATTCCCCGCAGGCTCGCCTCCCGACCCAACAACAACGGGCCAGATAATGCAGTTCACAGTCGGGAGCGGAACACCAGTACCCCCAGCCGCACTTCCGGCCATCCTAAACAACATTCCTGTCTTGACGCCCGACTCTCCGGCCAGAACACTCGTCCTCTACGAAGTTGAATCTTCGACAGACGAACCACTAATGGTCACTCTCCAAGGACAGACATTCGACGCTCCCGTATCTGAGACTCCACGCGTAGGCTCCACGGAAGACTGGATGATCGTCGACATAACCGGGGACGCACACCCCATACACCTGCACCTCGTCCAGTTCCAAGTGATCAGCCGCCAAGCATTGAACACGGCCAAGTATACTGACGACTGGGTCGCGCTCAACGGGGAACCCCCTCTCGACCATCCTACCCTAACTCTGCCTGTGGACAACTATCTGCAGGGTAAACCCATGCCGGCAATGCCTAACGAGAACGGTTGGAAAGATACAGTAATCGTCTACCCGGGACAGGTCACCATCATACGAGTCAGGTTCGCGCCGCTCACAGCTCCCACCACAGGACCGGGGGCACCATCACCTGGCGTCAACCTCTATCCCTTCGACCCCACCGTGGGTCCAGGATACGTCTGGCACTGTCACATCGTCGACCATGAAGACAATGAAATGATGCGTCCGTACACAGTCACTTGGTAGTCTAGCCGCGAGAACACAATGCTCCCGAAAAGGGAGACTCACCGCCCCTTTTTTTTAGCCTCAAAGTGGAGCCGAGACCATGAAACCTGCATGTGGTTGCACATTCAGGATAGAAGACCCGTATTGCGTAGAGGGTTCCAGCCGCATTAGAATCGCGCTGTGAGGCACCTATCAATTCTGTTCTTGTACGACATGATTCGCGTCTCGACGGGGGATTAATAGTCGACCGGCAGATAACAGGCCCATTGCTTGGGCACCCGGGTAGCTACTGTCCAATTAGAATGTGATACAAGTCTCAAGATCGCTCGTAAGCGATTTCGAAATCACCAGCGTTGAAGGGGAGAGCCTAGCTAGCATTCTATGATTCTCGTCCTAGCCGTGGGCTTGTTCAAACGGTGAGAGGACTATATCGGGAAGATCTGACGTTGATTTGTGTATCTCAAAGTGCACATTTTGAGTAAAATGTGGACGTATGTGCTAAGTACCTCAGGCACCGTCTTGCCACACTATGACTCAAGCATCAGGGTTGATACGAAAGTTGTCAACGCCCAAGTTGTTGGCTGTGGTAGGAATCATAGCTGTCATTTCAGGCGGAATCGTCGGAGTTAGTGTAGGCTATGCTATTCACTACACAGCACCTACGACCAGAGTATTCTATTTGTTCAACAACTCCCTGCCTTTTAACTCGACAAACTTCGGCGGAATCCCTCATGATATCTTCTCTCCCGACAGGATTACAGTGGACAAAGGCGATACGGTAATAATCCACTACAGCCTGAGCCCCACACCTTCACCATGTATTCCCCTTACAACATCGACTATTTCGTCCCTCAGGGACAGAATGTGACCATCACGTTCAAGGCCAATTGGGCTGGCGTCTTTGCCTACTATTGCACCATCCATCCGCCAACTATGACTGGCTATCTGGTGGTTCTGGGATAAAGGGTGACATCAATGATGAATGAAAGACTTCGTTGGTTGGCCGTCGGACTCCTGCTAGTCGTTGGAGTCATCGACCTTTACTATGGAAACTCTGGTCGGTATGGGCGACTGTCGCGTTGGAAACAGGGACGGGTCTCGATGCGGTTGCCTACGCTGACAAAGCGGTCGAAGCGGTCCTGGCCGTCAATTTGGCTCTTCTATTTCGCAGCTCACGAGCCTCTGTTATCGTCTAGCCAACCGTCCAGTCTTGGCTCGACCCCTCCGCTTTCTTAGGAGAAGCGAGAATAGAACCTATTTTCTAGAGTCCTTGTAATGCTATTCTAATCATTCCTCGAACTGGGCTCTATCTGATGACCAGTACTGGACAGTGCGCGTGGGAAACTACTCCGTTCGACACGCTGCCTAGTATCAGCTTCTTGAACCCGCCTAGCCCCCGGGTCCCAACAATGATCAAATCAGCATTTTCCCTGACGGCCTGATTGACTATCGTTTCTATCACGGAGCTAGTTGCCTCACGAATCTCAGCCTTGACCACGATACCGCGTTTTTTGGCCTCGGACACAGTCCCGTCAACAATGCCGCGACCAACTGTCCTAGCATATTCGAGGTACAGATCAATCTCTTTCTCATGAGTGGGCGGAGTGGGCGGTTCGATTACCGGGCCTTCCGATGAAATCTCGGTGTGGTAGTAGATGCAGGGGAGTTATTGCGTGTAGAACAATGAGTTCAGCCTTGAGCTTCTCGGCGAGCTCTAGAGCTACCTGGGACGCTCGAGAAGAGTTCTCCGAACCGTCCAAGGCGACGAGGATTCTCTTGAACATGGATTTCGAAGAAGTTGGGGTAGATTGACTAGGCGGTCTAATCGTCTGGGTCTCCATTTGACTCGATCAATGCCGTTTGCATGTTAGCCGTTTGCATGTTAGTCCTAAGGTTTTCCCCTCGACTCTACCGTCACAACTCGGTTCGGGAGCGCGTCGGGCGCGGCTGTGCTTTCACGCTTCGTTCTGTCACTCGGCTAGGCATGTCTCAGTTATGTCAAGCATAATTCATGCAAACTATGAGGATGTGTCCTCGAAACATGAGGACGATTCTGGCTGCCGTCGACCAGTCTCACCATGCTCATGACGTGATGAGTCGGGCGGCTGAACTGGCAGTTCTACTACGGAACGACTTAGTCGTTCTCAGTGTGGTAAGTTCGGACCCGATGAAGCAGTTTAGTATCGTCGAAGAACAGAATCGATATGCCAGTTTTCATCGGGAATTGATTTTCAAGCACTTTCCGGAAAATAGTCTCGCGGTCGAACCGCATGGTGGAAATGGTGGAGTGTACCGATATGGTACTGCTGGAGTGAGGGTCCAGTCGCGGATTTTATCGGGTAATGTTGTCGACAAGATTTGCGAGTGCGCGGAGGAGGTCAATGCCGACATCGTCCTCGTTGGAAGTCGGGGGCTCGGGAATATCGGTAGCCTCGTCCTCGGCAGCGTCTCTGAGAGAGTGGTCCACAAATCTGCTCGGTCGGTACTAGTCGTCAAGGGTGAAAGACCCGAAGGCCCAGACTGGCAGGGACTTTCCTCCGGCCAGAAGTCGGGCGCCTCAAGAGTCTAGGGACCCTTAATCATAGTGCCAGATGCGTCGTTATTTCTCCAACCGAAAATTGCAGTTGACCTTCTTACGAGTGCGTAACTGTCGTCCCAGCGATCCCTTTGAGGGCCTCTTCGGCCTTTTCCAGAGAAGCAATGACCACTCTTCCCCCTGAAGAGCCAGATAGGAAACTGACCGCGCTTTCGATCTTGGGACCCATACTGCCTGCAGGGAACTGACCTTCCGCGAGATACTTCTTGCACTCTTGCACGGTTATACTGTCGAAGGCTCGCTGATCTGGTTTCCCGTAGTTGATGAACACCTTCTCGACATCTGTCAGGATGAGCAAAGTCTCAACTCCGAGAATCTTCCCTAGCAAGGCAGCTGTTCGATCCTTGTCCAAGACAGCTTCAACGCCTCTTAGCCTACCATCCTTGTCTCTCATCACAGGGACTCCACCCCCACCCACGCTAATCACTACAGTCCCACTTTCGAACAGGCGAATGATCGTTTCCTTCTCCAAGATGTCCAAAGGCGTGGGAGAGGGAACTACTCTTCGATAGCCTCGTCCACTGTCACTGATGATATGCCATCCTTTCGATTCTTGCAGGCGGCG
>WNGQ01009501.1_pt1 | contig 11699 bp, 12 predicted proteins | sample 5407661 | NCBI WGS metagenome assembly WNGQ01 (sample SAMN13153382, study PRJNA577476) | soil metagenome | isolation source: 60 cm soil or saprolite under Garry oak tree replicate 2 | place: USA:California | collected 2016-06-15
TGGATGTCAATGTATGACTTCTCAATGTCCGGATAGATCGCATTCACGGCTGCATCCGAAACTGAAAAGTTTCCCAGCTCCCACGCCCCGCTCGGCGCCACTAGCGCCGCGGCAACCGCGCAAATCCAGAACCTCTGCATGTCCGTGGATCCTCCGAAATTTCGACGCCTCCTCAGGCGCCTTCTGTGCCAATCCGCATCCCATAGAACGAGCGGTACACAAAGAAGACTGACACGGCGAAAAAGCCAGCCGCCAGCAGATGAGTGAAATTATTACCGGCGTCCAGCGTCAGCTTGACCGCCAATTCCACCGCCAACAAACCGAAGAGTGTAGTGAACTTGATGACCGGGTTCAGGGCCACCGAAGAAGTATCCTTGAAGGGATCGCCTACGGTATCTCCTATGACCGTAGCATCGTGCAAGGGAGTGCCCTTCTGCTTGAGCGTTACCTCGACAATCTTTTTTGCGTTGTCCCATGCCGCCCCAGCATTGGCCATGAAGATTGCCTGATAAAGACCGAAGATCGCAATTGAAATCAGGTAGCCGATGAAGAAGAACGGTTCCACGAAGGCAAAAGCCAAGGTGCCAAAGAAGACCGCCAGAAAGATATTGAACATTCCCTTCTGCGCATATCTTGTACAAATTTCCACGACTTTTTTGCTGTCAGCAACCGAAGCCTTCTCCACTCCCTCGAGCTTGATGTTGGCTTTGATAAATTCGACCGCGCGGTAAGCGCCAGTGGTCACGGCCTGTGTGGATGCGCCGGTGAACCAGTAGATCATGGCCCCGCCGGTGATCAGGCCCAGGAAAAATGGCGCGTGCAAAAGGGAGAGGTTCTGAACGTTTTCGGTGAGGCCATTGGTGAGCGCCATGATGATGGAGAAAATCATGGTGGTTGCGCCTACCACGGCGGTGCCGATCAGCACCGGCTTGGCCGTCGCCTTGAAGGTGTTGCCCGCGCCGTCGTTCTCTTCCAGCAGGTCCTTGGCGCGCTCAAAGTTCACATCCATATTGAAATCTCTCTTGAGCTCAGACTTCACGTTGGGAACTTGCTCAATCAGAGAAAGCTCGTACACCGACTGCGCGTTGTCGGTAACGGGCCCGTAGGAGTCCACGGCGATGGTCACCGGCCCCATCCCCAGGAACCCGAATGCCACCAAGCCGAAAGCAAAGACTGCCGGAGCCGCCATCAGGGCGCCCAACCCTTCCGTACTGAAGTAGTACGAGATCGACATCAAGGCCACCATAGCCAGCCCCAACCAGTATGCCGAGAAATTTCCCGCCACGAAGCCCGACAGGATGCCAAGCGAGGCGCCACCTTCTTTTGCCGAAGTCACTACTTCATTCACGTGCCGCGACTCGGTCGAAGTGAAGACCTTGACCAATTCCGGAATGACAGCTCCGGCCAGCGTGCCACACGAAATAATCGAAGCCAGTTTCCACCACAACGACGTGTCCCCGCCAAGGTCGGGCACGATGGTCGAGGAAATCACATACGTGACGGCAATCGACACCAGAGAAGTGATCCAAACCAGCGAGGTCAAGGGCGTCTCGAAATTCATCTTCAGGGCGTTGCCATACTTGGCCTTCGCAATCGCCCCATTGATGAAGTATGCCGCCGCGCTTGAAACCAGCATGGCAATGCGCATCACGAAAATCCACACCAGCAACTGCACCTGTACAGTCGGCTCTTTCACTGCCAGCAAGATGAAAGTAATCAGCGCCACGCCGGTAACGCCGTAAGTTTCAAAACCGTCCGCGGACGGGCCGACGGAATCGCCTGCGTTGTCACCAGTGCAGTCGGCGATTACACCCGGGTTGCGCGCGTCATCTTCCTTGATCTTGAAGACGATCTTCATCAAATCCGACCCGATGTCAGCGATCTTGGTGAAGATGCCGCCCGCGATACGCAACGCCGCTGCGCCCAGCGACTCACCAATGGCAAAGCCGATGAAGCATGGTCCGGCGTAGTCTCTGGGAACGAACAGGAGGATGAAGAGCATGATCAGCAGTTCGACGCTGATCAGCATCATGCCAATACTCATGCCAGCTTGCAGCGGAATGTTGTAGATGGGATACGGCTTTCCCGCCAGCCCCGCGAACGCGGTTCGCGAGTTGGCAAACGTGTTGACCCGAATTCCAAACCAGGCCACACCGTAGCTGCCCGCGATTCCAACCAGGCTGAAGAGCAGGATGATGACAACGCGTACTGCCTCAAACTTCAGCAGCACGCCAAAGTAGAGGACGATGATGACCGCAATGAAGGCTTCCAGGATGAGCAGGAACTTGCCCTGCGTTATTAGATAAGTTTTGCAGGTTTCGTAAATCAGCTCAGATATCTCGCGCATGGCGCGATGTACGGGGAGGTTTTTCAGCCGGGTGTAGATGGTCAGGCCGAAACCTAGGCCGAGCACGCAGAACAGAATTCCGATCAAGAGTAGTTTGTGTCCGTCCACACCAAGGAAGGTCACTTGCGAGAGGTCGGGAAGTTTGAGGTTGGCTTCGCCGCCGACTTCACCGGCCTGAGCGAAAGCGGCAGAGGCGAGGCTCAAGACGGCGAGTGCCGGCGTCAGAATCTTTGCCAATCGGCATGCTTTGGACGCAACACTTGCGAGCCAGAAGCGCATGGGATCCTCCAGGGATGAAAACTTTCGTCAGGATGATTACGTGTCTAGGGACAACTCTCCGTCACACAGCACTCTTCCGGACTCAGCTGGGAGAGCTGAGCCACGCATTACCGCAATCCCGAGCACGCTTCCACTGCAAGACTTTAACAGGAGTGCTGGAGCTTGGCCGTCTCGGATTCTGCCCCGGATTTCCGCAGGCCGACGCCTGGGGAGCGGGGAGCAAAACTAGTCTTTGTAGCATTTCCGGGGGAGATGGTCAAACTTGCAGGCACCGCCCTGAGGACCGCCATTAACAAGACTTTGACGCATCAGCCACAAGACGGTTCCGAACATCCCGCACCAGCTCAACATGCGTACCGTCCACGCGATTCTGGTGTCGTACTGCAACACGCCTAAGCTGGAGAAGATCGCATGCCAGTCATGCTCGGCAAACTCCGGATCTCCCACGGTGACCAGGGGTAGCGACATGGTGCGCGCATCGGCATATAGGTCGCGGTGTAAAGCCAGTTTTCAAAAAAGAAAAACATGCAAAAAGCGAAAGCAGTGGTCTGACGCTGGACAAAGAAATATGCCGCCAGCAGCAACGGCACCAGCCATTGCAGGATGGTTCCTCCCCAGAGCCCAAGCGTGGGGCCCAGCCAACCGAACAAGAGATGTCCGGCTTCGTGAACGACTAGATTGGCGGAATCAATGAATAAGTAGCCGTGGCCCTGGGTAACGGCATAGATCAAGAACCATCCGTAGAAGATAAGCCACGCTCCCAGGGCCCATCGTGAAACCGGGCGCCAATCTCTGTCCACGATTTCATTCAGATAGCCAATCATTCGGTGGATGGTTTGTTTCGCGCCCGGATTTTACTTCATCTCCAGAGAGATGAGGCTTACCTCAGCCGATACTTCGCGGGCTTGGCGGGTGGCTCACCTTTCGGCGGCACTATATTAAGTGAGCTGCCCCATCTTTGCTGTTAGCAAAGGTGGGAGGCAAGACAGACGGCAGCACCCCGGCATTGGTTTGTGTTTCTAATTTTTCGCGTGATGTAGTTGTTGCCGCAGGGCCTCCACGATCAGACCAACCAACGCATACGTAGCAGCATTCGCAAGCAGAACCCAATAGATACTGACGGGGAAATTGAAATGAAAACTGGCAAACGCAATTGGGCAAGTTAAACGGACGAGGGTCCAGACAATCGGTTCGGAATTCATCGGAAGTGGAAACGTTGCCAGGGCATAAAGGTTCCAGCAGCCCACAACCAGCAAGCCCGTACTCGCCCACATCGCAATCCGGTATTTCATGCTGCCGCTCCTGCCGTTCTCTGGTCTAATCATCCCACGAATTCCTCCAGGCTCCAAACGTGATCTGACATCTGCCCCGTGTTGCCACTGAACCATCGGCGTGAGTGTCCCTGAAATAGAGTCTTCAGGATTTTGCCGCGGCCAAGCGCTGCTCCTTGGCGCCCATGACACGAGCCAGAGCATAGTCACCACCTCTCCCAGCATAAAAGGTTGGCCGATCTTAAAGACCTTGTCCTCGTGCGCTGGGGAGCAGTAAGCCGGTAAAGCTGAACGCCAACCAGGCGAAGCAAGCCACCATCAGCCAGACGCCGAGGAAGCGAGGCAGGAAGTGCGATCTGCACACCAGCAGGCCGAATGGAAGGAGCCACAGGCCCGCAAAGATCAAGTTGGCCAAGGTCAACTTGGTGATGCAGGTTTAGGAACATCCTGGGCGGGTGGCCCACCTTTCGGCTGCGGCATATCCAACTACAAGCGAGGGTGCCCCACCCTTTGCTGTTAGCAAAGGGTGGGAAGCAGGAAACATGGCACCCTCACGGCATTGGTGTTGTTTTATTTTGTTGGTGACTGGTAATTGATTCTTAGCTGTCCCGCTTCGCCATAAGCATAGGATCGGAAGCTGCTCCAGGCCCATTGATCTGGTTTGCTCACCAGTTCGCGCTTGACGGGATTGTGGTGCATGTAGCTGAGTTTTTCTGTCTCCTTGCGTTCCGTCCAGATGTTGAAGTCGTAGAAACGGCGTTGCCAGAAATGGTCATCCTCCATGGGAGGAAGATTCCAAAGGCGGCACTGTGCGGTTTGGCTGGTCACGTGGGAGCGGCGGATAACCCTTCGAGCAAAACGCTGTTTCAGGACTTGCATCACGATGGATGGATTTCCCTTGTCCGGTTCGCTGATCAAGAGATGGAAGTGCTCGGGCATGACTACATATCCCAGAACCACGAAACCATAGCGTTGACGCACTTGCTCGAGGATCGTCAGGAAGAGATCGCGGTGACGTGCACTGGCCAGGTACTGCCTCCGGTGATAACAACTGCAGGTGATGAAGTGCAAGTCCCCGGCACCGGAATAGCGTTTGAGATTCCGGGGCATGATGAGAGTGTAACTTTGGAATGGAGTCTGATTTCAGTTACAACTGATTTTGAAACGACAACGAGTTCACAAATGGGAACTCTGCATGTTACAAACTGATTGGGTGAGTAAAGGCCAACGTAAAGCAGAGCTGGTGAGGGATTGAATTTCGTGCCTCCCACCCTTTGCTAACAGCAAAGGATGGGGCACCCTCAGTTGTTTTGGATACTGGAGGCTGAAGGGTGGGCCACCCGCCCATCCTCCAATGTGAGGAGTTCAGCATGAAATACGTTGAAAGCGGCCAAGAGGTTCAACTTGGGCGGATGGCCCAGACACCGGATCTAGTTGGTGGCATTTTCTCTAAAGAATGGCGGCGGCATCTCCATAGATCTGGTTGATACTGTGACGCACAGCGATCATATTGCTGCGGGAGTATGCGGTCGCGTGGCTGGCAGGGTCCTTGGCAAATTCTGCCTCGTATATCCTTAACAGCAACCCACTTTGCTCCTCCAAACGTTCCATTGTTGCAGCGTCGAGGTGTGCTTCCATTGGCATATGCTTAATTGTACGCACGTTCGGGCCGAACATCCTCACGGAAAACCGCTTAGAGAAGCTACGGGCAAACCAAGGTCACTTGACCGGAAGCACACGACGTCATCGTTTTGTTCTCCGCACTCCTGGGGCTTCCGGCTTGTTCCCCCGCGGTAATGCCAAGGACACGATTCTCCTTTTCGAGTTTTTGTGGAGCATCGCCCCGGCTGGGGTTGAGGTTCGGAGCGATTCGTTCCAGAAACGCTTCAGCCGAGTCCACCAAACAAACCAGCTTCCAACTCAGCTAGCTAAGTTGCTGGATTGCATCGTCGCCGGACGCCGAATGGCCGCGTCAAAGGTCTTACCTGTTTTCCTAACTAACGACAAGCGGCCGCGAAGGAACCAACTACGACAACCTATCTATTGGCGAAAGGTGTGCAATTTTGAACAGACATAACTGGGTAACTCAATCTAATGTCGCGCCTTATATATTACTTCAGAGGCGTTAAGTCGGGACTCGTAAGGCGGAGGCGCGATGATATCCAGAGTATTAGTGGCCGATGACGATGACGCCGTCCGAAACATGTTGCGGGAAGCGCTAGAGCGTGACGGGTTTGAAGTAGTCGAAGCAACCAACGTAAGAGAAGCTCTAAGCCGCATTGCAGCAGAGAGTTTTGATGTGCTGCTTGCCGATCCGCACATGCCGCATTCCGGCGATGACTTCACCGTCGTCAGTGCCATGCGCCACACTCATCCCCACGCAGCAACATTCGTGCTCAGCGGATATCCCGAGTTGGAGGAGGCTTTAGCCGCCATTCGTTCTCAGACTGATGAGGTCCTCGTCAAACCAATCGAGATTGCCGAACTCAGGAGGCTCATTCACGAAAGACTGGCAAACCCTGGGCCGCGTAAGTCCCTGACCACTGAGAGTGTTGCATCTATACTGGAGCATGATCTCGATACTACGATTCAGGACTGGATGGCGCTAGTAGAACACAATAAAGAACTGACCTGTATCCCGTTGAGTTTTGAAGACCGCACAGGCCACCTTCCGAATCTCCTTGGGGATCTGATTTGCCGGTTGCGCCTTCCGCCGGTAACTGACGCCAAGGACTCCGCAGCTGCGCACGAGCATGGGGATTTGCGATGTAAACAGGGTTATACCGCTGCAATGCTAGTAGAGGAATCGCGAATGCTGCAGGTGAGTATCTTTAACACGCTCCAAAAGAATCTCTTCAGAGTGGATTTTAGTAAGGTGCTGCACGACGTAATTACCATCGCAGACGAGGTAGATTCGCAATTGAAGCAGGCTATGGTCAGCTATGTTCATACCGTGGATTCCGGCGGCGGAAAAGAAAACCTTCGGCGCGCGATTTAGGCAGATCTGAGGTTCTACACCTATTGCCCGGAAATGATGCTCGCTATAGGGACTACAATGAGAGTATGCGCTATTACACAATCACACAAACCAGCGGCGGCGCCACCTTCAAGTGCATCTCATGTGCACATAGCATCACCACGCTGAATTTCAGCAGCAGCAATGGCAACCGTCGTACCCAAGCGGCGAAAGCAATGAATCAGCATGCTGTGGAATTGCATCTCTCTTTGGGGAGTTCAGCGCCAGCGAAGCTGGGTAGTCGTGGTGCACTTTGAAATCCGCATATAGGGCATGATGCGTTTGTCCGGCGAGTAGACCTTTCGGTAGCATTTCAATCAACTGAGGGTGCCCCATCTTTGCTGTTAGCACAGGTGGGAGGCAAGACCAACACCGCCATCCCATCAGCGCAGCGAGCTCCCGGTTGACGTCCTTAAGCAATCGATACAGTGCCAACGGGACGAACAGCCACAGAGCATAGCCGAGCAGCTGGCTGACAATGCCCAAGCGGAAGAGCGACTCGTGTGCCGCGATATTGTTTGCCGTCGCGGTCGCGTCCCCATACACAAACAAGGCATTGGGAATGTACGTGAGGCGTACCACACCAACCGCTGATGCCAAAATGTGTAGGAGCCCTGCGACTCTGGCGTTCTTGCTGAGTGAGCTCATGCATCCTCCAATGTGAGGAGTTCCGGCGGGTGGCCCACCTTTTCGGCTGCGGCATATCCAACTACAAGCGAGGGTGCCCCATCCTTTGCTGTTAGCAAAGGGTGGGAAGCACGAAACATGGCACCCTCACGGCATTGGTGTTGTTTTATTTTGTTGCTGACTGGTAATTGATTCTTACCTGTCCCGCTTTCGCCATAAGCATAGGATCGGAAGCTGCTCCAGGGCGGGTGGCCCACCGACTCTCGACGGCTGGCCGTTTCGGCGCCCGTCCTTTGCTGTTAGCAAAGCGTGGGAGATGACACGACCGTCTTCTTTTCCGCTTGACTTCCGCTTCCTCTATCCCTCATAAAAGATATACTAAACTATTCCAATGTTAGCCACAAGTCATAAGCCGTTTGCTTTCAAGATTTTGCTTGTAAACCTTTATTTTCCAAAGATTTTGGCCGTGTTCACTGCCCAAATCTTTGATTCCACAAGACCCGGGGGGTATCCTTTCAAAAGTGCTTTGCGTGCCGGAGAACTTTCATCGCCGAAATATCGGCAGCGGGAAAGCAAGTCTGCAGACGAAATTCGCCGAGCTTTGCTCGGCCGGACAGGCGGGTCGCCTGTCCCTACGTGGGTCGCGGAGGCTACTTCGTGGAGGCTACAACGAGCTCATGTTGGCTAAGAACTCGCCGTTGGAGCGGGTCTTGGTGAGCTTGTCGATCAGCAGTTCCATGGCTTCGACTGGGGAGAGCGGGTTCAGGACTTTGCGCAGTACCCAGATGCGGGTCAAATCTTCTTTCGGGATCAGGAGTTCTTCTTTTCGAGTGCCCGAGCGTTGGATATCGATGGCCGGGAAAGTTCGCTTGTCCACCAGCTTGCGATCGAGAATGATTTCACTGTTGCCGGTGCCTTTGAATTCTTCGAAGATGACGTCATCCATGCGGGAACCGGTGTCGATCAATGCGGTGGCGATGATGGTCAGCGAGCCGCCTTCTTCGATGTTGCGGGCGGATCCGAAGAAGCGCTTGGGACGCTGCAGCGCGTTGGAATCGACGCCGCCGGAAAGCACTTTGCCGCTGGGCGGAACAATAGTGTTGTAGGCACGCGCCAGACGGGTGATGGAATCGAGCAGAATCACCACGTCACGTTTGTGCTCCACTAACCTCTTAGCCTTTTCGATCACCATTTCGGCAACCTGCACGTGACGGGCAGCCGGTTCGTCGAAAGTGGAGGAGATGACTTCACCTTTTACCGAGCGCTGCATGTCGGTGACTTCTTCCGGTCGCTCATCGATCAGCAGAACCATCAGGACGACTTCCGGATGGTTGGTGGTGATGGAGTTGGCAACGTTCTGCAGCAGCATGGTTTTGCCAGCACGAGGCGGCGACACGATCAAGCCGCGTTGTCCCTTGCCCAGGGGCGTGAGCAAATCCATCACGCGGGCGCTGACGTTTTCACGAGTGGTTTCAAGTTTGACGCGTTCCTGGGGATAGAGGGGCGTCAGGTTGTCGAACAAAATCTTGTTACGAGCTTCGTCAGGCGACTCGAAGTTGACGGCTTCAATCTTGACCAGCGCGAAATATTTCTCGCCTTCATGCGGAGGACGGACCTGGCCACTGATAGTGTCACCAGTCTTGAGATNNNAACGTAAATGTCGTCCGGGCCGGGTAAATAGTTGTAATCGGGAGAGCGAAGGAATCCGTAGCCGTCGGGCAGGATTTCGAGCACGCCTTCGGCAAAAATATGGCCTTCTTTTTCGCTTTGTGCCTGGAGGATCTTGAAGATCAAGTCTTGTTTTCGTAATCCGCTGGCTCCGGGAAGATCCAAAGATCGGGCGATCTTGGTCAACTCGGTAATATTTTTTTCTTTAAGTTCTGCGATGGTCATTGGTCACCTGCGAGGAGATTTTCAAAGGGGGGTACGCTAAGGAAGACTTACCAAGCGGGGCAGGCAGGCGGGGCTGGTGTTAAGCAGCCCGCCGTTGTGCCTCGACAAAGTGTTCCGGTTCGGCAAGAATCGATTGCCGCTCCGAGCCTGCAATCCGGTCCAGGACTTCGTTCATGGTTTCCTGGATTCTGGTGTTTGGTTTGTGAAACTTACGGGTAGCCTTGGAAGCAAGCTGACAAAGCATATACCGGTTGCGCAAAGTGTGTAAAGCATCAAAAACTCGATCAGAACGCTTCATTTATCTATCTCCTTACTTTGAGCTGACCGACCTGATCCCATCCGCAAGGGCAAGGCAATTCCTAGCCAGAGTGCGCAAGTCCTTCAATTCAGATGGGTTGTACGGGAAAGCTCTGGTTACCTTTAATAGATGCGCCGTCGCTGCCGAAAGTTTCTTAGAAACTGGATTTGGGCCGATAGCAGCGGAGGCTCATCGGACTGGCCAAAAGCTAAATCACCCGCGGAACTTTGTACGGTAGCCGGAAATACGGGGAACGTCAAGTGTTTAATAAAGAACGGTGTGACTCGGAAGGGCGCACCACCTGCATCTCGTTTGGATTCAGCAGTTCTGGCGCTTATGCCCAAAACGTCCGATCCAGGGTTCGATACTGAATCGCCTCAGCAATGTGTTTGGGGACAATGGCGGAAGCGGCTTCGAGGTCCGCAATCGCGCGCAACCTTCAATATTCGGTCATGGGCGCGGGCGGTAAGACCCTGCTGAGCCATGGCCCGCTCGAGCAGGCGCTCGCAGTCCGCGGAAAGTTCACAAAAAGAACGAATGTGACGAGGCCCCATTTGCGCATTGCAGTAAAGCTTCTCACGCTTGCAAGAAGAGAATCTGGTCAACTGAACTTCACGGGCACGTATTACACGGTCGCGGATTTTGGCAGAGCTTTCTGGTTCGGAGCCGGAGCGCAGCTCCTTATAGTTCACCGCGGGAACGTCGATATGAATATCGATGCGGTCGAGCAACTGGCCAGACATCTTCGACATGTACCGATGAATAATTAAGGGCGAGCAATGGCACTCGCGGGAGCGATCGTTAAAGTATCCGCAAGGACAAGGATTCATCGCGCCCGCCAGCATGAACCGCGCCGGGAAAGTGAGCGACATGGCAGCTCGGGCAATACACACCGTGCCGTCTTCCAACGGCTGACGCATCACTTCCAACACATTGCGTGGGAACTCGGGCAGCTCATCCAGAAAGAGCACGCCGTTATGGGCGAGCGAGACTTCACCAGGACGGGGTACAGCGCGTCCACCGATCAGTCCCGCGTCCGAGATAGTGTGGTGCGGAGAGCGGAAAGGACGCACTCCGACCAGGCCGGCTCCGGCGTCGAGCACCCCGGCAACGCTATGAATTTTCGTGGTCTCGAGAGCTTCTTCAAAAGTAAATGGCGGAAGGATCGTGGGCATGCGCTTGGCAAGCATGGTCTTTCCTGAGCCCGGAGGACCGATCATCAAGATATTGTGCCCACCGGCACAAGCGACTTCGAGAGCGCGCTTGGCAGTATGTTGGCCGCGCACATCCTTGAAGTCCACAACAAAATGCTGCGATTCGGTTAGCAGCGCGTCGCTGTCCACCTTCAAAGGTTGAATGCCGTTACCCGTGTTCACGAAACGAATCACGTCGAGCAACGACTTCACGGGATAGACCTGGACGCCGCCCACCATAGCCGCTTCCCGGGCATTAAGTTCAGGAACAACGAGCCGCGGAATTTTCTTGCCGCGGGCTTCAATGGCAATAGGAAGCGCACCGCGGACCCCGCGCACACCACCATCCAACGAAAGCTCCCCCATGAAGACGCAGTCTTGAAGTTCTTTCTTGTTCAATCCGCCGTAGGCCCCGAGGATGCCCAGCGCCATAGGCAGGTCGAATCCCGATCCTTCTTTGCGAATATCCGCCGGCGCGAGATTGATAGTAATTTGCGTGAGAGGAATGTCATATCCACAATTCTTCAGCGCTGCGCGCACGCGATCTCGGCTTTCGCGCACGGCCGCGTCGGGCAGACCGACAGTGTGAAAGTGATCTTCGGAAGTCTTGACGCCAGAGATATCGACTTCGACCTCGATGATGCTGGCGTCGATGCCATAGACTGCGGCACTCAAAGTTTTGTAGAGCATGGGTTCGGTGCTTCAGGCAGACAGACTCATCGGACCCGCGGTGACGTTGCAGTTTCAGACGAATGCCGAACGACATCCACCATAC
>WNGQ01006104.1_pt1 | contig 11698 bp, 10 predicted proteins | sample 5407661 | NCBI WGS metagenome assembly WNGQ01 (sample SAMN13153382, study PRJNA577476) | soil metagenome | isolation source: 60 cm soil or saprolite under Garry oak tree replicate 2 | place: USA:California | collected 2016-06-15
CGGGGGCCGCGCACACCGCCAGCGTGATGATCAGAAAGGAAATTGGTTTCATAGACCGAGGATAGAGAGAGCCGCTTCCGAGTTCAAGCGAGAAGCCGCAGCCTCTCAGAGTTTCAATTCCATCCTTCGGCCATCAAGTTATCTGGTTGTCAGGGCTGGACCGAGCGCAACGCGGTGCGTTGGCCGGGGTTGAACTTGATGACCTGACAAGCTGACAACTCGCTCCCCTCTCCCATCCGATGGGAGAGGGCCTGGGTGAGGGCCTGTAGCCGGGCTCTGGAGCCTGGAGTTTGGGATTTGGGGCTTCTTCCCCCTTTATGCTTTGAACCGCGCGTTTTCCGCATAAATTGTTATTGTGACGGTTCTGGAAATCATCCAGCTCAGCGCGGAGTTCCTGGCCAGAAAGGGCGTGGATGCGCCCCGGCTCCAAACCGAATTGCTCCTGGCCCACCTGCTCAAGTTGCCGCGCATGCAGTTGTATCTGAATTTCGAGCGCGCGCTGGCGCCGGAGGAGTTGGAGGGGTTTCGCCAACTCATCCGACGGCGTGGCCGGCGTGAACCGCTGCAACTCATCATCGGTTCCACCTCCTTTTGCGGCTTGGAGATGACCGTAAACCGGCACGCGCTCATTCCGCGGCCCGAGACAGAGTTGCTGGCCGAGCGCGCCTGGGCCTTCCTCAATCAACTCTCAACTGTTGCGCCTTCGACTGCGGCCTTGGCGCGACCGCGCTTGAACGAAGTGGAGGCGGGCGACCCGCAACCGGCAACCGTCTTGGACTTAGGCACTGGCGCCGGCTGTCTGGCCATCGCGCTGGCGGTCAACTGCCGCGCCGCGCGGATATTTGCCACCGATATTTCGCCAGAGGCCCTGGCCCTGGCCAGACACAACGCTGCCCTTCACGGCGTGATCGACCGAATTCAATTCTCTCAAGGCGACGGTTTCGCAGCCTTGCCCAAGGGGACTGGGCTGGACCTAATCATCAGCAATCCGCCTTACATCCCATCGGCGGAAATCGAAACCCTTCAGCCCGAAGTGCGCCATTACGACCCGCGCCGGGCGCTGGATGGCGGCCCGGACGGCTTGGATTATTACCGCCGCGTCGTCGCTGAGGCTGGACCGTTCTTGAAGCCGGACGGGAAAATCATGCTCGAATTTGGCGACGGCCAGGCGGAACGCATCTGCGAGATTTTCCAGCAACAAATGTGGATTGTCGAGGCAGTCGAGCAGGATTACACTCGAAGACCGAGAATGTTGATTGCGCGAAAATCCAATTCAGCCACTGACGGATACAGCTAGCGGAACGGCGCGCACGGAGTAACACGCCCTACCGGAGGCAGGGCGCGCCACTCCGTGCGCGCGTCGTGGAGTGATAGGGTGATGTGAAGAAAAACTCCAAGCTTCAACCATCAATCTCCAGGGAAGCTACAAGCCACAAGCCCAAAGCCGGCCGCTTGAAGTTTGGAGCTTGGAGTTTCCCTGAAGCTTGGAGTTTGAAGCTTGGTGCTTTTTCCTTCCTGTCTGTTGAGGCGTGCTGATACATTATTGAACTTCCATGGACAGTTTGTTGATCAAAGGCGGCGTGCCGTTGCGCGGCGAAGTCGTCATTAGCGGCGCCAAGAATGCAGTGCTGCCGATCATGGCGGCGACTTTGCTCACCAGCGAGCCCTGCATCATCCGGCGCGTGCCAAAGCTCAGTGACGTCCGGTTCATGGGGCAGATCCTCACCTGGCTCGGCGCCCAAGCCAGGTTCGATGGCGATACCGTTCGCATCCAGGCCAAAAAAATCAAAGGCGCGTGCGAATACGATTTGATCCGCAAAATGCGCGGCTCGATATGTGTGATGGGCCCGCTGCTCGGTCGCCTGAAAAAAGTGACGGTCTCGCTGCCCGGCGGCTGCGTCATCGGAGCGCGCCCAATCAATCTGCACTTAAAGGGCCTCCAAGCGCTCGGTGCCAAGGTCACCATCCAAGGTGGCTACGTTCATGCCAGCGCCAGGCGCCTGGTGGGCGCGGCCATGTTCCTCGGCGGACGCGCCGGTTCGACCGTCCTGGGCACCGCCAACGTGATGATGGCCGCCACGCTCGCCGAGGGCGTGACAGTCATCGAAAGCGCCGCCTGTGAACCGGAAGTGGTGGACCTGGCGAATTTCCTGGTGGCCATGGGCGCAATGATCACTGGGGCGGGCAGTCCGACGATTACGGTCACCGGTGTCAAGCAATTGCATGGCGCAGAACACGAAGTCATCCCCGACCGCATTGAAGCCGCCACCTACGCCATCGCCGCCGCCGCGACCAATGGCGAGGTGACGCTGCGCGGAGCCCGAGCCGAGCACATGCGCGCTGTGCTGGACAAGCTCAACGATTCGGGTGCCAGGATCGACCGTAGCGGCACGGGAATCACCATCCGCCGCAATGGCCGGTTGCGGCCAGTGGACATCACCACGCTGCCTTACGCGGGTTTTCCAACCGACGCCCAGGCCCAGATGATGGCGTTGATGGCGATAACTCCCGGCATCAGCATCATCACCGAACGCATTTTCGAATCGCGTTTTATGCACGTCAGCGAGCTGGCTCGCTTGGGGGCCGACATCGAAATTGAAGGGCCAAGCGCCATCGTCAAAGGGGGCAAACCTTTGAGCGGTGCGCCGGTCATGGCCAGCGATTTGCGGGCGTCGGCGGCGCTGGTGCTGGCGGGATTGGTCGCGCGCGGCACCACCCAGGTCAATCGGGTTTATCATCTTGACCGCGGTTACGAGAACATTGATGGCAAGCTGCGCCAACTGGGCGCGCGCATCGAACGGGTTGAGGAATCATGACCAAACTCATCGCTGCCTTGATCCTCGCGGCGGTCCTTTTCGGCTGCTGGCATCTGTACTTGTATTGGGACAAGGTAAAGAACGAAGAGGAGACCGCCCGCAAACAAGCGGCAGCGTCGATAATTGACCCAACGCAATTGCCTGGCCTCTCCCAGCCGCTGGAGCCGTCGTTGCAGGCGGCCCAGAGGCAGGGCGCTGCCGGCTTGAGACAGTGGCTCAAGACTTACGACCGCGCCGTCCACGACCCGCGCAAGGCCTGGATTGAGTTGGATTATTGCGTGGCGGTCGCGCGCGAAGACCCCGCTGAAGCCAAACGCGTCTTTGCCGCCGTAAGAGAACGCACCCCGCCCTCCTCCCCGGTTTGGCCGCGCATCAAACAACTCGAAAAGACTTACCAATAAAGTTTTTACTGGCCTTGTGCCTCTCAAACATTTATTCTACTGCCCATGAATTTTCTCTCGCACCAACCGGTGCTCACTCTCTCGCGATCCGGTGGGAGAGGAAAGGGGTGATGGGCTGCTTACGAAAGGCTGCTTATGGATGTAATTTTCAACTGTCCCAAGTGCGAACAAGAACTGGCGGTTGATAGCTCGGGCGCCGGCACCGAAATCAATTGTCCGGCCTGCGGCGAAGCCATTGTCATTCCGCAGCCCGAATCAGTTATCTCCAGGCTCGGCGCTGAAACCGATTCGGCTGGCCCGCGCCTTGGGCCGCATCCGGTCAACCCGATTGCCTCTTCTGCTGCTGCCAAAGTCGAGATGCATCTGCGCGTGCCGGTGCATAAAACACCGACCGAAAGGTTAATCGAAAAGCCGCTCGCGCCCCTCGAAGTCGCCAAGGACGCTGACAAAAAAATCCGCACGAAAACCATTCGCCACACCGATTGCATCGAAGTCGGCCATGATCGCTTCGATGAAATCGTCAGCAACTTCCTCGCCAAGACGGGCGAGGCCAACATCATCAGCATTAACACCATTGCTTATTCGCACCTGGACATCGGCACTCAAAAGCTGCTGACCGACTTTGGGGTGATGATCGTGTATAAGGGATAGCATGATGCGCCGGCCTGTTGGTGTGCTCGGTCGAGTTAGAACGGAAAAAATGGGCGCAGATAAAAACGAATCGCTGAATCCCTCTCCCCGGCCCTCTCCCTTTAGGAAAAGGAGAGGGGGAAGGGGGTTTGTTGGTGTGGTGTTGGTTGGATTTGGTTTGCTGGCTTTTCCCTATCATTCGCCGGCGCCCCTGATCTATCGGCCCGGAGAGGGCTGGATCTACGAGCCGGTCGGCGGCGTAGGCAAATGGCAGATGACCCGCGCCAAAGATCAATTGGACGTCGCCCAGGCCGCCTTCGACAAGCGGGCCTACAGCCTCGCTCTCAAGGCCGCCCGCCGCGTCGTGAAGGTGTGGCCATTGTCGGATTATGCCCCCCAGGCCCAGTATCTTGTTGGTCGCTGCTACGAGGCAACCGGCCAGGACGAAAGAGCTTTCCGCGAATTTCAGAAGGTGATCGAGAAATACCCGAAAATTGCCGCCTACCAGGAGATTCTTGGACGCCAATTCCAGATCGCCAACCGCTATCTGGCCGGCAAATGGTTCAAGCTCTGGGGTTACATTCCATTCTTCCCATCCATGGAGCGCACCGCCGAGATGTACGCCAAAATCGTCAAGAACGGGCCCTACAGCGAGGTCGCTCCGCAAGCCCAGTTGAAGATCGGCGCGGCCCGCGAAAAGCAATCCAACTTTTCAGCAGCCGTTAAAGCTTACGAACTGGCCGCCGATCGCTACCACGACCGGCCCCAGGTGGCGGCCGAGGCGCTTTACCGGGCCGGTCTAGCTTACAACAAACAGGCGCAAACCGCCGAGTACGACCAAAGCACCGCCGGGCAGGCCATCGCCACGTTCACCGACTTCATGACCCTTTATCCCAACGACGCGCGCGTCCCTCAGACCCAAAAAATTATCACTTCGCTCAAGAGCGAACAGGCGCGCGGGAATTTCCAAACCGCGAAGTTTTACGAAAAGTACAAGAAATGGAACGGCGCGTTGGTCTATTACAATGAAGTGTTGCTGCGCGACCCCAACTCGCCCTTTGCGACCGAAGCGCGTGAACGCATTGACACGCTCAAAAAACGCACGCAAACCGCCAGCAAATGAACCGCTTTCTTTTTCCCAACTCCGCTCCGCGCCTGCTCGCCGACTACCGAAACCCTCTCCCCGACCCTCTCCCTTTAGGAAAGGGAGAGGGGGTGGGCTGGCGAGTGTGGTGGCTTGCGTTAGTTCTTCCAGGCCTGGTCTTGAGCGGTTGCGCCGGCTACAAACTCGGGCCCAGCAACGGACTGGCCGCGCGCGACAAGTCCGTTCAAATCAATCCGTTCTCCAATCAAACGATGGAACCGCGCCTCGGGGATGCGGTCACCGAACAACTGCGTAAAGCCTTGCAGCGCGACGGCACCTACCAGGTCGCCACCCGCAACGACGGCGACATCGTTGTGAGCGGCGTGATCACCGCCTACCAACGCCAGGAAATGAGTTTCGTGCCCAGCGACATCCTCACTGTGCGCGACTATCGCGTGAGCCTCGTTGCTCGGGTCACTGCCCGCGAGCGGACCAGCGGCAAACTCATTCTCGACCAACCGGTCAGTGGTTACACTCTAGTCCGCGCCGGCGCCGATTTGACCAGTGCCGAGCGCCAGGCGCTGCCCTTGCTGGCGGCTGACCTGGCCAAGAACGTCACCGCGCGCTTGGCCGATGGGTCGTGGTAATTCGCGTTATGAAAAATTTGTTGAGCAACTTGGTTAGCGCATTGGCGCTGCTGTGTCTCATTTCCCAATCCGCCATCGCCCGCCCGGATCCGGCCACTAACGCGCCAGCCGCCAACCAGGCGAAGCCGGCGCCCCGCCCCTCCATGGAGAGGCGCGGCTCCTCACGCAAGGTGGACGTGGACGAGTTCGAAAAGCTTTGGCAGAACAAAACGAACGTCGTGCTCGACGTGCGGACGCAGAAGGAATTTGCTGCCGGCCATATCCCTGGCGCCCTGAACCTGGACGTGAATGCGCCCGATTTCGGCGAGAAGGTTTCCGCCCTGGATAAAAAGGCGGTTTACCTCGTCCACTGCGCGGCGGGTATGCGCAGCGCGCGCGCTTGCGAAAAGATGAGCGGCATGGGGTTTGAGCACCTTATTGATCTCGCGCCCGGATTCAAAGGCTGGGAAAAAGCCGGCAAACCGGTCCAGAAATAGCCCGCACAAGTGGACCTGAAATCCTCCTTCACGTTTCACTTGTTAACTAGACGCTTGCAAGCATCGTCATGAGACCCCCACTTCGGGGCCGGACCAAGCGCCTCCTGGTCACGACAATTTCTTCTTGGCTTCTGCGGGCACCTCGACTTTTGTCGAGCCAACATCTTTGATCTCAACGGTGGTGGTGCGGTCGTTATCGAATTCGTTGCCGTTGAAGCTTACGGTGCCTTTGACCTTGATCTCGTATTTGCTCAGTACGCCGTCTTTGAGCCAGAACCTCACCGAGCCCCTGGCATTGCTGACGGTGGGGCCTTCCCCTTGACTGGGTCTGAAGGTAAGCAGCTTTTTGGCGCACTCCTCAGTCAAATCGCCGGTGAAAGTGTCACCGTTTTTCTTGAGGTCTTTGGCGCCCGAGGCGACATCAGCGGCTTGCTCGGCCGGGGCTTTGAAGGTTCGGAGTCTCATGGCAATAAAGCGCGTCGGGCCTTCGCTGTTCTCCAACTCTGAGAGCGTTTGCCAATCGCCACCGGGGTTGGTGGCGACGGCTTTTCCGCCTTTGAGCACGGCGCGCGTGGTGTTGTCAGCCATGTTGACGGTGAGCAAGGTGTAGCCGTCCTTTTCGGTCTTTCCTTCGGTTGGACCCGGCCGGAACGGGGCGCCTTCCGGAACAACGACGGTGAGGCGCCAACTGTAGTTGTCCTTTTCAGCGAGTTTTTTGGCCGCGTTGCTGACCTCATCCTTGGGATCAGCATCGGCGGCGATAAGTGACGAAGCCAGCAGGGTGGCCACTGGCGCGAACAACAGGTTTTTTCTCATGGTGAATCCTTTGGTTTATGGTTTTGATTACTTTGGTTGGTTATTTGTGGACAGTTGGCGGCGCGCACGGAGTGACACGCCCTACCACCTGAAATTCCATAGTGAAGATGCGCTGAGACTTCCAGCGCAGGCCAAAACTGCAGCTCAAATTCCGCTAGAAGTGTCAACATTCCGATTGGGTGGTTCGACTCCGAGCAAATGGCGCACGAAGAAATCCTGGAGCCGCCGCTGACCGTAGGCGCCGCCCGCGCCGTGGCCGCCGTTGGGAACTACGAGCAGGTCGAAATTCTTTTTGGCCCGGATCAGGGCATCGACGAAACGATAGGTGCTTTCCGGAGGGACGTTCTCGTCCAGTTCACCGACGATCAGCAGGAGATGGCCTTGGAGTTTGCCGGCATTCTCGATATTGGAACACTCCGCGTATTGCGGGCCGACGGGATAGCCCATCCATTGCTCGTTCCAGGAGGCCTTGTCCAGTCGATTGTCATGACAGCCGCTGTTGGCCACGGCGGCTTTGTAAAACTGCGGATGGAACAACAGGGCGCCGGCAGCGCTCTGGCCTCCGGCGGAGTTGCCGTAAATCCCAACGCGAGTAATGTCGTAATAGGGATATTTGGCGGCGGCGGCTTTGTGCCACAGGATACGGTCGGGGAACCCGGCGTCCTTGAGATTTTTCCAGCAAACATCATGGAAGGCCTTCGACCGGTTGGCGGTCCCCATCCCATCGATCTGCACGACGATGAACCCCAAATCTGTTAGTGCCGAAAAGCGACCGAGCGCGCTGAAGCTCTTGGGCACAAAGGAGCCTTGCGGTCCGGCATAGACTTGCTCGATAACCGGATACTTTTTGGCCGGGTCAAGCTTGTGCGGGCGGCAGATGATGCCCCAGATGTCGGTCTGGCCATCGCGGCCCTTGGCGACGAAAACTTCCGGCGGCTGCCAAGCCCCGGCTTTCAATTCGGAGATGTCGGCCTCTTCAAACTGGCACACCAAACCGCAGTCGGAGACGCGGCGCAGTTGGTGCACGGGCGCCAGATCCACCCGGCTGCAGGTATCAATGATGAATTTGCGGTCCGGGGAGAATTGCAAGGTGTGGTTGCCGTTGGCCTCGGTGAGCGCGACCAGGCCCGTGCCGTCGAAGTTGACGCGGTAGTAGTGGACGAAGTAAGGGTCCTGGTCCGGATTCTTGCCGCCGGCGCGGAACCAGACCTGCCGGTTCTCTTCATCAATGCGGTCAATGCCCCGCACCACGAACTGGCCCTTGGTAATCTGGTTGCGGATTTTACCTGCTTGGGTGTCAACCAGATACAAGTGCCGCCAGCCGTCGCGCTCGGAGACGTAAATCATCTCGTCGGTCTTCTCCAGCCAGTTGACGTAACTCAGGTTCAAGTTTTCAGTGTGGGCGGTCCAGATGAACGTCGCGGACTTTTCGTCAATGAGGTTGCGGAGCGCGCTGTTCCGGGCGTCCACTTCAATCACCCGGAAGCGTTGATGCCCGCGATCCACTTGCACATAGGCGAAACGGCGTTGGTCGCGGCTCCAGTGAAGGTTGGGCGGTTCCCATCCGTGCTCGAAGCGGTCCACGCCGGGTTTGATCTGCTTGCGCGTGGTTGGGTCAAAGACGCTCAATTCGTAGCGTGTGAATTTGTCGCCCGGCAAATCGTAGGAACGAGTTCTCAAGACCGCCCGGCCACCGCCTGGCGGGGAGGACTGGATCAAGTAAACCTCCTTGTGGTCACCGGGTTCAATCCGCCAGCCGACCAGCGCCTTTGAGTCCGGTGCCCACTCCAAATGGCCGTAAGCATTGGCCTGCTGGCCGTCCTGGGTCAGTTGATGCTCCTGCCCATCGTCCTCGGAGCGCAGATAAACGTTGTACTCCTTGATGAAGGCGCTCCACTTGCCGTCAGGCGAACGCTCGAGGCCGGAGATCGGAGAACGGAGGCCGGAGTGCGGCCCGACCTCTGAGCTCAGACCTCCGATCTCTGTTCTCCGGCGGGTTTGGTCCTGGGCTTCAGCCTGAGTTTGCCGCTGGCTGCCCTCCGAAGGCTCTGCGAAGGAGGGTTGTTGTGCGGACGGAGTGCTGTCATCGGCCGGGAACGGCGTCTGGTCAGGGGCGTCCCCTGGTTCGTCAGCGTTTGGTGAGTCGTACGTGGAGCAAGAGTAGGAGCAGGAGCAAGAGGGGAAGGACGCCCCGTTCCCGCTCACCCTGGCCCGCTGCCCGGGGAGAGGGTGGGCAAGAGTAAGAGCAAGAGCAAGAGCAGGACCGCTGACCCTGGCCCGCTGCCCGGGGAGAGGGTCGGACTTGGCAGGGATCGAGTCGGCCCGCTCCACTATGGCCGCACATTCATAGGAATTCAGGTCGCATCGCCAGGTTTTATCGGCCGCGTCGAACCGAATCGCTCTGGCGTGCTCGATGAACTCAATCTCAGAAAACGGCAGCCGATCGGCGTTGAATTGCGTGGCCGCAGCCCTGGACAGCGCGGCGGCCAGCTTCTGGTGATCGAAGGCAGGCTGGCGCATTCCATGTTCTGCATCCACCACGATGAACTCCTTGGCGTCGTCGCGAAGGTCGTTGCGATACCAGAAGCGCGTATTGTTTTGGAACCAGTGTGGATTGATGCGGGCCTTATAGACGCCACGCTCCGGGCCTCCGACCCCCCCACGCCGCTGTTGGGCCGCCGCACTGGCCCCGTGAGAGAGAGCGGCATCTGCTGCGGGAGGCGGCTGGGCTGCTTCTCTCACGGGGCTGGCCGCAGAAGCGTCGGAGCGTCGGAGCGTCGGAGCGTCGGAGCGTTTGTCCAGGAAGGTCTCACGCGCGGGCGATTGGACGGCGGACTGTACTGGAGCGGTTTCCGCCAGGGCCACGCAAGCCAGCAGCAGCGGGACCAATCCGGCTGATGGTCTGAGTGAGCCTGAATAGCCTGGAGTCTTTGGCATAATTCCTTCAGTCGGAGTCCCGCTCGGGACTGCCGGGATGCTTTGCGGGCGCATCAACGTTGGGGCTGGCCTCGCGGGCCGCGCGCCGCCGACGCGCAGGTTCGACCTTGGGGATTTTCATGCGACCACTGTAAAACTCATCCAGCAGCGCAAAGGCTTCTGGGTCGTACTGTTTGATGCCTTCGGGGCCGTTCGCTGGTTTTGGGCCGGTCATGTGCAGGTCGCCGTGGGTGCCAAAGTACCACATCGTCAGTTCGGCAAAGAACTCGTCCGGATTGGACCCTGCGTAAGACTTCTGCCAAAGCCCTTTTGCCAGCGAGCGTTTATACTGCTCATTGAAGCGGGCCCGGACCTCCCTTGGGACGCCGTGGTTGAGAATGTTGTGGGCGAACTCGTGCACGCAGATGTCGCGCCCGCGATAGCGGTCGTCGTCGAGTTTCAGCAGGTTCTCTTCGCCGCAAGAGGTCAGCAGTCCGCCCATGCCGCGAGTCCGTTGGTCTCGGGTGAGACCCTGGTATTCGGGTCGGGGGACGCCCTTGTCATGCCGCCATTCAGGAAGGTCGGTGGTGACTTGATCGCAGCCGATGATGTGAAGTTCAGCGCCCGCGGCCGCAAGGTTCGATACGACCACAGGCTGGTTGCTCAGGAGCATAGACAGACGGTCCCAGGCCGCATACAGCGCCTCGTCCGCCACGACGTTGGGCGCTTTGATGGGGATGCCGTGGAAATCGAGCCTTTTGGAGAAGAAATTTCCTTCCGGCGGATTGAGCGCCAGGATTCGCGGTGTGGTGGGCGCGACGGCTTGGTCCGCAGCGAGGCTCGCCAAAATGAAGAGTGCAGAATGCAGAGTGCAGAGTGCCGCAGCAGCGGAGAGGGCAGAGCGGAGAGCGGAGAAGGGAGAGGGAAGGCTGCCCGTTGTCGCCTTGCCTCTTGCTGCGCTCTTCTCTCTTCTCTCTTCTCTCTTCGTATCAGGGAGACTTTGCATTCTGCACTCTTCATTTTGCATTTGTTGCCCCCTGCCCGCCTATTCCACGCGCCATTCATGAATGCCTGAAGAGAAATGTTCCGGCAATTGCACTTCAAGCCGCAGGGCGTCAGTCTCTACCGGATCGAACGTCGTGCGATTGTAACGATCGCCTTCGCAACCGTAGCCACTGGGATTGATCACCGGCTTCCAAGCGCCCTGGTCCTGGTAAAAGAGCGCCAACGATTTAGGCAGCCTGCACTCGCCAACTCCCGTATCGTCGAACCAATAAACCTCGACGGCAGAGACTTTCGCAGGCTTGGTGAAATCGTACTGCACCCATTCCCCGGTCCCCTTGTGCGGCCACCAATGCAGGAAGCGATTGGCATGGTCGCCGGAGTTCTTGGGCTCGCGCTGGTCGTTGAGCGCCCGCACGTCGGGTCTCACGCCGTCGCTCGAGGCGCTGGCTTTGCTGGTCGAAGCGATGGTCGGATAAGGCAATGGCCGGGCGCCGGCTTCGGCCTTCGCCAGCCAGACGGCCATCTCGCCCCGACCGCGATTAGCCCAGGCGTAATAGGGAATCGCCATGAAGTGGACCTTGTCCTTCTCCAATTTTTTGTGAGTGTCAGCATGGCGCAGACTCAGCGCCTGGCCGTTCACCACTTCAACCCCGCCGAGCAGGTCGGCGCGGAACTCGATTGACAGCGGCGCCTCATCCGGCAGCAGCAGATTGACGACGTGGCCGTCCTTTACATCCGGCCACTCGACGCAATAGACCAACGGCCCGCGCTGCAAAGCGACGGTGCCCCCGTCATCGGTCACCTTATCGTTGGCCACGACGCGCCGCACCGGCATCGGCAGACGCAGTTCGATCACGTCACCTTTTTTCCAGAACCGCTGCAAGCTCGCGTAACCCTGGTTCAATTC
>WNGQ01014431.1_pt1 | contig 11698 bp, 10 predicted proteins | sample 5407661 | NCBI WGS metagenome assembly WNGQ01 (sample SAMN13153382, study PRJNA577476) | soil metagenome | isolation source: 60 cm soil or saprolite under Garry oak tree replicate 2 | place: USA:California | collected 2016-06-15
TTCCGACCGCCTTCCGCCTTGTAATCGCCGGCGAGTTGTTTCATGTTTTCACCTCGTTCAGGCGGGAAACCAAACCTGAGCAGGTCAGATACCGCCTCGTGCTGTGTGAAAAAATTCATCCAAAGTTGGTTGATTAACACTCTCGCCGTGCTGGTGGCGGTCTATGTGGTCAAGGGCATCCATTATGAGAAACCTTTGGATTTGGTGGTGGCCTCGCTGCTGCTGGGCATTTTCAACGCCGTGTTACGGCCTCTGCTCATGTTCCTGGCTTTGCCGCTGTTAATCTTCACCTTGGGGTTGTTCACCCTCGTCATCAATGCTCTGCTGCTTTATTTTGTTGGCTACCTGCTCAGGCCCCACTTTTACGTGAACGATTTTTCCTCGGCGTTTTGGGGTGCGCTCATCATCAGCATCGTCTCGGTAATCCTCAATAGCCTGACGGGGGCGGGCAACTCGCGCGTGCGCTGGGAGCGCCGTCGTCGTCCGCCGGATGACCGCGGCGGCGGCGGCCCGGTGATCGACGTCTGAATCGGGGTGATTGGAGGTTGGTGATGAGTGATTCGTCACGGGCAACCGGTGGCTGATTAACCATCGCCAGTCACTGATGACCAGTCGCCAGTGACCAGGGGTTTCACAGTTTTTGATACGCCGCTCGCAACGTCTTGACTCCGCGGGCCTGAAAATCCTTTTCAAAATCCGTGTGCCGGGCGCTTAACTCCGGCGGCGTGTCCACCTGGCGAAAGCTGGAGCTTGAGGTGAACACAGCGAGCATCTGTTCGAAGTAATTGTGGTCGTCGGTGCGCAGGCAGACGACGCCGCCAGAACCGAGTGCTTGCTGGGCCAGGCCGGCAAACCGTTCGTTGATGAGCCGATGCCGGCCATGTTTCCGCTTCGGCCAGGGATCGGGAAAGTAGATGTGCAACGCCACCGCCGAATGCAGTGGGAGCAGGTATTCCAGAAAATAGGACGACTCGATCCGAATGCCTCGCAGGTTGGTCAAGCCGGCCCGCCGCCCTTTGCGGTCCATTTTCCGGAGGCGTCCCAGCAACCGCTCCACGCCGATGAAATTGTGCTCAGGATACCTGCTGGCGTAGTCAACCAGAAAGGAGCCGTCGCCGCTGCCCAACTCGATTTCGAGCGGCTGGTTCCTGGCGAAAAGCTCGCCCAAATCCAGCCGCTCGAGGATGGAAGGCAGCCTGTAAATCACGCTCGGCAATTCAGCGGTTGAAGCCGGCTGCTGCATGGCCCGATGAGGGATAATGATTGTGAACCAGCCCGGCGATGCAACCCAAAGTGGGCCATCCCGTAAGGTCGCGCTCGGCGTGCCAGTGAGGCGAGTTCAGCCGGCGCGTGCCGATGGATAACCGCCCGTTCAAGTCCCGCAGCACTTCTTGAATTTCTTGCCGCTGCCGCACGGGCAGGGGTCGTTGCGGCCGACTTTTTCCGATGTGGCCGGAGGAGGAGCGCTGAGCGCGGACTGAAGTTGGGATTTGGCTTGCGCCAAGTAGTGGCGGGTGCCAAGTTGCTTCCGCCGTGGTAGGGAAATCAAGCGCCACAGCATTTCTTGAATTTCTTACCGCTGCCGCACGGGCAGAGGTCGTTGCGGCCGGGTTTGGGATGGGAGTGACGAAAGGTATTTGAGGACGCTCTGGTTCCATTTCTCCGGCGCTGCGCCAATGTGGCGGAAACTGCATTCGGTAAAGAACCGGACAATGCCCGGCGCCTTGGCTCTCTGAATCTCAGTCAATGGCTGGTATTGAGGGCCACCGACAAATGCATCGAACCATCCGCCAACTTGCTTGTGGCTGGCTTCCATTTCCGCTTGAGGATCGTATTCGTCCATCATGTTAGCGATTCGAGCAAGCTGCAGCGCCTCACCGATTTTTTCCCGAAACGTTGGGTCCTCAAACGTCTCAATGAGTTCTTGCTCCAAAACTACCCAGGCCTGGCATCGATTGCAATGCTTCGGAGGAAGCTGTTCGGCAGGAGGAGGTGTCAGTAAGGGGCGATGACATTAACCGGAGCCGATCAGCCACCCGGCGAGGAAGACGAGCACGCCGCCCACGACGACCTGGAAGACCGCCGAGAGCAACGGCGTGTCCATATAGCGTTTGCGAATCCACGAAATAACCGCCAATTCTCCGGCCACGACGACGAGCGCGATGGTTGTGGCCAGATGAAAATCGTGGATCAGATATGGCATGGTGTGGCCCAAACCGCCGAGGGTCGTCATTAGGCCGCAGACGGCGCCGCGTATCCAGGGTGTGCCACGACCGCTTAGTTTGCCATCGTCAGACAGCGCTTCGGCAAAGCCCATGCTGATGCCGGCCCCGACTGAAGCAGCAAGTCCGACCTTGAATGTTGCCAGGGTGTTACCAGTAGCGAATGCGGCGGCAAACAACGGCGCGAGCGTGGATACTGAGCCATCCATCAACCCGGCAAGTCCCGGCTGAATGAAGCGCAAGACAAACAGCCGACGCGCAGCGTCGCGCTCGTGGCTTAATGCACCGGATGTGGTTTGGGCGTCGTTGATTTCCTCGGCGGCCGCTTCGTGCCGCTGCTCTTCCTGGGCGAGATCATCGAGAAGTTGGCGAATGCCGGCGTCGTTCGTCCGTTGCGCAGCGGCTTCGTAAAAGCGGCGCGATTCGATTTCCATCAAGGCCGCTTCTCCGCGGGCGTGCTCGGGCCGGAGCGTTCGCGTGAACCACGAAGGGCGGCGCACGACAAAGCCCTTCACATCCTGCCGCCGGATGAGTGGGATGTGTACGCCGAACCGCTGACGATACACTTCGATCAACCGGTGCCGGTGTCCGTCCTCTTCTGCGGCCATCCTGATGAACAGTTCCGCCGTGGCCGGGAAATCCGCGCGCAGCGATTGGGCAAAGTCTCGATAGATGCGGGCGTCCTCTTCCTCGGCGGTAATGGCGAGGGCAAGTATTTGAGCTTCGTTCAGGTCACGGAAGTGCATGGCTCTAAACTAAGCTCTAAACTAGAATCTTGTCGTGACCTGTTTGTTGCTCAGGCCACAGGGCGCTTAAGAGCAGTCCCGCGACGATTCCCGTCGAGACTTCAAGGAAGCGGTGGAGCGCGACGACCCATGCGGATTCGGCGCGCGCAACGAGCACCACGATGGAGAACGCAATCGCAGCGAAACGATTTGCCGGTCGCTCGAGTCGCAGAGCTGCCGACAACAGGCCAATGCCAAACACACCGAGTCCGAAGACAATCACTCCCCGGCCAAAATGTGCGGCCGGCAAAGCGCCCACGAAAGCGCCCAAAGCTGTTCCTGCCAGCCGATGCCAGGAGACGGCCAGGGACGAGCCGAAGTCTGATTGCACAACCACCAGGGCCGAAATCGGCGCCCACCAAACCTCCGGTAATCCACTCGCTCGGGCCGCCAGCAAAGCCACCACGGCCGCAATCGTCGTCCTGGCTGGATACACGAGGCTCTCTTTCCACGACGCTGGTTGTTGTGTCTTCGTACTTTTCATCCTTGAGTTCTTTTCTATGTCGCATGCCATACTGAAATTCGCCGCCTTGGGTCCCGCAAAACGATCGCCGCAGTTGCGACGGCCGCGACGGTAATCACGAATGGAAGGACCGGAGCATGTTCTGGGTAGAATCAGTCCTGCGGCGGTCCAGCGTGGCCGGGACGCGCGATTTCAAGGCTGCGGCGAACCAAACTGGCGAGTAATACCCATAGCCTTCAATCGCGAAGACAGAGTCGTCGGTCTCATGCCAAGCAACTCCGCAGCCCCACCCGGGCCGGACACTTTGCCGCCGGTCTGCTGCAAAGCCCGCATAATGCTCTCGCGTTCCTGACGTTTCCAATCATCGCGGGTAGCCACTTCGGAGCAGGTGGCGATGGGCACCTCACCCCGGCCCTCTCCCCAGAGCGGAGAGGGAGGACTCGATTCGGACGGGCGGAGGTCAAAGCGCAATTCCCCGTCGTGTGCGAGGATGACCGCTCTCTCGACGGCGTTCTGAAGCTCGCGAACGTTTCCAGGCCAGGTGTGGGCGCTCAACTGATTGGCATTTGTTCGTGAGAGGCGCAGCAAAGGCCGATTCATCTTCTTCGCTGTCTTGCGGAGGAAGTAGGTTGCGAGGGCCGGAATGTCCTCTCGTCGCTCCCGCAGTGGCGGAATTTCCAGCGGAAAAACGCTCAGGCGGTAAAAGAGATCTTCGCGAAACCGCTTTCCGTCCACCTCCTGTGCGAGGTCCCGGTTGGTAGCGGCGATGACGCGCACATTGACCTTGCGGGTGCGAATCTCACCCACCCGTTCAATCTCCTGCTCCTGGAGCACCCGCAGGAGTTTCGATTGCATCGCCGGCGGCAGCTCGCCGATCTCGTCCAGAAAAAGGGTCCCGCCGTCGGCCATTTCGAAGCGGCCCGGCTTGTCCCGGAGCGCGCCGGTGAAGGCGCCTCGCACATGGCCGAAGAACTCACTTTCAAACAGGTTGTCCGGGATTGCGCTGCAGTTAACCTTGATCAGCGGACCCTTACAGCGAGGACTGTTATTATGAATGGCTTGCGCGATGAGTTCCTTGCCCGAACCGGTTTCACCCGTAATGAGTACCGTCGAATCGGTTGGAGCCACGACCGCGACTTGTTTAAGCAGTGCGCGCAAGGCGGGGCTTCGCCCGATAATGCCCTTGAATATCGGCTCTGCTTCCTCTTCGAGCGCGAGCGACTCGTCGCTCGAATCGTGTTCCTCCCGGGTTGAAATCTCGTTTTCGCGGAGCATTCTGGCGAGGCTAGTGGTATCTCCGGGGCCGCGCTGCACAAATTCCCAATTGAAATCACGAAATGCTTCCGACGCGGTGCTCGCGAGTCCGAGGACACCGATGGGACGGTTCGCGATCATTAAGGGAACGCCGCAGAAGGACTTCATTCCACTTTCGAGCAAGACAGTGGCAAAATCGGGGAAACGGCGCTCGTTCTCCGTGTTTATCGTAAGCGGCTCTTGATTTTTCCAAACCCAAGTGGCAATTGAGTCATCCATGGGAAAGGACATGCTGGCTCTCCGTTCAGGTGGCAGATCAGCCATCAGCAAGTGCGGGCGTATCGCATGGCGCACCGGTTCGTATAGCCAGACGCAGACCGCCTGGATTTCCCTCAGGGCAGGAAGGCGGACCGCCAACTCGTACAACAGCCGGGGAAACGTCTGATCCAGCGGCAAGGTGTCGGGTCCTTCCCTCTCAAGCCGAGGGGCTTCGGCGCTAATCGCGGGACGGTTGCTATCGAATGCCAATCGTCCCCCGTTGTTCACGTTGGGCGCATCCTGGCACTGCGACCACGAACTGGAACGGACCCCTCTCCCCAGCCCTCTCCCCAGCCCTCTCCCCTTCGGAAGGGGAGAGGGAGATGGTGGCGGTGTCGAGATACGCCCGTTCCCGTTCATTACTCCCGCAGGGGCGTTCACTTGGTTTATCAAAGCAGGCATATTATTCCTTTCTGGGTTATTTTCAGAGGCATCCGACTAAAGCACCGGCCTCACGCAGCGGTCTTTGCTTGCGGACAGGTTTCCGAGGAAACTCGATGGCGCCAACTCGGATCCGCACGGGCTGTTCCTCGGTCGCATCGGCGTCAAGAAACGCAATCGGAATTCGCTGGCCGTTTTGTGGCCACCGGCGCTGACCCGAAACGTCAGCGTTAGCCAGCGAAACGAGCGTACCTTCGAGCTTTTGGTCCTTCCCATCTGTTGCTGTCCACGAGAAAAATCTTTTCATGCCTAACAGTAACCACGCTCGTGATGGGAGTTCTACTGTTCCTTGGTGCAGGAAGGCGCCTGTCCCTTGGGACAGGACGATGCTGAGCTAACGCTGGCTGGGAGCGGCGAGTTTCTGGGCCATTCGCACGAGATCGGCAAGGGACTGCGCTTTCATCTTTTGCATGATGTGGGCGCGATGGAATTTTATCGTTCTCTCAGTGGTAGCGAGTTCGCCGGCGACCTGTTTATTAAGCATTCCGGAGGTAATGAGAGGCATCACTTCGCGCTCACGCGGGGTGAGCTGTTCATAGCGATCGTGCAATTCTGCGGTTTCGGACCGCGCTTTGTGCGCTGAGCGGTCGCGCTCGATCGCGGCGCGGACAGCGTCGAGCAGACTGCGGCCACGGAAGGGCTTGGTAAGGAATTCGGCGGCTCCGGCTTTCATCGCGCGTACCGACATCGGGATATCGCCGTGTGCGGTAATGAAAATGATCGGGATGTGGATACCGGATTGGGCCAGCTCGCGTTGAAGATCCATGCCGCTCAACCCTGGCATGCGCACATCGAGTACCAGGCAACCGGGTCCCTCAGACCGATGGCTATCAAGGAATTCCCGGGCGGAACCAAAAGTTTGCACTTTGAACCCTGCCGATCGAAGAAGGCGTTCTGTAGAACGACGAACCGAAGGATCATCGTCCACCACGAACACAACAGCGTCCGGCTCGATCATGTCTGCTCTAAACTGTTACAAGGGTCGTTTCGAGGCAAGGCGAACCAGAACACAAATGAAGCAATAGGTTCCAACGCCCTCCGCGCCAACTCGCGCCTTTGCCGCTCAACACGCCTTTGGGCGTGGGGAAATCCACGGTGAGGGACATTGACCGGCTCGAATTGTTTTTCAGCGGGATGGCCGTCGGTATCGGCCAGCACGACTTACCATTTACGAATTTTTGCCATGAGAGGGTCCTCGCGGCAGAACCGAAAAACCTCCTCAAAAGCAGGCTTCTTTCAACCCATGGTAGCGACAAAACGGCATAAGAATAGCTATGTTGTAGGAGTGAGTCCAATTCAAAGAAAAAATGGCGCAAGCAATGGCAGCGGGAATGCCATTGGAAAGACGCCATTGGGAGAGCTGTCCCAAAAATGGGCACGACGATACTCTGGTAGAATCTTGTGGGGAGCCGGCTTTGTTTTGGCAATCTTGAGTTTGGCGGTGCTCGTCGCCATTTCGCGTCGGTCTGGGAAGCAGCTCCAGGAGGCCACGCGGGCGGTTACTCACACCCGCGAAATTTTGGAAAAATTGGGGGACATCACGGCCCGATTAAGCGAGATGGAAAGCGCCGCACGCAGCTTCGCCATTTCCGGCAAACAATCACACCTGAGTCCATTTTACACAGCAGCCAAAGCCGTGCGTCCCCAAGTGGATGAACTCAAGATCCTCCTCCAAAACGACCCGAGCCGGCTTCAATCCGTTACCGAGATTGAACCGCTGATTGCCGAGCACCTCAAGGCCATGAAGGACATGGTGGAGCTGGGTAATAAGAACCTGTTTCGTGGGTACGGCCAACGTAGTCTCCTGACCGGAAGTGTGCTGGCCGGCGTGGTTGTTCTGGCGTGCGGCGCGTGCGCGCTGCGCGCCATGCACGGGCGCGGAAAGGCAGAGGAAAAACTGGACCGATTGCTGGGCTCGATGCCGGACGCGTTGGTCATCGTCAACGCGGAAGGCAAGATTGTGGGCAGCAACGCGCAGGCGGGAAAACTATTCGGTTATAGCGACCGGGAATTACAAGGGGAAGGCATAGCCCTGCTGGTCCCCGAACGCTTTCGAAAAACCCAACGGCAATATTACGCCGCGTACTTCTCGCAGCACGGGAGTCGTGTTCCGGAAACGACGATGGAGCTTTGCGGTTTGCACAAGGACGGTCGCGAGTTTCCGATCGAGGTGAGCACAAAGCCGTTGGCCGCCGAAAAAGCACTGGTTGTCACCAGCACGATTCGCGACATCACCGAGCGCAAACGGGTGGAACGACAAATCTCCAAACTGAACAAAGAATTGGAACACCGCGCGATTGAGTTGGAAAGCGCCAATAAGGAACTGGAAGCATTCAGTTACTCCGTTTCGCACGATTTACGTTCGCCGCTTCAGAACATCGATGGCTTCAGCCTCATCCTGATGGAAGATTACGCCAACCAGCTCGATCCCGAGGGCCTGGATTACGTTCAGCGACTGCGGGGGAGTTGTCAACACATGGAGGAGATCATTGATGCTCTCCTGGAGTTGTCCAATATGATGCGTAGAGAGTTGCTGGTGGAGCATTTCGATCTTACAGCCCTGGCGAATGCCGTGGCCGCTGATTTGAAACAAAAAAAACCGGACCGTCTGGTGGACTGGGTCATTGCCAAGGGCCTAACCGCAGAGGGCGACGCCCAGTTGTTGAGGGTCGTGCTGGAGAATTTGTTCGGCAACGCGTGGAAGTTCACGGCGAATCGTCAGCGCGCGCGTATAGAATTTGGGGCACTTCCTCAAGCTAACGGCGCCCGAACCTATTTCGTGCGCGACGACGGCGCGGGATTTGACATGGCGCGCGCGAGTAATTTGTTCACGCCATTCAAACGTCTGCACGATCAGAGCGAGTTTCGTGGGACGGGCATCGGGTTGGCGACCGTGCAGCGAGTCATTCACCGCCATCGGGGTAAAATCTGGGCCGAGGGCGTCGTCGATCAAGGCGCAACATTTTGCTTCACCCTCACAGGTGAAGCAGGAGATTCAAATGGACAAAATGATCACCTCGTCAAGCCAGGATAATTCACCCGAAACGGGCGGAACAAACAAGCCCTTGCGGGCTTTGATCGCGGATGACTCGGAAAACGATGTTCTGATTCTGTTGCGCGTATTACGGAAGGCCGGCTATGAGCCCGTTTACCAGCGGGTCTGCACCCCGCCGGCCATGAAGGCGGCACTCCAACAGCAAGCATGGGACATCGTCATTTCGGATTACGAGATGCCCAACTTTGGCGGGTTCGAGGCGCTGCAATTGTTGAAGGAAAGCGGACACGACCTGCCGTTCATCCTGGTATCAGCAGTGGTCAGCGAGGAGAGGGCCGTGGCGGCAATGAAGGCCGGGGCGCATGACTACATCATGAAGCGCAAGCTGGCGCGGCTCGCGCCCGCGATTGAACGTGAGTTGCGCGAGGCCCAGACGCGTGTGGCACGCAAAGCTGCAGAGGAGGCTTTACGCCAAAGCGAGGAGCAACTGCGTCAGGTCCAAAAAATCGAGGCAGTCGGCCGACTCGCCGCAGGTGTGGCCCATGATTTCAACAATATTCTGACCGTCATTACGGGCCATAGCGAACTCCTGTTAAGACAACTGTCCGCCGAAGATCCGCGGCGTAAGAACGCCGAACAAATCGAGAAGGCCGCGTACATGGCAGCGGCACTGACGAGGCAATTGCTGACTTTCAGCCGCAAACAAGTGATTGAACCCCGCGTGCTGAACCTCAATGCCATCATCGTTGAGATACAAAGGATGTTGCGCCGGCTCATCGGGGAAGACATCGAGTTTTGCACGTTACCCGACTCGGCAGCAGGGTACATCAAGGCCGACCCCGGCCAAATCGAACAGGTTATCATGAATCTCGCGGTGAATGCCCGCGATGCCATGCCCAACGGCGGCAAACTGACCATCACAACTGCCAACACCACGCTGGACAAAAACCAGCTAAAAAACTTCCCCGATTTGTGTGCGGGTAGCTACGTGATGATAGCAATTGCGGACACCGGCACCGGGATGAGTGAAGAAGTCAAAGCGCACCTGTTTGAACCCTTTTTTACCACCAAGCCTCCGGGCAAAGGCACGGGGTTGGGTCTTGCGACTTGCTTCGGGATCGTAAAACAAAACACCGGCCTCATCAATGTGCAGAGCGAGTTGGGCAGAGGCACGACGTTCAAGATTTACTTCCCTCAGGTGGAAGCTGCGCTTGAACCATCCCCCGTTCGCATGACGCCGCCAGAGGCGGCAGGGGGCAGCGAAACCGTGCTTTTGGTCGAGGACGAATCAGTGGTGCGCGAATTGGCCCTAACCACATTACGAGAGAAAGGCTACACGGTTCTTGAAGCGGTCAACGGCGAGGAAGGCCTTCGCATGGCGCGACAGCACGATGGGAAAATTGACCTTGTGCTGACGGATGTCGTCCTGCCCGTCATGGGCGGCAAAGAATTGTCAGATGCCCTCCGCGTGTCCCATCCGGACACGAAAGTTTTATTTACATCGGGATATACCAAGGATGCCTTGGGGCATGACGGCGTGCTGCGGCCGGGCATTGCATTCCTGCAAAAACCTTACATGATGGCTACTTTGGCGCGGAAGGTGCGCGAAGTCTTAGATGAATGCCTGATACAAAGCCGCTAAGACATCAGCGGAAAGCTCCTTCCTCCCCTTCCTGGATTGTATGGTTGGCTTTGACTTCAGCACGCTTCAGATGTTCTGTCTAATGAGCTTTCCACGATACACGCAGCGGCAGCCGCCACAGACCATGATGGTCGTGCAGAAGTTGGCTGCCAGTGTTGCGTCCTGCTGAACGTGCGCGTGCTTTGCCGGTAATGGAAGTGTCCACTCCAGCCCCGCAGCAGCTTATTCAGCTCGTCCACTGCCTCGGGTATACCTGGCGGTGAAGCGACTCAGAAAGCCGGATACGGGAAATCCGTCCGGCTTGATGAGGGGTCGGAGTCTGACGGTCATTGGCGCAAGCCTTTCATCCTGTCGGCTCCGGCCTACTCTACTCCGGGTTTGTTCGAAGGCCAGCTTGGGATGCTGTAAGCAGCGAAGCAAGCTCGACGCACGCCGTCGCGCCTCGAAGAAACGATCCGTGAGGATGTCTAGCCATCCTTTTTGTGGATGAGGATGAGCCCGTTCGGTCCGCCTCCTCACGTCGGCGCCTACTCGTCGGCAGCTACTTTGTGCGCCCTGACGAAAAATCGTAACCCCGCCCGCAAGAAAGCAGGTTTACGAAACCTCGTGAGAGGGTGAACAGCGCCCGATATTCGTATGATCTTGATGTTAGGGGGTTTCCGCTTTGTTCCCAAGTTGGCACGGGACTTGAGATACACGACTTGGCTTGGTGAAATCCACCGGCTGGAACAAATAACATGAGTTTGTTTTATGAAACATTTTGAAATTCTAGCGAGCTTCTACTTTATCCAAGGGTTACGAGAAGAAGGGACAGGTCTTGCGATAGTGGCCTGCGCTCTCCTGATAGGAGGCATTTTCATTTGGCGAGTGACCCGTCTCCTGAAGAAGGACGCGGCCGAAGAGTTGGAGCGGGAACGTCACGACGAAAACATTCCATGAAGTACCCATGGAAGTTTTTCCTCACCAACTGATTGTGGCCGGTATAGTGGTTTATGGCGCCCCAGGCCTCGCCCGAGCGGAAGACAATCTGCCCGCTGCCAAGCCTGCACAAACTAAATCCCAACTGACCGCGTCCGATGTCCAGCCGGGATTGGTGAACGACTGGCTTCGGAGCCAATCCAGTTCGTTCTCCGCCTGGGACTTGGGCGGACAATTCCGAGCACGCTACGAGCACTCTGAATACCTGGGGCCGGTGGACTTCAGCGCGACCGGCGGCCACTCCTCCGATAATCGGATGCTGCTGCGCACATTCGTCCACGCGGGTTATGATCCGACGCCTTGGTTGAATTTCTATGCAGAAGGCCGGGACAGTCGTGGTTTTTGGGATGAGCCAAATCCGAACCCCGATCTGGATACAGTTGATCTACACCAGGCCTTTGTTCAGCTCGGAAATCCTGAAATCTTTCCTTTTGTCGCCAAGGTGGGAAGACAGGAGTTGAGTTACGGTGACGAACGGCTGATCGGCATATCGGATTGGACGAATGTCAGGAGAACTTTCGATGCTGCGAAGCTGCACTACGAAGTCGAGGGCTTCTGGGTTGACGCATTTGTTTCACATCCCGTGATCGTCTGGAACGA
>WNGQ01009896.1_pt1 | contig 11697 bp, 6 predicted proteins | sample 5407661 | NCBI WGS metagenome assembly WNGQ01 (sample SAMN13153382, study PRJNA577476) | soil metagenome | isolation source: 60 cm soil or saprolite under Garry oak tree replicate 2 | place: USA:California | collected 2016-06-15
GTCTTGAGACAGTGACCTGTACGCACATTCCAGAGGCGTACTGTTTGATCATGGCTAGCACTGGCAAGAACACTGCCATCAGCATTGAAAGCAATGCAGCGAACCAGATGGGTATGTCCTCGTAGAATCTTGAGGCACTCACCTGTATAGGCATTCCAGAGCCGCACTGTTTCATCTTCGCTCCCGCTGGCAACTGTGACTCCATCAGGGCTGAAAACCACCGCTCGCACTCGATTGGCATGCCCTCGCAGGGTCTTGAGGCACTGACCGGTACCGACCTCCCACAAGCGGATAAGCTGATCCTCGCTCCCACTGGCAATCGTCTGACCATCAGGACTAAAGGCAACTGACTTTATCAAATTGGTGCTATATCCCTGCAATGTCTTAACGCATTGTCCATTACGAACTTCCCAGAACCGCATAGTATCATCTTCACTGGCACTAACCAGAACTTTGTCACTAGGGAAGAAAGCAATGGACCATATCCGATTGGTGTGGCCTTGAAGGACCTTAAGACAGTGGCCGCTACCGCTATCCCAGAGGCGAATTGTCTGATCATCACTGCTGCTGGCCAGGATCTGACCATTGGATGTAAAAGCAATCGACCGCACACGATGAGCATGACCATGCAAAATCTTAAAATAATCACCACTGCTGGTATCCCACAGGCGGATGGTTCGATCATCACTGCCGCTGGCAAGAACTTTACCGTCAGGGCTGAAGGCGATTGATCTTACTGCTGCTGTATGGCCGTTCAAGACCTTGAGACTGTGGCATGTGCTGGTATCCCAGAGGCGAATAGCCTGATCATCACCGCTGCTGGCCAGAATACTCCCGTCGGGACTGAAGGCAATCGATCGTACCCAATGCATATGCCCTTCCATGGTGTTGAGAGGAAGACCGGTGCTGACATCCCACGTGCGCATTGTCCGATCTTCGCCTCCACTGGCAAGAACTTTGCCATCAGGGCTGAAGGCCACGGACCGGACGAGACTGGTATGGCCACGCAACACTTTGAGGCACTCACCCGTATTGGTGTTCCAGAGGCGGATGGTCTGGTCTTCGCTGCCGCTAGCCAGAATGCTACTATCAGGACTGAAAGCCACAGATCGTATCCCGTCCTCGTGTCCCGGACAGGTAAAGAGTGGTGTAACAGTGTCTGCATACCATAGCCGGACCTCGGCAGTAGTGGTTCCGGCTGCTAGCAATTTCCCATTTGGACTCAATGTCACACAAAGGATGTTACTGAACGTATCACTGAAGACAGATGTGGCAAGGTCTGAATGGGAGAAATTTACCTCGGGTAAAGCTGCACCTTGTAAATAGGCCTGTCTCACCGCAAGATGAGAGAAATCAGAACCACGTAGATCGGTGTGTAAGTAGACCAGCAGATTGAGCAAGTTGCCTGCTGCATAGCTGGATTGTGAGGGATGTAGCGTGCGCAACGTGGCGAGAATGCGCTTGAATTTCTTCTCAATCTCTTCTTTCCTAAAAGCGGCGAGCAGCCTTTCTGCCACAGGTGCGAGGATGAGGCGGACCTGGCTATCTCTTACATAATCATTGCTATCAGCCTTGATCAGGGCATGACTGCCAAAAAGCTCTATGGTCTCCGTTTCAATTTCTCTGCACACCCGCTCTACAAATCTCTCGGTCGCATATTCTGTGATCACCGGTTGGAGGGTGAAACGCCCGTCACCATGTGTCTCGATCATAGAGCGCCTTCTCAAGGAGTCAAAGACTGCAAGGATTGCCCCCTTCGATACTGGATGCAAGATGTTTGCCTGTATTTCATTGAGCGTTACTACCTCACGTTCAATTGCCAGCCAGAATATGACATCCTGTTCTAGCCCCGATAAGCGATGAAATTGAAGGTCTAAAAGATCTTGCATTTCCCCAAACACAGTCTGCTCCTCTCTAAGGAAGCTCGCGATATCGCCCCCAAATAGCTCCCGAATAGGCTCGGATATCAATTTCAAAGCCAGAGGATTGCCTGAATAGAGGTGTACCAGGGTTGCCCATATATCATCTGAACCAAACAGGTCTTTGTCCTCCAGCAGCTTTTGTCCATCTCCCTGCTCCATGCCAGGAAGTAATAAAGATCGCATGGGAGAAATGTTTCCCTCCATGCGAGCGATCTCTTTTGGCTTCTCCCGGCTGGTTAGGAGGAGAGAGCTTTGATGATCCACTTCTCCAACGCGCTGAAATAACTTGCCATAACCTTCATATCCCGCTAGATATTGACCGGCACGTTTGCCCGCTTGTAATACAGACTCGACATTATCCAAAATGAGGAGACAACGGTGCTCTCGTAAAGATGTGATGAGCAGAGAAATTTGCGCGTCTAGATCCTTTGGCAAATTCATGCGGCGTTGATTAGAGACAAATTGGAGAAAACTTACCACGATGCTCTCCACGGATGGAGCGTTTTGCAGTGAGCGCCAGAAGACATAGCCAAAGTTATCCTGCACCTGTTTTGCTAGCATCGCAGCAAAAGTTGTCTTGCCCACACCTCCTATGCCCAATACTGCTATCAACCGGCAATGATCCTCCATAATCCACCGTTCCACCTCGGTAAGCTCCTTTTCCCGTCCATAAAAGTACTCAATGTGTGGAGCTTCTCCCCAATCCTTTTGCCAGGATATATGCTGTGAGGGCTTGTCTGCATTGATGTATTTGCTCACTTGTCCAGATGTGACACCATTGCTGCCGGCCTCTTCTAGCAGCTCCAACTCTTCAGCATTCTTTCCAAAGAGTTCAACGAGGCGCTGACGGAAGTGAGGGCTAGGAAAAGCCTTTCCCTGTTCCCATCGACCTACTGTCTTGAGATCGCTTCCAATCATCTCTGCTATATACGCTTGTGACCAACCGCGCAGTTTGCGTTCATGTCTCAATTTTATTCTCAAGCTGTAAAAGGCACCTTTGTACGTAGAATAATAAGGCTTGAAGTAAATTGTCCCATACTTGTCCTATAAACGCCCTCTAGTTGCGGTTCCAATCTGGTTCTCAGCAAAGTATCCTCATCGTATAGACGTGTTGATGGAAACATTGCAAAAAAGGAGCTAAGCATGTTTACGAACTCTGTCACCTCGTATTCCGATGGTATTGATCTCAACAGTGAAGCCAACTGGAGCAATCTCTATGCTTCTCTTCGAGCTCTTGCCAGGCATCTCGTATACTCTTTTAGCGTCTTTTCCTGGCGGGGCCAGGAAGAAGACATCATAGAGGATATTGTACAAGAAACGGCACGACGCGTCATTGAGCGCAATCGCAAAGCCGAGCGTGGAGAAGCAGACCCGATCCACTCTTTGAAACAAATGATGACGGTCATTGCCCAAAATTACTGCACAGATTTATGGCGGATTGATCGTAGATTGTTACATATTTCTCCACAAGACTACGAGCCTGAAAGCCTTGCAGGTGTAGATCAACAGGCTCAAACCTTGGAGGCGATAGATGAGAGTGTGTATCAAGAGTTGCTTTTTCAGCTTGTAGCGCATGAGGTTGCCAAATTCCCAGATAAACAGCGGAAAGCCTTATTGATCGACCTGGCGAATCGCATGTGTTTCGATACACCTCCGACCTCACTCCAAAAAGCTTTCTTAGAAGAGGGGATACAGTTACAGCAGTACCAGCAACCACTACCGGCAGACCCGCAAGAGCGTGGCAGGCATGTCTCGATTCTGAGCTATGCATACCGGCGCGTTGCTCATCTGTCCTGTGTACAAGAGTATATATCTGCTGCATAAAGAACCACCTCGCACTTCAAAGTTAGCAGGCACTCCAGGAATAATTGTGTTCGGTAGCTCAGGAAGATAGCAATAAGTCTGTCTTTCCTGAGTTATTGAAGCATATAGCTCCAATATTCTATCCACCTCATTCCAGTTGATCTACAAGTAAGCTAGCGCTGAGCAAGGCATGTTCGCGCTGTACCTCTGTCAACGAGGAGAACAGGAGAGTGTTTAAAGCGGTGTAAAACAAGGCAATGTGGTACTCATTCGTATTGTCGTTTGGATTCTGTTCCACCAGCCTGTGTGCCAGTTTGCGTAAATGCACAATAATAGCATAGACCTTAGCGAGTGCCTTATTCTCAAAGGGCAAGGTCGATGGCAATTGCTCCATATGATTGAAGTATTCAGTATTCGTCAAGACTGCCTCCATTTGGAGGCGTTCATCTAGCATGGCCTCTTCCGCTCTCAGCAGTTGAAAACGTAGAGCTGAGTCCAGCATAGCGACATCCCGCAGAATATGGCTCTGTCCCGTCTCTTGAAAGTCGATGAGCCATACATGTCCAGTGTCATCTATCAGCAGGTTATGTGGATTGCAGTCTCCATGAGTGGTACATATGTACGTTGGACATATAAAAGACAGCCCATCCATCTCTAGCACAGGATTCGTAAAGGTAAGATGGCTTGTTAAATTCCTGAAGGTGAGCCTGTTTCTGCCCTGTACCGAATGAAGCTCCTCAGAAAGCACCTTCTCAAGCATCTGCGGCGTATAGCCAAGTAACTGTTGATAGTTCTCAGTCAAATTGAGAGGTTGCAGGTTTCCACGATTACCATACCAGGCACTACATGTTTCGTGAAAAAGCTGATCTATTGCCTCCTTAATCTGAGGCACATCTGAATGACGGTAAAATTCGCGGAAGTCCACCAATGCGTCGTTGGCGGTTCCTAGCAGCTTGTAGTTCAGGCCAGCAAGATGCGAAGTGTATCGTAAATCAAGGATCATAGTATGACGCCCACCTCCAACAAAAGGTTGAATATATTTCTTGAAGTTGCGGTATTCCTGTTCAACCTTGCGAAAGTCACCGAACTTGACAATCACCTCTTGTCCAGCACCTCCATCGGCATAGAATGGCTGTATCCGTAGCACACCCGTCCCACTTTGTCCAACTGGCAAAGGTCGTATCAGTATACTCTCGGCCTGATAGAACAGGCGGCAGAGTAAATCTTCCAGCTCGGTAGCAACTAGCGTGTATAAAGCTGTACCGCGTAAGACCCGCGCTCCCTCTATTTCCAGGCTTTGTATAGCCTGCTCTAGACTACTTCCCTTTTGCCAGTGAATTTCGAGTTCCAGATTGACGTTCACATCCTCGGCGAAAACATTCTCAACGCTTTCAAGGAACATTGGTTTTTTGAATTCTTCTTTGAAAAGAAAATCTGCCACCTGGTGATTTTTGAGCGCTGTACGCGTGCGTTCTTTCGTACCATAAGCCGAGAGCATGATCACTTTGGTTGCTTCGCTCAGGCCACGCGAATCCAGCTCTTTCAGCAGATTGATGCCATCTTCGTTGGCCTGATCGGCCTCGTTCATGCGAATATCTACAACCAGTACATGATAGATGGCATCATCCAATAGCTCCAGAGCTTTTGCAATTGTGGGCGCAGAAGTTGCCTGGAAACCTTCACGCTGCAAAATCTCAGTGAGTTCTTCACACCAATCCTCGTCATCATCTACGATTAAGACGCATCCTCGCCTGTTCATACAATACCGTTCCTTTCTAGTGTTTGATATCCGAAAATGTTTTCTAACGTTTCACGCACAATATTGACCAGTTTGGCAGGATTGTAAGGTTTATCTAGAATGTCATCCACACCTTTCAGGAAGAGCGTTCGCATTGTCAGCCATGAGAGAGACGTACAAAGTACCAGTAAATGTTGCTTTTGATTAAGGACTTCATCAATCAACTGTTGCTCTTCTGTTCCGATGCGTTTGCAACCGAGTAGAACCAGCTCGGGCTTCTCTTCCTCCCCGCATTCCTGAGATGGCAAGTCATGGTAGGTCTCGAGCATATCTACAGTGAAACCAGCCTCCCTCAGGGCGTTTGTAGAGATTTCGCGCCAGTAGGGTTGGTGATCGATTAATAGAATGCGCTTATTGACACTGTCAGATTTCATGATATTCCTTTCTCTGCTTTTGGTAGAAGTAATGTAAAAGTCGTTCCCTGGCCTACCTGGCTTTTCACCCTCAAATCTCCATTATTTTTAAGGGCATTAGTGCGAGCGCTCCAGAGACCGAAACCAGAACTACCCTTGGTTGAGAATGAGAGCTCAAAGATTTTAGCTTGCTGCGGTGGGGGAATACCAATTCCGGTATCGATCACTTCCAGGGCTACAAAGCGGCCAACGTTGTGAGCCTTAAGTGTGATCGTTCCCCCATTGGGCATCGCCTGGATGGCATTTGTAACCAGATTGCTCAGGATATCGGCGATCATTTCGTAAACAGCTAGCAGGTGAGATACATCCTCATCAATTGTCAGTTCAATGTAAACAGTGGGCGGTAATGTTGGAAGGGCTTGATCTCGCGCTTCTTCAAGAAGTACTCGTGGTGGTATAGTAACCGGTTCACCTGATTTGCCTAATTCTTGCTTCAGGTTTCTGCTCAAGTCCAGCACTCTTCCTGTCACTCGCACAATGTTGTCTAACTTCTTTGCAATAACTGGATTGGTGGTGGAGTATGACGCCAGCTCGAGCCGGATATCATCGACATATGACTCAACGAGCCCCAGGCTGTTGCCCCAACGGTGCGTTAATTCGAAAGATACCTGCCCAATCGAACTCATAATTGCTGCGGATTGTGCCTGGTGTTCGAACTCGTGACGTTCCTGCGCTGTTTCCAGCCGGTAAATTGTGGTTGCCAATTGCTGCACGAGTCCCTCGAAGAAAATCAAGTCGGTATCTCGAAAGCAATCAATATCATTATGACTGAGTTCTAGATTACCGTAGTATCGCTCTTTGAACACAATAGGTATGGCAAGTAGGGAATGCATTGTCAGGTCTGATAGTTGGGCAGGAACGATACCAGGTGGTGGATTGCGAATATCGTGTATGACAATAGTACGTCGCTCCCGCGCTACTAATCCGGTGATTCCTTCATTCAACTTTCTATTGGAGAGAGGGGGGAGTCTTTATCTTGCAATGTACGTGTTACTACCAGCTCTTCATTAGTATCGTCGTAGCGATAGATAGCTACTTGACATTGACTATGCTTCTCTGCAATGCTCAGGACGACTTCATAGGCTTGTTCAAGTTCCGCCAATTCGGTGATCTTACCGAGTTCTTGCGCAGCCTGGTACCACAGCTCAAAACGGTTTGCCTCCTTTCTGGCTTGTGCGTATCGCTCAGCGTTTTGTAATGCAACAACAGCGAGATCAGCTAACCCTTGCAGCAATCGCTCGTCGCTCTCACTGAATTTGGTAGCATAGGAACTTTCAACATTGATCACCCCACGTAAATCAGTTCCCGCAAGTAGTGGCGCAGCCAGTTCAAAACGGGTTTCGGGGGCAAATTCCATGTAGATTTCTTTCCAGGATGTCTGAGATACATCTACATTCACTAACTGTTTGTTTCTTGCCACGTGTCCGACAATTCCCTGGTGCAGTCCCAGGCGGATGCCTCTCTTATCCTCGGTCACACCTCGTGCGGCTACTATTCGCAAGTCGTTTAAATTGGGATCATAGAGCAACAATGCCCCCAGGGAGGAGTGCGTCAATTCCAGCGCTTTCTCTAAAATGAGATCAAAGACATGCTCGTAGTCAAGATGGCTGGTGATCTCCTTGCTGATTTGATTAAGTACCCGGCCTTCCTCTGCTAAACGTTTCTCCCTCTCATAGGCCTGAGCATTCTTTATCGCCAGCACTACCTGTCCCGCCAGGGTAAGCAGGAAATCTTCATCTTCTTCACGAAATGCGCCTTCCCTTGTGCTCTCAAAATTTAAGACACCCACCACCTCTTCACCATCAAGGAGCGGCACATCTAATTCTGAGGTGGTATCAACAATTGACCGCATGTAGAGGTCTCGCCATCGCAGATCATTGTGTACATTATCCACTCGGGCAGGCATTTTATGCTCCAAAACCCAAAGAGTAATGCTTTTGGCCTCCTGCAAAGGGAGAGTCAGGTTTTGCCTGGCTTTGGCATGGGGTCCTATTGCTGCTGGTACTTCCAGGGCCTCTTTATGTGCGTTATAGAGTAGGATAGAGGCTTCCTCAGCCGGTACCTGTTTGTGCGCTAGCCTGAGAATGATGTTTAAGACAGATTCAAGATCCAGAGCCCGGCTCAATTCGCGATCAATGGTCTGCAAAGTCTCCAATTCATGCTCGCGCCGCAGGCTCAAGGTACCAAATACCTGTGAATTCTTGATGGCGATAGCTGCGTGGTGCGTCAAACCCTCAATGAACAGCTTCTGGGAAGCATCGAAACGTTGTGGCTGGTGGAAATTGACAAACAAGACTCCGACCGGTTCATTTTTAACTCGTAATGGCGCCACGGCTATCGAGCTGATTTTTTCACGCAGCGCGAAGTTCTCTTGCTGAATATGAATAGTCTTACCTAACTCAGAATATAAATTGGCGCTCTGCCTGGCGAAGATTGGTTTCTCATGGTGTAGCATCAGTACGGCGACATCATTGGGCTGGCTGGGAGACATAAACTTTGGGGAAGAGGCCAGCAATGTTCCAGCTATGCGCGGTGGAAATGCAAAATGCTGTTCTTTTGACAGGTAAGGATAAAGGACAACGATATCTGCCCTGGTAGCCTCTTGAATTTTGTCGACGACTGCTTGTAATGTTTGTTCCGCATCCAGTTGCTGTGTAAGAAGTTGGCCCGTCTCGTTGAGCAAATTCAGTCTGCGATACAAACGGATATTGTGACGTGCTAGCGCAATATGATTCGCGAGCAACTGGAGGATTAAGATGTCATCCTGATTGTAGGCGTTGGGTTGAAAGTGTTGAATCGATACCACACCTGCGGACTCATTACCTAAAACCAGGGGAACAAAGATAAAAGATTCGTGTGATCCTATCCCTGGGGTATCGGCAATCCGCAACCTTTGCAGATCAGCCTCTTGACTCATGTGCCGTATGAACAGCGTTTTCTTTGTCTCAAGCACATATTTATATACTCCTTGTAAGGGAATCTCATTCAGGTGGACAAATTCTCCTTTTTCTTGGACGTACATATCAAGTGTATTGGTTTGTGGCTGATAGATCGTTAGCACAAAGCAACTGATGTCAAAGATGTCCACTGCATGCCTGCGCAGTTTCTGAAAAAGGGTATGAATAGTCTCCAGCTCATGGTTGATATGCTGCCCAATGTGGGCAACTATCTGGTAGCGCCGCAGTAACCATGTTTCTTGCAGGATAAAGGAAGATTGATAGGCGAAGAATTGAAAGAGTTCAAGTGCTTCGGTGTTGAATTGTTGCGGTTGTTTGAAATAGAGATAAAGAACACCTGGTGCCCTTTGATGGTGTCTCATGTGCAAAGCCAGAGCAACGAGAGAACGAGCCCCTTCTAACTGTGTGAACATAGCGTGTGGCTCTGGCATCGATGCTACATCTTCGATCACAAAGACACTTTGTTCGAGAAACTCTTGAGCGAGCCATGCAGGCAGTACTTGTTCGAAGGTCTCAAAATTGCTTTGTGGTACGTCCTTTGTTCCGCTCGCAAAGCTAATCAATCGTTTCGTCGTGGGATTCATTGCAATGATGGCGCAGGCATCTGCTCGAAAGATTTTCTGTGCTATCTGTACGATGTTTTCTAGTGTTCCGGGGAAACCTTTGAGATTTCCCGATATTTGTTCCAGTGCCTCGAACAACTCCCTAGCTTTGTGCGACGGCTGAGTTTCCACTCTTTACCTCCAAATTCACAAGGTGCTTTATACAGAATCTAGTTATAAAAAACTCTAATTGCCTAGGAGTCATTTTTCTTATCAATAATGTAGACGAAGAACATGGAAAGAAATAAAAATATATGTGTTTGATTTCCTGAAGGATAAAGGAATAATGAGCTAGAAGTTAGTCTTTTTCCAGTCAAGATAAAGATATCGTCTTCTTTTCCTGATCCATAAACTCTCTAGAAGTGTATCAGCTCGGAAGCACAGCCGCATCACCCACGAGTTCACGCAGTCGAAGGGCATCATGGACAGCGTAGCCTTCAGGGTCGTTATTGAAGTAGACGTAAATTTCTCGGTCTTCTGCTGCATCTGCGGTTAGACGTTTGGCCCAGAAGGTGAGTTCTTCGTCGGAGAGGCCGATGCCGTGGGCTCCGTGGTGGAAGCGGAGGTAGCGGAAGGGCCCGATGGGTGGAATGTCGAGGGGAGTAGGTAGGGAGCCGCCGATACTGATGACCAGGGCGCAGTTGGCATTGCCTAAGATGCGGCGAAGGGATTGGATGGTTTCGGGTTGGAACCAGGTTGGGTCGCGGAACTCGAAGGCGATCTGGTGGTTGCGGGGTAGGAGGGTGATGAACTCTTCGAGCCGGGCCGGGTTGGCGTGCCAGCGGGGTGGAAGTTGATAGAGGAAGGGGCCAAGGTGTTCGCCCAGGCCGCTGGCTGAAGTGATAAGGCGGTTGACTCCTTCCTCAGCATTATGCAGCTTTTTCATGTGGGTGAGGTAGCGACTGGCTTTGACGGCAAAGAGGAAGCCGGGGTGGGAGGCGATTTGCTCGGCCCAGGAGTGGAACTGGTCGTATGTGGGTAGGCGGTAGAAGCTGCGATTGATCTCCACGGTCGGAAAGTGCCGGGCATAGTAAGAAAGGTGCTCGCGTACGGGGAGGTCGGGTGGGTAGAAGGGTCCGACCCAATGGGGGTAAACCCAGCCGGAGGTGCCGATCCAGATCATAATCATCCCCTTACTTCTCTTTTGCGCGTCTTGTTGGCTAGCTTTATTCATGGCTGTTCAATACGATGCACTCAGGTCAGCTTCAAATATCAATAGCGCTTCCATGTCGTCCGTGACCCGCTACAAAGCGAGCAGCCCCTTGCAGAGTTTCTCCTGACTGGATAACTTGAAGTCCCCGGCGTGCCTCATTGCGGAAGGCCTCCTCTACAGGAAGTGACCAGTGCTCGTAGGATGAGAGCCTATCAGAGCGCAGGCACTGCTGGGGGAAGCGTGCGAGATCGTGGGCAAGTGCGAGTGCAGTATCAAGCGTCTTTCCAGGAGGCACGAGTCGATTAGCGAGGCCCATCATGAAAGCCTCTTGCCCCGAGACGCCACGGCCGGTGAGGATCATGTCAAGCGCGTGACTATGACCGATAAGGCGTGGAAGCCGAATAGTTCCACCATCGGCGAGTGGAACGCCCCAACGGCGACAGTATACTCCGAAGACTGCATCCTCAGCGGCGACACGCAGGTCACACCAGAGTGCAATTTCGAGGCCACCGGCGACAGCGTATCCCTCTACAGCCGCAATAACAGGCTTCGTGAGAAGCAGGCGCGAGACTCCTAAAGGTGCATCGCCGTCCTCAGCAATACGTGGTATGCGTGTATTGTCCGATATGGCTGTAAGATCGGCACCGGAGCAGAAGGTTCCTCCTGCTCCGGCGAGTACCGCAACAGCAAGTGTGTCGTCACCATCGAAGTCGCGGAATGCTTGTGCCAGTGCAGAAGCCGTTGGAGCATCAACGGCATTGCGTACCTCAGGCCGGTTGATCGTCACAACCAAAGCAGTACCTACCTTTTCGGTGTAAACATTGCTCATCATGCACTTCTCCTTGAATCAGGGCAATTTAGAAGTTCTTTTTTCGAAAAAGAGCGAAATTGGGGATTACCTATCCCTCAGGCTGACTGTTTATCACAAAGTTCAAGTTGAATCCAAGTCGAAAGAAAGTCGAGGAGCGACATGGACCCCTTCGAGCATGGCTTGTATATAGAACCAGCCCTTCCACAGGGTTTTCCAGCCAGGAGGACCGCGCCGAGGC
>WNGQ01006106.1_pt1 | contig 11694 bp, 13 predicted proteins | sample 5407661 | NCBI WGS metagenome assembly WNGQ01 (sample SAMN13153382, study PRJNA577476) | soil metagenome | isolation source: 60 cm soil or saprolite under Garry oak tree replicate 2 | place: USA:California | collected 2016-06-15
ATCAGGCGACCGGCTTCGGGTTGGTGCAGCCGCTCGGGAAGCTCGCCGCTCCGGCGCTTTCACGGGGCACTGCAGCCTCTTGCCGCGTGGGCGACGATGTCGTCGTGGCCGGCCACAGCGGCCGCAAGCATGCGCTCAAGGCGAAGCTCATCGCCAGGCGAGAGTTTGCCGGCTACTGGGAGTATGTGCTGGATGAAGCGCTCTTCACCGCCCCCGCGCATCCGCATTGGAGCGGCGCAGCGCTGATCAGCGTAAGCGGGCGGCTGCTCGGGATAGGCTCGCTGATGGTCCAGGAAGAATTGGGCGGCCGCACCGTGCACGGCAACATGATCGTACCGATCGACTTGCTCGAGCCGATCCTCGAGGACCTGGTGAAGCTCGGCCGGGCGCGGCGGCCCGCCCGCCCGTGGCTCGGCCTTTATGCGACGGAGGTCAAGGGGCATGTCGTGGTTTCGGGCCTTGCGGGCGGCGGGCCCGCAGAGCGCGCCGGCGTACAGGTGGGCGACATCGTGATGGAGGTCGCGAACGGACGGGTCAGCGGGCTTGCCGATCTGTTCAGGAAAATCTGGAGCACCGGCGCCGCGGGGGTCGAAGTTCCGATGACTCTGGTGCGTGAGGGCTCCGTATCCCGCGTTCGCGTGTCCTCGGCCGACCGTCAGGATCTTCTCAAGAAGCCCTCGTTACACTGACCGAGGCAACCTCGATCCTTCGAATCGGTCCAAAGATCCATGCGAGGTCTATCCGGCCAAGCTCGCGCGCAGGCAAAGGAGCACCGTGCGATGGAGAACCAGCAGCACGACCTAATGCGTCGACAGATGATCGCCGAGATCGTGGCCGACGCGGTATTCCTGACGGCTCAGCTCGGCAAGTCCACGTTCGCCCCCCGGGTGATCGAGGTGATGGGCAAGATCCCTCGCCACGAATTCGTGCCTCTGGAGCTGCAAGCGTATGCCTATCTCAACTCGCCGCTACCGGTCGGCTACGGCAAGACCATCTCGCAGCCCTTCATCGTCGCGCTCATGACCGATCTGCTCGAGCTGCAGCCGGGCGACGTGACGCTCGAGGTCGGCGCCGGCGTCGGCTATCAGGCCGCGATCCTCTCGGAGCTGGTGGATCAGGTCTACAGCATCGAGCTCATCGAGGAGCTCGCTCTGGATACCCGGCGCAGGTTGCAGCGTCTCGGTTACAACAACATCGAGGTCGGCGTCGGTAACGGCTACTACGGCTGGACCCAGCACGCGCCTTTCGACAAGATCGTGGTCACCGCCGCGCCCGACCTGATTCCGCCGCCGCTGCTCGCCCAGCTCAAGCCCGGCGGCAAGATGGTGATCCCCACCGGGATTCCCGACAAGCAGCAGCTGATGCTCGTGGAGAAATCCGCGGACGGAAAGCTCGCCACCCGGGAGGTGCTGCCGGTGCGCTTCTCCGAGCTCGAGGAGGGCAGCGACTTCGCCGGCGCGGCCTGACATTCCTCCTTAGGCTACTTCTTGCGCGGCGCAAGACCGTTGTAGACGATCTCGACGAAGGCCTCGGGTTTTCTGAACTTGCCCCATTCCTCGTCGAATTCGCGCGTGGGCTTGGCGTCGATCACCTGCTGCAGCGTCTTGCGCGATTTGACCATGGGCTCGATCTTCGAGATGACTGTCGCGATCATCTTGCGGTAGGCGAGCACGTCCTTCTTTCCGGAGACCCCGCCGTGGCCCGGAATCAGCTTGGTGTTGTCGTCGATCATGGGCAGGATCTGGTCGACCGCACGCAGAATGCCTTTCACCGAGCCGCCGCTCTCGACGTCGATGAAAGGATAGCGGAAGGCGGCGAAGACGTCGCCCGTGTGGATCACGTTCGCCTTTTGGAAGCGAACGAACGAGTCCCCGTCGGTATGCGCGGGCGGCAGGTGGATCGACGTGACGTCGTCGCCGTTGAGATGGAAGGTCGCCGACTGGCTGAAGCTGACGGCGGGCAAAGCCGCCTTAGGGTACGGCGCGTAATTCTGCTTGAGCAACTGGATCGCGCCGCCGACCGACATCCTCTTGTAGACGTTGTCGTGCGCGATGATGACGACGCCGGCCTTGCCTAGATTCTCGTTGCCCCCGACGTGGTCGCCGTGCCAGTGCGTGTTCATGAGAAACCGTACCGGCTTTTCCGAGATCGCCTTCACCGCCGCGACGATCTTCGGCGTCAGTGGAGCGAACTGGTCGTCGATCAGGAACACGCCGTCCTCGCCCGCCGAAACGCCGATGTTGCCGCCTTCGCCTTCCAGCATGTAGATGCCGGGCGCCACCTGGGTGGTCTTGATCTGTACGGCGTCGAAATTGCGCTGCTGCGCGTGCGCGCCGAAGGCGAGAACTGCCAGCAGCGCGATAAGTGCTTTTCTCATGCTGCCTCCTTTTCGTCGTCCCAAGCCTTGTCCGGAAGCGGCAGCCCGGCGAGATCCGCCGCGCTGAGCCTTCGATCCGGTTCGATATTCAGTGTGTCGAGTATCAGCATCAGCTGGCGCGTGTGCTGCGCCGGATGCCAGGCGGTGCGCTCCAGCACCACGTGCAGGGGGTGCTTGCCGAAGTAGGTGTCCATCACGCGCGAGCAGCTGCGGTCCGGAGTGGTTTTCCACCACGCCTGCAGCCGCGCCAGGACGCTCTCGCCGAAGCGCGCGATGTCCTCGCCCGAGCGAAGCGCGGGCGCTTCCTTCATGATCCGCTCGTAGGTCAGCTCGCGGCCGTCGTGCATCGATTCGAGAAATCCCTCGACGATCCGGAACACGTGGTGGCACAGCACGCGGATCGGCCGGTTGCGATTGCGGAAGGGCTTGTCGAGCCACTCCGCCGGGATCTGCCGGATGTACCGGCACGCGGCGGGCAGCACGAGCTCGAGCTTCTTCACCAGCTCGTCCGGGCTCAGCCGTTCCTGCGCCTGCACCTTCAGATCGAGGAACTTGATGACGTCGCCGAGCGCCTGCGCGAACACGAACTTGCCGCCGCGCGCGACGACCGGGACGCTGCGCGCGCCGAGCTTGCGCAGCTCCTCCATCCCGGCGGGATTGCCGTGCACGTTGATCGACTCGTAGTCCACGCCGCTCTTGGTAAGGAACTCCTTGGTCCTCAGGCAGCTGGTGCATCCGGGCTGCCAGAAGACTTTGACCCTTTCGGCTGCAAGCATGTTGGAACTCTCCGATCAGACCGGCGGGATCGCCCTCCGCTCCCCGCCGTAAACAAAAGCATAACCCGCATATTCCAACAAATCCACGCCGGTATGCGAAAATCGCGTCCTCCGTTCGGCCGGAGAAGGGCAATGATCAAACGATGGATTCCCGTCCTGGCGATGGCCGCTGCCGCGGGTGCCGGCGCGCAGGATTTTCCGAGCCGTCCCGTCAGGATCGTGGTTCCCTGGCCGCCGAGCGGCAATGTCGACATCACGGCGCGCACCGTCGCGCCCGCGCTCTCCGAGGCGCTCGGAGCGCAGGTCCTCGTCGAGAATCTCAGCGGCGCCGGTGGACGAATCGGCACCGCGGCGGTGGCAAAGGCGAGCGCAGACGGGTACACGCTCCTGCTCGGGTCGAGCGGCACCATCACCTCGGGCCCTGCCGTGTTCAAGAGCATCAGCTACGATCCCCTGAAGGATTTCGTCGCGATCGGCCCGATCCAGTCGGTGCCGATCGTGCTTACGGCGGCGCCCAAGACGCCCGTATCGAATTTCAAGGAATTCGTCGCTCTCGCGAACGCGAAGCCGGGGCAGGTGAGCATCGCTTCCGCGGGCAGCGGATCGTCCAATCATCTCGCGATCGAGCTCCTGATGCGCCAGGCGAATCTGAAGCTTCTCCACATTCCCTACAAAGGCAGCGGCCCGGCGATCATCGATCTCCTCGGCAGCCAAGTCGAGTCCATGATGGACCAGCTGACCGCATCGATAGAGCACATACGAAGCGGGCGCCTGAAGGCGCTCGCGGTCAGCTCGAAAACGCGCTCCGCCCTGCTGCCGAACGTCCCGACGCTCGACGAGCTGGGGGTGAAAGGCTACGAGGCGAGCACGTTCACCGGCCTGTTCGCGCCCTCCGGAATCCCTGGAGCCGCCGCGGACAAGCTCACCGCCGCGCTGCGCGGCGCGCTCTCCGGCGAGACCGTGCGCGAGCGCTACCGATCGATGGGGGTGGACATCATGGACATGAGCCGCGCCGAGTTTGCCGCCTATGTCCGCGCCGATTTCCAGAAGTGGCGGACCATCGCGCGCGAAGGCAACATCGTGGTGGAATAAGGCCGGACTGCATCGAGGCGGCGGGAATCAAGGCGATCGACTAGCGGGTTGCCGTAGAACGGTTCGCGGCGGCAGCAGCCGGACCAACGCGTAGACAGACGCGAGCGGATCGATCAAATAGTCCCAGAGGTTGCGCGATTCGTAAGCGCCGGCGAGATACGCGAGCGCCGCGGCGATCACGACGAGCACGATGACATGCAGTCGCGCCCACCACGCAGCCAGGGTGATCAACAACAGGGCCGTGAGAAATTCGATCGATCCATAGCCGAGCGCGTACGGGTCGAACCGCGTCCATCCCAGCGCGAACGGATACAGGAACCCGGCGGCGAGCGCGAGGAGCCAACACAGGGCCTGCTTGTCCCGATGCCCGATCAATACCCGCCCCGTGATCTGCGTGAAGCACGCGGCGCCGGCCAGGACGAGCGTCGTCATGCTCAAGTCTCCGGTGACGCCCCGCACCCAGGCGGCGATCGAGAGCTCGCCGATCGGGACGAACACCGCGAGGGCCGCGGCGAGCATGACTGCATAGCGGGCGCGGACCGGCAGCCGCCGCAAGCGAATCACGGTCGCGAGCCCGGCAAGGCCGAGCAGCCCGCAGCCCAGCAGACCGAGGATCGCGCTCGCGGACATCAAGTCCTGCCCTCCAGCCAGGCCCGGTTGAAACGCACGTGCTTGATGCGGGAACGGCCCCAGGTGTAGAGCACGTGGACATCGCCGTCCCGGTCCTGCACGATCCAGGGGTAGGAATATTCCGGGACCGGCGCAGGCGCCGGTCCGGAAGCGCCTTCGAACCGGTGCGCGATGCGCCACGTGTTTCCGAAATCCGCCGAGAGCGCAAGGGAAAGGTCCTCACGATTTTCCTCGGCGTTGTTGAACACGAGCAGCAAGGGACCGCCGGAGAGCGACAGGCTTGCGATTGCCGCGTTGGGGTTCGGCAATGCCGTCTTGGCGGGCGCGCTCCAGCGGACGCCGCCATCTTCAGTCCGCACCATCAGGATCCGGTTCGGTGGATCCCCGGAATAACGCATGAAGCCCACCGCTTCGTTCTCCGATCGCGGCACGATCACCGGCTGCAGCGACGACTGCCCCCCGGACAGACGGGTTTTCCCGATCGCGCGGCCCTCGGCGTCCAGGCGCAGCAGCTCACCGAACTTGCCGATCAGCTCGTGGTATACCGGCAAGCCGACGGCGCCGTCGGAAAACAGGAGCGGCGCTCCTTTCACCAGCGTGCTGATATTGAAAAACGGCGATGCAATCAGGCGCCGGGGCGGACTCCAGGTCTCGCCTTCGTCTTCCGAGACCATCAGGTTCACGGCGCTGCCCGCCCAGCCGCCGACGGACACGCTGACGAAATAGAGGCACAGGCGTCCCTTCGCGTCGCGGCCGGCCACGGGATTGCCCAGTTTGCGCACGGTGCGTCGAAGATGCCTTTGCGCGAATTCGCGGGTAACGACGACGCTCTCCGGGCTCCAGTCCTTTTGCCGGAGAGAGTAGACGGAGGTGTAGATGGCCACATCGGACGCGCCTTCGCGGCTGCCCCCGTACCAGAACGCCCTCAGCCTCCCGCCGGAGATTTCCGCGGCGGTAGCGCTGTGCACCGATGCGGCGGTGGTATTGGGCAGGAGCTGAGCCTCATAGAGCGGCGCCGCTGTGGACGCGGCGCGAGCAGCGGTTTGCGGCGGCGCAAATCCGCCAGGCGAGGGCGCGGTGATCACCCGGACGTAGAGCCCGGCAAAAGCCAAAGCCACCGCGGCGAGCGACCCCCACCTCCCGGCTGCAACGGCGGGCCCCAAGGGTCAGCGCACCGCGGCTTGTCGAATCACGGCCCCCTCCGGAGCGTGAGCTCGAGGAGGATTGTGGTAGAGCATGTATTTCGAAGTCTCGTAGAGCGCCTCCTGCAGGCGTTGCAGCTCTGCGACCTTTTCGGGATAGCGCTCGTGCACGTCCTCTGCGCCTTTTTCCGAACGGTAGCGGAACAGACGAGGCCCGCCCGGATCCAGGCGGAAATAGAACTCGTCGTCGAGCACCCCGTTCGTTCCGATCAGGGAGAAGTGCCGGTCGCCGGGACCGAAATGGAGCAGATCGCGCCCGATCGCGGTGTTGAGATAGGGAACGCCGATCAGGCTCAGCGACGTCGGCAGGATATCGGGGAGGCTCGCGGTGAAATTTACGCGACCCGGCTTGATCAACCCGGGCGCGTAGATGACGCAAGGCACGTGGTAGCCGGTCAGCAGCAGCTCCTGCCAGGGCGTCTGCTGGGTCGAGGGATTGCCGTGATCGCCGTACATGACGAACACCGTGTTCTTGAACGCGGGCGATTGCCTGACCTTGGCGAAGAAGGTGCCGAGCGCGAAGTCGAGGTAGCGCAGGCCGTTGAGCGCGGGCAGCCCGTCGAAGCCGTTCTCCGCGAGGGTTTTCTCGTCGGCCTGGACCAGCTCGAAGCCGGGATGATCGTCGGGAATGGCGAAGGGCCGGTGATTGCCCGCAGTCTGGATGAACGCGAAGAAGGGCTTTTTCTGATCGCGCAGCGTCTTGTGCGCCTTGTCGAACAGCACCACGTCGGACACGCCCCAGCCGTCCACCTGCGGCGCGTCGTAGTCGCCTTCCTCGAAGACGTGCAGGCCCGGGATGTTGTGCGTGAACAGGGCGCGGATGTTGCCCCAGGTCGCGCTGCCGCCGAGAAAATAATACTTCTCGTAACCTTCGAGCGCGTTCACCAGGGTGTGCTGGTTCACCACCAGCGGGTTGCGCGAGGCGGTGGTGGCTCCGTTCACGTCCGGGATGCCGGTGAGCATCTCGAACACCGAGCGCGGCGTCGGCACCTCGGGCACGAAGAAGCCGGTGAACAGCAGGCCCTCCTTCGCGATCGCGTCGAGCTCCGGCGTGGCGTTCATGCGGTTGCCGAGAATCCCCGCCTTGAACGCGGCCAGCGACTCGAGGTGGATCACCACCAGGTTGTATTTGACCGCGGGCTTCTTCGTCGGCGCGACGTAGCGCGCGAAGTCGAGCTTCTGCGGATCGGGCGATTGGATGCCGAGCAGCGCGGCCGTATAGTCGTAGTGCTCGCGCACCTTGTCCGCATCGAAGGGGAGGTTGCCGTTCTCCGCCGCCGTGTCCATGAGGAACAGGACCGGGTTCAAGGCGAGCGCGGCCACCGCCTCGCTCGAGGAGAAATACGCCTCGCTCCAGCGCAGCGGATAGCGCGACCACTTGCCGTAGATGCCGAAGGCGTAGAGCGTCGCGAGCGCGGCGACCGCCGCCCGCCTCGGCCATTTGCCCAAGGGCGTGGCGGCCGGCACGAGAGCGCGCCGGGCCGCCAGACGCACGATCCAGACATAGGCGCAAGTGAGCGACAAAATACCCAGCGGCCCAAGCAGTACCGGATAAGTCTCCCACGCGACCCGTGCCGCCACCCCTACCGGCGTCAGATGATCGATCACGCTCGCGTTCAGCCGCACCCGGACGTAGGCGTAGTGGCCGAAGTCGACGAAGTAGAGCAGCAGCACGACGCACTGCGCGAGAGCGAGATAACCGAGCCAGGCGATTCGCGCGGCGCGCCGCCGCGCGGGATCGAAAAGCGCGATCCAGCCGAGGAGCGCGAGCGGCAGGCAGAGGAGGAGGGCGAGCCGCAGGTCGAACTTGAGCCCGAGGTAGAGGGCCTTGCGCAAGTCCGCACCGGATGCGCCCGCGAACGCCTCGTGAAACGCCGCCCAGAAGATACCCCGGAACGCCGCGAACACGGCGAGGTTGATCGCCGTCAGCGCGAGCAGGAAGCGAGCGAGTCCCGGGAGCCGGTTGAACATTTCCGCCGCGGCTCTAGGCGGCTTGCGCCGATGTCTCGAAGCGCGACTTGAACCGCAGGATCTGTTCCAGCGTGTTCTGCCCGGTCTGGTTTGGCGGCAGCACATCCCAGAGGCCGGACTGCGGCATAAGCTCCTTCAGCGCCCAGGACGCCGAGCGCGTGTGGCCCTTGCCCTGTACGAGATAGTTGATCCTGATGCCGTTGATCGTTGCGAATGGCATGGCGTATCCTGTCCGCTGTCGCGCACGACTCTAGCCGCGCAAGGCCGAACGCCTTCGTCGGGAGAAGCGGCGAAAATTATAAGAGAAGAGGTTCATGTACGGCGATCTTTCGTGGACCGACACGGCGGGAAGGCTGCTCATCGTGCTTTGCTTTCTCGTGACCGGGCTCTGCAACCTGACCAAAGCGCGGATCAAGGACCACATCGATCGGATGGCGGCGTTCCATACGCCCGCCCCGGCTCCCGTCTTCTGGATCGGTATCGCGCTGCAGTTTACCGGCTGCGCGCTGCTCCTCGCCGGCTGGCACGCCGAGATCGGCGTTTATTGCCTGATCCTGTTCACGCTGGCGGCCACGGCGATCTTCCACCGCTTCTGGGGCATGCAGGATCCGGCGAAGCGCAACCTCTCCCGCATCATCCTGCTCGGCAACACCGCCATCCTCGGCGGGCTGCTGCTCCTCCTGGAGAACGTTCGTTGAGAAGCGGCTCGATAAACGAAGTGGGAATGACCCCGGGCAGCGAGCTCTCGGGAAAAGTCGCTCTCGTCACCGGCGGCGCAAGGAACATCGGCCGCGCGATCTCGCGTTCGCTCGCCGCGGGCGGTGCGACGGTGATGGTGAACGCCAATACCTCGCAGGGCGACGCCAAGAGCACGGTAGCGATGATCAAATCGAACGGGGGCGCGGCCGCCTTCCACTTCGCCGACGTGACCGACCCCGACGCGGTCGCGAAGATGGTGGACGCGACGGTCAAGCAGTTCGGGCGCCTGGACATTCTCGTCAACAATGCCGCCGTGAGGAGCGAGACTCACTTCGAGGACATCAAGCTCGAGGAATGGCACCGCGTGCTCGCGACCGTGCTCGACGGCGCGTTCCTGTGCACCCAATCCTGCCTGCCGCACCTCATTCGCGTGCGCGGCGGGACGATCGTGAATATCGGCGGCCTCACGGCGCACAAGGGCGCAACCGGCCGCGCCCACGTGATAACCGCGAAAGCCGGCATCGCCGGCATGACGCGGGCGCTCGCGCTCGACCTCGCGCCGCGGCGCATCACGGTCAACTGCGTGGTGCCCGGGACGATCGAGACCGTGCGCGGCCTGCCCGGCGCGCCGCTTCGCCCGCGCGACCGTCGCGGCCTGCCCCCGATCGGCCGCCGCGGCGAGCCGGAGGAAGTCGCCGCGGTGGTGCGCATGCTGTGCGGGCCCGACGCGCGCTACATCACCGGCCAGACCATCCACGTGAACGGCGGCGGGTTTATGCCCTAGGCAGGCTCGCGTTACTTCCCGCCGGCGAGCTGCTTCAGCGTGAAGGTGTAGCTCGCGTTGTCGAGCGGCTTGTGGCAGCCGAGGCATTCGGCCTGGTTCACGCCGGGCCGGTGCTGCTTGTCGGGGGTGAAGATGGCGTAGTTCCAGTTCTCGTTGCGCAGCATCTCGGGAATGTCCTTGCCCCAGCCGGCTTCGCGCGCCATCGCCGTGTAGGCGACCAGTTTTTCCGCGTCGAAGTTGCCGTCGGCGCCCGTGACCGGCTTGCCGTCGGCGCCGAGCTTGGCCGAATATACTTCGGCGAACAGCACCGAGCCGTCGGGGAGCGGCTTGCCTGCCTTTGCCGCCGCCACCGCGGCCTTGTTGGCGTAGTAGTAGCGCACTTGCTTGCTCGCGGGGAAGCTGATGGTGTGGTACCTGGTGAACGACTCCTTGTAGCCTTCGGGGAAGGTCACGTGGCTCTTCGCGACGTTCGGCAGCAACATGGACTTGACGCCCGTCGCAGCGCCGGACTGCGAGGCAAAGTACGCCGCGACGTTGGCGATATCGTCGGCGGAGAGCTGCGCCGCGATCGCCGTCATGATCGCCGTGGGACTCGTCGCGCTCTGCGCCTTGCGCGTGCCTTCCTTGAAGGCCTTCAATTGCGCCTCGAGATAGCCCGCGCGCTGCGCGGCGAGATTGGGAATGGTATCGCTCACGCTCACGCCGTTTGCGCCGTGGCATGCCGCGCACACGGTGGTCGCCCTCGCTTTACCGGCCTCGATATCCGCGGCCTGTGCAAACGGCGCAACGGCGAGGACAAGGGACAATCCAAGCATTTTCTTCATGGGTCTTCTCCTTTCTACAAGGACGCAAGGCTACACCTCGAACCCGGCACGGACAATGCCGCCGTCAGCGACGACACGGTGGGCGCAGTCCATCTTTCCTTTTCCCATCCGCCATGCAACACTCGCTGCAAGATTCCAACGCAGGGAGGCTCCAATGACGCTGGTCCGGACGCTTGCACCCTTTCTGGCCGCCGCCATCGCGCTCGCCGCCAGCCCGGCACGGGCCGAGATGAAGCACCAATGGGTCGAATACGACCAGGGCGGCACCAAGCTCAAAGCTTATCTGGCCTACGACGACAAAGTGACCGGCCGGCGGCCTGCGGTGCTGATGATTCACGCGCGCGAGGGCATGACACCGAAGACGCTCTCGCTCGCGGAGATCTGGGCCAATCTCGGCTACGTGACGTTCGCTGCCGACATTTTCGGCTACGGCGAGGGCGTGCTGCCGAAGGATGTTCCGGAAATGCAGGCGCAGATCGCGATCTACGACAAGGACCGGGCGCTGATGCGCGCGCGGACCCAGGCGGCGTTCGATGTCCTCGTCAAGAACGCTATGGTCGACCCCTCAAGGATCGCGCTCATCGGCTACTGCTTCGGCGGCGGGGTCGGTATCGAATTCGCGTCAACCGGCGCGCCGCTCGCTGCGAACGTCTCGATTCACGGCTCGTTCCGCGAGCGCGCGCCGGGATGGGCGGCGAACGCCAAGGGCATGTTCCTGATCCTGCATGGCGCCGAGGACGTGGGCTTTCCGCTCACGACGGTCAGCCGTCTGATCGAGGAGTTGCGCAGCGCGAAGGTCCCCTTCCAGCTGGAGGTCTACAGCGGCACCGGCCACGGCTTTTCCACCCCGAAGAACAAGGCCGAGGAGCGCGCCAACGCGCAGTCGATCGGCGCGACCGCGCGAACGCTCAAGGAGCTGTTCGGCATCTGAGATCGTAGGGCGGCATGGCCCGGACGGCGTCTTTGTAATACACTATCAGCCGACGTATGACAAAAGCCAGCACGATGCTTTCCGTCCGGCTCGACCCTGCGCTCGCCGCGGCGCTCGAGCGCCATTGCGCGCAGACCGGCGCCACGCGCAGCCGCGTCGTGCAGCAGAGCATGGCGCAGTATCTCGTCGCGCAGTCCGGCCCGACGCTCGGCGAGCTCGCCGAGGCGCTGCTGCCGCCTCTCGCGAAACGCCGCGCCCGCGCGGCACGTCCGTCACGCCAGCAGCGCTTCCGGGACTACGTGCGTGACAAGCGTCATCGTTGATTCGGGCTTCCTGATCGCCCTGTTCGACGACACCGACCCCCTGCACGCGCGCTGCCGCGCCTTCCTGCGCGATTACCGGGGGCGG
>WNGQ01006108.1_pt1 | contig 11692 bp, 12 predicted proteins | sample 5407661 | NCBI WGS metagenome assembly WNGQ01 (sample SAMN13153382, study PRJNA577476) | soil metagenome | isolation source: 60 cm soil or saprolite under Garry oak tree replicate 2 | place: USA:California | collected 2016-06-15
TACTCCGTTTCGAACGTATCCAGCAGCGACATTATGCCCCAACAGGAGGGTAGCTGCTCTGGGGTACAGTTTATGCTGAACACACTTTCTGCTCGGTGATGTACTTGAAGAGGGTTCGACGGCTAAAGCCGAAGAGCTGACAGACCTGGGCGGCGGACCTGTCGGAGTGCTGATACAGGATGCGGGCCTGTTCGAGCTTGTCGGGATCGGTGCGGGGCCTGCCACCGGTTTTCCCTCGGGCTTTCGCGGCGGCTCGTCCGGCGGCAGCGCGCTCGGCTTTGATCTCTCGTTCCATCTGGGCGATGACGCCCATGATGGCCAGAAAGCCCCGGCCCGTGGCGGTCGACGTGTCAATATGCTCCCTGAGTGACTGCAACGCGACCTGACGCGCTTCAAGCTCCTGGACAATGTGCAGCAGATGCATGAGCGAACGGGTCATCCGGCTGAGTTCGGTGATGACCAGGACATCGCCAGGGCGGAGGTAGGCGCGCAGCGCTTCCCATCCGGGGCGTGAGGACGTGGTTCCGCTGTCAGTGTCGGTGAAGGTTTTGGTGCATCCGGCCTGGTGCAGGGCGTCCATCTGGGCGTCCAGGTTTTGGCTGGTGCTACTGACGCGGGCGTAACCGACCATGTCGCTCATCGGATGCACAAACCCTCGCTGGGGGGATCATTCTGCACGGTGATAGTTGCTGCAGTTTATGCACTATTTTGGGAAGATGCTACGGCGCGTGCGCGTGGTTACAGGGGGGCGTGCAGAAAGTATACTTTCTGCACTGCACGTTACATCGCCAGGGCTCCCGGGGGTTCTTGCTGGAGAGGAAGTCGGGTGGTCATGTCGAGATGGAAGGTGCCATAGGGATTGATATGGGGGTAGATGAGCGGTGTGAGGGCCTGCAGGTCGCGGGCTCCCATGCGGTGCATCCATGTGGGTTCGGCCAGCACTTCCTGAATCATGAGGGTGTTGACATAGACTAAACAAATTTGTAGCAGGTGGAGGCTCAGCACTGAGAGTTCCTGTTCAGCCAGCTGATTGGTGGCAATCTCACCGTTCTTGCCGTAGAAGATGAAGGCATTCGCCCCATTCCAGTTCTCGACGACATTGAGTCCTTCCTGAATTTCTCGGCGCATGGGTTCCGACGAGAGATAGTGGCACAGGAAGGTGGTCTTGATCGCCCGACCCAGTTCGGAGAGCGCCTGATAGGTGGGATGCTGCGGGGTGTTATCCCGCGTGAAACGGCGTAATATCGCCTCCGGGTCGGCGGTGCCCAGTTTCAGCGCAACGGCAAACTTAATCATCTCGTCGTACTGCCGCCGAATCAACTCCCAGTTGATGGGACGGGTGAGAATCGGCTCCAGATGGGGGTACACATCCCGCTCGCCCGCATCGGGCAGGGAGAGTTTCTGCCGGGCGATGTTCTTCAGGCGTGGCATGAGATGAAAGCCAAGCAGGTGACAAAATGCGAAGGCGACCTCGCTCTGGCCATGCGTATCGACATACTGCTTGTTCACCGCCATCTGCGTACAGTGATGCAGTACGCCGGTGATCATCGCCCCGACCTCCGAGGCGGAGCAACGCTTCAGCTGAGAATAGATGCAATTGGCGTTCTTCTCCACATGCCAGTAGATCATGACGCCACGGCCACGGTACCGGATGTGCCACTCGGTCATGAGATTTTGATCCCAGGCGCCAAATTTCTTGGAATCTGAGGCACAGGCTGTCGTCCCCTCACCCCAGATATGCGGCTGTCGGATAGCGAAAATGGCATTCGCCACTTCGGCAATGGCGGCCCGCAGCGGTTCAACATGGATAAAACGCCGCTTGACATAGAGGAGTTCGTCATAGGTTGTGCCCTGTTCCTTGGAGAGAATCCGCTTGAGCCCGGTATTGGAGCCGAGGCCATAGAGGCACAAGACAAGGCGCTGTTGCAACGTCTGCCGGTCAAGAATCTCTCGGTTCCCGAGTCCCTTGAACAGACGGGTGAACCCGATGCGCAGCTCCGCCTCCTTCAGCACGTCGAGCAAGCTGGTCATCGGCCAACGCCTGGTAATCTCGCCTTTCAGACCCCGCAGGTGTATCGGCTCCGGTTGCGGATCAAGTGGACTGAGTCGGATGCGCTTCTTGCCCTGCTCGCGCAGCGAGACGTTGTCATTGTGTGGCAGGGTCTGGTTGAAATGGGTGAGTGCCTCGCGCATCTCCCGTTGCACCCCGGTGATGAACGTCTCTGCCTCCATCGGCTGATCCAGGGTGCCATAGTACTCTGCACGTTTGTCCGTAAAATCCTGGGGGACATCCTGGTCTGGGTTACGGTACCGGTTGGCCCCGTCGATCCACACCTCCTTACAGCGCAATCGCTCACGCAACGCTTGCAGGACGCACACTTCGTAATGGATACGGTTGATGCGCTCGCCCCCTTTCTCGTCACGCTCGATCACCAGCGGACGCAGTTCGTCAGGCACCACCGCCTCCACCGGCACGTCCTGCACATCAATGAAGCGTTGCCGAGAGTCCTGCAGACCCTTCAGGTATTCCAAGGCGTTGACCACCGGGCGGTGATGCGCATTGTTGGACCGGAAGGTTAACGCCTGCAAAATTTTCGGGACCATCCGCCGGTAATGGCCACGGTAAGCATTGCGCACGAGGATCTGCACCTGCCGCTGGTATCCCGGTCCCTTCGCCTGATATTCTTTGACCAGCGCCTCGAGCGTTTTCTCGTCGACCACAGCAAACAGGACGTCCTTGACTAGGCCGTTAGGATGGCCAAGGGCGGCTTCCGCCAGTTGATATAACAGCCGCGGCTTCCCATGCACCGCCCGGATGTCGCCCAGCAACTCCTGCACCACGTGCTTCTCCGCGCGTGCGCCGATGTTATGGACGAGTTGCATCAGCACGTCAGCCAAGCCGTCAAGAATCTCCGCGTGGCGTTCATGACAAAAGGCCGCCACCAGGCTGTAGCGGATCGGCTTCGGGTGCTGTCGCAACTCCGTGATCGACTCGGTCCCAGCACGCAAACGATAGGTGTGGACTAGTTTGGCAGACACGTCGCTGAACAAATCACGCGGCAAGGTCAGCTGGGCGATGCGTTCCAGCTTGGCCAGTTCCTTCAGCACCGTCTCCAAGCTGGGGCGTCCCGGGTCAGACTTCAGCGCCTGAAAGCCGATAGACAGGTCTTCCGTCTCCTCTTGTGGGGATACTGGTGAGGATAATAACGCGTCCATATGCCCCGGCGTATGATCGGGCAACCGGCGGCTGATCTCCTCAAAACACGCCGTTTCCGCCGCGTGAACCGCGGCGTTGATGATACGGATGGCTCGGGCATGGGTTGGCTGTTCAATACGGTGATCCACATACCATTGCCGCACACGCTCTCGCAGGTGGGCCATACTCCGCTCTGTGCGCGCTTCCTGCGTCAGCCATTGTTGGGCCATGGTCGCATCGGCATTGGTAGGCACGCGAAAGCCAAGAAAAGCACGGATATCTGCCCGGTGGAATTTCAGCAGGCGCTCGGAGAAACTCTCGTCGTCAAAGTCAGCAATGGATGTCCCTAACTCGTTGGCAAGATGGGCTATCGCCTGCCTGGGAACTTCCATTGGCCCCTTCGGAAACTGCCCAGTGATCTGGAAAAATTTCAGTAAAAGGGCAAAGCCAAGGCGGTTGCTGGCACTGCGTCCTGCAAGAAGCCTCTGCTCCTCCGGAGAAAGTGACCAGAATTCCTTCAGTTCATACGGTAACCAATGTTGTTGCATGAGGTGACTCCCGCTCTGTGTTTGCAGATATAGAGCAGAAGACATAACAGATCCGCTTCACAAACTGTACCTTAGAACAGCTACCCTCCTGTCAAGCCTATTACCTCGCTCTGGAAGACGGCAGCGACTATCGTTTGGTGGAACAGCATACCCCCTTGCCTTTCGAGACGCAGGTGGCGTTCAAGCTGCTGCATGCGGACCAACGCCTGGCCCATTTTCGATTTTATAATCGGGTCAATGAGGTCAAGGAATCCATTGGCGATCTCTGGTTGAGTTTTAGCCCGAATGATGTCGGGGACAGGGAGGGGAAGGTGCATGAAGTGCTGTTGCATTTCACCATCGATGAAAACAACCTCATCACGGTCGCGGCCTCCCTCAAGGACTTGCCCGATGTGCATGTCAGCCGTACGCTGTCGCGGGGCAATGTGGATGAAAAGCTGTTTCTCGATCTGGAGGCCTCCATCGCCCGCGTCAATCGTGGACAGCACAGTTATTACGTGGTCCTCGATTTTTTACAGCGGGCCGTCGGCATCGCCCGCGAGATTCATCAGGTGATTGACCCTGAAACCGGCGAGATTCATGCCAGTGCCCATCAGCAGGTCCTCCGGCACCAGGCCGTGGCCGAGCAGCTCTTTGACCAGGAAGCCACGCCGTATGCCAATCTCTATTATGCCGAGGATTTTCTGGCGCACGTCGGACAAATTTTGGCTCCGCGCGAACAGCGTGCGTTACAGCAAAAAATCGACACGCTGAAGGCGGTCAATGCTACCGGTTCTATCGACGATATCCTGCGCGCCCGCGACGACGTGTCGCAGGAACTGGATAAATATCCATTATTGCTGAGCATCAAAGACATCGAAATGGCCGCGGGTATCGTAGCGGAAGAAGACCCTGCCAGGGCGCCGCGCTATGCGCAATATGTGTATGATATCCACAACGCCATCGAGCGGCATGACCCGGACACGCTCTTCCGCTTGATTGAAGAGATCATGTCGGAAGTCTCGCAGATTCTTGAAGTGTATGAATCCAAGGAGCTGCGCATCTGGAAAGATATTCGTCAATAAGGGGTGAGAAGGATGACAAAGGTCGACTGCCCCGTTTGTGGCAAAACCGCCTTGGCTGACCATCTTGCCCAGTGTCCCCAATGCAACGCCGACCTGGAGTGCTTCCGGCTGTTGGAGGCGCTCTATGAGGAGCAATCCACGCCTGGCGTTGAGGCGGAAGTCGTCAGGAGTCTGTCACGGCGTGTGGAGGATATTGGTCTCCTGTTGCAGCGCTTGCAAGACAGTCTGCACCAGGTGCAGCAAGCCGCCAAGCGACGCACCGCCATGCTCATCGTGGTGAGCGTGATGTTGATGTTGGTGAGCGCCGCCAGCGCCTGGCTCCTCTACGTGCGCTGGGACACGCCGCCAGAGCGGGCAGATGTGATGTCATCTGCGGCGCTTCTGGCCGTGTTGACGCGTGAGCGGCCACCGGAACAAGCGCTGCGCGAAGCGGTTGCCAACGCTGTGGCCGGTATCGAGCACGTCAGCCAACAGGTCGCGGCCTTGGAGCAACGTGTGGCAGAGCTTGCTACCCAACCACCAGCCCTTGACACCAAAGCTCCGTCGGTTGCCGCATCTGCACCAGAGCCCGCTTTTTTGGTGCATGCACCGCGCCAGAACGAGTCGCTCTGGCGTATTGCCCAAACGTACTATCAGCAGGGCATGCTCTATCCTGCCATACTGGAGACCAATCCCGGTTTAGGAATCTATCTTGCTCCGGACTATGGCCACCTCCGCCTGCCGCCGAACCGGCAAGCCGCCGAAGCGATCGTCGCACGGGTGGTCTTCACCAAAGACGCCAAGCGGTTTTTGTGCTATCAGGTCCAGGTGGCAGACACCTGGCAGAGCATCGCTGCGCGCTTCTACGGCCGTGGAGATGAGGCGGCCAGGCTGCAAGCCCTCAACGCGGATGCACCACTCCAACCTGGAACCCGCGTGGTGGTTCCCTTACCCGAGTAAGCACAAGATATGAGCCAAGACACCGCCTATCAGGAAGCCTATCAACAGGGGGAGCGCTTTTTGGCACGAGGCAATTTTCCGCTCGCCAAAAAGGCTTTTGAACAAGCCTGGCAACTCCAGCCGAATGAGGCATTGCAAGCAAAGATTCGGCTCTGTGCGCATGCAGTCGAGGTGCAAAAGCGCAAGGAGATCATTAAGCAAGCCAGGCACGCGGAAAAGCGGGGGAAATTCCACGAGGCCTTGCAGCGTTTCGAACAAGCTGCTGCGTTACAGGAAGAAGACTGGCTCGTGCAGAAAATCAGCCGGCTGCAGGAAAAACTGCGGTTGGCCAAGGTCGAGAGTCAAATCGAGCGGGCCGAGGCCAGCCAAGATCTGGACGCCGTCCTCGCCGCGTACGATCACGCGTTAGAAGTGAGCCACAACCCGGAACTGATCGCTAAGCAGGGCATCTCTTTGGTGCGGGCTGGACGCTACCACCAAGCGCTTGATGTGTTCGCCAATCATCCGTCAGGCAGCGATGCGGCGCGTTACCATCTGGGTTATGCCTGCGCCAGCACGGGACAATATGTCAAAGCGCTTGCACACTGGAATGCCATTGAGGAGGTCGCAGACGCCACCTTGTGGCAGCACTACGAGACCTTGCTGCCATATGTCTGTCGCGAACTCGACGCCGGGGCCGATGCGCAGGGTTATGCCGTCGCTTACCACAGCGTGCAGAAGCTGATCCATGCCGGCCACACCGCTCACCTGGCGGACTACGAGCCTTACTTCAAATACAAGTACATCGAGGCGCTGTGGCAGGAGGGATGCTACGCCGACCTCGAGGCGCTGCTGCTACCCCTGCCGCACCGGTTGTCGCTCCCTTTGCTGGGCCTGTACGCACGGGTCTACTACCAACTGGCTGCACACGACTCGCAGCACCTGGAAATGGCCATGACCCTGTGGTTAACGGCGATCTACAATGAGCCCCTGTTGCAAGATTTATCGATCTACGACGTCGAGAAAGCAGGCCTCGATCTCCACGCTGTGCGCGACACCCTCTTGCAGGATATGGAAACCCTGCTCCAGCGCGCCGACAGGCAAAGCCGGTTGCCGGCTCGCACCCTGACGTATTGGCAGATCGAAAAGCGGCTCATCCATGCACTGGCCTCGCTGCCGTTGGATCATAGCGCACTCGACATCTTTCCCTGTACGCCCGTCTTTGCCGAGAAGTTCGGGCTGTCGGAAGCGATCTCGACATGCCTGAGCGCCCAGCGCGCCGCCATGAGCGAGCAGGGCGAGGCGTTTTTTGAAGTCAGTGCCTATTATTCCAAAGCCGGTCCCAGCCTGATGTTGATGGAGCAGGGCGAAGCGGAACAAGCCCTGGCGTTGTTGCCGACGAACACGCTGGATGAGGTCTCCGCCTATAGCCGTCAGCGGGTGCTTTTCCGCTATGCGATGCGTAAGGCGGCGCAGGGAGAAACGCAGACCAAGCGGTGGTTTCTGGAGGCACTGCCGTTGCTCAAACACTATGATCGCTACCGTGACGAGCTGACCGCGTTTGCCCTGTCTGACTTGGAATCCAAAGCCTATGCAGGACTGGCCGAAGCAATGGAGGCCCTGTGCCAACACATCACGACGCCTACATTTCTTCAGGCGGCTGCCTACGTGATGAGCCTTCAGGCCATCCAACTGCGGCATGCCGGCATGAGCACGGCGGCGGCGGAAAAGCTGTTCAAAAGAGCCCTGCGTATCGATCCGGAGTCCGCATTGGCCAAAACCAGCCTGCAGAGGCTGCAGAAAGACATCTGCTGGGAGCAGGTCAATAAGGCGATGAAGCAACAAAATCTCCTCAAGGCTGTGACCTGCATCGAAGCGTCCGGGGAGCCCGAGCTGGTCGACCTGTTCTTTGAGAGCATTGCGCGTTTTTATGAGCAGGTGCAGGCATGGGATCGTGCGGAGAAGCTCGAGGCGGTGCGAGAGTTCTATACCGCTTGTTACCGCCTGGACCGAGACCACGAATTGACCCATGCACTGTATCACGAGTTGGCGAGGTGGGAGTAACCGTGAACAATCCCTTTACGCTTTTGAACGTTGCTCGAGCGGCATCAAAAAAAGACATCTTACAGCAGGTGACCATCGCCATGCGCAGTCGGCAACACGATGCAAGAAGCATTGCCGAAGCGCAAAAGCTATTGTTCAATTCCGTGACTCGAGCCGCCGAGGAATTCAAACACTTTCTCGACGTCGAGCCCTGTATTGGCGACTTTCAACCCGGTGTGGCGACGACTGCAGAGACGCCGGAAATCGCCTTACTGGATACATTCAATGACCAAGCAGCGACTCCTAGAAAAGCTCGTTGATTTTCAAAGAGACATCATTAGCCTATCGCAAGCATTGCAGGCGAAAGAGCAGGCATTTCAAGACGGAGAAGACCATCTGCTGCTGGAGTTGATGCTGGTTCTGGATGCGTTTGAAAATATTTTCAACAGTCTAGAAGATAAAGCAGAGACGTTTGACAAATCCATGCGTCGCGCGCTCAAAAGCTTCACCCGTATTCAGAGCAAGATCAGGCGTATTTTGGAAGCACGGGGCGTTGAGCAGATCGCGCTTCCCGATGGCAAAGCTGTGGTCGGCTTGTGCAAAGTGGTCGAGACCCAAGCGGTTGAGGGGCGCGAGGAGGGGGAGATCATCTCCGTCGTCCGTCACGGTTATCGGCACGGCGACCGGGTGCTCAGGCCGGCGGAGGTCATCACCGTTGCCAATCAAACTCCGATTTAACAGTGTCATGCCGGTCGCTGCAGCCGTCATCAGCCAAGCCTTCCGGTCACCGCCATCCAGTTTCAGAGCCACCATGGCAGGCTAACGCGAGGTTCATGAACGATTGAGTTTATCCCGATTAATCATTGGTTGCCAGGGGGTGAGGCGCACCCGGAAGTTATGCAGGGCACAGCAGATCTCCATCACCAGATCGCGGATACCCTTCTTCCACAGACGGATGCGGTCTTTCAGTAGAGTAGGGACCGTTAGCCCGGAGGGCATGGCGTGTCCGCTACCTAAGGCAGTGGGGTCACCCCCGCTGCCTCGGTTTCAGAACCGTGCATCCGTGCGTTTCCGTTCACACGGCTCCTCAGTTGGGTGGCTCTTGTCAGGAGTACCTTTGACCGCTTGTTCTGTAGCGGTCTTGGCGTCATGACAATGTCCATGGAGAAGCTGGAGGTTGATATACATGAGGAGTCGCGGTATTTTTACACAATCCCTGGTAGAGGCATAGCCGCATTAATACAGGGCCTCACACGGATACTTACCAGCAAGCCCGCCTGCGAAGCATGGAGCAAGGGGCTATCGGGCGCGCAGTCTCTGTCCCTCGCCCTGCCCTATAGCTGCTGGTATGCCTTGGCCTCCCCTACTGTCCCAAGACCTCTTGTTTGATGGCCCAGGTGGAACGCCCTTCCTGCCAGGCAGGATACTGATGCATCTGAATGACAACTCCCATCGCGGCAAAGAGCCAGCGATTATGCGCCCGGCCACGCATCCAACAGGTCTCTAAGTCAAAAATGTCTTTGATCAAGCCTTGCATTGGCTCCACCGTATAGCGCCGCTGTTGGTAGAGGTGCTGATGTCTTTTCTGCTTGAGCACTTTGACCATACGTTGGCGTTCGGGACTAATAGCGCTTCCCTTGCGGGGCGTGGTCAGCAGCAGTATCCCCCGCTGCCGACGCAACTCGCGAAACAAATCCTTATCATCGGCCTTGCTGTCCATGAGCACTGTGGTAATCAGGCCTTGCAGCTTCCCAGTTTCCAGCCACATGCGTTTGGCTTCGTTGGCGCTGTTGCGCATCCACTTGAACGCCCCCAGCATGCGACTTGCACACGCTACCATACAGAATGTCCCATGGCCATAGACCCAGCCGTCACTCTTGCTGTAGCTCCACGTGGCCTCTGTGTCCAACCCTGTCAGGCCCGCTGGGATGATCCCTTGCTGTTGGTGCTTGCGATGCCAGACAGGCCCACGCGCCCGAATCATCATCTTGTCGGCGCTGACGACGTTATCGCAAGTAGTCTGGTAAAAAAATTTGATAAATGTATCCTGTACCTGTTCCAGGCTCGAAGCAGATTTTTTTTAAACGCTCCCGGAGCTGACTCTCGGAGATCGGGGGCAGGGTGACCTCCTGGCCGCACAGCTCTTGCCAATAGCGGGTGCTCAAACGATGGATGCCCACGTAGGTCTTTTCCTTGCACTTGACGGCGAGCACGCCTATCAGCATGATCAACCACTCTGGATACGCACACAGCACGCCCCGCTCCCCATGGCGCGGAAGTGCCGGAAACCCCGTGGTGTGGAGAAAGTCGAGGAAGTAGGTGCGGGTTGCTTGTATCCACTCCTTCGAAACCATGCCCTCCGTGCGGCTTTCCTGCATAGGCCCCCCTCTCAGCCAGCATTTATGCTAGTTTGCCACAAGTAGGTTCTTTTGCAAAATACCGCGACCCCTCATATACATACCATCGCCTCCACGGGACGTGGGGGTGATGTGGTCGAGTTCTACCAGATCCTCGCCTTGTTTAAAGTACAGTCCACACCACGGGCAGCGTCCGTGGTGTCGCTTGAGCAAGGTCGCCCATGTGCGCGAGGTTTCCGGATGTCTGCCGAGTCTGGTCGCCCAGTAGAGCCAGTCACCGTCATACGGGCTGCGCGTGCCCGTCACCTTCGTATGGCGTCGGATGGGTGTTGCGGCGTGTCGCCGCAGGGTGAGCCCTTCCGCCGTTTTGAAGGTCCAGCGGCCTTCGCGGGGGTGCCAATACTTCTCACTGATCCACCAGGCTGATTGCTGGGGATGACGGCGTCGTGCCCAGTGCCGTAGTTGCATGTAGAGCACGGTATCCATGCGCGTGAAGGTGGCTTTGGCCACCACCGCGGAATAGTAGTTACTCCAGCCTTGGATAATCGGATTGAGGCGGCGAATGAGTGCCTCTTGCGAGGCTCCCTGTAAGCGCCGCACTTCCTGGTGCATCTGTTGACAGTGGGTCTGCTGGCCTGTTTTCGAGGGACTCGTTCGAGTCTTGAACCCCAAGGGGTGCCCATGGCGGCCTGTGCCAGTCTTCGATTGTCCGACCGGGTATTGCCGGATGTGGTCGGGTAGCAAGGTGATGTTGCCACCACCCCGCCCCCTAAGAACTGCCCGGATGAGTTTCCCCATAAGCAGCTCAAGCCTTTCGAACGCCTTGGTCAGGACGCGGTTTGGCCACGTTCAACCCTAGGCTATGGACCTGCCTGTGGCAGTTAGGGTGGAGTAGTACCCGATTCTCCATGCGGTCTGAGCCCCCTGGCGTACGCCAGACTATGTGATGGTTGTGCCAGCCTGTCACTTGCGTGATGAGCTGGTCACACACCGGACAAAGGCCATTTTGCTCCCGCCAAAGATACAGCAAGGTCCTCCTGCCCCGCAGGGTATCTGCCATCTTCACGCCCAGACGGGCTTCGAAGTAGGGTTCCCACGCGGGGTCGTAGGGATTGGCCTCCGTTTTGACTTTGACATGCCGTTTGATTGGCGTGTATGCCAATCAAATCAACCAGTGTTCCTGGGTTTTGCCTTGACTCGTTGTCGAGCCGTAGAAGACCCAATGGTTGTTGGCAACGGCGGTGAAATATTTCCGGCGTATCCATCCTGGCGGTTTGTTCGGGTGCCGACGCTTGGCCCAGCGCCACAGGGCTTGGAAGATCGCATGATCCATCTTGGCAAAGGTCACTTTACTCACCACATGGCGGTGATAATTGGTCCACCCGCGAAGCAGCGGGTTGAGTTGGCCAATCCAGATTCCACCCAATTTAGTGGTGCGGAGTTTCCGCCGCGCACTGATACCCTCCCGAGGTCAGGATTTGCAGGTTGAGCATCCAGTCGGATGTGGGTACGCGTCCGCCCTCTACTTCCACCCCACAGAGACCCGCATGCAGGGCGCGCCGCTGA
>WNGQ01007689.1_pt1 | contig 11691 bp, 13 predicted proteins | sample 5407661 | NCBI WGS metagenome assembly WNGQ01 (sample SAMN13153382, study PRJNA577476) | soil metagenome | isolation source: 60 cm soil or saprolite under Garry oak tree replicate 2 | place: USA:California | collected 2016-06-15
TCAGCCGAACAACAGTACGCAAGGCACTGGATCGGCTCACCCAGGAAGGGCTTCTTTATCGGATACACGGGAAAGGGACGTTCGTCTCACCGCCAAAGCTACGAGAGCGCTTTGTGCACCAGCGGGTAGGGTTTCACGAAGACCTGGTATCGCGCGGGGTTGAAGTCCGCACGCGTATTCTGGAGCAGGACATTATCCCGGCGAGTAAGCTCGTGGCCCCACCTCTACAATTGGCTGTCGGAAACCCCGTAATCAAGCTCGTCCGTGTGCGCTCAGTTGGCGGAGAGCCTATTCTGGTCTCCACTACGTTTCTACCATATCGCCTGTTTCCCGGCCTGGAAAGCGAGGATCTTACAGATACCTCACTCTACCTTGTCCTGCGCGAAAAGTACGGCGTCCAGCTCGGGCACGGCACACGCCTGGTGGAAGCTGCTCCGTGCACTGAAGAGGAAGCAGAGTTACTTCATATCCCGCTGGCAACGCCGCTGCTCGTCGTTATCACGGTAAGTCACCCTTAAGGTCTGTAGTTTTATCATCACTATCTTGTTTCCAGCTATCATCCCTGTATCCAGCTCGTCCCAGCATTCATAGGTGTTACCGTATTGCAGTTTTAACGAGGAGGTTATCTCATGCAAGTCTGGCAGGCGGCATTGATTGCCCTGTTTTGTTACCTTGGTGCTTTGACTACTCCGTGGCTAGTAGGTACGACCGGAGGATGGTATGTCTTGACGCGCCCTCTCGTCGCGGGATTTCTCTGTGGATTGGTCTTAGGAGATGTTACTACAGGAGTGCTTACCGGCATCGCGGTCCAGGCAGTTTTCATCGGATTGATCACGCCTGGCGGCGCAGTGCCAAGTGACTTGAGTTTTGTCAGCTATCTTGGTATTCCCCTCGCATTGATCGCTCATGCTAAGCCAGAGGTTGCCGTGAGCCTGTCGGTGGGCTTTGGCGTCATAGGAGTTGCGGCATGGCAATTACTGAGCGTGGGAAATGCGGCCTGGGCGCACCTCTGCGACCGCTTCGCTGAAGAGGGAGATTTGGCTGGCATCATTCGCGTCAACTACCTGGCGCAAATCGGCACATTCGTCTTACGTGGTATTGTTCCCTTTCTCGTCCTTCTCCTGGGTTCCGGCTTCGCGCAAAGTTTTATCGTGTTCCTAAACAACCAGGTACCCTGGCTCGTTACATACCTCAGCCTCCTTGGTGGTGCGCTGCCCGCCGTCGGTATAGCAATTCTGTTGCTTCAGATCGCGCCTTCCGCTCGTCTGATTGTCTGGTTTCTGCTGGGATGGGTCATGGTGGTTTATCTGAAGGTCCCGACGGTAGGCGTTGCGGTCATCGGTGCGCTCGTAGCCATAATCTACTACTGGTTCTTCTCCCGCATGGAGACAGAGAATGTGGAGGCACGCAATGTCTGATACGATGATTGAAAGACCGGACGACATGGCCGGAGGGCCAACGCCCCCCACGAACGAAAGGACGTTGACACGCGGTGACCTCAACAGGGCGTGGTGGATCTGGACTTTCTTTAACCTGTCGGCATTCAGTATGGAACGCATGCAGGCCCCGGCGTTTGTCTATATGATGTCGCCGATTCTCAAGCGCCTGTATAGCAACGATCCAGAGGAAATCAAAGGGGCGTTAAAGCGCCACATGGTCTTCTTTAATACGGAGCCACAGACGGGCGTGATTGCTCACGGAGTCACCGCAGCCCTCGAACAGCAACGTGCCAATGGTTCACCTATCAATGACGAGATGATCAATAGCGTCAAAGCCGGTATCATGGGTCCTATGGCCGGTATTGGCGACTCGATGATACCAGGCACGCTGATCCCCATCCTGCTCGCGATTGGCATGGGGATCAGTCAGGGAAACGGTAGCCCCATCGGGCCTCTCTTTTATATCTTCGCCTACCCGGCGATCATTCTGCTGCTGTCGTACTACCTGTTCATGTTCGGGTACCGTTATGGTATGACCTCGATGAGAGAACTGGCAGAGTCAGGGTTTAGACGCATCACATCGTCGTTTGCCGTGCTTGGTTTGATCGTCGCGGGCGCCATCGGAGCCTCGATCATTACCCTTAAAACCCCTCTCGCCTACACATCGGGCAAGTTGACCGTCTCCGTTCAGGGCACGCTCGATAAGATCTTCCCTCAGCTCCTGCCGCTGCTGCTGGTTATCTTCCTGTGGTACGGCATGCGCAGGCGCGGTTGGACGATTAACCGGGCATTGCTGATGACCCTCGTCATTGTTCTGATTGGCTACCTGCCAGGTCTGATCGGCGCGATCTTCGGTATTGGCTGGTTACAGGCATTCCGCATTTTCTAACCTGAGCGGTACGTTCTATCCTGCTGGCGACCGCTGCCAGCAGGATTGCCTCAAGCAAGGAGTTGTCATGATCGGTATTATACTGGCCGCGCACGGTCCTTTACCGGCAGCACTTCTGGAGTCGGTGGGTATGATTCTGGGAGAGTTGCCGCAAGTCACAACGGTCTCTTTGATGCCGGGGGATAGTCTTGAGGGACTGATAGAACGCCTGCGGACCGCCGCCAACGAGGTCAATACAGATGATGGCGTCCTCATTCTGCTCGATATGTTCGGCGGTACACCGGCCAATGCAAGCGCCCTCCTTACCCAGCAGATGAAAGGCGTCCAGGCCGTGACAAGTGTGAACCTACCGATGATGTTAGAGACGCTGATGGAGCGTATGAGCACGGACAACGTTGAAGCCCTGGCAGAGATCGCCTCTTCAGCAGGACACATCGGCATAGTCGATATCGTCCAGGCCTTTCAGAAGTTTCAGAGCGCCAGAGAAGATAGCGTGTAGCGAAGGGGAGAGAAGGCTATGTCACAGATTGTTTTGAACCGTGTTGACGATAGGCTCATTCATGGACAGGTGATGACGGGCTGGCTCGGCTTGCGCAATGCTAATGCCATCTGGATTGTCGATGATGGCGTGGCAAGCAATCCAATGATGCTCGATATCTTCCGCTTCGCTGCCCCTTCAGGGATCCAGCTTGAGGCGTTCACGGTGGACCAGGCAGCCGAGAGGCTACAGGACTTGAGTAAAGGACATGACCGCATCATCATCATAGCAAAAGTCCCCGGAACATTCTTACGCTTGCTGGAAAAAGGCTACCGTCCCTCTGACATCAACTTTGGCGCGATGGCCCACAAGGCGAAATCACGCAACGTCGCCCCCAATTGTGACCTGACGCCAGAAGAAATCGAGGATACGGAGAAACTCCACCAGCAGGGCATCCGCGTCTGGATTCAGCTTGTCCCCTTTGGCGGCCAAAAGCCAGCCGAGTGGTCGACACAGCGGAAAAAGGCGGGGCTGAAATAGAGCATTGAAGAGCTATCGATAAGGCAATTATGGAGCACGCATTCTCACCACATATGGATGAGAGGAGGATCTTTACGCTATGGCCTACTGGCAAGTCTATATGGAAGCAATGATAGCAGCCCAACGTACCATTATGGAACGTGAGGCGAGCAACATCGAACTGGCGGCACAGGTGATCACGCGATCATTGCAACAAGGTGGTATCGTCCACATGTTCGGTTCGGGACACTCGCATCTGCCTCCAGAGGAGGCATTCTATCGTTCAGGTGGGTTAGCAGCCATTAGCCCAATGCTCGATCCGAGCTTAATGTTTCACGAAGGGACTGAGAAATGCATCGCCCTGGAGAAGTGGGATGGCTACGCGACCCGCTTCGTACTGCCAAAGTACGAACTACGACCGGAGGATGTGCTGATGGTATTCTCGGCATCAGGCCGTAACAACGCCCCCATCGAGGTGGCGCTGGCAGCTCACGAGAAGGGACTCTATACGATTGGAGTCACCTCTCGCAGCTACTCTGCCTCGGTGCCATCGCTGCATCCAGGAGGGAAACACCTGGCGGACGTTGTAGACCTGGTACTCGATCACCATGTTCCACCCGGCGATAATCTGGTGCAGATCGAAGCAATGCCGGAACTGGGGACAACCGGTCCCGCTTCAACGGCGCTTTCCATGATTATAGTCCATGCTGTTTTCGCCTCGGTGATCGAAATTTATGCCCATGACGGTAAAATTCCGCCGATGGTTCGCTGCCCCAATGTGGGTGTCGTGCAGGAAGCGCTCCAGGCAAATGCTCGTACGTTTGAGCAATATCGCAAGCGATTACCACATATATAACCAGCATGATGTACGCAGTCAGGACGAAGCGCTACATCACATGCTTACGAAGATGCTTGTTTATATCTTTATTCAGAAGGAGTCAAGGATGGGAGCAAAACAGTTTTTCGATGCTATTCAGAACGTGCTTAACCGGATCGCGGAAACGCAATACGAAACAATCAGCCACGTGGCTCAGTTGGGGGCGGATTCCATCGCCAACGACCGTCTGATCGTTCTGTTTGGCTCAGGGCATTCTTTCTTGCCTACTATGGATACCTACCCACGTATTGGAAGCTTTCCAGGTTGGCTCCCCATCCACGAACTTTCCACTTCGTATCTGGCAGCAGTTCAGGGCAACCAGGCATTGAGGCAGGCGTTATACCTGGAGAAAATAGAGGGTTTTGGGCGCGTCGTACTGGATAACTATCGGCTCAACGCAAAAGATGTCATGATTATCATCTCCAATTCGGGCGTCAATCCAATGGGCATTGATGTTGCGCTTAGCGCGCGTGAGCAGGGGCTCAAAACGGTCGCCATTACGTCACTGGCTCACAGCCAGGGGAGTAAATCGCGCCACAGCACGGGCAAGCGCCTCTTTGAGGTGTGCGACCTGGTTATTGATACCTGCGTCCCGCAGGGCGATGCACAGATAACAATTCCAGGGTTCCCACACAAAGTCGCTTCAGCCTCCACTATTGCTGGCTGCATTATCATGCAATCGCTCGTCGCGGAAGTAGCTCAAAACCTTGCGGAACGTGGCATCACCCTCCCAGTCTTCCCCAGCCACAACGTTGGCATGACGGAGGATGAACATACCACACTTGATGTTATGGTCGATAAGTGGTACGAGGAACATGCACGCCGCACTGCGCATATTTATAAGTAGATGGTAACTATTCAGATACTCTCACTTCTGGGACTTCTCAGCACCTTTGGTGCTTCGCAAGTGTTTTTTTGAGTACTGTGGGCTTTTTCACCGCAGGCGAAAAAGCCCACAGTACTCAAAAGAGAAGGCTACAACGCCATGAACCGAGATTCTCAATCTTAACGATGGACGGGTCAGAAAGAGTAGACGCGCATGCATACAGACAATACAACGTATAATACGCGCCCGAATTATCCGCTGGTTAGCGGTAAACTTTCTCATGGGTACGAAGCGCTGGGACAGCATCTTCTCGCCGATAACAAATCCACCTGGCTCATTGATGGCATGAGTGGTGTTCCCTGGGATGCTCTCTATGATGGACTGCGCTATGCTTTTGAGGATCATCGTGTCGTATTCCTCGATGTAGCGTCTGCTCGATTGGCTCCTGAGATGATACAACACCTGCTTGCTGAGTCGCTTGACAATAGCGATACGGTATTCGGGAAGCTCTATCCAGGTCAACTCTCCGACTTCTTTGCGGCGGATGGATTGCAAACACTGCGCCAGGAAGCAATGCAGCAAGCCGCAAATGCCGAGTTGATTGTGTGCTTCGGCCAGGGCAGTTCACTCCTAGAAATGGATGGCGGACTCATCTGGGTTGACCTGCCAAAGGAGATCATCACGCATGCCGCGTTGAAAGAGGAGGTGGTCTTACTGGGTAGTCCGGTCTACGCGGCTCTCAAGAGTATGTACTGGGTTGATTGGCCTGTGATGGAACGTCACAAAATCTCGCTCCTGCCTCGACTCAACTTTTACGTAGATGCCACACATCCAGCACAGCCGAGCTTTACAGAAGGCACTGCTCTACGTGAAACACTCTCTACCCTCTCGCATCAACCATTTCGCGTCAAACCTGTTTTCTATCCAGGAGCGTGGGGCGGACAGTGGATGAAGCATCATATGGATCTCGATCCGGGTAAGCCAAACTACGCGTGGTCCTATGAGCTTATCACACCTGAAAATGGCATTGTTTTGCGAGACGGGGACCTGCTCCTCGAAGTCCCCTTTGAACTTCTCATTGGTCAGGAAACGATCAACATCCAGGGTTCTGAAGTGGCCGAACGCTTCGGGAGAAGTTTCCCTATCCGCTTCAACTACGACGATACGCTTGCAGGTGGCAATCTCTCCTGCCAGGCGCACCCGCAGGAAGAATACGCAAGCCGCGAGTTTGGCCTGAGCTATACCCAAGATGAAACGTACTACGTGCTGCAAACCGGAGAAAAGGGCCTGTGTTACCTGGGTCTGAAGGAAGGAGCCGACCAGCAGGACTTTCGCAATGCGGCTGAGCGAGCAAGGGATCAGGGGATTGCATTCGATACAGAGGAGTTCGTGAATGCATGGCCAGCCCGAATGCACGATCTTTTCCTCATTCCAGCAGGCACGGTACACAACAGCGGCGCAAATAACGTGGTGCTGGAGATAAGTTCTACTCCCTATCTCTACACGTTCAAAATCTATGACTACTTGCGAAAAGATCTGTCGGGAGCACTGCGCCCCATCCATATCGAGCGAGCGTGGGATAACATAGATTTCAGCAGGCAAACGAACTGGGTGAGAGAAAATCTTATCCCTTCCCCGCGCATTATCGCTCAGGGAGTGGGCTGGAGCGCGTATCTCATCGGCGACCATCCACTCCTATTTTTCGCCATCCATCGTATTGAGTTTAGTGATACCTTTGAGGACGATACAAAGTGCGCTCGCTTTCACGTGCTTAACCTGGTGGAGGGTGTAGAAGCGCTGGTCGAATGGGACGCTGGCGATCATCCACTTCATTATGCTGAAACCATCGTGATACCAGCCGCTACCGGTCGCTACCGACTGCGAAACCAGGGGCAAGGCATATGTAAAGTAGTTAAGGCGTTTGTTAAATAATCACGTACAAACACTATATCAGGAGTTTTATCGACTATGGAGGCAAATTCGTCAGCATACAGCATTGTCCGGCAAGATGTACCAACGATGTATTTTATTGGAGTGACGACAGGCCAATCGATGATGACACGGCTGTTTCCAGTGTGGGCGCAATTGCTCGGGCTTGACCGCGCGCAACTCGTTGGCGTGGACCTTCCTCTGCACGCTCGGGCAGAATTGTACAGGCAAACAGTAGCTCAGATCAAATATGATCCGCTTTCGCTCGGTGCTTTGATCACGACCCACAAAATTGACCTGTTGAAAGCCACCGGCAACATGATTGACCAACTGGACCAGTATGCCCAGCTCTGTCAGGAGGTTTCGTGCATTACGAAACGCGATGGTCGCCTGATTGGGCATGCCACAGATCCAGTCAACTCCAGGCTGGCCCTACACGCGATTACTGGCCCGCACTACTGGAGACAGAGCAGGGCGCACGTGCTCTGTCTCGGCGCAGGCGGCTCAGGGACGGCTATTACCGTCAATTTGCTGACGGAGCCCGACCTGGAGGACAGACCCCAGCGCCTCGTAGTCGTTAATCGCAGTCAGCCAGGGCTAGACAAGCTGCGCTCCATCGTGGAGCAGGTACCTTCGACTGTAGCAGTCGAGTATATCCTGAACGAAGAACCGCAGAAGAACGATGAACTGATGGCCATCCTACCGCCTGGCTCGCTTGTGATCAACGCGACCGGCATGGGCAAGGATCGCCCCGGCTCACCTATCAGCGATAACGGTCTCTTCCCTGAACGCGGCATTGCCTGGGAACTGAATTACCGGGGAGTACTGGGCTTTCTGCACCAGGCACACGTGCAGGAACGGCAACGGAGTCTCAGGGTCGTGGATGGCTGGTACTACTTCATCATCTCCTGGGCCGACATTATTGCCAGGGTCTTTGATAGCAGCGTCTCCCCCGCACAACTAGATCAGCTTGCGACCATAGCTGACGAGATGCGAACATGAAACGAGGTGGAGAACAGATGCAGCTTGACTATACGCAATTACCACTTGTGGACTCGGCAGAAGTTGTCGTCGTTGGCTCAGGTTCGGCAGGTTCAACCGCTGCAATTGCCAGTGCACGCATGGGCGCCGATACGCTGCTGCTTGAACGCTACGGCTTCCTGGGCGGCACTTCGACCATGATCCTGGATACTTTTTATGGTTTTTATACGCCAGGAGACAACACGCGCCGCGTGGTTGGCGGCATCCCCTGGGAAATCGCGCAGCGGCTAGCCGCTCGTGGCATGATGTTGGAGCGTCCAAGTTCCTACGGTGCTGGTACCGCCATCACCTACGACCCGGAGACGCTCAAAGTAGTGTGGGAGGAAACGGCAGAGGAGGCCGGTGTTCGCTTGCGCCTGCATACCTTTTGTACCGACGTGCTCGTGGAGTCCGGTCGTATCACAGGTCTTATCGTTGATGGGAAGAGTGGTCTAGGCGTGATTAAGGCGAAGATGTTCGTTGACGCTACCGGCGACGCTGATGTGTGCTTTCGCGCAGGTGTGCCCTTTCAACCCGCTGGCGAGGATGGCCCGGCTCAATCTCTGACGACCACCTTCAGGCTGGGCAACGTCGATGTGGAGAAGGCGCTGGCGCTGAAACGCCCCCAGCTTGAAGCGCTCATGAAACAGGCCAATCTCAGTGGCCACTATCACCTCCCGCGCGAGGAAGGCAGCGTGCATATCACACCCCTCCCCGGCGTAGTCGCCACCAACATGACACGCGTCGCTTACGTCGATGCAACCGATCCGATTCAACTGACGAAAGCGGAGATCGAGGGACGCAGACAGGCACTGGAATATGTCCGTTTCCTGCGCAACGAGGCTGCGGGCTATGAACATGCTTATCTCATGAACTTCAGCACACAGATCGGCATACGCGAAACCAGACGCGTTTATGGAGTTTATCGGCTTACCCGTGAGGATGTCCTTACCGCACGCAAATTTGACGACGCCATAGCCCAATGCGGAGCGCCTATCGAGGATCATCACCCAGGAAGCAACACGCGCTGGGAATATATCCCCGGCGGGGCAACCTATGATATCCCGTATCGTTGCCTGCTCCCGCAAAACATAGAGAACCTGCTCATAGCTGGTCGCTGCCTCTCCGCCACGCATGACGCCCACGCGTCTGTTCGCAGCATGGGACAATGTATGGCAATGGGACAGGCCGCAGGTACAGCGGCAGCCCTTGCCGTAGCGTCACACTGTTCTCCCTCCACGCTCCCCGTTGAAAAACTACAAACGAGCCTGCTCACCAATGGAGTTTTGCTCTCAAGGGCAATGTAGAAGAGAGGAAGCACAAATGCCATCAATCATGACAGTCACTGGCCCCATCAATCCTTCCCAACTCGGAGTCACCTACGCCCACGAACACCTGCTAGGAGCCCCACCCGCCTGGAGTCAGGAGCAAGATCCAGACTTTTCCATGCTATCGTTTGAGGCAGCGGCCAAAGAGCTGGGGCTTCTCAAACTGGCTGGAGGCGAAGCTATCGTGGAGATGTCACCACCCGACTACAACCGCCAACCGGAGCAACTGCGCAATCTCGCGCTCGAAACCGGCATACACATTATTATGACGACAGGTTTACACAAAGATAGATTCTCCCACCCCTTCACCAGCCACGCGACGATCGAAGAGCTGGCAAAACGCTTCCAGCATGAAGTGACCCACGGAGTCGCAGAGAGCGGTGTGAGAGCGGGAGTTATTAAGGCCGCCACCAGCCTTAATACTATTATGCCAGGCGAGGAAAAGGTGTTGAAGGCGGCGGCACGAGCCCACCTGGCGACCGGTGCGCCCATCTCGACGCATACACAGGACGGCACGTTGGGACCCGAGCAGATAGCCGTCCTGCGTAGCGAAGGTGTCAGTCCAGGCAGGATTGCTCTTGGGCATGTTGACCGCAAACTAGAGTACGATTATCACAAAGCGATGCTGGATAGTGGAGTGTACCTGATTTACGATCAAATCAGTAAAGAGAAGTACATACCCGACAGAGACCGGATAGCACTCCTCATCCGTCTCGTAGCGGAGGGATACGGCAAACAACTTATGCTGGCTGGCGACTTCGCACGGGTCTCCTACTGGACAACGAATGGAGGTGGTCCCGGTCTGACCTACATTTTGTGGCGCTTCGTTCCCTGGCTCGTCTCCGAAGGTCTCTCCAGAGCAGCAATTCAGGATATGCTGGTGAACAATCCGGCTTCCTTCTTCGCTTTTTAACCATTTCGACTACATTAGCTTGTGAGTGTCGTCATCTCTCCACGAATATTCGTTTGCATCTGCGCTTTCACACGCTCCTGGTCGAGGTCTTGAGCGAGCAGATAGGTGAGCTTTGTCAGCGCGATTCCTAATGTGAGGTCATAGCCGCTAATGACCCCAGCCTTCAGAAGACCTGCACCTGTTTGATAGGTGGAGATATTGGTTGAGCCCCTGATGACCTGGGTACTGCCAACGATCGTGACCCCTTGCTCATTCGCGATGGCGATGGTGTCGAGAAAAGCCTGGCTTAACGGGGCATTGCCAGCGCCGAAGCCACCCAGGACCATTCCTTTGATAAGGGGCCGGGTCCCCTGCAACAGAATGGCCAGCATGTTCGATGTTTGGATGCCAGGAAAAAGTGTGACAGTGACGACAGAAAAGCTGCGAGCTAGAGTTGGCAAGACTTCAAGCGAAGCCTGGAGTGCTGCAATATTGGCTGGATGAGCCAGAGATATCTCTGATGGAGGAGGAGGCAACACAGAGATCGTATTCACTCGTATCCGCTTTAATAGTCCGATTGCCGCGCATCCCTGCTCGGTCACTGGTGGCAGGTGTATCAGGACGACCAACACTATGGGCATCCTCGCACCTTTCAGATCGACGCGGTGGTCGGGCACAACCATGATTCTGCAAGTACCCCCTCGCACTTCATTGCGCTGAACCTGCACCGGCATATTCAGGTGATTGAGCTACCCGCCGGTGATGCTGGGCATGCGAAGGCGTATGTAGGTCCGGTCCTCTTGGGAGATGGACAAGACTTGGCCGCAGTCACGCTCAGCTTTGCTGATGTCAACGGGGATGGCAAGCCCGATATGCTCGTTCACGTCGATCAAACGCAGATCGTCTTTCTCAACGATGGGCAAGGCTTCCGCCCCCAGCGGCCTGGGGAGCAGGTGAGCCAAGCAACAGGGCAAGGGGGATAACGATGGAAGACGTGTTTTTTGCAGAGCAACGGTATCAACCCCATGACTTCGTGCTCCTGGTCGAGCATCTGCCTCGTGGGGTGAGCGTGTCCAGTCTGAGATGTATGGCCCTGGTCAGCGCGATACCCAGCAGCGTCCTGCTCTGTTGTCATGAGCCAGCCCACACCCGCTGTAGGAGTTGTGGACGCCCAATCTGTTCCATCCATCTCTCTAAAGAATGTCGCTACCAGACTTCGGAGCAGGACGAAACCAACACGTTCGAGTTGTGTGAGGAGTGCGTGGAACTGCCGAGCGAGCACATCTACGCGCTTCTGCGGGTCCGTGAGCAGTTGAATAGCTGAGGAAAGGAAATCGAGAAGAGATGTACACGATGCAAGAGCATGACGACCCCAATGGAGCAGACCTCTGGCCTCACTATGAGCCAGAAGAGCCGATCGCCCATCCAGGGACCGACGAACAGGAGCGCTCTGCGAACCTTGAGGATGAGGGCCAGCAGAACATCTATCATGTC
>WNGQ01012720.1_pt1 | contig 11691 bp, 11 predicted proteins | sample 5407661 | NCBI WGS metagenome assembly WNGQ01 (sample SAMN13153382, study PRJNA577476) | soil metagenome | isolation source: 60 cm soil or saprolite under Garry oak tree replicate 2 | place: USA:California | collected 2016-06-15
GAAGGAAGGACGAAGTCCCCCCTTGCCTCCCTCTCCCGCGCTGACAGAGGGGGGAGACGCCGCCGGCAGGAATGCGCTTCGCGCGAGCGAATGAGTCCGTCTTCCCGAGATCGGCAACGTCGCGCCCAGGCCCGAAGGGGATGCGCCGAAGGCGCCCCCAACGTCCCAGACAAGAGGGGGGTTCCGGAAGGGGGGACGAAGTCCCCCCTTGCCTCCCCCTCAGCCGATCGCGGCGCAGAGGACCGGGCGGCCCACGGGTGACGGGCCCGGGTAGATGATCACGGTCCAGCCCGCGCCCGGTGCGGCGTACGGCAGGGTCGTGCTGGAGGCGCCCGAGGGGCCGGCGACGCTGCTCAGGTAGAGCAGGTGGGCCATCGTGCTGCCGTTGCAGCCCTGGTGCACGTGGGTGGCGTGCAGCCCCGGAGCGAGGCCCTGGGCGGAGACGGTCACGCTGATCGAGCCGCCCTGGGAGACGACGACGGCCGAGCCGCTGCCCGCGCCGCTGAGGGCGAAGACGGATCGCGCGGGTGCGGGCGGGGGCGGGGCCGGCTGGGGCGGAGGCGCCTGCTGCGGCGGGGCCGTGGGCGCCGGAGCGGCGGCGGGCGCGACCGTCGGCGGGGCCGTGGGCTCAGGCGTGGCCTGGACGGCGGCGGGCTGCTGGAGCGTTGCGCCGGCCGGCGCGACGGAGCGCGCCGAGGGCGCCACCTGCTGGCCGGCCGTGCACCCGACGACGGCGAGCGCCGCGACCGCTGTCAGGAAGAACGGCCTGGTCACTGTATCGAGGAATACCCTCGCCGGTTACCGCGTGTCGAGGTCCACGCCGGCAGGGACGACCCGGATGCCCGCCTCGCCCATCAGCACGGCCGCCGCCTGTTCGGGATCGAGGATGGTGCCCGCCAGGTCGTCGAGGCTGGCCCGGATGCCGCCCGTGGCGCAGCCCCGCAGGTCGGCGCCCCGCAGCCGCGAGCCGGACAGCACCGCGCCCGCCAGGTCGCACTCGCTGAAGACCGCCCTGACCAGCTCACAGCCCATGAGGCCGGCATCGGTGAGCTGGCAGGCATGCAGCCGCGCCGACTCCAGCTTGCAGCGGTCGAGCTGGAGGTAGCGGCCCAGGCAGCCCTCGAAGGCGACGTCCACGCCGCGGCACTCGGCCAGCCGGAAGCCGGTCAGGCGGCAGCGCTCGAACACCACCTCCTGCAGCCGGCATCGCTCCCACTCCGCGTTGGAGAGATCGCAGTCGGTCAGCCGGCAGCCGCGCAGGTCGGCCGCCCGCAGGCGGGTGCCGGCCAGGCTGGTGGCCCGGAGGCGCAGCCCCTCGTACGTCTCACCGTCGTCAAACCTCACCGGCCACCTTCAGGAGCCACTCGAGGGCGCCCCGCAGGTAGGGTCGCTCCAGCACCAGCAGCGTGACGACGACGCGGCCGTCCTCGGTCCGCGCGTCCCACCAGCGCCACTTCCTGAGGTCGGGCCGGAACCAGTACGTCCAGGCCCTCAGCGACCACCTGTCCAGGACGCAGTCGCGGACCGCGGCGTCGTCCACGCACGCGTCGGTGAACCAGGCCGGGAGCAGCTGACGCCACTCCTCGACGCCCGGCCATTCGCCGTCCGCCTCGACGCGCGTCAGCACCGCCGCCAGCACCTCCCGCGCCCGGCTCAGCGCCACCTCGTCGCCGGGCGCCTCGACCGTGTCGGTCTCGCCGGGCGGAGCCTGGCCGCCGATGTTCTCCCGAAGGTGTCCGAGCTCTTCCGCGGATGTCACGGCGTCCCATTATCGAGCGCCGGCTGATGGCCTCGCCCGCGGCTACCCTTTGGCCGGTGAAGCTCGGAGCGCTCCCCATCCTCCTCGCCGCGGCAGTGCTGGCGGCCGCCTGCAGCGCTGCGGCGCCCGCCTCGGGTGCCCGGCCGGGGGCGCTGCCGGCCTCCCCGACCGGTTCTGCCAGCCCGCCGGGCACGGCCTCGACCGCGCCGGCGGCCACCGCGGCCGCCACTCCGGTCCCGACCACGGGGACCGGCGTCACCGGCGCCGGCGCGGCCGACCCCGTGGCGGCGGTGCGGGCGCTGCTGCCCAGCCCGGGCGCGGCGACGGCGTGCCGGCCGGCCTCGGGCGCGCTCTTCTCCGGGGCGGCGGGCTGCCCGGTCACCCAGCGGCTGGAGCAGCGGCTGCGGTCCAGCCCGACCGGTGGCTCGGGGGCCGGGGCGGACCCGGTCTGCCGCTGCCAGAACCTGCCGGCGACGGTCACGGTGACGCTGGAGACGCCCGGCGGGACCAGCGCCCTGGTCAGGGCGTCGTTCGGCTTCAGCGGCTCCCCGTACGACGTGCGGTTCGTCGTGGTCAGCCAGGGTGGCCGCTGGTTCGTGGACGACAGCTACTGCGCGGACCCGTCGAGCAGCATCTACGCGTCGCCGGTCAGGGCCTGCGCCTGAGGCGCACTCGCGGACCGCAGGCAATGCCGTCGCGGCAGCGCTGGAGGCGTGAGTCCGGCAGCCCGCACAGGGGCCGGGATGGAGGCGGCGCGAGGACGTCGGGGAGAGGCGATAGCCGGCGTGGTGCTGGCACCTTCGGCCCCCTCACAGCCAGGGGGCGGAGCCGCAGGTCGCCAGTCCTCGGACGTGGCGGTCGACGCCCCTGGGCGGTCGTCTCGGCTCACCTCCCCCTCGCCCCGAAGTGCGGCTGTCGCGCTGGCCGTCAGGTGACGTGCGGGGCCAGGTGGCCCTCGAGCACGCAGAGGCACTCGAAGAGGAAGTAGTCGCCCCAGATCAGCTCGTTCCGGGTGGCCACGCCCAGGCGCTTGTCGTAGCAGCCGTCGGTCAGGATGCCGGCGGGACGAGGGTCCTCGGGGTCGGTGGGCGTGAGGTATCGGTCCACCAGCGCGTCGACGGTGGCCTCGGCCTCCGCCCGGTAGCGGCGCCGGCCGGCTCCCGCGGGCAGCTGCTCGGCGAGCTTGAGCAGGGCCGCGGCGGCGATCGCGCTGGCCGAGGTGTCGCGGTCGGCGCTGCCGTTCACCGCGTCGTCGAAGTCCCAGAAGGCGACGTGGTCGGCGGGGGCGTGGGCCAGCCACCAGTCGGCCACCCTGGTCGTCACGTCCTGGAAACCGGGCCGCCAGCGGCAGGCCTGGGCGAAGCCGAGCATCGCCCAGGCCTGGGCGCGGGCCCAGGTGCTGTCGTCGCGCACGCCCTTGTGCGTGTACCGGCGCAGCAGGCGGCCGGTCGTCGTGTCGAACGACAGGGACTGGCTGACGGAGCCGTCGTCGCGGACGCAGAGCTCGGCGTGTCGCTCGGTGTGCACAGCCGCGAGCGCGTCCAGCGAGGGGTCGCCGATCTCCGCGGCCGCCCACAGCAGGAGCGGGGTGCCACCCGGCACCGTGCTGATGCTGGCCTCGCCCCGCCCGACCGGGGAGGGCTCCTCGGCCTCGCGGCCGATCGGGATGAGGCGGGCAGCCGGGTTGTAGAGCCCGCCCAGGCCGAGGGCGCCCTCCAGCGCGACGGCCCGGCCGACCTGGTCGCTGTGCAGGCGCGCGCCGATGGCGGCGCCGTACCAGAAGAGGAAGCCGCGGAAGGCGGTCTCGGAGCGGGAGCGGGGGCGGAGGCGCTCGGCCCACGTGGCGGCGGAGCGGCGGTAGCGGTCCTCGCCGCTGGCCGCGGCGGCGAGCCAGAGCAGGCCCGGCCAGAAGCCGCCGCTCCAGTCCCCGTTCGGCGTCCGCGTCCAGCGGCCGGTCGTGGGGTCGGCGTAGTGCGGGAAGCCGACCTCGTCAGCAGCCAGGGTGGCGTCGACGCGGCCGACCATGCGCGTGAGGGCATCGGCCCGGCGGGAGCCGGCCGGCCGGCTCATGAAGCCACTCCGCCGCCGATCTTAACAGGCGCAGTTGACACCCCAGCCCAGCCGCCGTAGGGTCGGCCGCGACACCCCCGAGGGTGGGGGGCTTCGGTGGAGGGGCACAGCAGGCACGACTTTTCGGTCGGCCGAATGCTCATGTCGCCGGTCGCTGGCCGGTCCGAGCTGTGGGCGCGCCACCATCGCTCCCGGTCGGGCCACCCAGGCCCGCCAGGCGCGCTCCACCCGAGAAACCGCACTCCTCGCCACGACGGGCGACAGGCACACCCCGGTCCGCTCGTCACGTCTCGCCCTAAGGTATTGGGACTGACCCATTTGTCAATCCCCGTCAAGCATGCGCGCTCGGCCGTCCGTCGTGCACGCGCATGTGCGCAGCGGCCAGGTCGGGCGTGCCCGCCGCAGCCGCCGGGTGGTACACATGGCGGCGATGAGGAACGGAACGCGCGCACACGAACGCTTCCTGGTGACCGGCGCCCTCGGCTGCATCGGCGCCTGGACCGTCAGCCTGCTGGCCGGCGAGGGAGCTCCGGTGGTGGCGACCGACCTGGGCCAGGACCCCGCCCGCTGGCGCCTGCTCGACCCGAAGCTGGAGGAGCGGGTCCCTCTCGTCCACGGGGACGTGACAGACGGCGTGGGCTTCGACCGGCTGGTCGCCGAGCACGGGATCACCCACATCGTCCACCTGGCGGCGCTGCAGGTGCCGTTCGCGCGCGCCAACCCCACGCTCGGGGCACGCGTCAACGTCGAGGGCATGGCGGTGGTGCTGGAGACGGCGCGCCGGCTGCGCGAGCAGGTGCGGGGCCTCTCCTTCGCCAGCTCGATCGCGGTCTACGGGCCGCCGGACCGGTACGGCGCCGGCCCCCTGCCCCACGACGCGCCGGCGGAGCCGACGACGCTCTACGGCGCCTACAAGCTGGCCGACGAGTGGATGGCCCGGGTCTACAAGCGAGAGTACGGCATCACGTCGATCGGCCTGCGGGGCGCGGTGGTCTACGGGCCGGGCCGAGACCAGGGCCTGACGTCGAGCCCGACGTCGGCCATGCTGGCGGCGGCCGTCGGGCGCCCTTTCCGGGTGAACTGGGGCGGCGAGGCCGGCTACCACCACGCCCGGGACGTGGCGGCGGCCTTCATCGCGGCCGCCAGGGCCTGCGAGTCGGGCGGCGAGACCGACACCTACAACCTGGCCGTGGACACCCGCTCGATGGACGAGGTGGTCGCCGCCATTCGCGAGGCGGCGGGTGAGACGGCCGACGTCACGTACGAGCCGGTGCAGCTGCCGTTCCCCAGCGCGTACGACGCGTCGGCGCTCGAGCGCCGGCTGGGCGGCCTACCCCCGCTGACACCGATCCGCCAGGGCGTCCGTGAGACGGTTGAGACATTCCGCGCCGCGGCGGCCGACGGCCGCCTGGACGTCGACCGCCTGCTCGGCAAGGCCTCTTGAGGCGTGACGCCCAACGGGGGTCGTGAGCTCACTCCGCCTCGAGCCGTTCCCGGGCCGGCTCCAGGACGAAGGTGACGTCCTTCTCGTCCAGGTCCTCCTCGGTGGGGAGCGTGGGCGGCACGCCGAAGGTGTGGTGGAGCGCGATCACGGCCTGGGCCCGCGCCCGGGGCCGGCTCTCGTCCTCGGCCACGCGGACCAGCAGCGCCAGCAGCTCCCGCGAGCGCCGCGTCGCCAGGTGGGCGCCCGCGATCGTCAGCGCGAGCCGCCGCAGCTCGGGCTGGCCGTGCTCGATGAAGCCCACCAGCCAGTGCAGGTACTCGCCCGTGAGCTTCCACCCGGAGGTGAGGACCACCAGCGCGACGGCCGCGGTGTCGGGGTCGTCGGCGCCCAGGTGGCGCTCCACGGCCTCCCGGTAGCGGGCGTCGCCGCCGTACAGCAGGGCCAGCAGCCGCTCCTGCGCCTGGCTGCCGGTGAGCGGCTGGCCGAGCTCTCGGGCCAGCGTGTCCAGCTCCTCGCCGGGGATCCCGCCCCGCCGAGCGCGATCCACGAGGTCCGACCGCAGGGCGCCGGCGGGCAGGGACCGCACCGCGTAGCCCGGGAGCTCGACGCGGCGCGGCATCGGCACCCGGCCCTGGTGGGGGGGCAGGTCCGGCTCGGAGGCGAGCCGCTCCCGGGCGCCGCGGATGGTGCCGGGGTGCCGGGGGTCGTCGAGCTCCAGCGCCGCCGGGGACCAATGGGGCCAGGGGGCCAGCGCGCTGAACAGCGCGCTGGCGGCCTCGGCGCGTGCCCACTGCAGCTCCGTCGGGTCCTCCGCGATGCGGAGGAGGAGGCCCAGCAGCGTCCGTGACCGCCTCTTCGCGAGGTACCAGCCCGCCAGGATGAAGGCCTCGGACCGCACCTCCCGGGTCGTCCACACGAGGTCCCAGTCGACGCCCTCCACGAAGCCGACCAGCCAGTCGAAGTACCGGTCGGCCAGGTCCCAGTTGAAGCAGAGCACCTGAAGCGCTCGGGACACGATGGTGGTGTCGCGCCTGAAGTCCAGGTAGCGCTCGACCGCACGCTGGTAGCGGCTGTCGCCCGCGAACTGCATCACCAGCAGGTGGTCCCTGACGTGCTCGAACGTGTCATCGCGCTGCAGCCGTTCGGCGACGGCATCGAGCTCGTCTCGGGAGAGCCTGCCTTCCTGCGCCCGGTCTACCAGGTCGGACATCACTTCCTCGGCACCACGTTCTTCTCCGACCAGTCGAGCAGCTTGCTCGCCTCCTTGAGCTCTCGCTCAGCGGCGGTCTTGTCCCCGGGGCTGCAGCCGTCCGCGCCGATGATCCACTGCAGCTTGGCGATCTGCTTACGCACTCGGCTCTGCTCCTGCGTGTACTCCTGGACGTGGTCGTAGGCCGTGCCGTCCCGTTTGGTCGCGACGACCTCTCCCTTCAGCTCCCGCCTTACGGCGTCGATCTCCCTCGGGTTGAGCAGCCGCTTCTTCGCCGCATCGACCTCGTCCCCCGGTGGTCCCGCGTCGCAGCGCGGGTCCGGCGTCCGGCCCGTCGGGACGGGCGTCGGCTGGGCGACCGTGCTGGAGCTGTCGCTCACCGCCCGGGCGGCGAGCAGCAGCCCCAGCACGACCACCACCGCCGCGCCCGCCCCCACCGCCCCGGAGCCCGACCGCTCGCCCACGCCGCCCGCCGCGCTCAGCTGCAGGCGGGCGAGGCCGCCCGGGCCCGCCAGGAGGTGCCAGCCGGCCTGCTGGCGCAGCCAGCGCAGCAGCTCCTCGTCCGCCGGCTCGCGACCGCCGCGGGGCGCCGGCGGCGGCAGGAACGGCGGCCGCGGCGGCCCGCCACGCCGCCGCTGCGTCGCGAAGGCGGCGGCCGTCGCCGCCAGCGCCGGGTCGAACCCGCCCGCCGACGCCAGCTGGACGGCGCGCCTGACCAGGCGCAGCTCGGCGGCGAGCCGCTCCAGGGCCTCGGCCTGCGCCTCCAGTCCTCGCCGGGCGGCCCAGCTGGCCTCGCGGTAGAGACCGGAGAGCGGGGGAGGCAGCCTCTCGGCGAGGCCGTCCACGCGCCGCGCGGTCTCGTCCAGGTCCGCTCCCGCCTGGCCGAGCCGCCGGGCCGCCAGCTCGAGCTGGTCGACGTCGACCACCACGCGGCTCACCCGAGGCCGCCCCCGAGGTTGGCCGCCCGCCGGAGGAGGTCGGCGGCCAGCTCGCTCAGCGCCTCGCCGTACGCGTGGGCGCTGCTCGCGACCGCGGCCATCTCCGCCCGCTGCCTCCGCGCCGCGTCGCAGTCGTAGTTCGCGCCCTCCAGCGCGGCGCAGGCCTGTGACACGGCGTCGTGGACCAGGTCGGCCCTGGCCAGGATGGTCCGTGCCACCTCCTGGACCTCGGCCACATCGTCGAACACGTTGCCCATGGGCACCACCGTAGGGGGTGGAGGCGGACAAAAAACGGACAATGCGGGACGGGCCACGGGCCTGTCCCGCGGATCGAGGGTGATGTCGACCCGGGCCTCGCCGCCCTCGCCGCCCTCGCCGCCCTCGTGATCGGCGGCGCTCGACGCGATCCTGGCATCCTGGTGGGCGACTCAGAAGGTGTCGCCGTGGTTGACGTGCACGGTGGGCTCGCCGCGGTATACGGAGACGAGGCCGCTCCGCGCCACGCGACCAGGCTAGGAGTCGGCGCGTCCCGGCATCGCGCAAACTGTCCTGGACATGCCGACCACCTCGAGGGGGACTGACGAGTGCGCCTGCTGACCTTTCACCGCGACGGCGAGCTGCGGACCGGCCTGCTCACGGCCGATGGAGTGGCCGAGCTCGCCACCCGGGACTTCAACGCCCTGCTCACGCTGCCGCCGGACCAGGTCGAGCGGCTCGCCACCGGCGCCCGGCTGGAGGAGGCGGGCCTGCGCCTGGGCCCCTGCGCGCCCCGGCCGGGCAAGATCGTCTGCGTCGGCCTCAACTACCGCCGCCACGCCGAGGAGTCGGGCATGGCCGTGCCCGAGACGCCGGTGCTCTTCTCCAAGTTCGCCAACTCCCTGGCCGCCCACGGCGACGACGTGCCCCTGCCCGACGTGGCCGAGCAGTACGACTACGAGGCGGAGCTCGGTGTCGTGATCGGCCGGGCCGCCCGGAACGTCAGCGAGGCGGACGCCCTCGACCACGTGTGGGGCTACTGCAGCTGCGACGACGTGAGCGCCAGGGACCTCCAGTTCCGGAGCACCCAGTGGCTGCTCGGCAAGACGCTGGACCGCTTCCTGCCGCTCGGCCCGCACCTGGTCAGCGCGGACGAGGCCGGCGACCCGCAGGCCCAGAGCGTCCGCTGCCTCGTCAACGGCGACGTCCGCCAGGACTCCAGCACGGCCGACATGGTGTTCGGAGTGGCCGAGCTGGTCGGCTACATCAGCCGCTTCTGGACGCTGGAGCCGGGCGACGTCATCGCCACCGGCACGCCCCAGGGCGTCGCCCAGGGCCGGCCGGACAAGCCCTGGCTGCGGCCCGGCGACGAGGTGGTGGTCGAGGTCGGCCGGCTGGGCCGGCTGGTCAACCGAATGGCCTAGGGCGGTGATTCCGAATTCCGACGGATCTTCGGCGCCCAGGCACCCCACCCCACCCCGCGAAATCCGCACCCCCACCGCCGCGATTTCGCGGGGGCCCGGGATCTCGCGGCCCGGCTTCTGCGGTCCTCGCTCACCCATTTCAATGGGCTCGCTGCGGTCCTCGGCGCCGGACCACGACCGCCGGGGTCCCCACAGAATCGCGGTGGTCGGGGTGCGGATTCTGTGGGGTGGCCTGGGGCACCTGGACACCGAATACCTCGCCGCACTTCGGATCACTGCCCTGGAGCCCCGACGGCGGCGGTCAGGTTCCGTTAGCATCCAGGCTTGCCCCTTCGGGGGGCGCGACCGATGCTTGTTATCGACCCCGCCGTTCGCTCCGCGAACGCCAGGCGTGACCTCCACGCGGGCGTCCGCTACGCGGTGGTCCGCCTGGCCGAGCTCTGTGACCCGGACACCCCGTTCGCGCTGTCGGGATGCGGGTACTGCGACCCGACGGCGGCCGTCAGGGCCTTCGAGTCGGCGGCCGGGGACCACCTGGCCAACCCGGGCGTGCGCCACGGGACGGTGCTGGCTGCCAGCCAGCTGCTCTCGGACGCGCTGGAGCAGGAGGGCAACCTGCGCGCGTGGTACCCGGGCGACCTGACGCGGCTGCTGCTCTTCCTGGCCCAGCTGCGCAAGGTGCCCGCGGTCAGGACGGCGGGCGAGCGCCAGGTCAAGGTGCCGTACCACGAGCGCACGACCTGGGTGCGGCAGAAGCTGAGCGCGCTGGTGGGGGGCAGCCTCGCCCGCTTCCGCGCCGCCCTGGACGACCCGGTGACCGGCTACCGGGCCCGGCTGCTGGGCGCCCTCTGCTCGCGCCTGCGCGACGCCCCCGCCACCGAGCGGGACTGGGCCGAGCTGGACCACGACCTGTGCTACGCCGCCGCGCTGCTGCTGGACGAGGGTCGCGACGGAGGCGAGCTGGCCCGCGCGGTGGCCGTCGCCGTCGCCGCCGCCCCGGACGGCCCGTCGGCGGTCCTGGGGCTGCGAGCGGCCGTGAGCCGGCTGCCCGCCTGCTACGAGGTGGCGCTGGCCCTGAGCGGCGCCCGGACGCTGGCCCGGACGTCGGCCGGAGCCTTCGGCGTCGAGGTCCTGGACCGGGACCGGCCCCGCTGGCCGGGCGGCGGCCCGCCCCCCGCCCGGCGGGCGCTGGCAGCGTTCGTGGTCGAGCGCGCCCCGGCCGGGGAGTCCGCGGCGCTCGTGGCCCGCGTGGAGGCCTGGGACCGCGAGCACGCCCGCCTCCGGGCGGTTGGCGTCGCCGAGGCCCTGTGCGACCACCTGGTGGTGGAGCACCCGGACGGGCGGTTCTCGGTCGCCGCCGAGGCGCTGGTCATGGACGTCGCGGCCGGGACGGCCCGGCGGCTGGGAGGCGCCCGGCCGGCGCTGCGGGAGGGCCGGCCCCTGCGGGCCGACGGCGCGGAGGAGCTGCTGCCGTTCCTGCGCGCCAACGCGCTCGCCCGCGGCGAGAGCTCGCCGGTCCTGCGCATCCTGCACACGTGGGTGGCCCTGGAGTACCTGGCCAGGGAGGGCGGCGCCAACGGCGCGGAGCCGGGCCGGCCGGGCTTCAGCCCCAGGCTGGAGGGCTACCTGCCGCCGCACCTGGCCAGCGTGGCCGCGCTGGCCGGTCTCCGGACGCAGCTCCTGGCCGGCTGGCAGGCGGTGCGCGCGCTGGCGCTGCGCTCCGAGCGGCGGGCCGCGTGGCTCCAGGTGGAGGCCTGGCTGGGCGTGAGCCGGGGCCGGCCGCGCCGCCTGACGCGCCTCGTGGGCCTGCTGCGGATGCTGGGCGAGCCGGCGCCGAGCGCGCCGGCCGAGCTGGCGCCCGGCGCCCCGCCGGCCGTGGCCGCGGCGTTCCTGCTCGGCGTGGCCGGCGACGTGGGGCCGTTCGCCCGCCGCCGCCTGGAGGTCCTGGGGCGCCAGTTCGACAGGGGCAGCCGGCTGGCCAAGTCGGCGGAGGCGATCCAGGTGCGGACGCTGATCGCGATCGCGCGGCTCAAGCTGGCTCGGCACCTGGCCGTGCACCAGGGATTCAACGCCGCGCAGGCCTCCCGGCCGCTCGCGCTCAGCGCGGTGCAGGTCATCGGCGGCGCGTTCGAGGTGCTGCGGCTCTGGATGGAGCCGGGCTGCCGGGCCCGGGACGCGCTGGCCGAGGCCCGGCGCTGGCACGAGGCCAACCTGGCCGCGTGGCGGTCGGCGACCGACCTGGAGGTGGACGCCGACCACCTGCTCCACCCGATTCGGGAGTAAAGCGACCGATCGTGTTATACAAGGAAGTGCCAAACGACCCAGGGCGATGCACCTCTGGGTCCGAAAGCGCCCCTACAGGGGGCGCTTTCATCTCTGCACGCGACTGTCGGTAGGATTCGAGCGTTCGCGTGGGATACTCGCGCTTCCACCTGGCCGACCTCCAGGTCCACACGCCGGCCGACCCGGACCACGAGTACGGAGGCGACTGGGGCTCCGACCCGGATCCGGCCTTCGCCGAGCAGCTGGTGGCGCGCTGCCGCCAGGCCGGCGTCACGATCGTCGCGATCACGGACCACAACCGGCTCGACTGGTACCCGGTCGTCCGCGAGGCCGGCGAGCGCGGGGGCGTCACCGTCTTCCCGGGCCTCGAGATCAGCGTCAACGGCTGCCACCTGCTGGCGCTGTGGGAGGCGACGGACCGGGGCCACGAGCTGGGCCGGCGCTTCCTGGCGGCGCTCTGGGCGCCCGGTGAGAGCCCGTTCGACGCGAGCGGCCACCCGCGCGTCGTCAGCAGGGGCCAGGTGGCCCAGGTGGCGGCGCTGGCGGTGGACCACCGCGCCCTGGTGCTGGCGCCCCACAGCACGGCG
>WNGQ01007882.1_pt1 | contig 11689 bp, 10 predicted proteins | sample 5407661 | NCBI WGS metagenome assembly WNGQ01 (sample SAMN13153382, study PRJNA577476) | soil metagenome | isolation source: 60 cm soil or saprolite under Garry oak tree replicate 2 | place: USA:California | collected 2016-06-15
GATTTCCTGCGCGCGCTGCGGGTCCACGCCGCTTATGGGCAGCGGATGTTGGGCTTCATTCCGGCACTGGTCATTGCTGAAATGTTCTACAAGTTCCATAGTTTCGTTCTCGAGTGCATGGCTTTTCTTGTGACATGGCTAGTGTTGGATCTACTGATCGAGTGGGCGATTGGAAAACCCGCGTCGAGGGCGCCGGGTGAGCGAAGCGTCCGGTGATCGCCGGGAGATCTATGAGGAAGCCTTCCAAAGGAAAGATGAAAAAAGGCGAACCCTACGCCGATGTTCCGCCGGGTGGTAGAGCCTTCCAGCGGATCCAACAGGACCGCATAGCTCGGGGGCTTGGCGAGACCTCGAAGCCGGGGGAACTTGTGCTCGAAGTTACCAAACCCACCGCGAAGCAGCGTCAGACCAAGAAGCGCAAAACGAAACCGGCAAAGCGTTCCTAAAGACAGTCCAAACCCAACGACACACAAATCCGCAAATCCAGGGAGCGACACATGAAAGGACCCAACGACGCGCGAGAAGAGGAGAAAACCATCCGGCAAAAATCTTCAGAGAGGGCGAAACGGCGATATCCCGGCGGAAAGGCATTGGGACGCATCGAATACTTTGAAACCCAACGCGGTTTGCCCAAGACTGTTTTCGCCGGAGGACGCGTCTTTTCCGCTTCGGCCGCTCCGCGAGTCTCGAAAAAGGCGCCGTCGCGCCGGCGTACTGCACAAGTCAGCCACTACGCCAAGGCCAACAAGGCCAGGATCAGCCTGATTCCCAAATTCGCGGCCAGCGTGCATTTGCCCGTGTGGCGTCCGCTTGGGCCGAGTCTCATTCCGAAAGGGCAGACGTATGGAAAAGGCGGCAACAACAAACCTCCCGTTTCGGGGCGTTGCTCCGGCATCATGATTTCTCCTACGAATCCGCAGCACCTGGTGCTGTGTTCCGCCGGAGGAGGTCTTTGGGGAACTCTGGATCAGGGAACCACCTGGCAGCCGCTGACCGACCAGCAGCCCACGCTCTCGATGGGCGCCATCGCGTTCGCACCCAGTTCACCGAATATTGTGTATGCGGGAACCGGTGAAGGCGATTCGGCGAGTCAACTCGGCGCCGGCCTGCTCCGATCCGCGGATGGCGGTCAGCCCTGGCAGCACGTTCCATCCAATGATCTTTCGGGAACGGGGATTGGGATATCTCTATCCACCCGGCCAACTCTCAGGAGATCTTCGCCGCCACCGCGGGCGGGCTCATTCGCTCCACGAACGGTGGGTCGACCTGGGCCAAGGTATCGCTTTCCGGTGTGACCTCGTCAACCGAGTTTGAGCGCATGGAGGTGTGCCATGCGCCGTCGAACCCTGCCGTCGTCTACGCCGCGGCGGTATTCGACAATCGGCCGGCGCTTTGGCGGCGCTCCTCCAACGGTGGCGCATTCGCTGTCGAAAAATCGCCGGCGATGAAGCCCCAGGAGGATATCGCGCAAGCCTGGTATGACTTTTGCTTCGTCGTCTCTCCGGCAAATCCCAATCTCGTCTACTGGGGAGCCGTATATCCCTGCAAGGGAAGCCGCACGGCATCAGGTTGGAATTGGCAGAACACCGGCGACTCGATTCATCCGGATCAACACCACCTCGCGTTTGATCCTTCCGACGCCAACGTTCTTTACGCGTGCAACGACGGGGGTGTGTTCCGATCTCCGAATGGGGGTACGAACTGGAAGTCGCTCAATCCGGGACTCAGCATTACGGAGTTCGAATTCATCATTCACCTCGAGAGTCAGGATGAGTGGGTCATCGGCGGAACGCAGGACAATGGGACATTGGGCAATGCCACCAACAGTACCTGGAACCAGATTGCCCTCGGGGATGGTGGGGACTGTGGCGCCGACGACGGACAGAAGCTCTGCTACCACTCCTACTATGGGATCTGGATTGAGCGCGCCGCCGCGCTTGGACCAAAGGCGTTTGATTGGGTCGAAGTATCACCACCTGCTCCGGATGACTACGACGCCTTGTTCTATCCACCCATGGATGTGAGCGGAAACATCGTCGCCAAAGCAGGCGTCACGCTATGGGTATCCGATGACAAGGGAAACAATTGGGAGGAGGTCGACTTTGGCAGCGGCGGTGAAAAGGCTTCCGCTGTAGTCATCTTTAGCCGAGACACGATCTTCGTGGGGACCGAACGAGGACAAGTCGTCCGAATCAAACGGGCCGGGGGCGGCTGGACGGATGGTACAGTGACTTCGCTGGCCAGCCCTCGAGACGGGTTTATCAGTGACATCGTCGTTCCCGGAACGCCCAACAAAATTGTGTGGGCAAGCTGCTCCGCCTTTGGCGGCGGGCATGTTTTCCGCTCGATGGACGGGGGAAAAACCTGGAAAGATCGCAGCGGCAATTTACCGGACATACCGGTAAACGCCATCGTCGTCGATCCGAAGAATCTACAAAGCGTCTTTGCCGCAACCGACTACGGTGTGTATCGCACGCAAAACTCCGGCGGCAAGTGGGCCGACTTTAGCAACGGACTCCCGAACGCCGTCGTTGGCGACATGATCCTTCATGAGCGTCGACGCCTCCTTCGTGTGGGCACTCGCAACCGCGGGGCCTGGGAAGTCAAAATCTGACCAGCGGGTCCGGAAATCGGGGAATTTCGGGACGGAGGGAAAATTCAGACCCCCTGATATCGAGGAGTTCAGCACGCCCGAACGCGGGCTAAAGCCCGCGACTACAAGCTCGAGACAACGTACGGGCATGCATGTAGTCGCGGGCTAGAGCCCACGTTCGGGCTCATTCATGTTTTCTTTGACCAGAGGGAATTCCCTGTCGAGATACGTCTGAAATCCGAATTTTCGCCGTCCCGAAATTCCCAGTGGCGTCCACCTCCTATCTTTGTTAGATTTTTCGGTTGCTTGTTTAACGTTGGTGTCTATCCTTCCAGGAGGAAATTCAGATGGCCGATGGCAGTGGGCCGGGGCGAGTTACTCTGAGCGGGGTTGTTCTGGCGGCCCTGCTTCTTATTCTCATTATTGCTTCACTGTATTTGTTTGTCGCCAAGCCGTACTGGTTTCCGGTTCTGGCGTCGGTTCACGGCGGCAGCATCGATAGCCTTTTCGGCACGGTGTTGGTGGTTAGCGGCATCGTCTTCATCATTGTCCAGGGAATGCTTGGATTCTTCGTTGCGCGCTATGGCCAAAGCGGAAACGAGCGCGCCAGCTACTGGCACGACAATCCGAAGGCGGAAGCGATCTTGCTGATTTCGACCGCGGTCATTCTCACGATCCTTGTCTTTATGGGCCAGCGCGTATGGGCATCGATATATTTTGTCGATGCGCCTGCGGATGCCCTGGTCATCCAGGTCACGGGTGAGCAGTTCTCCTGGAATTTCCACTATCCATGTCCTGACGGTGCGTTTGGTCGAACGGATCCCAAAATGATTACGTCAGCAAACAATATCGGCCTTGACCGATCCGACCCTCCCGCGAAGGACGATATCGTTAGCGTCGGCGAGATGCACGTTCTGGCGGGCCGGCCGGTGAAAGTTCGAATCCGCTCGAAGGACGTCATCCACAGTTTCTTTCTGCCGAATCTGAGGGTCAAGCAGGACGCAGTGCCGGGCATGGCGATCGAGGTCTGGTTTACTCCCAACAGGCCCGGAGCCTACGAAATTGCCTGCGCTGAACTGTGCGGCCTCGGACACTACCGGATGAGAGGGTTTTTGACCATCGACGATTCGCAGGACAACTTCAACAAGTGGCTCCAGCAAAAAGCTGCCGAGCAGTAGGAGGGAGAGTCATCATGCACGAGACACACACCGCCGAACATGCCCATCCGCAATTGGGCTTTTGGCGAAAGTATGTGTTCAGCACGGACCATAAAATCATCGGTATTCAGTACATGATCACGGCGATGGCGATGGCGGTCGTTGGAGGAACTCTGTCGATGCTGATGCGCTACCAGCTCGCATGGCCGTCGATGCTATCGCCGACGATGGCAAAGATCATGCCGGATGCGTTTGCGGGCGGCGTCATGAAGCCGGAGTACTATATCTCGCTGGTCACCATGCATGGCACGATCATGGTATTCTTCCTTTTCACGGCAGTCCTCACCGGCGGGTTTGGCAATTTCCTCATTCCGCTCCAGGTCGGCGCGCGCGACATGGCGTTTCCGTTCCTGAATGCGCTTTCGTACTGGGTTTTCCTGCTTTCCTGCATCGTGATTTTTTCCGCCTTGTTTGTTGAAGGGGGCGCTCCGCTTGGAGGTTGGACCGCTTACGCGCCGTTAAATGCGATTCCTGCCGCCGGGCCGGGACAAGGCACCGGTATGACGTTGTGGATCACGGCCATCGCGCTATTCAGCGTATCGGGCCTGATGGGCGGTCTCAACTACATCACCACGATTCTCACGCTGAGAACCAAAGGCATGTCCATGATGCGGCTGCCGTTGACCCAGTGGTCCCTGCTGGTTACCTCGGTCCTCGGCCTGCTGGCTTTTCCAGTGCTGCTGGCCGCGGGCATTCTGCTGCTATTCGACAGAGTTGGCGGGACGAGCTTCTTTGTGCCGGCAGGCATCATCATGAACCAGGTGCCGCTGACGGACCATTCCGGCGGTCACCCGCTCTTGTGGCAGCATTTGTTCTGGTTCTTCGGCCATCCTGAGGTTTACATCGTGATTCTGCCCGCGATGGGCATGGCGTCGGACATCCTTTCGACCTTCTGCCGCAAGCCGATCTTCAGCTATCGCATGATGGTTTATTCGATGGTTGCGATCGCGGCTCTGAGCTTCATCGTCTGGGGCCACCACATGTTCGTCAGCGGGATGAACCCGTTCCTGGGCTCCGTATTTACACTGACCACGTTGCTTATTGCCGTTCCATCGGCCATCAAAACGTTCAACTGGATCGGCACGGTGTGGGGGGCCCGTATTCGATTTACCGTACCCGCCTTGTTTGCCATTGCGTTCGTTTCGTTGTTCGTGAGCGGCGGAATCAGCGGCATCTTCCTGGGAACTTCAGCCGCCGACATCCAGCTTCAGGACACGTACTTCGTCGTGGCTCACTTCCATCTGGTGATGGCCATCGCTCCGCTCTTTGCAGCATTTGGCGGCGTCTACTATTGGTTCCCCAAAATATTCGGGCGGTCCATGAATATGACGCTCGGAAAAATCCATTTCTGGGTGAGCTTCATCGGTGTCTATTCCGTGTTTTTCCCGATGCACATTCTGGGCATCGGCGGCCAAATGCGGCGTATTTATGATCCGACCCAATACGACTTTCTGAAGCCGCAACAGCCTTTGAATGAATTCATCACCGTCGCCGCCTTCATCCTCGGCGCAGCTCAATTGATCTTCCTGTTCAACTTTTACTGGAGCATTTTCCTGGGCAAACGCATGACCGAGCGGAATCCCTGGCATGCAACCACGCTGGAGTGGACCGTGCCCTCTCCGCCGGGACATGGTAACTTTGGAGATGAGCTGCCGACCGTCCACCGCTGGCCGTTCGATTACAGCGTTCCGGGTGAGAAGGAAGATTTCATACCGCAGACCGTGCCGGCGACCGTTGGGGCGAAGCCCTGAAATGGAATTTTGATATGCCCGTAATCACTCAGGAAAAACGAACTCGAGGAATCAGTCCACCGCCGCCCGTTTTGCCCGGCGGCGATGGCGGTGACGGCGGTGCGGGGGACCTCGGCGGCTCGTTTCCCATCTCCAAGGGACAGCTCGGCCTTTGGATTCTTTTGACCGCCATCATCATGCTTTTCGCCGGACTGAGCAGCGCATACATCGTGCTGCGCGGTTTACCGACGTGGCAAAACATCGCATTGCCTTCACTGTTATGGCCAAACACGGCCGTGCTGATTTTGAGCAGCTTTACATTCGAGCTGTCGAAAGGAGCTGTTCGCAAAAATCAGCTTCAGGCGATGAAGGCGTGGCTTGCGCTGAGTGGGATGCTGGGTTTGATTTTCATCGCCGGTCAGCTTGCCGCCTGGCGTCAACTCGTGCACGCCGGTGTCTATCTCCCATCGACGCTTCAAAGTTCATTCTTCTATGTTCTGACTGGCCTTCATGGTCTTCATCTTTTGGGAGGAATTGCTGGACTCAGCTTCGTTCTATTTAAGGCGCTGAGGAATCGGTTGACCGTTTCCAACCACGAGCCGTTGAAGCTGTGCGCTACCTACTGGCACGTAATGGATGCACTTTGGGTTTATCTGGTTCTTTTATTGTTGTTGTCTTAGATACCAACTAGGGCTTGGATTTGCCCTCATCCGGCCCTTCGGGCCACCTTCTCCCAGGGGGAGAAGGACCATTCGGAAGGTTAGTCCCTCTCCCTCTGGGAGAGGGTGCCGCGAAGCGGCGGGTGAGGGCGCACTAAGGAAGCGGCATGGAAACCATCATCCATCGACGTTTGTTTTTCCAAATTGCCGGAACCGGTGTAGCCGGTTACTTTCTGTCGCCGTTCGATCTGCTGGCTCGCCGGTCGCCGGCCCCGAACGCTAATCCGGCGAGCATCACCGGCACCGCGAAGAACGCCATCTTTGTTTTTCTACCCGGCGCGCCGAGTCAGTTCGATACGTTCGATCTTCGCGTCGGCTCGTGGACGCCGGAAGATTTCCGCCCCACGACGATCAACGGAATCGATTTTCCCGAGGGTTTGCTTCCAAATATTGCCAAACAACTCGACAAAATTTCTATTGTGAGAAGCTGCCAGGCCTCCGCGTTGGTTCACTCGCTCTTACAAGCCTGGAACCAAATCGCGCGCAACCCCACGAGCGCTACGGGCAAAATCGCGCCAAATATCGGATCGATCGTCGCATTGGAGACCGAACGAAATAAAACGAAGTCCCAACCTCTGCCCGGGTTTCTTTCACTGAACACCGGCGGCAACCTGATCCGTCAAGGATATCTACCCGGACGCTACTCGCCGTTCGACGTGACCGCCGCGCCGGGCGGGCTGGCGAACCTGCAGAATCCCGACGGGCAAGCGACATTCAATGACCGCTTCGAGCTTCTCCTTCAACTCAATCATTCGGGAATTACTCGTGCGGAGTTCGCGGAGATCGAAGATTTCTATCAAGGCAGCCGGAGCATCATGTATGACCCCACGGTAAACGCCGCATTCCGCTTCACACCGGAGGAGCAACAACTCTACGGCAACTCCGCCTTTGGCAATTCCTGCATTGTTGCCCGAAATCTGATCAAGGCCGATTTGGGTACGCGCTATATCCAAATCAATCTGGGTGGCTGGGATAACCATCAGAATATCTACCAGCCCGCCGGCATCTACCGGCCCGCCAGCCAGCTCGATTCCGGGCTTGCCAATCTGATAGCGGATCTTGCGGCGTCTCCCGGAAGTTTGGGTAGGAGCCGGTTGGATGAAACCCTCATCGTGGTCAAGGGCGAATTCGGACGTACGGTCGGCCCGCTGACTGCGAGAGGAGGGCGCGATCACTACTTCCCGCATTTCACATTGTTCGCCGGTGGCGGCGTGAAGGGCGGGCGCGTTATCGGCAGCACAACATCTGACGGACGCTTTGTTGAAGACCCCGGCTGGTCGCAATATCGGCCGGTTGGCGCCGAAGATGTGGCCGCCACGATCTACTCCGCACTGGGAATCGATTACACAACCGTCCGTCGAGACGACCCGCTCGGCCGTGGCTTCGAATACGTCACCTCGAACAACTGGGCGGTTTATCCCATCCTGGAATTGTTCTAGTCCACAGACACACTAGCTCTTCTCGCACTGGGTCAGGCTCCTGCATGCGTGCCAGTGTTCCTCCTACAGCAGAGAAACAGAAGCCCGGGACGATTGACAATTCCGCCTGAGGAACCGACAATACGCCATCGCCGTCCAGTTATTAACCGGCACGCACAACCGAACCGAGTGGAGGGATTTGTGGACTTCGCGTGATCGGCCCGCGCTCTTCCACTTGCAAGAAGCAAGGAGAATGCTTGATGAACTTCGATGGGTTCCTTTACGTATTTGCGTTAATCGGGATTGTGACCACAGCAGTCGCTGCCTCACTGGGTGTCGCGCTGACCGTGACCTTGGCGCGCTTCGCCTACGTGCGATTCAAGTTGCTGGGGCCTCTCTTGTTTTCCTCCGGCGAGATATTGGGGCAACAGAGAATCGCCCAGCAGCGAGGCGCAACACTGGATGACCCAGTGCGTGAGCCGGCCCCAAAATACACGGAGAAAACGCGGATGCCTGCCGCCACGTAAAGCAACACAGCAGCTTTACCAACCGAAGCAGTTGAAGACGTGCGAAAGCCCGCGACTACGATTGCGACAACCTTTCGGCCAAGCATGTAGTCGCGGGCTTCAGCCCGCGTTTGCATCGAATTCGCACGTTCTGAATCCCGCGACTACATGCTTTCTGCCTACCGGATTACCAGATTTCCTGGATTTCGATGCTTGACAGCAGAAGTCATTACCGTATAGCGTTCCCCGAAAAACGCCGGAGTGTATTTATGGATGCTGTTCATTTTTCCGCTCGGTGTCATCCATCGCGGCGCGATTTCCTGAGAGGACTCGCGGCTCTGGGCGCGTGAATTTCCGCGTGCAAGGAGAGTGAATGCTGGCAGTAAAAACATGGTTCTGTGGGTTGCTTTTGATTACTGTCCTTTCCTTGCATGCGGGACAACAGCCGTCCCGGACGCCAGGAGCAGCGCTCTTGTTCGAAGGTGCGCGGATCATCGTGGGCGACAGCAGGCCGCCAATCGAGAACGGCGCGTTCTTGGTTGAACAGGACAGGATCACGCGCGTCGGCAAGAAGGGAGAAATCCAGGTCCCTCCGGGTGCGATGCGCGTGGACCTGACGGGCAAGACCGTCATGCCCGCATTCGTCAATCTTCACGGTCACGTTGGGTTTCAGAAAGGACTGACTTACGCGGCCGAGAACTACACGCGTGAGAACGTGATGGATCACCTGAACCGCTACGCGTACTACGGCGTCGGACTTGTCATGAGCACTGGCACCGATCCAGGCAACCTGCCGTATCAGTTGCGGGACGAGCCACATCCCGGCGCTCTCCTCCGTACGGCCGGCCGAGGCTTGGCAGCGCCGAATGCCGGTCCCGGCGCCGAGGCGATGCGTGGTGTGCCGTATGGCGTGACCACCGAGGAAGACGGCAGGAAGGCCGTCCGGGAGCTCGCCGCCAAAAAGGTCGACTTCGTCAAAATCTGGGTAGACGATCGGAACGGCGCCGTCAAGAAGCTCAGTCCCACGCTTTACAAAGCCATCATTGATGAGGCTCACCAGCACAACCTCCGCGTCATGGCACACGTTTTCTATCTGACGGATGCTCACGAAATGGTGCGAGCGGGCGTCGACGGCTTCCTCCACCTGGTTCGAGACGAAGAAATGGATGATCCGCTTATCGGCTTAATGAAAGAGCGGCGCGTGTTTGTCACGCCGAACCTTTCGATTTCCGAACGCGCGACTTATGCAGAGAGACCCGCGTGGCTGGACGATCCCTTTCTCGCGGAGTCTGTGACCCGGGACGTGATCAAGCGCCTGAGCGATACCTTCCTGAACCGTAACATCGCGGCTCTGGCGCGTTCGCGGGACTCCTATGCCAAACAGCAGCGCAGCCTGAAGAAACTGAACGCGGCCGGAGTGACAATCGCGCTCGGGGATGACTCGGGCGTCCAGGACAACTTCTACGGCTACACCGAACACCGCGAGCTGGAGTTAATGGTCAACGCCGGAATGACGCCAGCACAAGTGATTGTCGCATCGACCAGCGTGCCGGCTCGGCTCCTGAGTCTCGGTAACATCGGGACACTCCAGGCGGGCAAGAACGCCGACTTCATTGTGCTCGACGCGAATCCGCTGGACAACATCAGGAACACGCGGAAGATTTTAAAAGTCTTTCTGAGAGGAAAGGAAGTCGATCGCTCCGCCTTGAAAGGTGTTTGGACGTCCCCGAATTCAAGGTGAAGCGTGCGGCCCATTCGCGTAATTCGCCGCAATTCGGCTAAAACCTTCGCAAAAATCGAAGAAACCCGGCGATAGTAGTACAGGGCTAAGCCCTCGTTCTGAATCTGCGGTGTTCCAACCTCAGATCCAATCTGTGCGCCCGCGTTGCAAGGACAGCTACTGATTCAACAACGGAATGCTTTTCGGATCCGGATCTTTCGGAACCGTTCTCAAAAAAGCCGCGATGTCCGCGAGCTCCCGATCGGAGATGGACTTGCTCGTGTACGGCGGCATCGCCCCCCGAGGCTTTCGAACGTACTTGATGAGGTCGTCAGCAGAGCGCGTGCTCGGCGTGATTGCTGGCGCCGTACCGCCGGCACGGCCTTGCGAACCGTGACACGACCAACAGAAGTAGGTCACATAAAGCTTCTTGCCATTTTCAGCGTTACCCGCCGGCGCCGCGTTAGCCGATTGCGAAGCCGACGGCGTCGAGGACGCGGGTGTTTGGGCCGTTGCTGCTGAACTGGCAATCAGGCTCACAGTCACCGCCGCTAGAAGGAGCCAACGTGCAATCTCTGATCCGTTCCGAATCTTTTCACGCATTGTCCCTCCTACCGCGGCTGAGTTCGGGTGTCGACGAGCGCCGGCTCCCCGCGCTTGACGACCTCCATGGCACGCTTCAGTGCCGGACCCAGATCCTTCGGGTCGTTAATCGGTCCCTCGCCATGCATGCCCATGCTTTCGGCCATCTTCGCGTAATCGATGACGGGTTCGATGAGCCGGTTTCCGATATTGGCCCGCGTCGCATCGCGTCCACGCCGCAGCGCAAGGCGCTGCGCTTCCATACATTCGTTATGGAAACCCTGGTTGTTATGCATGACCGTCAACAACGGCAGGTGATGATTCGCAGCGGTCCACAGGCTCCCGGGGCCCATCATCAGGTCGCCGTCTTGCTGGATGTTGATCGAGATCCGGCCGTACTTCTTATTGGCGACGGCGGCTCCAACCGCAGCCGGCGCGCCATAGCCGATGCCGTATCCACCGGGACCACCGATGAACTGGTAATGCTTGTCAAAATTCCACAGTTTCAGGGGCCAATCCTGGAAGAACGACAGGTCTGCGACAAGTGACCAATCTTCGTTCTTAATCAGCGGCCACAATTCGGCCGTGACGCGGGCAGTGCTGATCGGGCTGTCATTCCAGCCCACGACCGCTTGTTGAGGATATCGATCGAATACTTCTTTGTGAGCCGCAGCGAGTTTGGCACCGCGGTCCTGGAAGAACCGTCTCCGATCGTCGGTGATCAACCGTTTGACCGCTTCGACGAGCGGGGGCAGCGTTGCTTCGCCGTCGGCCGGGATGGCGAGATCGACTTCCGCAAACTTCAGGTAGTCCGTGTAGTTGCTTCGCGAGAAAAGATCGTTCGCCGTAATGCTGATCCGCTTCGATCCCTGCCTTTGCGATCGAACGCCGGCAAAATCGATCACTTCAATGCCAAGGACGACATCCGCATCGGCCAGCCCCATGCGGCTGCGTGTCTGCTCGAGTGGATGCCGTGTCGGGAAGTTCATGCGCCCTTTGCGGTCGATGACTGCCGCTTGCAAGGTTTCGGCCAACTCCACCAGATGCTTGATCGCTTCAGGTGTGCGCGCGACGCGGTCTACGACGATCACCGGGTGCTCAGCGGCGACCAGCAGTTTCACCAGTTCGGCCACAGCACCGGAATCCGCGGCCGGAGGTACCATCGTTCCCAACTTCGGGATATGCAGATTGGCGCCTTTGGGCA
>WNGQ01011358.1_pt1 | contig 11689 bp, 12 predicted proteins | sample 5407661 | NCBI WGS metagenome assembly WNGQ01 (sample SAMN13153382, study PRJNA577476) | soil metagenome | isolation source: 60 cm soil or saprolite under Garry oak tree replicate 2 | place: USA:California | collected 2016-06-15
ACCATATGCTTCTCGTCCTTGATGTCGGCAACACCAACACGGTGCTCGGCGTGTTCGCGAAATCTCTGACCGATGCTGCCCCTCCACCAAGGTACGACAAGCTGGTCGCGAACTGGCGTGTGACCACGCGGGCCGCGCAGACCGTGGATGAATACGGTGTCCTCTTCAGAAATTTGTTTTCGATGGAAGGATTGGAGCCCAAGGACATCGGCGGGATTGTGGTGTCCTCGGTGGTGCCGCCGCTTGATTCCACGTTGCGGCACGTCTGCGAGCATTACTTCGGACGCAAGCCGCTGTTTATCGAGCCGGGAGTGAAAACCGGCATGCCGGTGCTTTATGAAAATCCGGCAGAGGTGGGCGCGGACCGCGTCGTGAACTCGGTTGCGGCGTTCGAGAAATACGGAGGCGCGTGCATCGTCGTAGACTTCGGGACGGCCACTACATTCGATTGCGTCACCGCAAACGGTGAATACCAAGGCGGAGTAATTTGTCCCGGCATTGGGATTTCCGCCGACGCGCTCTTCAGCCGCACCGCCCGATTGCAGCGCGTGGACATTCGCAAGCCCGGGCGAGTGATCGGGACCACGACGGTGGGCAGCCTGCAATCCGGTCTTTATTATGGCTATTTGGGGCTGGTCGATGGCGTACTGGAACGGCTGGTCGTGGAGCTTGGAAATTCGCCGAAGGTAATCGCCACAGGTGGGTTAGCTCAGTTGATCGGATCAGGATCGAAATATATACAGCAGGTGGATGAGTTCCTCACTCTCGAAGGCCTACGAATTCTGTGGGAGAGAAATTCGTCATCCAAGACCACGGATTCCGCTAATTCGAAGCCGCGTTCCGGCAACACGCCGCGCTCGCGTTGAGCTTTTGGCTCCTCGATTTTTGGCTCCCACCCTTTAGCTAATTCGGTCATGCTTTAAGCTAATGGCTAAGAGCGAAAAGCTAAGGGCTGATCGTGCAAAATTACTTCAACTACTTCACTGAAATTGAGGAGCATTTTCAGCGCTGGCGCGGCGGTCCGCTTATCGTATCCACGCTAGATTGGTCTCTGATGGAATTGTGGAAAGACGCGGGAATCCCGCTTGAGGCTGTTCTACGGGGCATCGACGCAACATTCGAGAATTATGAACGGCGCCCTTCAAAAACGCGCAAGATTAACGGCCTGGGATTTTGCGCGCAGGAGGTGCTCGCGGCCGCCGAGGACATGAAGGAAGCGGCGGTGGGAACATCGAAAGAAATCAAGCCAGACAAAGGATTCGACCCTGCCGACATTGCGGGATTCTTACGCAAGAACGCCGGGGAGCTGGAAAAAGCAAAGTTGCCGTCGCGGGCGGGCATTTCGCCGGAGACTGTCGCGCGCGAACTTTCTGCGTCTCTGCGGGAAATTGCGCTGGAAATTGAAACGAAAGCAGCGTCACGATTGGAAGACCTGGAGCGAAAGCTCACTGTGCTGGAAGAAAAATTGTTTGCCGTGCTACTCGCCACGGTTCCGGACGACGAAGTCATAGAAGTGAGGGCACAAGCCGACCGCGAATTGGCCCCTTATCGAAGCAAGATGCCTTCCGGACAAATTGAACAGTTACGGAAGCAGTTTGTGCACAAGCGGCTGCTGGAGAAATATAGGGTGCCCAGGTTGAGTTTGTTTTATATGTGAGTGAGATCAGAATCTTTAACCGCAAAGATCGCAAAGGATTCGCAAAGGTCGCGAAGAAAAGCAGTTCTTTGCTGGCCTTTGCGACCTTTCCGGTTAATATCTTTATCTCTTTACCGCAGAGGAAGTCTCACATCTTTCCGTGAAATACATATACAAGCTCAATCAGCAGAATCAGCACCACCAACGACTCCAGCACGAACGTTCTTGACTGGTGAAACTGGTCAATTAGGAAGCGGTACAAATCTTCAGCGGTGCGCAGCTTCTCCTGGGCGAGGCTTTTGTAGTCCGGCACCCCGATCTTACTTGCAGCCAGGCGATAGAGCCGCGCGGAAAACATGTCGCTAAGAAATTTAATTGCGTTGTCGGCACGTTCGGTGAGTTCGGTCACGTCGAGCAGAACGGTTTGCAGGCGTGAGGCCTCACCCGGAAGGCGCCAGCGTCCGATCAGCGTGGACTTCCGTTCCAGCGAGTCATAGACGGCGGCGAGTTCGCGCGTAAGCAGGTCGTCGTAGTGTCGAAATTCGAGCAACTGCGAGTTGGCGTACTCGAGCAACTGCATGGTGGTCTCTGAGCCGGCCATCGAGTCGTAAACGAAAGCCGCGTTCCAGCCCACGACAACCACATCATTCGGATAGTACGACATTGCCGACTGCAGCACTTCGCTACGTTCGCCTTCCGAAAGAACAGCGCTTTCTCCGCGGACTACCTGCGAAATCTGCTGGCCGCACGAGCTCAATAAGTGCGCCGCAGAAGGATTGCCCTGAATGTCGCGCATAAAGAAGATGAAGTAGTCTTCGCTCAACCAACGGTCATAGGGCTTGATCAGCGCGGGACGGGTGCGCTGCACTTTTTCTTTGGCGATAGTTTCGGCGCGGGTCTGCAGGTCGGTTTCCGAGATCCACCGCGATGAGAGCGAGATCAGGTCCGGCCACTCACCAGCGAACGGAAATTCAAACAGAACACTGAGCACGCCATAGTCGTAGTACTTGATGCGCACTTGCGTTCCCGCCTCGCCGGGGAACTGAGCATCCTCAACGACGGGCGGCCGCTCGAAGAAGAGCTGCTCTCCGGCGGCATGCTTCAGACCTTCACCGAGGCGGCGCGCGCCAAGAATGGAACGCAGTTCGTCCAGCCGCATTTCTTCACAGACATCGAACAGGAACAGGCCGACGGCTGATCCGCGCAAGCTTGGATTGGCATCACTGCCCATAAGCGAACAAGTCTATCGGATGAGGCGGGGTTCGGGGAAAACCTGCTAAAGCAGTTGAAAAACGCTAAACGGCACCAAACCCTTACAATCCAGAACGATGCAAATCAAGATCGAAAAACTCGTCTATGGCGGCGATGGGCTGGCGCGACTGCCTGCCGACGAGCACGGGCCGGGTAAAACCGTGTTTGTTCCCTTTGTTCTCGAGGGTGAGCAGGTAGAAGCAACATTAACCGAGCAGAAGACGGGGTTCGCGCGCGCCCGAGTGGAGAGCATCGTCGAACCGTCGCCGGACCGGGTGGAGGCTGCGTGTCCGTATTTTCAGCGCTGCGGAGGATGTCACTACCAGCATGCGAACTACAAGACTCAGCTTGAGATTAAATCCGCCATCTTGCGGGAGACCCTGCAGCGCATGGCGAAAGTCGAGTTGGCCGATCTGCAGGTCCATTCTTCACCGGAGTGGAACTACCGCAACCGAACTCGCTTGAAGGTGCAGACAGAACCCGAGTTCGCGTTGGGTTATTACAAGTTTCGATCGCATGAGTTGCTGCCAGTCGAGCAATGTCCGATCAGTTCGCCGCTTATTAATCGCGCCATTGCGGCGATCTGGGAGGAGGGCCGCAATAATCAGATCCCTCACGAAGTTCGCGAGATCGAAATTTTTACCGACGCGGCTGACGGCGCTTTAATCCTGGAAATTTACTGCACGCACAAAACCTCTCGCGCTGACACCCAGCTTATCGCGGAGAAGCGTATGGGCGCGATGCCAGAGGTGAAGGGCACCGCAGTTTTCGAGCAGCTCTCTCCGAACCAAAATCGTGAACCGAAACGACTGGCCGAATTCGGAACACCCGCGATCACCTACACCGCAAAGCAGACCTCGTACCGGGTAAGTGCTGGCAGTTTTTTCCAGGTCAACCGGTTCCTTATAGACGAGCTTGTCAGCCTTGTGACGAGTGGCGTTTCAGACCAGCTTGCGCTGGATCTCTATGCTGGCGTGGGACTTTTCTCGACTGTGCTGGCGCGGAGTTTTGCACAGGTAATCGCGGTTGAGGTGTCACAGACTTCCTACTCCGACCTGCGGCACAATGCCTCTCCGGAGGTGAAGGCAGTCCGCGCGACGACGGAACAGTATCTGGGACAAGTGAACGCCACTCGTCCCGATCTGGTTGTAGCCGATCCCCCACGCAGCGGGCTGGGTGAAAACGTGTGCCGCAGTCTCGCGAAGCTGGATGCGCCGCGCATCACATACGTGTCTTGCGATCCATCCACGCTGGCGCGTGATCTGCGGATTCTCTTGAGTCTGGGATACCGGATCGCGGGGGCCCATTTAGTCGATCTGTTCCCCCAGACGTATCACATTGAGAGCGTATTCCACCTGGCCCGTTAATGCGCTGAGCGCTTCGCACAAATTTGGGTTTTGGAAGACCTGCCCGGAACCACAGAGTGACAGTTTTTCCTATGGTGGAGCAACCATCCGAGTATTGGCGCCAAGTTCGGATCTGGCGGCGCGCTCTGCTGGAAAAAATGGCTCACGGCGCAACGATGAATCGCTGGTCATGAAAGTCACCTACGGATCGACTTCAGCGTTGCTCGGAGCTGATGCGGAAAAACCGACAGAGCAATTCGTTTCGACTGAGGATCCTAAAGCCGATATCCCGAGAGTGGCCCACCGTGGCAGCGCCAGTTCTACCAACCGCGATTTGTTGGCGGCGGTACAGCCACGTTTCGCGATCATTTCTGTCGGAGTCCGGAATGTTTATCATCATCCGCGAGCGGAGGTGCTGGCGCGGCTACAGCAAACGAAGGCACTCACTTACCGCACGGACATCGATGGCGCCACGAGTTTCTATCTGGATGGCAAGACAGTTACTTCTCAGATTGCCGATCTCCGCTGAGTTCGCCCTCAGTAAGTGCAGCCTCGGCGTTGGCATCAAAATCCGCTTCATCTGAGGCTTCTTGCGCCGGCGAACGCCGGTATTCCTCGATGAGCTGGCGCGCCTTTTCCGCGTCTTCTTCCCGGACCAGAATGACCGTCCCACCAATAGGCAAGACGTCTTGAGGGGCGTCGAGCGCGGTGATCTCGCAATCAATTCCGGCTGATTCGAGAAGACCGCTGACGATCATGGCCTCGGATTCTTGCTCCGTATCGAACACGCGCACCAGCTTTTCGTTGGGGTCCGGTAAAGGGTTCGCATTGGCCGCCATGAAGAATGCCTCCTGCGCAGATTATAGATGGAGAGCCGAGGGAATTTGTTGGGCGAAAACTTTTCCCTGCGAAGATCGCAAAGAAGGGCATTCCTTAGCCGCCTTTGCGCACCTGTGCGATCTTTGCGGTTAAAGTCTTTGGATTTGCCGTACGCAGCCGAGGTCTCAAGATAGTGACTGAAGTGTATTGCATCACCCAGCCGTTCCGCGCAGAATGAGCGCAACGTAGGGCGAGAGCGGCACATCTAAGTCAGTGAATGCCGGCGGGGAAACGGCGTGCCCCGCATGGATTGCGGAAAGAGGGCCCTTTGGAAAACGCGCAAAGCAACGAAGTCCAGCAGGAAGCAGTAAAAATCCGCCGCCTGCAAATCATGGTCAGCATGGTGATGTCCGTGATCAGCCAGGACCCAAATCTCACAATCGAAGAGGCGTCTGAGCTGGTCGCGGGAACTAAACGCGCCGCGCTGGCCATGTTCCCCGACAAAGAACTCGCCTACGACATACTCTACAAACCCCGCCTGCAACGACTGATGCGGGAAAGATTCCACCTGCAGTAGCGCGCGCCCCCACGAACAGGGATCCGTTAGCCTTTGTCACTCTTCGATTGAACGTCTTCCCTTCGCAATGCTTAGTTCGCGACAGTGCGTCACAAGCGGTCGGTTGACGCTAATCGCTAGTGGAGTTGACCAGAGTTCCTCTTTCTATGTAGTTTGTCCAAAGCTGCGTGCTTCGGACACGGCAACGCCAGAAGCGGAGGATCGAAAGTGAGGTATGGATTCGCCTACCGTTCCAAGCTTGGGTTGTGCGCGGTAATGCTCGTGGCCACAGGATGTGGTGGGGGATCTGGCTCTAATTTCACGTCCAATAATGTCTCATCGTTTCCGCCGGCAACTGTTCCGCTCGTCAAACTAAGCACCGACACCGTTACCAACTCCACCAGCCAGCACGCGACTGAAGTTGAGCCCGATAGCTTTTCCTTCGGCTCCACTATTGTGGCTGGTTTTCAGGTTGGGCGAATTTCTACCGGAGGCTCGTCGGACATCGGCTTCGCCACATCAACCGATGCCGGCGCGACCTGGCAGAATGGGTTTCTGCCGGGCCTTACAACGGTCCAAGGCGGAGGAGCAAACGCCGCGGTCAGCGATTCAGCAGTCGTGTATGACGCAAAGCATGGCCTGTGGCTGATCTCCTCGCTCACCATCGCGAGCAATGGAAGCACGCAGGTCGTGGTCAGTAAGTCACCGGATGGAATGAACTGGAGTAATCCCGTGCCCGTGAGCCACACTCCCGATCCTGACAAGGACTGGATCACCTGCGATAACACACCAACCAGTTCCTTCTACGGGCACTGTTATCTGGAGTGGGACGACTTCCAGCAGAACGATTTGATCTACGTGAGTACGTCCACCGACGGAGGTGATACCTGGGCATCGCCGCTCAATCCCTCCGGAGGAGAGTCGGCAATCGGAGGTCAGCCGCTGGTTCAGTCCAACGGAACTGTGATCGTGCCGGTGTTGGACTTCGTTCGCGGAATTGCAGCCTTCACGTCTATCGATGGCGGAGCAAGTTGGAGCGCGCCTATGCAGGTCGGCACGGTTGTAGACCGCGCAGTCGTGGGCGGACTCCGCAGCGACGCACTTCCCTCGGCGCAAATTGACGGGAACGGAAATGTTTACATCGTTTGGCAGGATTGCAGCTTTCGCGCGAATTGTTCGTCAAACGATCTGGTGATGAGCACCTCGGCTGATGGAATCAATTGGAGCGCGAGGGCGAGAATCCCAATCGACGCCACGACGAGCACGGTCGACCACTTCATTCCTGGGCTAGGGATCGATCCCACAACCGGCGGTAGCACCGCGCACTTGGGGCTTAGTTACTATTACTATCCGCAGGCGAACTGCTCGGCTTCCACCTGCGCATTGTATGTGGGATTCATCTCCTCCACCGACGGGGGCAGCACTTGGAGCACTGCCACTCCCGTAGCTGGGCCGATGACATTAAGCTGGCTGCCTTCGACAACATCGGGCCGAATGGTTGGAGATTACATCGCGACCTCGTTTGCCGCAGGCAAGGCGTATGGAGTTTTCGCAGTAGCGAAGGCGAAATCAGGTTCGACCTTCGATGAGGCGATCTACACGACTCAGGCGGGATTCGACGTTGCAGCAGCGCAAGCACACAACAGTTCAGCGAGAGAATTGCCAGCTGTCGCGGCGAAATCGCGACCGAATCGCAGCAGGACAGTTCGCAAGATCCGGTAAGCTACCTATTCGGGGTCATGAAGGCGCATGAAGAAAACGAGGCGTTCGTTCGTGCTCGCCGTGAATAGTAAGGGCGTAGCATGGCCCAATGCCGTGAAAACTCGACAAATGGAGCGAAACACTGCCAGCCGTCAGCCGAGGCCTCCTGCAAGCAGAGAAAGGCATGGGACATGCCGCCGCCGACGTATTTGACGAACTGGAACGGGAAGACACAGCCGTCTTAAGGAGCGACCCGAACCAGAGAACGGTTGCCGACAACCGGCTCAAGTGAAGCCAGCAACTGTTGGGCAAGAACTATGCACCTTGATTTTTCAGGAACGGGGACGACGACTCGTTGCGGATATTCATCGTAAGTCCGGCCTTCGAGCAACCTGCCGTTCTTAGCCCTTCTCACGCCTCCCCACTGTTTGAAGAAGAACGGCACTCGCGATTCGCGACACTGGTCGCGATGGGAGCAACCCACTCCGCGAGCATCGGCCGAGCGCCCGGCCCGCTCTCGCCACCAACAATTGCCCAGCTAATGCCGGAGAGGTTGATTTTCCCCAAGTCTTCAAGCAGCGGCTCAATTGAGAGAAAGCGGACGCGAGCAGGCGTTGTCTGCAAATCAGCAATTCTCGGCAGGCCATATTTCCGATCTTCGTCTCTGACGCCCAGATGTGCTCTTGCTGTGCGGCAAAACGTAGGTGTCCGCTCAGGAGCTCTCTCAGGCGAGCCGACCTCTTTGTCAGGACTTGAAATGTGTGCCATCGCGCCGCGACCATTACTCGGCAGACTGCCTCGATGTAGTCGTCGCTTACACGGTCCTGGAAGAGATCGCTCATGGAATTCACAAACACGAGCTTTGGTGATCGCCAGGAAAAAGGCTCGGTAAGCTTCTGCGGCACCAGCTTCAGATCGAAACCATGCTCATACGGATGTCCCTTCACACCGCGAAACCGCTCGGCAAACGTTTCGGCCTAGCAATGTTTGCAACCGGGACTAATTTTTGTGCACCCGCGTACGGGGTTCCAGGTGGAGAACATCGTGATGTAATAAAGGGGAAGGTTCTTTTCATCTGACCTGAATCGCTTCATCTTGTGAATTGGAGTCGGTAGATACCGCAGCGTCTGCATCATAGACGCAAACTCCTCAGCGAGGAACTTCGGGAAAGGAATGGCATTGGCTTGTGCGGTCTTCCATCGCTCTCGCCATGTGGTGGAACCAAGGAATTCCTCCACCTTTATTGCGTCTTCCATGACATATCGTTTGTCGGCCCGGTTGGCATCGGACCACTGAGCTAGCAAGACGACGAAGTCGATGAACGTAAGCGACGTCCGCATCCGGGGCGATTCGGTTGACTCTTGCCTCCAATTACCGCCAGTTTCTCTGGATCTTCTTCACAAAAGACATACTTGTCGAACGCATCGGGCAGTAATAGCGCGCGTAAAGGCGAGCCCATTATGATCCTTGAGCTGTCACGAATCCTCGAATACCCCGCACCGGCATACAACTCGACATACACGCGCCGGTTCCACTTACGCTTCATGCCAGACGAGAACAGTTTGGCGTAGTAGGCCACGTGGTCGTGCTTGGTTTCGGCCCACGATCCGACTTCTGGGCACAGAAGATCGTCGTCCGTAACGTTTACGGGTTCGTCCTTAGGCATTTTCGTCTTTTATTCGCTGCGATAGTAAGTGTGCTCCTCAACGGTCCCCACTTGCAAGTCGAAGTGCCTCACAGCGGTATATTCCCATGCTTCTTCGGCGGGTTTTTGTCGCGCTTGGTTTCGAGCATTTCTAGTGCGTGGATCAGCTTCTTGCGGGTTTCGCGCGGTTGGATGACTGCATCGACGAAGCCGTGCTCAGCGGCGATGTAGGGACTGGCGAAGCGGTCGCTGAATTCTTCGATTTTCTGTTTGCGCAGTTCTTCGCGATTTGCTGCTCGCTCCAGTTCGCGGCGGTAAACAATGTCCACCGCGCCTTCCGGACCCATGACCGCAATCTCCGCTGTCGGCCAGGCGTAATTGACGTCGCTGCGAATGTGTTTTGAGGCCATCACGCAGTAAGCGCCGCCGTAGGCTTTGCGCGTGATTACCGTCAGCTTGGGCACCGTGGCTTCGGCAAATGCGAAGAGAAGTTTGGCGCCATGGCGGATGATTCCGCCGTACTCCTGGCTAGTGCCCGGCAGGAATCCGGGGACATCTTCGAACGTAATCAGCGGGATATTGAAGCAGTCACAGAAGCGGACGAAGCGCGCGCCTTTCACCGACGCATTGATGTCGAGCGTTCCAGCCAGCACTGCCGGTTGATTCGCGACAATGCCGACGGAGCGGCCATTCATGCGCGCAAATCCCACCACGATGTTTTTCGCGTAGTGCTCGTGCACTTCGAAGAAATAGCCGTCGTCAACTACGGCGTGGACCACGTCTTTTATGTCATACGGGAGATTCGATTGCGCCGGCACAATTGTGTCGAGCGCTGCGTCGGCACGGTTGGCCGGATCGGTACAGGGCTTTCGCGGAGGATCGTCGAGATTGTTGGATGGAATGAAGCTGAGTAGCTCGCGCAGCATGGAAAGGCATTCGGCATCGTCATGGGCGAGAAAGTGTGCGACACCGGAAGTTTCGTTATGCGTGGCCGCGCCGCCGAGCTGCTCTTTGGTGACGTCCTCGTGCATGACCGTCTTAATTACATCGGGGCCGGTGATGAACATGTAGGACGTGTTGTTCACCATCACGATGAAATCAGTGATCGCGGGCGAATAAACCGCGCCGCCCGCGCATGGGCCCATGATCGCCGAGAGCTGCGGCACGACGCCGCTGTAGAGAGTGTTGCGCAGGAAAATGTCCGCATAGCCTGCGAGCGATACCACGCCTTCCTGAATGCGCGCGCCGCCGGAATCATTCAGCCCAATGACTGGCACGCCGACACGGGCAGCCATATCCATGATCTTTGCGATCTTGGCTGCGTTGGTCTCTGAAAGCGAGCCGCCGAAAACGGTAAAGTCCTGCGCGAAGAGGAAAACCAGCCGCCCTTCGATTCGGCCATAGCCCGTGATGAAACCGTCTCCGTAATACTTTTGCTCCGCCAAGCCGAACTCATTGGTGCGGTGCGTGACAAAGCGATCAGTCTCTTCGAACGTGCCTTCGTCGAGGAGAAAGTCGATCCGCTCCCGCGCCGACATCTTGCCTTCTTTGTGCTGACGCTCGCGCCGTTCGCGCCCGCCGCCTTCCTGCGCGAGTTGATCGCGGCGTTTCAGTTCCTGCAGCTTTTGTTCTAGATCCATGGCACGGGATTATAGAAGAAGCGTCGTCGGTCGTTGGCCAACTTGGCCAATTCGTGCTCGGGTAGGGGCAGGCGTCCACGCCCGCCCAGCGGAGCCTGCTCCGCAAGGCGCGAGCTACGCTCGCCTGCCCGGGCGGGGGAGTCGGGGTTTACACGAAAATCTCACCACCAACGGCCAACTATGGTCACCGTACTCTGGTGACTTGCCCACACTCAACGCCGCCCCTAAGCTGAGGCTTCTCACTTCAACACAGGAGAATTCATGCGTTCCAACAAATGGTTGTACCTGGCCGCTGCGGTTGTGTTTTCACTGTGCACGAACCTGGCGCTGGCGCAAGGCAATGGGCATGGCCGCGGACACGAAAAGCATGCTGACCGCGACGACAGGCACGAAGATCGCCACGAAGGTCGAGCCGAGCGTCACTCCTATCGCGAGCATGATCGCGAGCTGCACGAGTGGTATCGGTCGCACTACAACAGACTGCCGCCGGGTTTGGCCAAGCGGGACCGGCTGCCTCCCGGACTCGAACGTCAGTTAGTTGTTCGCGGGACACTGCCTCCGGGCTTGCAGAAGAAAATTCAACTTTGCCCAGTTGAGGTTGAGCGCTACTTGCCACCTCCGCCCGTCGGCTACATGCACACTGTGATCGGTGGAAACATTGTGCTGGTGAACCGGAAAACGTTTTTCGTGTTGGATGTGTTCCACTTCGAAATGTAGATCCGCAGCGCGGGGCGGGCGTCTCGCCCGCCTCGTACTTTCCAGCTAAGTAAACAGCGACGACAGCATGCTAAAGAAATCAGGAGGCGTTGCGATTCTTAATCCCACGCGCTTGGCGACAGCCGGCGTGAAGTGCTTGGTGTTGTGAGCCAGCAGCCAATCCGGCCGACTCGCCATCGCCGACAAGAGCACCGGGACATCAGCCAAATGCCTGATCAGATGGCGGCTTAAGCGGACTACCATCTGATCCGGATAAGGAACCAGCTCGGGCCTAGTCAGTTTGATGAGTCGATGATAATCCTCAATCAGCTGTTCCGCTGCCGATGGCGCCAGGCGCTCGGCGTGAATGAGCAAGTTCTCTTCAACTTCATCACGAAC
>WNGQ01006114.1_pt1 | contig 11685 bp, 12 predicted proteins | sample 5407661 | NCBI WGS metagenome assembly WNGQ01 (sample SAMN13153382, study PRJNA577476) | soil metagenome | isolation source: 60 cm soil or saprolite under Garry oak tree replicate 2 | place: USA:California | collected 2016-06-15
GAGCTTATCCCAGAGTGAGCGGTGGACGACGGAGACGACAGGCCCAGGACACCGCAACGGAAACAACATCAGGGCGAGACCGTTATCCAACCAGGCAGCACGGTGAGCAAGAAGTGCCATCGTTGTCTCCCCGGAAAACCTTTTTCATGATTCTGCGGGAAAGGGCGGGAAGACGAACGGGGTTTCCTGTGAGTGGCCCCGGGAGGAATCGAACCTCCGCACGCGGATTCGAAGTCCGCCGCTCTATCCACTGAGCTACGGGGCCTCGCGGCCAGTATGCCGCGCCTGGGTGCCGCTCCTCTTGTCACGGAAAATCGTTTCCTAGAATCTTCTTCGTAGTCCGTTCTATTGCCGTCATTGCCACGCCCATCGGAGGGGCGCCCGAGCGGCCCCTCCGGCTTTTAGACCGGATTGGGCGAGCGCTCGCCGCGCTCGACCGCGAGTAGGTTGTCGACGAGGACGCGCGTCATCGCCTCGCGCGTTTCCGCCGTCGCGCTGCCGACGTGGGGAGTCAGGACGACGTTTGGCAGCCCGAGCAGCTCGCGCGGCACCTCCGGCTCGTACGCGAAGACGTCGAGGCCCGCCTCTATCCGGCCGGAGGCGAGCTCGCGCACGAGCGCGTCCTCGTCGACGATCTGGCCGCGCGCCGTGTTGACGAGGCACGCACCGTCCCGTAGAAGGGCCAGCCGCGAGGCATCGAGCAAGCCGCGCGTCTCGGGCGTGAGCGGTACGTGCACGCTGACGGCGTCAGCCTCGGCGAGCAACTCGTCGAGCTCACGCCAACCCTCGCCGCCTGGCCGGCGGGAGTTGTGAAGCACGCGCATACCGAAGGCCTCGGCCCGGTGCGCGACCGCGTGGCCGATCCGGCCGAAGCCAACGATTCCGAGCGTCGAGCCGCTCACGTCGCGGCCGAGGAAGTCGGGATCCGCCCAGCCCCCGCGCCAGCGGCTGTCGCGCACGGCGCGATCGCCGACGACGATGCGTCGTCTCACCGCCAGCAGCAGTGCGAACGCCAGATCGGCCGTCGCAGCCGTGAGCACACCGGGCGTATTCGTGACGACCACGCCGCGCGCTATGCAGGCGCCGACGTCGATCGAGTCGTAGCCGACGCCGTAGTTCGCGACGATGTTCAGGTTCGGGAACAGGTCGAGCGTCTCGGCGTCGACCCGTTCCCCGACGACGGCGAGCGCCTCGATGTCGTCTCGACGGCCGCCCGCGCCTTCCGGAAGAGGACCTGACAGATACTCGAGATCGCGCAACTCGGACCAGGCCGGCCCCGGAAAGCGGCGAGAGACGAGGATCTTCAAGGCGCAGCTATTCTGTCCCCGCTGCGAGGTGGCGGTAGCTCAGTTGGTAGAGCCCCGGGTTGTGGTCCCGGTGGTCGCGGGTTCGAGTCCCGTCCGCCACCCTTCCCGAGAGAACTGGGGAAGCGGCTCTCCCCGCGCGCGTCGGCCGGGGCGACTTATCGCACTGAGTCGATCAGCTCGTCTGCCGGCTTCCAGATCTTCGCCTTCGCGCCTGCGGTCGTCTTCATCACGGAGAAGTGGTCGGCTTTGAACGAGGGCGTCGACTTGACCCCAACCAATTGGATCTGCGAGGCCGGAAAGCCAGCGAGCTCCAAGCGGGCGAGGATCAATCTGGCGCCGCGGCCGTCGACGCTCGTGTCTTTGTCGCCGAGCATGATCACGAGCTTCAGCTTCGAGTCGAGCTTCTTGAGCGGCCCGAGCGTCTCGTACTGAGAGTGCTCGCCGGGGAAGACCGCCAGCACTGCGCTTGGCTCCTTGCCTCGCGCTGCTCGGACTGCGGCGTAATCGACCGCGACCCGTCCGCCGCGCGAATAGCCGATGAGGATCACCGGCACGTGCGGCTTTCCAAGACGTGTCGTCGCTTCGTCCACCGCGGCGTCGATGTTCGGGTACGGATCCGAGGCTCCGCCGACCTCGTAGCGCGGGTAGATGACGTCGCTGCCCTCGGCGGCGAGATGCTTCAGCCAGGGGATGTGGTTCTTTGGCGTCTCCTCGACCGGGCCGCCGTAGCCGTGCAGGAAGATCACCAGCGAGCGCGGGTTGCCCTTGGCGGCATAGAACCATACTTCCTTCTCGCCGCTGCCGACCGGCCCTTGCTGCTCGAGCGCCGTCAGGTGGGGCGCGCCGGAGCCGCCGCAGCCCGCCGTCGCGGCGACCGCGGCCAGCAGGAGAACCCGTCGCACGCAGAGTTAGACGAACGGCGGCGCTTCTAGATTGCGGCCGAGCCGGCCGCTTCCCGACTGGAGCGCTAGCTCTCGATCGCTTTCTTCGTTTTCTCGTTTGGTTTGCGGTTCAGGCAGGCGGCCCGGGCGGTGGCGCATCTTCCTCGACGTAGGTCGTCCGCCGCCGGCTCGGCCGGTACGCGCGTCGGCGAACGACGGGGCCGCCCGTGTAAGGCTCGGGCCCATAGCCCCAGAAACCGGCGCCCCACCAGGTCCGCCACAGCACCAGCGAGATCAGGAAGAGGACGAAGCCGACGACCATCAGGACGACGCCGACGACGTCGACGTTGACGCTCCCGCCGGTCGTGTTGACACCCCAGGTGAGGATCGCGCCAACCGCGATCAGGATCAGGCTCAGAATGATTCCCATGGGCTCGCTCTTTCCCGAGCCCACTCAGCGGAAACGCCCGAAGGAAACGCCCGATGCGCCTGGGAGGATTCGAACCTCCGACCCACGGCTTAGAAGGCCGTTGCTCTTCCGCTGAGCTACAGGCGCGTAGGTCGAAGCGTAGCGCCCGGCGTTAGCGGCGGAAGCCGAAATCAGCCGTGACGATTGTGACCTCGTCACCGTCGTACACGCCTGGGGCGCTCGAGGAATGCACGGCTCCGAGGCCGATCTCGCGCCAGCTGCGGTTGAGCAGGTTCGCCCGATGCTCGGGGCTGTTCAGCCAAAGTCTGAGCGCGCCTGCCGGGTCGATGTCAGGCGTCGAGTAGAGCAGGTTTTCGCCGGCCGACCAGTTGCTGTAGCCGCGATAGGTGTAGAAGCCCGCGATCCGTTTGAAGAACGAGCCGCCGTTGGCCGAGTCGTGGCTGAAGTAGCCCTTCTGCGCCATCGACTGGGAGTGCTGGTCCGCAGCCGCCGTCAGGGGGGCCGAGAGACGAAGCGCGCGCAGGCCGTGCCGCCCGCGCGTCAGGTTGATCTGACTGAGCAGCTGCGACTCGAGTGCGGAGAGATGCACGCGCGCCGCTGAGACGCTCGCAGTCTGCTTCGGAGCCTGAGGGCGCTGCGCGGCGTGGCTTGCGGGGGCGAAGCCGATCGCCGCTGCCGTGAGGCTTGCAAGTACCGGATGCACGGTTCAGACATCGGCCGTACTCCCAAGTCAAGTCTCCCCCGTTTGGGGGATAGCCGGCGCCGCGGGCGTATTGCGGTCACGCCGGTGTCTAAGCCAGTCGACGATCAGAACCTGGATCGCCCCGGCGACAGGAATCGCCCCGAGCGCGCCGAGAATGCCCGCCAGCTCGGCGCCGATCAGGACCGAGATCAGGACGATCAGCGGCGAGAGCTGAACCGTGCGCCCGTAGACGACGGGCTGCAAGAAGTGATTTTCGATCTGCTGGTAGACGATGAAGAAGACGACCACGACGATTCCGGCAACGATCGAGTGGATGAACGCGACCGTGCCGATCAGGATCGCGGCGATCGTCGCCCCGGCGAGCGGAATCAGATCGAGGATCGCGACAACCAGGCCGAGCGCGACGGCAAACGGGACGCCCATGATGATCAGCACGATCGTCGTCGAGCCGCCCGCGATCAGGCTGATCAGCAGGTTCCCGGTCACGTAGCCGCCGACCGTGCGATAGATCTGATTGCAGACGTTCTCCCAGCGGGGGCGCGACTCAGGCGGGAGCAGCCCGTAGAAGCGCTCCATCCACTTCGGGCCCTCGAGCAGCATGAAGAAAGTGAGGAAGGCGATCGTGATCGTCCCGAGCACGATCGAGATCACGCTCTTGGTGATCGAGAGCGCCGTGCCGGAGAGGCCGAGCACCTTCGTCGCCCCACCCTGGTTGATCGCGTGCTTGATCCGCTCGGGCAGGTGATATTTCGTCTCCAGGAACCCGAACCGTCCCTTGCCCTGGCTGATGTCGTGGACGTAGTCGGGGATCTTGTTGACCAATTCGGTCACCTGGTGGACGACCGTCGGCACGAAGAGCGCTCCGATCCCCGCGAACGCGGCCAGCACGAGCAAGAAGGTCACGCCCGAGGCCAGCCCGCGCCTCTGAATCCCGTGACGTTGGAAGAAGTCGACCGCCGGGTTCATCGCCAGCGCGAGGAAGAGCGAGATCAGAATCCAGACAATTACGTGCCGCGCGATCATGATCACCTGGAGCACGACGGCCACGGCGATGATCGTGCCGAGCACGACCAGGATCGTGCGCACGGGAAAGCGGACGAGCCGCTCAGGCACCACGCGACAAGGATTGCGGGCACGTCGGACGGTCAGGCGGCGCGTTCCGCAAGAATGCGCACCGAGTGAGCCTGCGAGGAGAACCGATCGAGATGACGGCAGCCCTGCCCGACGGCCGGTCGGTGCGGGTCTGGATCGGTGTGCCGGAGGATTCCTACATCGCGAAGCGAGATCTCGATACGGTGGACATCGAGCTCACGCTGATCGGCGGGAACCACCTCGCAGCCGTCAACACGGTGCTCGAAGCCGACCAGGTGAGCGAGGCCCGCGCACTCGCACGCGAGATCGTCGCCGGCCTCGAGTCAGGCGAGTTCGAGCCGACCGCGGCGGCGCTGGAGCCGCTGGCGGATCAGCCACGCTAGCCAGGCGTATCGAGCCACTCGGGCCGTTCGAAGCCGGCGAGCTCCTGAATCGAGCCGTATATGGCTTGGAGAATTCTCGTGTTGTTGACGATCACGTTGCAGGTCCCGAACGGCAGCTTGTTCACTCGCTTCCGCTTGCTGGCACGTGAGTAGCAGTTCACGTATGACTTGCGGAGGGCGCTGCGAGGTAAGCCGAGCAAGTCAAGCCAGAACTGCTCGACCTCTTGCTGACCCTCCAGATGATCTGCGAAGAGATGGCACTTGATTCGAAGCTCGAAGTCGCAAACCCCGAAATGCTCCCGGAGAAAGCCGACGAAGAACGCGATCTGAGCTGGATCCGAGTTCGCGAATCGAAGCTGATGCCTAGCTTTCGCTCCTTCGGCCCAATAGAGCATGCAGCCCGCTGCGTAGCTAACACTGCCGCGCCGGGCGAGATACCGACCCCATTTCTGATGCGCCATCCGTCGTGCTCGGCCGCGCTCGATGTTCGCCGCCCATCCGTTCCTCTGATGGTTGTACGCCGGGTTGCGGTTCGCGAGTACGGCGTGCTGTTCAGGAGTTAGCTCGATATCTCGAACCCACAAGCTCACTGTCGAAGGCGCGACTCCGACCAGTCGCGCGATTTCCTTGATCGAGCGGCCCTCCTGCCGACGCAGATGCCGAGCCTCTTTTCGCTCGCGTGTTTTCATTTCTGAAAACGTAGCGGAAGAGCCGGACGGAACGAGAGCGGGCGGCGGGGATCGAACCCGCGTCTTCGGCTTGGAAGGCCGATGCTGGACCACTCAGCTACGCCCGCGGTCTAACTAGCGTACCGAGCGTGCAGCCGTACAGCTGGACCCTCCACGCCGAGTCGGTCGTGTTCGTTCCGCTGCTGGCGTTGGGCTACGCGTTCGTGCTTCGCCGCTACCCCGCGCCGGGCTGGCGGATCGCCTGCTTCCTCGGCGGGCTCGGACTCATCCTTGCTGTCTTCGTGACACCGCTCGAGAGCCTGGCGCTCCACTACCTGCTGACGGCGCATCTGCTCCAGAACGTAGCGCTCGCGGAATGGAGCCCGGCGCTCGTCGTGCTCGGGCTGCCGCCGGCCGCCGCGGCTGCGGCGCGAAAGTACGCCGCCGTCCGCGCGCTCACGCACCCGCTCGTCGCGCTGCCGATTTGGCTGGCGACGTACTACGCCTGGCATATCCCGGCCGCCTATGACACGGCCTTGCGCCATCCCTCGACGCTGCTCCACCTCGAGCACCTCTGCTACTTCGTTACTGGTCTCTTCGTCTAGTGGCCGGTGCTGACAGGACGGCTCGACGCCGGCAGCTCGGCCGCGTACCTCTTCGCCGCGTTCGCGCTCGCGAGCCCGCTCGGCCTGCTCCTCGCGCTGATCCCACGCGCCGTCTACGACTTCTATGTCCATGCGCCGCGCGTTTGGGGTTGGAGCCCGCTCACCGACCAGCAGGTGGCGGGGGTGACGATGGCGGCCGAGGAGGCGGTCGTCTTCTTCGGCGCATTCGCGTTCTACGTCGCCCGCTTCATGCGCCGCGACGCCACGGCTCTCGATCTGAAGCACGCCAGATGGACGAGGTGATCCTCGCCCGCCATGGCGAGAGCGAGCTCAGCGTCGTCGGGGCCGTCAACGGCGATCCAGCCGTCACCTGCGCCCTGACCGCCGCAGGCCGTGATCAAGCGCGGCGGCTCGGAGAGCTGCTCGCCGACAACGAGCTCAACCTCTGCGTGACGAGCGAGTTCCAGCGCGCCCGGGAGACCGCCGACCTCGCGCTCGCCGGCCGCGACATCCCGCGGCTGGTCCTCGCGGAGCTGAACGACGTCCGCTTCGGCCGCTTCGAAGGCGGCACGCTTGCGGCGTACCGCGGGTGGGCCGCGGCGAACGAGCCGACCGTCGAGGCGCCAGGCGGCGGCGAAAGCCGAAGCGGCACGGTCGCTCGGTATGTCCGCGCCTACCGGACGATCCTGGCGCGACCCGAGCGCACGATTCTGGTCGTCGCCCACGGCCTGCCGATCCGCTACGTCCTCAATGGGCTCGCGCAGACAGATCCGGCCCCGCTCGTCGAGCAGGTGGCGTATGCAGAGCCGTACCGTCTGCCACGTGAGCAGCTCGAGCGCGCGGTTGAGGTCCTCGACCGTTGGGCCGGGCAGCCGGCCTGGCGCCCGGCGTAGAAGAGCCGACGACCGGGAGGAATTTTGGTGCTTTGCGGACCGGGCTTCTAGTCGGGGCGGCCGGATTTGAACCGGCGACCTTCCGCTCCCAAAGCGGATGCGCTACCAGGCTGCGCTACGCCCCGTGCGGGTTCGAGTCTAGCCCGGCCCGTCGACGAACCTAGCTCGCGGCGATTTCTTCGCACAAAGCGCACGTTTCATCTTTTTTCGTGACATTTCGAGCTAGTCACCGTCCGATCGGCCTGGTAGAACACCGCGCTTCGGATGCGTTGTCGGGGGGCACTATCCGTTTTCATCGTGGTCCTTTGCGTCGCCGTGGCGGCGCCGGAGGTTCTGGCGCGTCCACTGACCGAGAAGGGCGCAGCGTCTGCCACGCGGAACACCGCTCTCATCGCAGCCGTCAACACGGTACGCACCGCACACCTGTTGCCACAACTGCAAGTCGACGCGAATCTCTCCCGCGCAGCGCGATCCCATTCTCGCGACATGCTGGTCCATGACTACTTCGCTCACGGCAACTTCGCCATTCGGATGTCGCGGTTCGGCGTCCGAGGGCGCGTCTTTGCCGAGAACCTCGCCTGGGGAAGCGGCGTCATGTCGGCAAACGACACAGTCGCCCATTGGCTGGCGAGTCCGCCCCACCGCACGGTTCTGCTCGACCCGACGCTCCGCCGAATCGGCGTCGCGACCCCCATCGGCGCCTTCGGCGGCTTCGCACGGGCGACGCTGGTCACAGCCGACTTCGCGGGCTAGTCCCGCTCGAGCAGCTCGCGCACCTCGGCGAACTTCTCCCGCCGCAGGTCGTCTCGCTCACCACTCTCGACGCGGCGGACGAGGTCCTCGACGAGCGGTGCCAGCTCGACCGGATTGAACGGCTTCGTCACGTAGTCGACGCCGCCGAGGTCGATCCCCTTAGCCCGGTCCCTGATCTCCGCGCGCGCGGTCAGGAAGATGATCGGGATGCTCCTCGTCGACTCGTCGGCGAGCAGCTCCTCGGCGACCTCCCACCCGCTCCGCCCCGGCATCATCACGTCGAGCAGCACGACGTCGGGATGCTCGGCGCGCGCGAGCTCGAGCCCTTTGTCGCCGTCCGCGGCTTCGAGCACCGTCATGCCCTCCGCCTCGAGGTTGACGCGGCAAAGCAGCCGGATCGGGGCTTCGTCGTCGACGACGAGGACGGTCGTCATCCGGTCTCCCGGCCGCTCAGCGCTGCGTGAGGCGCAAGCGGCAGCTCGAAGGCGAAGCTCGACCCCGCGCCCTCGCGCGAGTCGACCCACATCCGTCCGCCCATTGCCGAGACGAGTCCGTGGGCGATGAAGAGCCCGAGTCCGGTCCCGGTCGTCGAAGGATCGCGTGTCATGGATTCTCCACGGTAGAACTTCGTGAAGATCCGCCGCTGCTCCTCTTCCGGGATTCCGATCCCCTCGTCGACGACTCTTACTTCGACGACCTCGTCGTTGATGCGGGCGGCCACCGTCACCCGGCCGCCTTCGGGGGAGAACTTGATCGCGTTGTCGACGAGGTTCGAGAGGATCTGCCTCAGCTTGTCGCCGTCGGCCTCGGCGTCGACCGGATGCTCCGGAAGGTCGACGAAGAAGTCGTGCCCGTTGGCGGCCGGCGCCTGCTCCGCCGTCTGAACGACTTCCGACACCACGGCCCTGACATCTGTTGGTGCGAGGTTGACCTGGAGGTCGCCGGTGTCGAGCCGCGCGACGTTGAGAAGCTGGTCGACGATCGTGGTCAGCCGGTCGGACTCGGAGGCGATGTAGCCGAGGAACGTCCGCCGCTCCTCCTCGCCGAAGAGCACGTCTTGGCGGAGCAGCGTCTCGGCGAAGCCGTAGATCGAGGTCAGCGGCGTACGCAGCTCGTGTGAGACGGCGGTGACGAAGTCGGACTTCATCTGCTCGACGACCCGCTCGGCCGAGATGTCCCTGAAGGCGAAGATCCGCCCGGCGACGGCGCCGGCCGGGTCGCGCATGATCGCCTCGGTCAGCGAGAGCCAGACATCCTCGTCCCCGCGGCGGATCGCGAGGAGGCGGTCTCCCCGCTCTGTGTCGTCGCCGGACGCCAGAGTCCGTTGGAGGACCTGCTCGGTCGAGCGGCCGATCGCGTCCGAGGCGCGCGCGCCGGTGATCCGCTCCGCCGCCTCGTTCCAGAGCACGACGTGACCCTCGCGGTCGACGGCCACGATCCCGTCGGCGATGTTGGCGAGGATGGCGACGCTCCGCTCCTTCTCGAGGGCAACGCGCTGGTACAACTCCGCGCTCGCGAGCGCGGCGGAGGCGTTGCCGGCAAGCGCCGCGAGCGCCTCGACCTCCTCGGGCTGCCAGGTGCGCGGCCGCTGCGCGTAAACGGACAGGGCCCCCTGCGTGCCTCCCTCGGAGCCGACGAGCGGCACCGCAAGGAACGCGCGGTAGCCGGCGGCCAGCGCAGGGTCCGAAGCGCCGGGCCCAGCGCCTTCGACGTCCCCGATCGCGACCGGCGCACGTGTCTGGATCGCGTCGGCCGCGGCCCAGCCGGTGGCCGGCGAACGCGATTCGAGCAGGCCCTCGGGCAGCTCCCCGCCGACCGCGCTGACAACGAGCTCGTCGTCCTCGAGGAGACGGACGACGGCGGCGTCCGCGCCGAGCAAGGCAGGCGCCTGAGCAACGATCTCGTCGAGGACCGCCGCCGGGTCGAGCTCGGTCGCGAGCAGGGTGCCGGTGCGCGCAAGTTGCTGCGCGAGCCCTCGCGCGCGGCGCTCGCTCTCGTAGAGCTCGCTCCGCTCCAGCGCACCGCGTGCGGTTCCCGCGAGATTGCGGGCCAGCTCGAGGTCATAGTCGCTGAACCGCGCGTCTTTGAAGAAGACGATGACCAGGCCGTTGCGGCCCTCCGGCGCCTGCACCGGCACGGCAAGCAGGGAGCCGTAGCCGGCCGACGCGGCGGCCTCGCGCCAGTCAGTGTCGAACCGGTCGTCCTCGGCCAGCGCCGAGGCCGTGATCACCGTCCGGTTGCGTGAGCATGTTGCCAGCGGCTCGGCGCCCTCGGCCGCAGCCTGCCGGACCTGAGCGGCGACCTCGTTCGGCAGCCCATGGCCGGCAACGAGGTCGAAGGCTTCCTCTCTGGGCATCAGCAGCGCCGATGAGCTGCCGCCGAGGGCTTCTGCCGCGGCCCGGGCGACTGCGCGCAGCGTCTCGGCCTGGGAAATCGGCAGCGCCAACAGAGAGGCGATGTCGTAGAACGCACGTTGGGTTCTCGCCTGCCGCGAGCGCTCTTCGAAACTCTCGGCATTGCGAAGGGCAAGCGCCGCGAGCGTCGCAAACGCCTCGAGCAACTTGGCATCGGAGCTCGTGAGGGTGCGATCCGGATCATGCGTGCCGACCCCGAGGACGCCGCGAATCTGATCCGACCACATCATCGGAGCCACGATCGCGCTTGCGTAGCCGCGATATGCAGGGTGCGGAACCGAGTCCGGCAGCTGGGCGTAATCGTCCGAGAGGGCAGGCCCGCGCTGCCGGATCGCCCGGCCGGCAAGGCCCTGGTCTGACGAGAACTCGAAGCCGACGAGCTCCGGCTCCAGCCCGTGGACGGCGGCGCAGCGCAGCGTTCCGCGCTCGCGGTCGAGCAGGTAGCAATCGGCCGCCTCACACCCGAGCAGACGGGCAACCTCGTCGACGAGCCGCTGGAGGACCGCATCCAGCTCGAGCTCGCTGGTGACAACCTGCGCCGCTCGCAGGAGCGCGGTCTGCTCCAGCAGACGCTGCCGGTTCTCGTCGAGCAAGCGCGCCGAGTTGATCGCCAGCGCGAGCTCGCGAGCGACGGACTCGATCAGGGCGACCTCGCCCTCCGACCACGGACCGGCCGTCGCTCGGTGAAGTCCGAGCACGCCGATCGACCGATCGAAGGCGATCATCGGCGTCGCCACGAGCGACTTCGTCCCGAGCCGGTGCAGCGTCTCTGTCGTTCCCAGTTCCGGATCCTCGAGCTCCGGAGCGTCGTCGATGTCCGAGACGACGACCGTCCTCCGCTTCAGCGCCGCAAGGTTCGAGGCCGGGAGATTCTGCGTCTGCGGGCCGATCGGCTGCAGCCCGGCGGCGAACCACTCCGCGGCGAGCCGCTGCAGCTCACCGGGCTGGCCGAGGCGGATGAAGCATCGGGAGGCGCGGAGCGCCCGTCCGATCTCCGTGACCGCGATTCGCGTTCCGTCTGCGAGCCCCTCGACAGATCTCACCCGGCGCGAGATGTCCCCGACGAGCCGCTCCCGCGCGAGCGCTTCGTCGAGTTGCCCGGCGGATCGCGTTCGTTCGAGAGCGAGCGCGGCTTCGGCGGCCAGCGACTGCATCAGTGTTACCTCCTCGCTCGAGAACGCGCGCCGCGCCGACGTCGGCGCGGCGATGAGCACGCCGATGATCCGCTCCTCGGCGATCAGCGGCACGAAGGCGCCGCTCTTGGCGCCGACCGCCTCGACAAGGCGCGGACTCACGAGCGGCGAGGCGGAGCAGTCGAAGACGACCACCGGAGCGGCCTGGAAGTACGCGCTCGCGATTCCCGAAGGTTCGTTGCGAAGATCGATGCGGATGTCCCGCCACCAGGTGACGTCGGCGCCGGCGTCTCGCGCGAGCAGGCCCGTCGCCTCTTCGGTGTCGCCGTCGATCAGGGCCAGCGCGGTGAACTCGATTCCGAGCACGGATCCGACCTCGTCGAGCACGACCCGGGCCGCGGTCTCCGGATCCGTCGTCCGGGC
>WNGQ01010378.1_pt1 | contig 11685 bp, 10 predicted proteins | sample 5407661 | NCBI WGS metagenome assembly WNGQ01 (sample SAMN13153382, study PRJNA577476) | soil metagenome | isolation source: 60 cm soil or saprolite under Garry oak tree replicate 2 | place: USA:California | collected 2016-06-15
GCCATGTGGTTGCCAACCTTCCTTCAGCGCGGCATTCACTTTTTCGGCGAGCGAACCGAGGTCTTGGCTTTCAATAATTTTGTACTCTTCGATCGTGTCCATCTGCCTATCATCGGAAAGCGCGCGGCCGTGGTCGAGGTGGATTTACTGTCTGTGCGAGAGCCCGTCCGCGGAAGGACCGGCGCGCCGTAGATATTTCATAGTGATGAAGGACAGTCGGTGATGCCGGAAATACCTAACACTGGCAAGCCCACACATCGTCTTCCTGTGCCCATCTACAACCAGCCGCGCTTCTTAAAGTAGACGATTTGGAAAATCGCGACCCCTAGCATGAAAAGAAGGCAACCGATATATCCCAATGGATGATACGCTCCGGCGCGTTGAAGACGACGCGTTCCATGTTGTCGATCTATGTCTTAATTAGCGGCGGCGGAATATCTTCCGTTATACCGGTGTCAACGCCGCGCCTCAGTTTGCTGTGGCGCACACTATAAGCGAAATAAATCGAGAGCCCGATCGCAAGCCAGATAAAGAAGCGGCCCCACGTCTCGAGCGGCAAGCTTAGCATCAGCGCGAAGCAGAAGACTACGCCGAGAAGTGGAAAGACCGGTACGAAGGGAACACGAAACGGACGCGGACGTTCTCGATTCGTTCGGCGCAGCACGATCACGCCGAGGCAAACGAGCACGAAGGCAAAAAGCGTGCCGATGTTCGTAAGATCAGCAAGCGACCCGATATCTGTTAGCATCGCGACGCCACCGACGGCGACTCCAGTCCAGATGGTTGTGATGTGGGGCGTGCGAAACCGGGAGTGAATTTTTGCGAAATATTGCGGCAGCAGCCCGTCGCGTGCCATGGCCATGAAAATGCGTGGCTGGGCGAGTTGAAACACGAGCAACACTGAAGTGATACCAGCGAGCGCGCCCGCACTGATGAGCGCCGTGGCCCAGGGCCGGTCAGCGAATGCGGTCGCGACTGCCGCAGGATCGCCGAGATAAGTGGTATACTTTCGCATCCCGGTGATAACCCCCGCCATCAAAACGTAGAGCACTGTGCAAATAATGAGGCTGGCCATGATTCCGATCGGCATGTCGCGCTGAGGATTTTTTGTTTCCTCCGCAGTCGTTGAGACGGCATCGAATCCAATGAAGGCGAAAAATACGATTGCCGCCCCGCTCATGACACCGCCGATCCCGGTCGGAACAAAAGGACGCCAATTGGTCGGGTGAACCAGGAATGCGCCAAATGCAATCACAAACATGACGACGGCGATCTTGATGATGACAATGGTCGTGTTCGTCCGCGCGCTCTCACGAATTCCGTAGACCAGAAGCGCCGTCACTGCCGCGACAATGAGAAGCGCTGGAAGATTCAGTGCGATCGCGTGGCCGGCAATGGTTGGGAGCGTAGTCGACGAATAGTTTGCGAGCGCATCGCCGCTCTGCGTGATAATGCCCGTCGCTGTTGTGTGATCGTTTACCAGCCAAAGCGGAAATTTCAGACCAAAGAGACTACCGCATAGTCTAACGAAATAGCCGGACCACCCCACGGCGACCGCCATATTGCCAACTGCGTATTCGAGAATCAGGTCCCAACCGATAATCCACGCGATGATCTCACCCAGCGTCGCATACGAATACGTGTAGGCCGAGCCCGAGACCGGAATCATCGCGGCGAGTTCGGCGTAACAAAGCGCCGCGAATCCGCACGCGATCCCGGCCACCACAAATGAAAGCATAACAGCCGGTCCTGCGCCCGGCCGCCCAAAAACCAAAGACGCATGCGTTGTCCACGACTGAACGAAATTCAACACCGGCGTTTTCCAAATTGACCCGACTGCGTGTGCTTGTTCCCCTGCCGCTGCCGTTCCCGCCAGCGCGAAGATTCCGGTCCCAATAATCGCGCCAATGCCGATGCAGGTAAGATCGAACGCCGAGAGAGCACGCTTTAACTGGCGCTCGGGCGCCGCCGCCTCGGCCATCAAGTGCTCCGGGCTTTTCGTCCTGAAAAGATTAAGGGCCATTGCTGCGTACTGGTTAGAAATTCGATTCAAACCGGATAACGGCAGCTCGGTAGTGGGTCAATTTCAGGTTTTTTTGGAAACTCTGCTGGGAAGCACGTAACCAACTCATAGCCGCAAATGCCGTGACGATTTTTCATCGTAAGATCGCTTCTTAAGCTGTGCATGATTGCATTGAGCGTGTGCAAACCGATTGCGAGGACGCTCGGCTTGTTGACACTACCGGGCGAAAACGGAGTCGGTCAGAGCCGTCTGCCTTGAATGAGCTGAATAACGAGCACAACGACGGCAATCACGAGCAGAAGATGAATCAGACCGCCGCCAATGTGGCCGATAAAGCCCAGAAGCCAGAGCACGACTAGTATTACAATTATAGTCCAGAGCATATAGATGTTTCCTTCGGTTAGGTTAAACTTTAGGCGGCCCATTTATCCAACGTTGTATTTCACTTGCAAAGATTTTTCAGCACGTTCAAGTCGATTCGTCGTTCTCGCTTGGAGCTTCCGAACGTCAGAATGCTTTATCTTCCGCGACCTGAGCGAGAATGGCGTTGAGCCGAGCGGCGCGTCTTAGACTGCTTGATTCCCGTTGCTTTTTGGAAAAACGTAAACGCCGTTTGATCGAAGTCGCGTTCTCCTCTCCTCGCCTGATTTTCGCTTTACGCGTTGATTTTCGCACGACCAAATCCCGCCACAGTTCGGTTCAACGGATGCTGTGGCCAACGTGCTCGACGATTTCCACGTAGGCTTTCAAGGGAGTGAAGCCATGGCAATTTGATCCTACCAAGTGGCTCGTCTGGACGCTGTCGAAACTAAAGCTTGTTCGAAATCTGCGCCGCGTTCCGGCAGATAAAATTCGGTCGGCGCAACACACGTACGCAATCTTGCCCTAAATCCAGCTTGCAGAAACCGTCTGAGGTCATGAAGGAGGCCAAGGCTCTCGCTGTCGCGGAGGCGGAGAGCATTCTCTCGCCGTGGTTATCACTGGTTGGGAGGGCATGAGCTCGTGCGGCGCGAGTGGAGACTGAATCGTGTAGAATATCTCATCACGTGCACCGTATCGAGTTCCGCCAGATAGTCCGCGACGCAGAAATCGCCTATGCGATCTCTCCAGTCGTACGCAGACACCGTCTCACCGAGGAAGAGACCGAAAAATTCTTGCTCGAACTGCGTATTCCTCGCGCCGCAAACGTCGCCCGAATCACGAATCGTTTGGTCGTTAGCTGCTCACAGAAGGCGAGCTCCGAACTCGCGACCCAGAGCTGATCGGGAGAATCGCGCCTTTGGGCAACGCATCCCTGTGAACCGGGTTTGTTCGCTGAATTCCATATACGAAATCGCGAACTGTTTTGAACTTCACCGCACGACAAAAATGGACTAAACCTTAGATTCGTACTGGACTCCCGTTTGGACAACGCAAGGACCGAAAAAATGCGAGCGAACGCGGAATCGTTTAAGAGCTGGTTGCTTGCCGACCGGGGGCAACTCGAGATGCCGGGACTTTATCAGAAGAAAGGCCGCGCATCTGAAGAACACTCCTGGTACAAAGTGATGTGCCTAACGGGAGTGGACTATTTCTCGACTCTCGGTTACCAGCCTGGCATTGCCGCTTTGGCCGCAGGTGCGCTGTCACCCTGCGCAACGCTCATTCTCGTTTTGTTAACGCTTTTTGGGGCACTGCCAATTTATCAACGCGTTGCTCGAGAAAGTCCCCACGGTGAAGGGTCCATCTCAATGCTTGAACACCTACTTCCTTGGTGGCAGGGCAAGCTCTTTGTCCTGGCACTTCTGGGCTTCTTGGCCACTGATTTCATCATCACGATTACGCTTTCGGCCGCTGACGCTACAGCACACCTAATCGAAAACCCGTTTGCTCCGACCTTTTTTCATAATCAGGCGGTGCCTATTACTCTAATCCTGGTCGCGCTTTTGGGAGCGGTTTTTTTGAAGGGCTTCAAAGAAGCGATCGGGATCGCAGTGGGTTTAGTTGTCCTCTATCTTGCGCTTAACGCAGTGGTTATTGCGGCCGGGATCGGGCAAATAGCAACTCATCCTCACCTGATCACTGAGTGGAAGCGGGCGCTCTTCACTGCCCACGGCAGTCCTTTAGCGATGCTTGGAATTTCGTTGTTGCTATTCCCCAAGCTGGCTCTGGGACTCTCCGGATTCGAGACCGGAGTCGCAATGATGCCCTTGGTGAGAGGCGAACTCGGAGACGACGAGAATCGCCCATTAGGAAAGATTCGTAACACTCGCCACCTACTCTTTACCGCGGCCGTTATAATGAGTGTTTTCCTCATTACCAGTGCCTTTGTCACAACGTTACTAATTCCGGTGGCCGACTTTCGTTCGCTTGGTCGGAATGGCGAGTTGGCGGGTCCGGCTAACGGCCGTGCGCTAGCCTACCTGGCGCACCGCTTTCTGGGAAACGGCTTTGGAACCCTCTACGACATTTCAACCATAGCGATTCTCTGGTTTGCAGGGGCCTCAGCCATGGCGGGGTTGCTGAATATTGTTCCCCGGTACCTACCCCGATACGGGATGGCGCCTGAGTGGACTCGGGCCGCACGCCCTCTCGTACTGATCTACACAGCGATAGCCTTCGCCGTGACGCTCCTCTTCAAAGCCGGAGTGGACGCGCAAGGCGGCGCTTACGCGACCGGCGTCTTAGTGGTTATAACCTCAGCGGCCGTGGCAGTAACTTTAGCAGTCTGGCGCACGCGATCCGCCGCCGCGGCGGCAGCTTTTTGCCTGATTGCGGTCGTGTTCGCTTACACCACGGTAGTGAACATCATCGAGCGACCCGACGGCGTAAAGATCGCTGCGTTTTTTATCAGCGCGATCGTGATCGTTTCCCTTGTGTCTCGCGTCTGGCGGACAACTGAGCTCCGAACCGGCGAGATTACTCTCGATGCCGCGGCGGAACGCTTCATAGATGAGGCCGCACACGGAAAAGCTTTGCGTATCATCGCCAATCAGCCGCGACACTGCCACGACACAGAATACTCTAAGCGGGAACGAGAACAACGGGAAGACAACGGGATTCCACCAGAAGATCGTGTGCTATTTTTGGAGATCTACGTTCCTGATGCGAGCGAGTTTTCGGCAGAACTGCACGTGCGCGGTGTGGAAGTAGGATCACATCAAGTGCTGCGCGCGGAAAGCGCGGCTGTGGCAAACGGGATAGCCGCGTTGCTGTTATATCTGCGCGATCGAACCGGGCAAGTGCCACATGCTTACTTCAGTTGGACCGAAGGCAATCCTGTATTGTATATGATCCGCTACGTTCTCAGTGGTTACGGGGATGTCGCGCCAATAACCCGCGAGGTGCTTCGTCAGGCAGAGCACAACCCCGCGCGCCGGCCGCGGATCCATGCCTTATGAGATGAGAGCACTGACGTTGAATTTTCGAGGTCGGGACAATTCGTTTCTCTAGCGATCCAAAATCACGTCATTCTCGAATCGCTCGCCCGATCATTTTTTTTCGAGCACCCGAATCAGCACGATGATCAGGCTGAGCTTTGCCAACTCAAGAAGTTTTGTTTATCGTCTGAACAAGACCATGTTTTTCGACAATTTACCGCTGGAAATGACATGCTCTAAATGTGGCAAGCCAGATCAACGAGACCGTGAAATGGCTCAAGGCGGAGAGTCGGAGACGTCCCTTTTGCAACACGCTCATCGACACGACCGAGTTTCGACGTAGAATTGATGAGGCTACAAATCGCACTCATGAAATGCTTCGGAATCTTCAGGAGGGTCTGAAGAGCGTTAAGATAAAGATCAAACTCTAAATCAACACGCTCAACTGTCACCGGACCCGCTGTTCGTCCGGCGAGAAAGGCCCAGCAGTTCGGCGAGGCGTGACTCATACGAGTCGCAAGTGGGGCAATTGCCGTTCGGCCCGACCCCAATCGGGATGCTGGACGTCGTTGGCTCCCGTGCTGAGTCTGGGATTCGCAAGACAAGAAACGGTGAGTCTTTCGGAAAATACGCCCAGACCGTACTCACTGACGATGTAAATTACAGAGTCCTTCGGACAAGGGAAAATAGAAAGATTACGTCATGAGAAAATTAACACCGACCCTTACACAAAGCGGACTGCTGGCCGTGTTGCTGCAACGCCAGCGCTACAAAATAAGCCAGGTGGCCTGGCGTCGTGCACAACGCAAGCACATGCGCGCTGCCGTTTGGAGTACCCTCGCCTGGCCGTGGCGGGCGCTTACGGCACCCGTGCCCGTACGCCATTCGCCGCGAGCCCTTGGTCGGATACCTCTCGCACCGCACTTGAATCTTTTACCGAGGCCAATTGCCATGTCTCATCCAATCCACGCGTACACGGAACTCCAGCAACAGATTCACGACGATCTGCGGATCCAACACCCTGAATGGATTGAGTCCAGTGGCGAATCTCCAACGTGTGATTCGTACGAGGCGCGCCTGACGGAAATGCTCGACACTTTGACGCGAAGGGGATCCAACGAGTCTATCGTTCCTCCTCATCACGCACTGGAACACGCAGTAACTGGAAGCTAAAGACTTATGGAATATGTTTTAAAGCTAGTTGAGCTATTCTTATTCTGTCTGGGGATAACCTACTTAGGGGCTCGGGGTTTCGTAGCCGCGCGAAGTAAATGACCGGCGACATATCTACCTTAATAATTCAGTTCCTCCTTTTGGCTGCTATTATTCTCGCTCCCTGGCTTTATAGGAGGAGTAAGAGTTAGGTTTGTTGCGCTGAGGTCTAAAGAACAAGTCCCCAGGAACACACGGCAGTCTGCGACAGGTCGAAGCCGGAAGTCCGAAATGCTTCCCGTGCATCTATCGTAAGCCGCTTACGATGGATGCGGTTCAAGCGCGTGGGCGAATTTTAGGGCAAAAGCGCTGCAAATTGCCGGCGGGCCGACGTGTTTTTTCCCAAAGCGGGCTTCGTACAGATTCTATCTTCGGGCAAGTCCGGGACGCCACCGTGCAAGTCTGGACAGTTGGAGAAGGATTTGGGATTGGAAGTGAGTTCCGCCAGACATGCTGCGCGGCTAATGATTTTCAACATCATGAGGTCCTTTTTCGTTGGTTCAAGTGCTTCAGTGCTCACCTTCTGGATTTGTGATACACTGGAGCGAGCGCACGGAACCTCCGCACGCCCACCGTCAGTGTTGGAGCATTACGCCACTTTAACCGGGATAGCTTTTGATTTTGCTCGAATCGTTGTCGGGAGATGCACTTTCAGCACTCCGTCGCGGAACTCCGCTGTGACTTTCATGCTATCGGCATCTTCAGGCAGCGTGAAGCTGCGTCGGAAAGTGCCATAGGATCGCTCGATGCGATGGAATTTTCTTTTCTGATCTTCCTTCTCGCCTTTGCGTTCTCCGGAAACGCTAAGGATGCCGTCTTCGACTGTTACCCTAACGTCATCCTTCTTCATTTCAGGCAGGTCAGCTTTGAGGAGATACCCGTGATCATCCTCGCTGATATCAACCTCCGGTGACCAATCTGCGACCGCCAGGCTGGGGATCTCGCCACTGCCCGTTCTGTTCGGAAATCCGCCCAAGAAGAACCGATTCAAGCGATTTTGCGCTTCGTCGATCTCTCTGAGCGGATTCCATGTTATTACTTTATTCAATGTATTCATTTATTTTACCTTTCTGGATTGAGTTAAAGCCGTGTTGGTGCATCGCGCTAACCGCTTATTGTCAGAGTCGACCCTAATCTTGCGCACGTTGAAGAGGAGGCCCGGCTAAAGACAAACGCTTGGCGCCTTCACCAGATCGCAGTCTTAGCCACCCAGGCTGGGAGCCCCGTGCTGCCCCTAGGCAAAGATACCTGTTTCCATAACGCATGGCGGCAGTCAGCAATCTGGCTTGCCATACTCGTCTCAATCACGCATTATGAGTTCCCGATGGTCCGGGCGAATTGTCGGGCGCGGTTTACCGCCGCTGATTTCGACTTCATCGTGCGCACGCTCGCGCGTTCGCAAACTGATCAGGTCTCGCTTGTCGATCTTCTAAGCGATGTCGAAACCCGTGATTCCATTCTGGATCATCCACGATTGGTCGATGCGATCTTGAATCACTGCGCGCACCTGCGGATTTCGTCGCAATTTTATTTTTATGTTTTGGCCCGGCACGTTTTGCAACAGGGCGGGATCGGTGACCGCAAGCTTTGCGATTATGTCGCATCGTTGCTCGAAACGTTCTCGCGCGCGAGCCGGTTACAGGTGCCGCAAACCCCGGGGCGCCGCGCCGAGTCCGCCACGGCGGATTCGTCCCGTGGCGAACAATACATTTCGGACATGCTCATCGCGCTGACCCGGGCGACTCCGGAGCAGGCGTTTCTGCTTCGGGCACACATCGGGAACTACTCGCTTTTCATCAGCGGCATTTTTCATGAGAACACGCAGCAGCGCAGTTTGCGCGGCGGCCCAGACATCGAATTTTATGAGCAGGTCGGCCGCACGAACTATCAACTTTTAGCCTCGCACGCCGCCGCGCGCCGCTGCGAATTAGATGACGTCTTCGAAGGATTAGCCGATCGATTTCGCGATGTCCGGCTCGCGCTGAATCAGCTTTCCGATCAGTTGCTCAATCTTGATGATCCGGCAGCTGCCGGACGCGGATCGCTCTGCTTGTGAACGAGACGCTCTTTAGCCAAATCCAGAAGTTATTCGAGCGAACGTACGCGCAGGTTGGGATCGATCTGGAGGATTGCCTGATTGATCGGACGCGTTGCGTGCAATTGTCGACAATATCCGATCGCTGATTGTGTTCGTCGAGGAACTCAATCATGCGTTGCACGCCGCGCTTCAATTCAAAAGCGGCGCGCGCGAGATCGCATCTGAAGATTTCGCTCGCAATCTTGAGCTGCAGGCGCAGGTAGATACGTATCTCGTTCTTCTTTTGTTTGTCGCCTTTTTTCGAAAGACTCAGAGAGTCTCGCGCACCGATCGGCGGTGGCTGCGGTTTCACCTCTTCGCCCGCCAATGTCCTGAGGCATTTCGCGACACAAACCTGCGCGGCCGCTATTTGGAAACAAGCCAGCTCGCCGCAAGCTACACGCGTTACCTCGACACCCTCAACGGCGTGCGGCGCCTGGATGAAATCCGCCGGTTTCATTCCCTCGACTACGGCGCCAAGAGGGAGCGGATTCTAGCATTGACGGCTGGTGGAACGAACTAAGCCGGACGCATCCTGTCAGAGGTAGTTCTTTCTCGGAAAATCACACGCGCAATATTGCGCCCCGACCACTGATGCGATTCATTTGGTTATGGCGACTTATCCGAAAAGCCCGAAAGAGATTACCAAAGACATGATGTATTTCCCGCGGATGCTGGACAAGATCCGGCTGCATCAGCGCGGCGAGCTGCATGAGGATTATCACAAAAATTTCGGCGCACCGCGCACCGCAGACAGTGCGTGCTGCAACTTTCTGCGGGTACACCATCGCGATTTGTGCGAGCGCGTGAAACAAGGCGGCACCGACGAGGAAATTCTGGAGTGGTGTTTCGAAAAAGGGCGCCGCCTTAACGAAGGCGACATCTCGCGACGCCAACCTTAGAGGGGGCAAAGCGCAAGCATGGCATCGCGGATCGCGCTGACATCGTCACAATCCCTGACCTAATCGATTTCGACGAAGGCCGGAAAAGGTGATCGCCGATTACGCGGATTATACGAATGCGATTTTTCTTTCTGTTCTGCTTGTACGTAACGAGCGCCTATGCTGAACAAGCCTCCCCTAAATCGACATCGTCACCTACGCCAACGGCCACGCCGATTGTTTTTTCGCCGCGAACGCTGGCCGATTTGAAACGGCTGCAGCAAGCAGCGCTGAAGAGCGATTATGCATACAAGCAGGTCGCGCATCTCGCCAATAACATCGGGCCGCGGTTAAGCGGATCGGCGCAAGCAGCAAAAGCGCTTGCGTACGTCGCGAGTGAATTGAGGGCCATGGGCTGCGAAATGCAATTAGAAAAAGTGATGGTGTCGCATTGGGTGCGCGGCGAAGAAACGGCGGCGCTCGTTCAGTTTCCGGGACAGGCTGAAAACACAACACAGAAAATTGTTTTGTGCGCACTCGGGGCAAGTGTGGCGACACCTCCGGATGGAATAACAGCCGAAGTCGTGGTTGCGAAAAACTTCGACGAACTCAAAGCGCTGCCTCGCGACAAGGTCGCGGGCAAGATCGTGCTCTTTAATTATCCCTTCGACAAACAAATGGCCGCGGAAGGGCGTGGCGGCGAAGCATATGGTGAAGCAGTTGTTTATCGCGGCGACGGTCCGAGCGCAGCCGCGCGACAGGGCGCTGTGGCGTGCTTGATTCGTTCAGTTGGCGGCGCGGATTACCGGCTTCCACACACTGGACAAACAAATTACGCAGATCATGCACTGAAAATTCCTGCCGGTGCAGTCACCGCGGAGGATGCAGATTTAATGGCCGATCTCATCCGGCAAGGACCGGTTAAAATGAAATTGATTCTGACGCCGCAGCAAATGCCCGATGTCGAGAGCTTCAACGTCATCGGTGACATCAAAGGCAGCGAACATCCCGAACAATTAGTCATCGTTTCCGGTCACCTGGACTCATGGGACCTGGGCACGGGCGCGATCGATGATGCCGCAGGCGTCGCCGTTTCAATGGACGCGGCGAATCTGATCGAAAAACTTCATCTTAAACCGAAGCGCACGATTCGCGTTATCGCGTGGATGAATGAAGAGAATGGCCTGCGCGGATCAAAACAGTATGCCAAGGATAATGAAAAGGAAATGTCGAACCATTTCGCAGTCATGGAAACAGATGGCGGCGCCGGCCACCCGCTTGGCATCAACATCAAGGGAAACCCAGAAGTGAAAAAGATGCTGGCGCCCGTCGCCGCGATTTTGCAGGAATCAGGCGCGGGCATGCTTAATCTCGTCGAACACTGTGGTGCTGACATCGAGCTGCTGGAGAAAGCCGGCGTGCCTGCTTTTAGTCCGATTCAAGACAGCCGCTTCTACTTCAATTATCACCACACTGCCGCTGATACGCTGGACAAAATCGTGCCGAAAGAATTGGTAGAAAATTCCGCAGTCGTCGCAGTCGCTGCGTATGCGCTCGCGAACATGGAACAACCACTGCCTCGTTGAGCGGAATGTTGACGTCGCGCTTTGCTTTCTCGATCGGCTTGTTGGTTGCGACCGCGTTATGCCCGCCGCATTGCACGGCGCAACAAGGAAAGGAAGCAACACCAAACACCGACACGTTCGTCACGGTTTACGGCGCAAAAATTCATTATGCCGAAGCAGGCAACGGTAATCCGGTGATTTTAATCCACGGGTTGGCAGACGATGCCACCGTTTGGGACTCGGTAATTCCGGCCCTGTCCGCAAGGTTTCGTGTCATCGCGGTTGATCAGATCGGCTTCGGCCGTTCCGATAAACCGTTGCTCAATTATCGTGTCAGCACCTTTGTCGATTTTCTCGATGGATTTTTGACGGAACTAAAAATCGAGCGCGCGTCGCTAGTTGGCAATTCATTCGGCGGCTGGGTTGCGGCCGCCTTTGCGCTTGCGCATCCCGCTCGCGTGGATCGGCTTGTTCTGTGCGATGCAGTGGGCTACGCAGCCTTGGCGCAAGCGATGGATCCGCGAGCTCTGAGTGCGCTCCGCTTAGCCAGCCGCGAAGACATTCAATA
>WNGQ01006118.1_pt1 | contig 11683 bp, 10 predicted proteins | sample 5407661 | NCBI WGS metagenome assembly WNGQ01 (sample SAMN13153382, study PRJNA577476) | soil metagenome | isolation source: 60 cm soil or saprolite under Garry oak tree replicate 2 | place: USA:California | collected 2016-06-15
CTAAAAACCAGCGTTGCTCGATAGCCGAGTTCCGGGGGCCAAAGGCATATCGGGCGCCGAAACGATTATCTCATCGAAATTTGTCTTGGAGAAGAGACCGCAATGCCCGTCTTTCGGAGGCGCGGGAAATTCGTGTAAGCTTCAACTAGTGTGGCGAATCCGAAATTCGCAATAGCTTGGGCAACACTCCGGGCGAATTTCGGATTCAAAGCCACACTAGCAATTTATTGAATCTAGTGTGGTTTTCGGATTTGAAGTTCCTAGACGTGAATGCCACGAAGATCTTAGGAACTTCAAATCCACCACACCGGCGGGCCGCCGCCGCTCCTACTTCCGGACAGCAGAGGGCGCGCCTGCGGCCGGGGCTACCGCGGGGGCCGGGGGCCGCGCGGCGGCTGCCACCGGTGGCGGCGCCGGCACGGCGCCTGGTACTGCGGTCAATTCGACTTTGACATGGGGCAGCGCCTTGTCCAGCCTCTGGACCGCAACCGGTGTCACGTCGACGTCAACGGTCGAAAGAATGACGGAGCCCCTGTCGAACACCATGTTGGCGCCGCGTTCGGCCATGAGGGCTTTCAGGATCGGCTCCAGAGCAACTTCGATCACGTGTCCCGCCTTGCCAAGGCCGGCCTGGATTTCCGCCTGGCGCTGCGCGACCCGGCCCTGAAACGCCTGTTGTTTGGTGGTGAATTCCTTTTCCTTCTGGTCGCGGACATCCGGCGCCATGATGGCGAGCTGCTGCTGCAACTGCCCAGCCTCGGTGACGAGTTGTTGCTCCTGGGCCTTGAATTCCGCTTCGGATGTTTTGGAAAGGTTCTGGGCCTGGGTCATCATTTCCTGACCCGCCAATGAACGCGCCAGGATGAATTGGCGATCGATCACGATGACGCGCGGAGCTGCGGCGCCCGGACCTGCGGCCGGGGCCACGGCGGGAGCTGGAGCCCCTGAAGGCGGTGCAACTACGGCAGCGGGCGCGGCGGGAGCCGGAGCGGGGGCTGCCTGCGTATTCGCCGGACCCATGTTTGAACCGTCGAGAAAAAGCGCGAAACTGAGCGCAGCGAGCGCCACCGTCGCGCGCAAATAAGGAGTCTGGCTCATGGTCAACTCGTCCTTCCTCACGTCAGAAAGTGGTGCCCGCACTCAATCTTATTGCCTGGGGTTTGTCGTAGCCTTGCTTCAGAATCGGATAACCCACGTCGACCTCCACTGGGCCAAAGGGCGACTTCCAATTGATCGCAATGCCGGCCGAAACGCGCATGCTCAGATCATCCCGGACACATTCCTGTACAGTGCATATCTTACTGATGCCACGGATCAAGCCCAAGGTACCGAAATCGGAGAATGCCGAAAGGCTGATGCCGTAGTCCGGCGGTAAAATGTCAGGCAACCGGACCTGATAGGTGCCAACGCCAAAGAGCTGCCCGCCGAGGGAGGCATTGGCAACGGTGTCCCGTGGGCCGACACCGGCGATCTGAAAGCCGCGGAAGGATGGTCCGCCCTTGAAGAACCGCTCATTGATCGGAATGCCTAAACCGCCGTAACCGGTAATGTAGCCGGAGTTGAACGCGATCTCGCCCACAAGATTGAAAAAGAACGGGTGGTAATATTCGAGGCCGAAAACGGAACGCAAATATTTCAGGTCGCCTCCCAGGCCCGAGATATCCTGGCTGACGGCAAAGTTCCACCCTTTGGTCGGCTTGGCGATATCATCGCGCGTATCGTAGGTATAAGTGTAACCGACCGACGATGCGGAATATGCGCCAGCCGCCAACGCTACGACTGCAGACGTGGTGCCGACCGAACCGATGCTCGTATAGGCGAAGTTGTAATGCGGCGAAATGCGGCCGAACTCGGAGACCGGAAATCCGAACTGAATGCCGGTGGCCGTCACGTCGGAGACGTAACCGATTTGTTGCGTGAAATCGGTCACGACTTTGTAGATCAGAAAACCCGCGGCCAATGGCCGCCCGAGAAAATAGGGTTCCGTAAAGCGGAAATCGTAATCCTTCTGGAAGGTGCCGATGGAAACGCTGGCACGCAGGAATTGGCCCCGCCCGAACAGATTTCTTTCGGTATAGCTGAAATCCAGGAGCAGGCCTTGCTGGGATGAATAGCCCGCACCGAGGGCAAGTTCACCCGTGGGCTGTTCGGTGACCGTGACCGTCAATACCGTGCGATCGGGCGCCGAGCCGGGATCCTCTTTGATCGTGACGTCCTTGAAGAAGCCTAGAGCGCGAATGCGCGTGCGCGAGCGGTCTGCAAGCACGCGATTGAACGCATCGCCTTCGGCCAGACGGAATTCACGGCGGATCACGTCGTCGCGCGTGCGGGTATTTCCCACGATATTGATGCGTTCCACATAGACGCGGGGGGCTTCTTCGATGTCGTAGAAGAGGTCGATGGTCTTGGTTGCGGGATTGCGCTGCACGCGCGGCCGGATATCAATGAAGACGAAGCCACGCGTGCCGGCGGCATAGGTCAGCGCCTCTATCGACTTGTCGATTTGGGTCGCGTCATAGACGTCGCCCTCATTGGTCAGCAGCAGAGGCTGTAAATCTTTTGGGTTAAGGTCCCTGATCTGAGATTGAATCTCGACCTTGCCGAAATGGTAAAGATCACCCTCTTCGACCGTAAAGGTGATGTAGAAATTCTGCCGGTCTGGCGCCAGCTCGGCGATGCCCGAAACGACGCGGAAATCGGCATAGCCGCGCGACAGATAGAATCTGCGAAGCTGCTCGCGATCGAAAGTCAGCCGATCCGGATCGTAATTGTCGCTGGTGGTGAGAAATTTCCACCAGGCGCTGGTTGTGGTTGCGATCTGCTCGCGCAAGTCGGCGTCCGCGAAGACGCGATTGCCGATGAAATTGATCGCGGCCACGCCAGTGGTCGGCCCTTCATTGATCTCGAATACCAGATCGACGCGATTTTGCGGGCGCTGAATGATCTTCGGCTCGACCGTCGCGGCAAACCGGCCGGAGCGCCGGTAGAGTTCGATGATCCGCTGCACATCGGCTTGAACGCGCGCCCGGGTGAACACCATTCGCGGACGGACCTGCACCTCCTTGTTGAGATCGGTATCCGATAGCTGCGAATTGCCTTCATACACCACTTGATTGAGGATCGGATTCTCGACCACGCGCACGGTCAGGGTCATCCCGTCCCAATCCATGCGCACGTCGGAGAACAACCCGGTATCGAAGAGCACTTTCAACGAGCGGTCGGCGATCGCCGGATCGTAAGCCTGACCCTGTCGGAGCAAGAGATAGGAAAGCACGCTGTCCGGCTCGATCCGCTGCGTGCCTTCGACGAGGATGCGTTGAATCGGCCCCTGGCCCTGGGGCGCGGGCATCGGCGTCACCAGAGGCGCCGCTTGGTCGAGGGTCATTTCCGGGCCCGGTGGGAGACCGCCAGGTCCAGGTGGTGGCAGCGGCTGAGGAGGTATCGGTGCCGGCGGCGGCGCAGGTTGAGCCGATGCGATGTAAGGCTCCAGCGCCGAGAACGAGCACGTCGCCATCAATGCCCAGGCAACAAGCCGAAAGGAGCGGGCAAGAGGGTGGCCACCCAAGATCATCGACTCGCCTTTTGATTTTCACGCTTGCGCTTTTGGCGCGGCACGCGAAGCCTTCAGAACAGGTTCAGGTGGACGAGATCGTTGAAGGTCGCAAGCAGCATGAGGCACAGAACAAAAGCCAAGCCCAGCCTGAAACCAACCTCCTGCGCGCGTTCCCCCAGCGGCCTACCCAGTACCGCTTCGCATGCATAGTACAGAAGGTGGCCGCCGTCGAGCACCGGGATGGGCAAAAGATTCACCAGCCCAATGCTCACCGACATGAGGCCTGCAAGTCCGATCAGCGCGCCAAATCCGATGCGCGCGGCCTGATCGGAGACGGCGCCAATGCCCAGAATTCCGTGCAGCTGATCGGGGCTCTCGCGACCGGTGACGATCTTTCCAAGATAGGAGCCCGTCTGGGCGATGATGAACCAGGTCTGATCGACGCCGCCTTTCAGCGCTTCGAAGACACCCACCCCCACCGTCGCATCTCTGATGCCGAGACGGCCGAAGGAGCGCTTCACGCCCGATGCGTCCGTAACTTCGCTCGGCGTGGGCACCACATCGACGCCGACCTCGCGGCCATCGCGCGTCACCACCACATGCAGACTGTGGCCCGCATTGGCGCCGACGATTCGCTGCAGGTCGCTGAAGATGTGGATCGTCTCTCCGCCTACGGAGCGTATGGTGTCGCCAGCTTTGATGCCGGAGATTTCCGCCGCCGAGCCCGGCGTCACCGCTTCCACAATCGGCGGTTCGGCGGGTTTGCCAAACGCCAAGATGACCCCCGCGAAAATGACGATCGCAAGGATGAAATTGGCGATGGGTCCTGCCGCGGCGACCAAAGCGCGTTGATAGAGCGGCTTGAAGTGCAACGCGCCCTGGCGCGTGCGCGCATCCATCTTCTGGAGCGAGGCGCTATCGGGCCGGCTCGACGCGTCTGCGTCGCCGGCAAACTTCACGTAGCCACCGAGCGGAATCCAGGAAAGTTTCCAGCGCGTCCCATGGCGGTCGTTGAGCCCGAAGATTTCGCGCCCGAAGCCGATAGAGAAGGTCTCCACCGTCACGCCGCAGAGTCGCGCGACCAGAAAATGGCCAAGCTCGTGAACAAACACCACAAGTGTGATGACGAACAAAAACGCTGGAAGACCGACGCCCATCCAGGAGAAGAAACTGGCGACCAAACTAGGCATACTCAAATGTACTCCTCATCGAAACAGGCAACGCTTACGCTGCCGCTACACCGGATGCTTCCCGCGCCCTGGCGCGCGTGGCGCCATCCAGCGCCAGCACTTCTTCGAGCGTTTCGGGCGTCCGCCCGCTCATTTCCCGGGCCAACGCGCTGAGCGTCCGCTCTACAGTCCGGGCGATTCCGAGAAAACCGATACGGCGCCCAAGGAATTGCTCAACTGCCACTTCATTGGCGGCGTTGAGAATGGTAGGGGCCGCACCGCCCATCTGCAAGCAAACTCTCGCAAGCTGCAGACAAGGAAAGCGCGCCAAATCGGGCTTTTCAAAGGTCAGCTGGGTAAATTCTGCGAAATCCAAGCGGCGGGACGGAGAGGCAATACGCCGCGGCCACCCTAAGGCATAGGCGATGGGTGTCTTCATATCCGGCGCCGAGAGGTGGCCGAGCACCGAACCATCGGCATAGGCGACCAGACAATGTACCGCGGACTGCGCGTGGATGATCACGTCCAGCTTCTCCGGCGGCAGGCCAAAAAGAATATGCGCTTCGATCAGCTCCAGCCCCTTGTTCATCAGTGTCGCGCTGTCGACGGAAATCTTCGCGCCCATGGACCAATTGGGATGCGACACCGCCTGCTCGGGCGTAGCGCTCGCCATGCGATCCAGCGACCAGGTACGGAACGGTCCGCCCGAGGCCGTAAGCGTGAGCTTTTCGATGGCGTGCGCTTGCGCAAAATCCAAAAGTTGGAAAGCGGCATTGTGCTCGGAGTCGACCGGTATCAGGACCCCCTGGCAATTGTCCGCGGCGCGACGAAAGACCTCACCGGCCGCGACGATGCATTCCTTGTTTGCCACAGCGACAATCGCACCGCGCTGAAGGGCTGCGAGCGTGGGAGCAAGACCAGCGGTACCGACAATGGCGCTCATCACCATGTCCGAGGGATGCGAGGCTGCTTCCAGGATTGCATCCTTGCCCGCAAGAACCTCGATGCCGGTGCCGAAAAGAGCGTCCGTCAACGCCATCCTCAAGGAAGCTTCGCCGATGACGGCCGTTCGCGGACGGAACTCGCGAGCCTGGGCCGCAAGAAGATTCACATTCTTCTGTGCGGTGATTGCCTCAAGCGGAAAAGAGTCGGGCCCATAATGCGTGCGGGCAAAACGCACCACGTCGAGCGTCGCCGTACCGACGGAACCGGTGCTTCCCAGAACCGTGACACGCCGGTCGAGCACCGGAGCAAGGTCGATATCGGCGCCGGTGGGAACGAGCGCGCCATTCATGGCAAAGGGCCTTGAAAGGGGTTGAAGCCAGTCAGAAACATCAGCGCCGCGCATGCGGGGGCCGCAAACAACAGACTGTCTATTCGATCCAACATGCCACCATGCCAGGAATCAAACGCCCCGTGTTCTTGGCACGAAATTGCCGCTTCACCCAAGACTCGAAGAGGTCACCACAATGGCCCAAAAGGGCAAGGAAAATCCCGAACCCCGCGGCTTGAAGGATGGCACCGCCCAGCAAGCCAACATAGAGTGATTCTGCGATGCCCGCCGCCAGAGTGCCGCCCAGAAACCCCGCCCAAGTCTTGTTGGGCGAAAGCAGGGGCGCGAGCTTGGGCCCCCCGATGAGGCTACCAAAGAAGAGCGCCCCGGTATCGGCCGTCCAGACCGCCACAAAAAGGCCTCCGACGATCGCAGCCCCGCGCGGCTGGTCGCGCAGGAGCGCAAAGGCCAAGACGGACAGTCCGACATAGACCGCACCGAAGGCATGCCAGGGAACCGGCCAGAGCACCGGCGTGCGCCGCAGCGCCGCCGAAAGCGCCGCGCCACCTGCGCCGAGCGATATGGCGAGAAACGAGAGCGCCAAACCATTGGGCTCTTGCGCCGCCCACACGACGGCGATCATAGCGAGCCCTGTCGGAATCATTTCCCGCGCGAGTTGTCCGCCATTCACCAGCCGATGCCATTCGCGCAACGCCGCTATCGCCCCCACCGCCAGCAGCGCAGAATACATCACCCCGCCCGCGAGAAGTGCGAGCACCGCCGCAACTCCCAAGACAATCCCCGATGCCGTTCGTGCCGGGAGTTCGAACCGGGCCGGCATGGAGGGCTGCGTGTTCATCACGAGATTTTAATCCTGATGTTCACTCGGGATCGAAGGCTTCAGCGGCCAAAGCGCGTATGGCGGCTTGAGGCGATTCCGCGCGCGGTCGCTCGCCATCAGAGACTCCGCCGAAACGGCGTTCCCGGCGTGCGAACTCCTCCAGCGCGGCCTGGAGTTCCGAGGCTCCAAAATCCGGCCATAATTTATCGATGAAGACCAGCTCGGCATAAGCCGCCTGCCAGAGGAGAAAATTGGAGAGCCGCCTTTCACCGCCGCTGCGGATCACCAAATCGGCGTCTGGAATGCCGGCGCTCTGCAGGCTCTGGCCAAGAAGATCGGGGGTAATACGGTCTGGATCGAGACGGCCTGCCGCCGCTTCGCGCGCCAGCACGCGCGCTGCATCGGCCAGCTCTTCGCGTGAGCCATAGTTGAAAGCAAAAGCGAGATTCAAAGCCGTGTTGCGCGCGGTCAGGGATTCGGCGCCTTCGATTAACTCGGCGATGTCGGAAGCGAGCCCAACCCGCGCACCAATGAAGCGGACCCGCACATTGTGCCGGTGCAGCTTTTCGATATCGGCACGGCAATAGCGGCGGAAGAGGCCCATCAAATGACGAACCTCCGATTCGGGGCGGCGCCAATTTTCCGTCGAAAACGTGTAGAGCGTCAGATATTGCAAGCCGAGCTCGCGCGCTGCCCGAACAACCTTGCGCACCGCCGAAATGCCCTTGACGTGGCCGGCCTCGCGCGGAAGAAGCCTGTTCTTCGCCCACCGGCCATTGCCGTCCATGATGATGGCGACATGCCGGGGAAGACGGCTTGCAGGAGCCGCCTCTGGTGGCCCAGCGTCCAATATGGGTTTTGTCAAACGTCGTTTCCTTCCATACCGCCTGCCGGCCTCTCACACATGCATAATTTCCTGGTCCTTCGCCGCGAGCGCGTGATCGACTTCGTGCACGCTTTCGTCCGTCATCTTCTGCAATTCGTCGGACAGTTTGCGATGCTGGTCCTCGCTGATCACGTGATCCTTTTCCAACCGCTTCAAATGATCCATGCCATCGCGGCGCACGTTGCGGACCGCCACCCGCGCCTGCTCGGCATATTTCGCGGCAAGCTTGGCCAATTCACGGCGCCGCTCCTCATTAAGCTGGGGGATGGGAATGCGAACGAGCTGCCCGTCCAACTGAGGATTGAGGCCGAGACCTCCATCGCGAATCGCTTTGTCCACCGCCTTGGCGAGCCCCTTGTCCCAGACCTGCACCGTCAACAGCCGCGGTTCCGGCGCACTGATGGTCCCGACCTGGTTGAGCGGCATCGGGTTGCCATAGGCTTCGACCATCACCGGTTCCAGAATCGCAGGGTTTGCCCGGCCGGTCCTGAGGCCAGCGAATTCATGCTTCAAGGTCGCCACGGCGCCCTTCATACGCCGTTTCACATCTTCCTTATCGAATGGTGGCAGTTGAGCCATCCTAGCCTCCCTCAAGACCGACGTGCGCACATCGGATCCTCATTCTAGTGTGGCCAATCCGAAATTCGCCATCCCTTGGTGCGACCTTGCGAACGAATCTCGAATTCAATGCCACATCGCCAATCGCTTGATTCTAGGGTGATTCCCTTAATTTGACTGCCTCGGCGGATACTGTACCGGCGTTCAGGAACTTCACATTCACATCCAACCTATTGCGAATTTCGGATTCGCCACCCTAGGCCCTTTCGCCGATGACCGTGCAGCGTCCGCCCCCCTTCAGAATCGCGGATAGGTTTCCTTGCTCGTGAATCGAGAACACGATGATCGGAATTTCGTTTTCGCGCGAGAGCGAAATGGCGGAGGCGTCCATGACCTTCAGATCGCGCGATAATACCTCATGATAGGTAAGAAAATCATAGCGCTCCGCGTCCTTCACGCGTTTCGGATCGTCGCTGTAGACGCCATCGACCTGGGTCGCCTTGAACATGGCATCGCAGCTCATTTCCGCGGCTCGCAGAGCCGCCGCCGTATCGGTCGTAAAAAAGGGATTCCCGGTGCCGGCGGCAAAGATCACGGCCCTGCCCTTTTCCATGTGGCGGATCGCGCGGCGCCTGATATAGGGCTCGCAAATGGATGTCATGGGAATTGCCGATTGCACACGCGTCGGAAGGCCCACACGCTCTAAAGCGGCCTGCATGGCCAATGCATTCATGATGGTTGCGAGCATGCCCATATAGTCCGCCGTGGCGCGGTCGATGCCCGCCGCCGCGCCGGAGAGTCCGCGGAATATGTTGCCGCCGCCTACGACCAGACAGATCTGGGCGCCCACCTCCGTTGCATCTTTTACATCTGCAGCGATGCGTTCCACGGTCGCGACATCGATGCCGTAGGATTGCGAGCCCATCAGCGCCTCACCGGAAACCTTGAGAAGAACCCGGCGGTATCTGGGGACAGCGATCATGAATGCTGCTCCTCGCATGGGCCGCGGCAACCAAGCTTCACAAGCCCCATCCATCCCGCGATGGGTGCCACTTCACAAGTGGCGCTCCGGCTAGACCCCCGCCGTGGCTCTGACTTCAGCGGCAAAGTCGGTGGCAATTTTTTCTATTCCCTCGCCTACTGCAAAACGCACGAACCCGGCAAGGCGCACCGGAGCCCCGAAATCCTTCGCCGCCCTTTCGAGGACTTTGGCGACGGGCGTTTCGCCGTCAATCACGAAAACCTGCGATAGCAGAACCGATTCTTCGTAGAATTTGCGTAAGCGCCCTTCGATCATCTTCTCAATGACGTTTTCGGGCTTGCCCGATTGGCGCGCCTGATCGGCGTAAATGTCGCGTTCGCGAGCCACCACTTCGGGGGCCAACGCATCGACGCTCAGCGCGATTGGGTTGGCGGCCGCGACATGCATGGCGAACTGTTTGCCCAGACCCATCAATTTTTCCGGGTCGGCGCTCGATTCCAGAGCGACGAGAACGCCGATCTTGCCGAGATCAGGCGCCGCCGCATTGTGGACGTAGGAGGCAACGATGCCGGGTGAGACGGATATGGCCGCGCTGCGGCGCACCGACATGTTCTCGCCGATTTTGGCGACGAGGTTGGAAAGCGCTTCGGACGCGGCTACCCCGCCTTCAAATGAAGATGCGAGGAGGCGTTCGAGATTGCCTTCTTCCGCGAGCGCGCGCTTGGCGCACCTGCCCACGAAGCTCTGGAACTCGCCGCCGCGTGCGACGAAATCGGTTTCGGAATTGACCTCGACGATGGCGCCTCGGCCCTTCGCGGTCGCGATCCCGATAAGCCCATCGGCGGCGATCCGTCCGGCCTTCTTGGCCGCTTTGGCCAGGCCTTTTTTCCGCAGCCAATCGACGGCGGTTTCCACATCGCCCTTGGTCTCGCCAAGCGCGGCCTTGCAATCCATCATGCCCGCGCCTGTCTTGTCGCGCAGCTCTTTCACCATTCCGGCGGAAATATTCGTCATTTGAGAGTCCCTTTCGCCCCCACCACAGATTCACGTGGTGCGAAACATCAACCCAATGGGCTGGCTTCAGCTTCAGCCAAGCCAGGTCTGCGGCTGAGGTCTTCAATCACATGTTCGGCCTCGCCAAGATCGACGCCTGCGGATACCTGACCCTGGGAGAGACCATCGATCACCGCGCGCGCCGCGAGATCGCAGTAGAGCGCGATAGCCCGCGAAGCGTCATCGTTTCCCGGAATCGGATAAGCGATACCATCCGGATCCGAATTCGAGTCAAGAATTGCCGCAACCGGAATATCGAGTTTGCGGGCTTCGGCGACCGCGATGGCTTCCTTGTTGGTGTCGATCACGAACAGCATGCTCGGCAGGCCGCCCATTTCCTTGATGCCGCCGAGCGAGCGTTCGAGCTTCTCGCGCTCGCGCATGATCTGCAGCAGCTCTTTCTTGGTGAGGCCCGAGGTGTGGGCGGAGGTGAGTGTCTCCTCCAAGTTTCGCAGCCGCTTGATCGAGTGCGAAATCGTCTGCCAATTGGTCAGCGTCCCACCCAGCCAGCGGTGATTCACGAAATATTGCGCGCAGCGTTTGGCGGCCACCGCGACCGGTTCCGAGGCCTGGCGCTTGGTGCCGACGAAAAGCACCCGCCCGCCCCCGGCCACCACGTCACGCATGGTGACGAGCGCGTGGTGCAGCAACGGCACGGTCTGGGTCAGGTCCATGATATGGATATCGTTGCGGGCCCCGAAAATGTAGGACCCCATTTTGGGATTCCAGCGTTGGGTGCGATGTCCAAAATGGGCGCCTGCCTCTAAAAGCTGGCGCAAGTTGAAGTCCGGCAATGCCATATGAGCTCCTATTTTTCCGGTTCAGCCTAACGCAGGGGTGATCCGTCGGACTTTGAGGGTCAGACAAACACCGGAAGGGCAGCGCATCCTTCGGATGACTGCCCGGCCCCGCGTGCGGGATGGCCGGCCTTATAGGTAGTTCTTCAGGGCCACGCAAGCAGGCAAAGAACGGCGGATCACGGGCTTATGCTCACGCCCGCGATATGCCGGTAGACTTGGTTCCGGCATAATGGGCCACACAATTATATCGGGCGGATAGACACGCCCGGGGGGAAACGTGCCACTCGTGTTTTGGGGTTGGGGCGCCAGAGCGGCGTCCGCCCTGGTTATTTGCGCTGCGATCAGCAGCCCGGCGTCCGCACAGCCGGCGGCGCCGACCGCGACGACGACCAATCTGATCAGACCCACCGCCCGGGCGGCGCGCATCGATGTGTCCGAAGCGCCCGTCATCGATGGCGACCTGTCCGATCCGGCCTGGGCCAAAGCGACAATCATCGAAAAATTTACCCAGAAGCAGCCGAACCCCGGCACCGAGCCGACCGAGCGCACGGTCCTGCGCATCATGTAT
>WNGQ01013763.1_pt1 | contig 11682 bp, 12 predicted proteins | sample 5407661 | NCBI WGS metagenome assembly WNGQ01 (sample SAMN13153382, study PRJNA577476) | soil metagenome | isolation source: 60 cm soil or saprolite under Garry oak tree replicate 2 | place: USA:California | collected 2016-06-15
GTAAGACTGAAAGAAGGCGACCGGAGCGGGCAAGCGGACCACGCGACGTTTGTGCGGGCAACGCAGACGGCTCTGCTGACGGGAAAAGCGCTGGCGCGCGACGCAGCCACGGAGACACAGGCGCCGCGGATCACCTTTGCGCAAACCACTGGAGAGATTCGTGCCGACGGGGGCGTTCGGTCGACGGATTTTTCGACAAAAGGGAGCGGAGCGCAACTGGCGGCGGTGCCGGCGAACATTTCCGCGGACACGATGCAGGCAAACTCGAAGACGGGCAGAGCTTTGTATACAGGACATGCGCGTTTGTGGCAGGGCGATTCGGTTATGGAAGCCGATTGGATCGAGCTGCTGCGCGAGGCGCGGGTCATGAACGCCAATGGAAATGTTCGCGCCGTGTTTCCCCAAGCCGCGGGGCAATCGACGCCGCAAACCGTTGCCGTGCAAGCCGGGCCGAAGAAGGGGAGATTGTGGCATGTAACGGCAGGCACGTTGACGTATCGCGACTCAGACAGCCGCGCACACCTGGAAAAAAATGTGCTGGCGCAATCGGCGGAGCAAAAGATGCGCGCCGCAGCGGTTGATTTATATTTTACGAGGGCCGAGAAGCCCAATTCGAATGCGGCGAGCGGTCCCGCTCCGGCAAGTCCGCCAGCCGGGGCCCAGCAGATCAGCCGAGCAGTTGGCACGGGAGGCGTGATCGTGGAACAGGGGACGAGAAAAGCCACGGCCGAGCGCGGCGAGTACAGCGCAACGGACGGAAAATTCGTGATGAGCGGTGGACATCCCACGATTTACGACGCCACGGAAGGGACCACAACGGGGCATCAATTGACCTTCTTTTTAGCGGATGATACGATCATCGTCGACTCAGAAACTGGTTCGCGGACGTTGACGAAGCACCGAGTCGATTAGTGGCGCCACTGCTCCGCGGCCGCCCGTGAAGAGGTATGCTGAAGCTCCAGGCCGTCGATTTAAGCAAGACTCCTGAACGACGATGAAATCACGGACCTCCCCATGTACCTCCGGGCCCGCAGCGGTATCAGTTACCTTCCTCAGGAACCCTCGGTTTTTCGCCAATTGACCAGCGAAGAGAATCTCCTCGCCGTGCTGGAAACACTCCCGCTGACCCCGGAACAGCAGCGCGACCGCTTGGAGGAACTCCTGGTGCAAATGGGGCTGGAAACCGTGAGGACCAGCAAGGCGTACACGCTCTCCGGCGGAGAGCGCCGCCGGTTGGAGATTGCGCGCTCTCTTACTTTGCAACCTTCCTTTATCCTTCTCGACGAACCTTTTTCGGGAATCGACCCTCTAACGGTCAAGGATCTCCAGGAAATCATCCGCGAACTGGCTAAATCGGGAATTGGCGTGCTGATTACGGATCATAACGTCCGGGAAACTCTCAGCGTGACAGATCGCGCGTACATCCTGAAAAGTGGCAAGATATTCCGGAAGGGCCGCCCGGATGAGTTAAGCAACGATGCCGAAGTCCGGCGTGTTTATCTTGGCGATCACTTCCGCCTGAACTAGGGTTAGAAAAGGGAACACGGGACGATCCATGGCCTGGCAGGGACTCAAACTCAATCTCCGAGTGTCGCAGAAGCAGATTCTGACGCCCGGCCTTGTGCAGATGGTGAGCGTCCTGGCGCTGAACCGTCTCGAATTGCGCGAAATGATCAACCAGGAAATGATCGCTAACCCGATCCTCGAAGAGCAGAGCGAAGAACCCACGCAAACCGACAACTACAGCGATGAGACCTTCCTGAAAGCGGAAACCGAAAAAGTTCCGGAGAAACCGGAAGCAAATCCATTTGACGAATTCGATGTCGGAACCTTTTTCAACCAGTACCTGGATACCGGCGGGGACGGCGGGCAGTCGCAGGAGCGTGAAGTTTCCGAACGGCCGTCGTTTGAAAAGTTCCTTTCCTCGCCGAGTGGGTTGTCCGACCATCTCCAGTGGCAATTGAGCGTCACCATCTGCTCGGACGCGGTGAAAGAGATCGCGGACAGCATCATCGGCAATCTGGACGAGAACGGCTATCTGACGGCTTCCCCGGAAGAGCTGGCGCAGAACGGAAAGTATTCGCAGGACGACTTGGATGACGCGCTGGCCGTGGTGCAGGACTTCGACCCGATCGGAGTAGGCGCGCGGGATTTGCGTGAATGCCTGCTGCTGCAGTTGAAGGCTTTCGATCCGCAGAACACCTTGGCCCAGCAGATCGTCTCCGAACATCTGAAGCAAGTGCAATCGAACCAGTTGAAAGAAATCGCGCGGGCGCTGAACCGGCCGCTCGAAGTGCTGAAGCGCGCGCTGGACATGATCAAGAAGCTCGATCCCCGGCCCGGGCTGCGCTACAACAAAACAGAACCCCGCCTCGTCGAGCCGGACGTCTACTTCCGCAAGGTGGATGACCAGTGGCAGGCGTTCCTGAATGAAGACGACATGCCGCAACTGCGGCTGAGCCCCACGTACCGCCGCCTGCTGGTCAAAGATGCCGCCGACCGCGACGTGCGCAACTACGTGAAGGAACGGTTTACGGCCGCCGTGCAGTTGATGAAGAACATCGAACAGCGCAAGCACACCATCTTGCGCGTCTGCCAGTCCATCATCGCGCGCCAGGGCGAATTCCTCGACCACGGCCAGGATGCGCTGAAGCCCATGATGATCAAGGAAGTAGCCGAAGAGGTCGGTGTGCATCCTTCGACGGTGAGCCGCGCGGTAGCCAGCAAGTACGCGCACACCTCGCAGGGCGTGCTGGAGCTGCGCTCGTTCTTCAGCGAATCCGTGAACGGGCCGGAGGGCGGCGGGATGTCGCTGCTGACGCTCAAGCGGCTGGTCAAGAAAATGATCGAAGAGGAAGACGCCACACATCCGCTGACCGACGAACAGATTGCCAAGAAGCTGGATGACGCGGGCATTCACGTCACCCGGCGCACGGTCGCGAAGTACCGCGAAGACATGAGAATTCCCAGCACCCACCAACGACGGGAAAAGAACTGAGCGGCGTCGCCTGTGAAGCCGCAGACGCGACACGATGCCAGGCAACTCGTCATCCTCACGGGGCTCTCCGGTTCCGGGAAAAGCACCGTCCTTCACGCTTTCGAAGACATGGGCTTCTACTGCGTGGACAATCTTCCCGTGGAGATCATTCCCATTTTTGCGGAATTGCACGCGGCGGGCGAAGGAGACTTTGCGCGCGCGGCGCTGCTGGTAGACGCGCGCGAGGGGCTGCAACTGGAAAAATTGCCGCCACTCCTGAAACACCTGAAAAAAAATCATCCCATCACGCTTGTTTTCATCGAAGCGAACGAGGATGCCCTCCTGCGGCGGTACAGCGAAACGCGGCGTCCCCATCCTCTGGGAAAGAATTTTTCGGTAAGGGAAAGCCTGTCGCATGAACGCGCGCTGATGGCGCCGATCCGCAAGCTTGCGGACGTGGTCATTGATACGACGCAATTCAACGTGCATGAGTTGCGCCACTTTGTCACGGAGCGATTCAAGAATCCGGACAAGCGCCCGATGCTGGTTTCGGTCGTGAGTTTCGGGTACCGCTACGGAGTGCCGTCGGATGCGGACCTAGTTCTCGACGTGCGATTTCTGCCCAACCCGCATTTTGTGCCGCGTTTGCGGCCCTTCACGGGCAAAGATCCGAAAGTGCGGAAGTATATCCGGTCATTTCCCCAGACCGGCGAATTCCTGCGGCGCATCGAAGGCTTGCTTACGTATTTGATCCCGCACTACATCCGTGAGGGGAAAAGTTATCTGACCATTGCGTTCGGCTGCACGGGAGGAAGGCACCGCTCCGTAATGCTCGCGGAGTCGGTAAAAAAGGCGCTCGCGAAACGCGGATTTTCCGCCAAAGTCATTCACCGCGACATCGACAAGTAGGTGAACATCGAATGGCGCCGCCGCCCGCTATCGGCGGGCCCGGAAACTTGACACGCCGCAACGCGGCGAATAGCGTACCAAGTGGACAAGTCAGGGAGCCTGCGGCGTGGCCTCGTTGTTATCACCACAATGGAAGCGATTGCTGAGTTACGTGCGGCCGTACTCTTTTCGGCTGGCCGTAGGTGTGGTGTTGGTGGCATTCACGGCGCTGGCGGACGGCATTGTGGCGCTGATGCTCCGGCCGGGATTTGACTACGTCCTGAACCCCTCCGTTGTTGGTTCGACGCTGCCGCTGGTGACTTTTCCGAACGGTCATACGATCTATCTCAACCGGTTTTTTCCGCCCACGATCCACAACGTGTGGACTATTTTCGCCCTAACCGTGGTTTTTCTTTATGTCGCGAAAGGTATCGCCGAGTATCTGGGCGTCACGCAGATTCAGTACGTAGGACAGGCTGCGGTCACCGGGCTGCGGAACCAGGTATACGCCAAGATCATTCGCCAGCCGATTGGTTTCTTTCAGACCAATCCTACGGGCCGTTTGCTCTCCACCACGATCAACGACGTGGAGCGCACGCGCATCGCTCTTTCGGAATACCTGGCTGACCTCTTCCAAAAAGGTTTCACGCTGCTCGTGTTTGTGGCGGTCATCGTCGTGCTCAATTGGAAGATGGCGCTTGGAACAGCCATTCTGGTACCGCTGGTCGTTGTGCCGGTCGGAAAACTGGGGAAGAAGATTCGGCGCTCTTCGGAAAACAGCCAGAGCAGGCTTGGGGACCTCAGCCAGATCCTGCAAGAGACCGTGAGCGGCAACCGCGTCGTGAAGGCCTTCGGCATGGAGGACTTCGAAATCTTCAAGTTCAAACACACGGCGCAACGGCTGCTGCGCGAAAATATGCGCTGGGTTCGCGCGGCGGTCGCCACTGGGCCAATCATGGATTTGCTGGGCGCCCTGGTTATCCCGCTGCTCATTTTGTATGCCCGCGATCAGATCAAGCATGGCCTGATGACCCCCGGAATTTTTATTGCCTTTCTTTTTGCCATGTTTAATGCGTATATGCCGCTGAAGCGCATCGGCCAGGTGTACCAGCAATTTCAGCTCGCGCAGGGAGCGAGCATGCAAGTATTTGCCTATCTCGACCGGGAAGAGGAGCAGAGCGAACAGCCCGGCGCAAAGTCTCTGCCGCCGTTTTCGCGGGAAATCGTTTTTGAAAACGTGGGCTTTGCGTATGATACCGACTCGACTCAGGTGCTGGAACAAATTTATTTCCGCGCGCTCCGCGGGGAAGTGATTGCCCTCGTGGGATCGAGCGGGGCAGGAAAAACCACGCTGGTGAATTTGCTGCCGCGATTTTATGAGGCTACCTCCGGCGCCATTCGAATCGACGACCGGAACATCCGGGAAGTGACCATCAAGTCGCTGCGCGAGCAGATTGCCATGGTGACGCAGGAGAACATCCTGTTTCACGACACGGTGTGGAACAATATTTGCTACGGCTTAACCAATATTCCCAGGGAAAAAGTCATCGCAGCGGCGCAAGCCGCGCTGGCGCACGATTTCATCATGGAGCTTCCGCAAGGTTACGACACCGTGATTGGCGAGCGGGGCACGCGCCTGAGCGGCGGACAGAGACAGCGCATCGCCATCGCGCGCGCCATCTTGAAAGATTCGCCCATTCTTATTCTGGATGAGGCTACCTCGGAGCTGGATGCCGAGTCCGAGATGTTCGTGCAGAAGGCGCTGGCCAACTTGATGGTTGGGCGAACCACTTTCGTCATCGCGCATCGCCTCGCTACGATTCGCCGCGCGGACAAAATTCTCGTTCTGGAAGACGGACAAATCCGCGAAAGCGGAACGCACACGGAACTGATGGCCCGTGGCGGCACGTACGCCCGGCTTCACGATCTGCAGTTTGCAGACGACGACATGCTGGCGCCGGCCCAGTCGGCACCGGGAAAGTTGAATGACGCATCGAATTCTTTATGAGCCAAACAATGCCAGCAGCCACGAAGAAAATCGAATGTTTCTCGATGACCGGCTACGCGCAAGCACGTGCCGAGCAGGATGGCTGGGCGGTGCGCGTCAGCGTGAAAAGCGTCAACCACCGGTTCCTGGACCTCAAGCTTCGGATGCCCGAGGGATTCGATCTGTACGATCTTCGATTAAGACAGATCGTGCGCGAAAAGATTCACCGTGGGCACGTGGAAGTGACCGTAGGCGTGGAACCCGGGAAAGCGGCGCCGGTACAGGTAAACAAGGAATTGGTGCAATCGTATCTGAAAGCCGCCGAAGCCTTGCGGCAGGAGACGAGAGCGGCGACGGATATGGACGTTGTCGCACTCCTGAGGCTGCCCGGCGTGATCACCGGTGTCATGGCCGCGGCGCCGGAGACGGAAGAAGAGCAAGAACGGCTTGGACGAGTGCTGGAGAGCGGCTTGCGGGATGCGCTGGCAAAGCTGGATGATATGCGGCGCGCGGAAGGCCGTCATCTGGTCGAAGAGTTGCGCGATCGCTTGGCGCGCATTGTCGGTCATGTGGAGCAGGTGCGCGGACTCGCGGCGACGCTGCGCCCGGCTTTCGCGCGGCGCTTGGAGACCAGGCTGAAGGAATTGCTCGGCGGGATTGGCATCGATCCGGGGCGCCTCGCGCAGGAGGCGGCGCTGCTTGCGGAACGCAGCGATATCAGCGAAGAATTAGACCGCCTGAAGAGCCATTTGCAGCAGTTCACCAAGCTGTTGGATGGGGCCGGGGAGTTGGGGAAGAAGCTGGATTTTCTTTTGCAGGAGATGCATCGCGAAGCCAACACCATGCTCTCCAAGACGCCCGGCGTGGAAAGCGAAGCGCTGGCGATCACCGGAGTAGCGCTGGAAATCAAGGCGGAGATCGAAAAACTGCGGGAGCAGGTGCAGAACATCGAATGAGCACGCAGACTGAGATCGCGCCGCTGGTGTTGATCGTGTCGGGGCCATCGGGATCGGGAAAATCCACTTTAGTGCAGCGAATCCTGGAGCTGCCCGGCACGATGCCTTCGGTCTCATGTACTACACGGTCGCGCCGCGCGACCGAGGCCAGCGGGAAATGCTATGATTTCGTGACGGAAGCGGAATTCGACGCCATGGCCGCGCGCGGCGAATTTCTGGAGTACGCGCGGGTTTTTGGCAAGCATTCTTACGGCACGCCGAGGAAGTGGCTGGAGGAATCGCGGAAGAGGGGACTCGATCTCGTGCTGGAGATCGACGTTCAAGGCGCGGCGCAGGTAAAGGAAAAGCTTCCGGAATCGGTGGCGATTTTCATCTTGCCGCCATCGCGCGCGGAGCTGGAACGGAGGCTGCGCGAGCGCGGGCAGGATTCGGGCGAGGAGATCGCGCGGCGTCTGGCCAGGGCGCGCGAAGAAATCGCGCAGTTTGGCAAGTATTACGATTTTTGCGTGGTGAATGAGAACGTGGAACGCGCGGGACGCGAAGCGCAGGCGATTGTGATCGCCTTGCGCTGCACGAGCGCGCGGCGGAGGGCGAGAGTGGAACAACTTCTGGCATCGTTTGGGAGGGAATGACTGAGATGACTGTGCAGACAAAAGCTCCGGAGAGCCAGTTTGCGTACGTGGTGCTCGCGGCGAGGCGGGCGCGGCAGATTATGGCAGGCGCGCCGCCGCTGATCGAGAACCCGAGAACACAGAAGGCTACGCGCATCGCGTGCGAAGAGCTGGAGCACAGCCTGATCGAGTACGACTTCACGGAGCCGGCTTCGATCGACATGGACAAGGACGGGAATAAGCGGCGGAAGTAGCGGGCCGCGAAAGGCAGCGATGCGAATCACGCTTGGTGTGACCGGCGGAGTGGCGGCTTACAAAGCCGCGGAACTCGTGCGCCGCTTGCAGCAGGAGGGGTTCAGCGTGCAGGTGGTGATGACGCGCGGGGCGCGGGAGTTCATCGCGCCGCTGACGTTTGCGGCGCTGAGCGGGCAGAAAGTTATCACCGATCTTTTCGGCGATTCTTCTGGCGGCGAAGCAAACCTTGAAAGCGCCATCGAACACATCGCAGTGGCACAGCGCACGGACCTGCTGCTTGTTGCGCCCGCCACCGCGGACATCATTGCAAAATTTGCGCGTGGGATCGCGGACGACTTTCTGACGACTCTGTACCTGGCGTCGACGGCGCCCGTGGTAGTGGCGCCGGCGATGAACGTGAACATGTGGAACCACGCGGCCACGCAAGAAAACGTCGAGATGCTGCGCGCGCGCGGTGTGAAGATTGTCCATCCGGATGAAGGCTATCTGGCCTGCGGGCGGAAGCAGCAGCGTTGCGCGGTGCGAAGGTCATTCTTGTAAGCGGTCCCGTGAATTTGGAAGTTCCCGCTGGCGTGGAACGCATTGATGTGCGCACGGCGAAAGAAATGCACCAAGCCGTCGTGGAGCGGATTGCAAATAGTTCCATCGCGATTCTTGCGGCTGCCGTGGCGGATTACCGACCGGTGGAACAGCACGCGGAAAAAATCAAGAAAGGCCACGCGCCGCTGACGATTTCTTTCGAGCCAACCACGGACATTCTGGCCGAAGTGGCGAGAAACAAGGGCCAGAAAATCGTGGTAGGCTTTGCGGCAGAGACCGACCACGTCGCGGAAAACGCGCGAAAGAAGCTTTCTGCGAAGAACGCCGACCTGATCGTTGCCAACGACGTTACAGCCGAAGGCGCGGGATTCGATCACGATACAAATATTGTGACGCTCTTCTCCCGCGATGGACGCGACCTCGCGCTTCCCAAAATGAGCAAGAGCGAAGTGGCGCAGCGGATTTTGGACGAAGTGGTACGCCTGCGAAGCGTATTGCACGGAACGGTTGCATCGAAGCGCTCCGGCGTTTGATCCTGCCATGGCCGAGCGTGTTCCCGAAACTCTCCACAAAAAACTATCCGACCGGCTGGGTTTCTACGAGGATCTGGGAATCCGATTGTTCTACCGGGACCGCAGAGCCGCCGCTGCACCGCATAGCGAACGCCGGTTGGAACCGCCTTCGACTGCCCACTTCGCAGTTTCAAACATGCAAAAGGAAGAGACCTTGCCGAAGCCCGCAGGAAAACCCGTATTGCAAAAGACCGCGCCGGTTATGCCGCCGGTGAGTCCGAAGATGGCATCGCTGCCGGTGGTTTCGGGGCCGTCACTTTTCGAATCCATAGATTGCGGACGACACGCTGCTCAAGGTTCGCGAGGATCTTGGCGAATGCACCCGCTGCAGGCTACACAGCACGCGGCACAAAATTGTTTTCGGAGACGGAAATCCCAAGGCTGAACTGGTTTTCGTGGGCGAAGGCCCGGGGGCCGATGAAGACGTGCAAGGATTGCCTTTCGTCGGGCGCGCGGGAAAACTGCTGACGCAGATGATCGAAGCGATGGGACTACAGCGAAAAGACGTGTACATCTGCAACGTGGTGAAGTGCCGTCCACCAGGAAATCGCCAGCCGGAAGAAGACGAAGTCAGCACCTGCTCGCCATTTCTTTTGCGCCAGATCGACGCCATCGCGCCAAAGGTAATTGTCTGCCTCGGCGCCGTCGCCGCAAAAACATTGCTACAGACGAATCGGGGAATTTCCCAGTTTCGCGGAGAGTGGCTGGACTTTCGCGGAAGAAAATTGCTGGCGACGTACCATCCCGCCTATTTGCTGCGCAATCCGCCTGCGAAGAGCGAAGTCTGGAAAGACCTCCAAAAAGTCATGGCCGTGCTGGGCCTCGAAGTGAAGAAAGGCAAGTCCGCCTAATTCATCATGGGAATTCTGCTGGGCTTGCTGACGGCGCTGACCTGGGGCGGCGCGGATTTCATCGCACGTTTTTCCACGCATCGCATCGGCGCTCTTCGTTCGATGTTGTACATGCAACTGACAGGTTTTCTTCTGCTTTCTTTTCTTCTTCCGGCTCTCGGCGGTTGGGGGCATCTCGCGGATGGTTCGGGATGGCAACCGTGGGCCTGGGGATTCCTGGCGGGCTGCCTCAATGCCATGGCAGGACTGGCACTGTATCGCGCGTTTGAGATTGGAAAAATGGCCGTGGTGGCCCCGCTCTCGGCCAGTTATCCGGCGTTGACTCTGCTGCTCTCCTGGATGACCGGCGAGCGGCTGAGCGCCGTGCGAATCGCTGGAATCATTTGCACCCTGGTGGGTGTCGTGGTTGTTGCCGGCGGCGAAAAAACACCGGACGAGAACGATGCCGAGGCCGTGCAAAGAAGCGGCCGGGGAATGGGCCGGGCTATTTTCGCTGCTATTGGTTTTGCGCTGTTGTTTTGGCTGCTCGGCATTCGCATCATCGCGCGAGTCGGCGCGGTGCAAACCGTGTGGATGATCCGTCTGACCAGTACCGTGCTCACTGCCGCGGTGATCCTCATTTCCAAGCAGTCCATGCGTCTTCCCCGAGGTGAGGTGCGCTGGATGGCGCTGAGCATGGGCGTTTTCGATACCAGCGCCTTCGTGTTGAGCAATCGCGGAATGCAAATGGAGCAAATCGCGGTGATCAGCGTACTTGGTTCGCTGTATGGCGCGGTCACTGTCGGGCTTGCGGCCATTTTTCTCAAGGAACACGTGTCGCGCTGGCAGTGGATGGGGATCGTCACCATTTTCGCGGGAATTTTTCTCATTAGCCGGTAGAGTTCTTGTTGCATCCTGCGTCCTTCATTTCCGCTTTTTCCGACGTATTTCCTCGTGCTGATACACTACACGGCGAGATGACTCCTCCTTTTTGCAATGTTGCCTTGCCTGTGCCGCTGCGCACGACGTTTACGTATGCGGTGCCGGAGACGTTGCGAGGGACGGTGCAGCCGGGGAGCCGTGTGCTCGTGCCGTTCCGAAAAAAGGCCATGGTCGGCGTCGTTGTGGAATTAGCGGAGAGCGCGCCGCAGGGAACGAAAATTCGCGAGCTCACGCGCGTGTTGGATTTGGTTCCCGCGCTGACGCCGAAATTGATCGAACTGGCGCACTGGGTCGCGGGTTATTACCTGGCGCCAGTCGGCGAAGTTTTTCGTGCCATGTTGCCGCCGGTAATCGAGCTGAAATCGCAGCGCGAGATTATTTTGACGGATGCGGGGCGCGAAGCGGCGGACAGCTTGAGCGGCGGTGAATTGTCGCACGGGATAAAGTCCGAAGAGGCGGCGTTTCTCGCGAAGTTGAAGGAGAAGAAAGGAACATTGCCGCTTGGCCCGGCGGCAAAGCTTGGTATTGATGGCTCCTCGCTCCAGCGGCTGCAACGCTGCGGGCTCATTGAAATTCGGAAGAGAAAGATAGCGCAGAGACGCAGAGAACGCAGAGACAGCGCAGAGAAGAAAGAATTCGCGAACTGCTGGAGACGGAGCGCGGTCCGATGCCCTTGCAACAACTTCTGAGGCTGGCGCAAGTGACGCGTTCCGCGGTCGAGCGGATGTTGCGTGACGGATTGCTGGAGAGTTGGGAGGAGCCGATTGATCCAGCGGAGGATCCGTTTGATGTGGGGTATTCGCCGCCAGCTCATGAATTGAATGCGGAGCAGGAGAGCGCGCTGAAAGGAATTCGCGCGCGGTTTGAACTGGGCGAATTTGGCGTGCAGCTGCTCCACGGCGTGACCGGCAGCGGGAAGACGGAAGTGTATTTGCGCGCAGTGCAGGAGACGCTGGCGCGCGCGAAAACGGCGCTCATTTTGGTGCCGGAGATTGCGCTGACCTTGTGGATCGGGCGGCAGTGCCGGTCGTGGTTTGGCGCGCGGTTCGAGGGCGTGGCGGTGCTGCATTCGGCGCTGGGCGACGTGGAACGGGCGCGCGAATGGTGGCGCGTGCGAAACGGCG
>WNGQ01006120.1_pt1 | contig 11681 bp, 8 predicted proteins | sample 5407661 | NCBI WGS metagenome assembly WNGQ01 (sample SAMN13153382, study PRJNA577476) | soil metagenome | isolation source: 60 cm soil or saprolite under Garry oak tree replicate 2 | place: USA:California | collected 2016-06-15
GAACGAAATATCCCTGGGACAATCCACATGATTTCGCGTCATGGCTTGCTGCCCCAGCAGCAAAAGCCTCGAGCACAGTGGCCGGCGTTCTGGAACGGCGCCTTTCCTCAAACAGCGCGTGGTCTGGTGCGGCTAGTTCGAGAGCAAGTTCGCGAAGCAGAGAAACAGAATGTTGACTGGCGCGCAATATTGGATTCCATCCGCCCGGTTACGGAACAAATTTGGCAATCCCTTCCGTTGCGGGAGCAGCGGCGGTTCCTTCGTCATGTGCGGTCCTTTTGGGATGTGCATCGCCATCGTGTTGCGCCGGAAATTGGCGGCGTGCTGAACTCAGAGTTGCGACAGGGCAGTCTTCAGGTCCACGCTGGCCGCATAACTAATTACTCGGAGCGCCCCGGCTTCGTCGCTATCACCTATCGTGACCGGGAAAGCCAACAGCTGAAGAAATTGAAGGTTGAAAGCGTGATCAACTGCACGGGCCCTGACGCAGATTGTCGCAGAGTCAACGATCCGCTGCTCACGGATCTGCTACGCCGAAAACTAGTTCGCCCGAATGCGTTATGTCTCGGGCTCGACACGGCTGAGAATGGCTCCTTACTCGACAGTCGTGGTGTCGCCTCCGATTTCCTTTACACGCTTGGCCCCCTTCGCAAAGGAAACCTGTGGGAAACGATTGCGGTACCCGAGATTCGCGTCCAGGTGGCCCGATTAGCTGCCCACTTGATTGCCATCATCGACCTACGAAGCAGAGCTTCAGTTGCGGAAGAAGGTTCCATTCGCGACAATGCGATCTCGGCTGGCTAGCAGTTAACGTATCAAGCCGCATCGGCAGTCGAAAACGATTCGGAAAAGGAGGAGGGTGCAGCCTCCAAGTAAGACGTCGCGAGACGCGGCCATCCAAGAAGCAAATCAGGGAAAGGTCCAGGAGGAGGCCGGGCCAAAACCAGAAGAAACTAGGGCGCAGCACTCGCCCTTTCAATAGGCCGCAGCTGTTCGGCTGCTTCCATTCAAATTGTGTTCCGGCGGCGACAGAAGTAGGCGATAAATGTTGAGGAACGCGAGCGACATTATTGCTTTGCTGCGAGATAACTGAACCAGAATTCATCCGACTACCACGATTTCAGGCTGGGTAGTTGATGGATGGGGAAAAGCGGCGGCGACCAGACTGGCACCAGCATGGGGTCAACCACGTCTTCTAAAAGAGGAACTTTAGCGCTAACTGGATCTCACGCGGGTCTTGTGCCTCCAGAATGTAATTGAACGTGGTTGAGCTTATGTCGCTATCCGGCAGCCGGTAATTCGCGTGGTTCAAGAAATTAAACAACTCGGCCCGAAATTGAAGCTGCTTTCCTTCCGCAAGCCGGATGTTCTTGAATGCCGAGAAGTCCCAGTCCCGATAAGCAGGTCCGGTGGCGATGTTTCGCCCTGCCGTTCCGAACTGCTGCACTGGAGAATTCGGGTCCTGGGTAATTGCCTGAAAAGCACTTGCATTCAGCCACGCGTTTACGGAATGCGCTCCGGCATTTGGGTTCTGCCCCGGAACCAGATTCGGCCGGTTAGCAGAAAATCCAGTAATTTCAGGTGCTCCGCCTTGCACCGAAACATCATGGGAATCGAAAACAGTAAAGGGCGTTCCGCTCATCACCGTCGCGATTCCATTCAGTTGCCACCCGCCGAGGGCCTGCTCATACCATCCACGAGGCTGTTTCCAGAAGGGCAGCTCCCACTGGTAACTGAGGACGAAGCGGTGCCGGGCGTCGAACAGTGACAGGCCGCGCTCAGCCGCAAGGTTGAATGGGTTTTGTGCGAGATCATTCTCGCCCGCCACCGGCTTCGCGGCAGAGCCAGTCATGTTGAACGAGGATGCGTCGTCAATTGTTTTCGAAAGGGTGTATGAAGCCATGAAAGAAACACCGTGACTGAACCGCTTGCGCAAGCTGGTTTCAAGGGCGTTGTAAGACGAATTCGCGATGCCGGCGATCAATCCGGTCGAGGAGTAAATGCACGAAGGGCTGTTTGCCGCCAGTGTGCAACCAGAATACAAACGGCGGTTATCAGCATTGCCCGAAGTCGAGTTCGGCTGACCCGTTACGGGATCGAAACCTGGTACGTAAATTGCAGGATTGGCTTCGATGAAGCGCGGCAGTTTGGTTCCCTTCGTCCCGACGTATCCGATCTCGAACAACAAATCCGAGCCAAATGACCTCTGAACGTTCAAGTCCCAATCCTGCGTGTACGGCAGCGGCAGGTTGGGCGTGACGGTCAGGTTCGTGAGAGGTTTGGTAAACTGCCCTGCAATTGGCGGGTTGCCGTTAAATGGATCGGAGAAGTTGAAGAACGGCGACGGTCCAACCTGCGGCGTTTGCAGGTACGGTGGCGCGCTGATTGGCGATTGCAGCGGCCCGCCTTGGCCCGTGTAATAAGGTTCGTAGAAGATTCCGTACGCAGAAGTCACCAGCCACTTCGCATTGCCCATCGGATCCCAAGCGACGCCGGCGCGAGGAGCGAATCCCTTCTTAAAGGTCGGGATCAAGCCGGCAGGAACGCCTTTATCGCCGGGATAAAGCAGTCCGGCAGGGGCACTCGGCACGACCGTTGACTGCCTTCCCAGAATCCAAACTGTTTGCCGGTTATGAATTTCCGTGTAGGGAAACGGCAATTCGTAGCGCAAACCATAATTCAAAGTCACACAGCGATTAAGCTTGTAAGTGTCCTGCGCGTATCCGTTCAGCGCATTTCCTCGAATGCCCCGATTGAAGTCGCCTCTGCCCTGCAGAAATACAACTGGCACCCCCCAGAGAAAACTGGCGAAAGCATCGGTGACTGGAAACCCTGCAAAAACAAAGAATCCGTTTGTGGCGATGCCCTGCAGGGCGTTCACCTGCAGGTGCTGGTATCCACCGCCAAATTTGAGGTCGTGTGCGCCTCGCACCCAGCTCAACGCGCCGGAATAATCGAAGGCGTTCTCGTAAGTATCGCGAGGCCCAGTGATCGGATCGCCGACTGATGTGTAGCCATTCACCTGAATGAACGGCGGCCCAGCGGCCATGGTCAGGCTCGGAGAGTATCCGAATCCAAGGCTCGCAAGCGACGTGTGATTGATGTGTTCATTAACCAGGAATTTGTTTCTCAGGTATGAGAACCGGAAAACGCCAATTATCGCGGGAGAAAAAGTATGCGTTTCCTGCCCTACAAAATTTTGCGCGCGATGGTCTTCTGCGACAGGATAACCAGGGATACTGGCACCCGACGGGGACAGCGGATTGAAGCGGTTAACGTTGTTGAACATGTAGCGAAAGTTCAGCGTGTCTGTCGCCGTAAGGTAATGGTCAACACGCAGGCCAAACTGATTCCGGTCGTCGCGGAGAGTTCCGCTGGAAAGAAATCCATTTGTGCCGACATCTGGTTTCGGAAACAAGCCCAACAAGCTCACCGAGAAAGCCCTCTGGGCCAGCGGATTGGTCGGATCTGGCGCCGGCATCTGGTTGAATGGATACGGCTGCTGGAAAAAGATGTTGAAGAGCTGATGGGCAGGGTTGGGACAGAACCCCGTAACGGGATTAATGCCCTCCGTGCACATTGCCGAGAAATCGCCTTGCCGTTCGGCGAGCGATGGGACTGCGCTTATGAAGCTGTCACCTTTGCGGTTGCGGAAGCCTGCATAAAATCCGAAGAAGAAGGTCTTATCTCGACGCACAGGTCCGCCGATGCTCCCGCCAAACTGGTTCTGTTTTAGGGGTTCAGGCTCCGAATCAGGAAAGCGGGTTGCATCGAAGGCGTCATTACGCAGAAACTCCCAAATCGCGCCGTGAAAAGCATTCGAGCCGGAACGCGTGATGATGTTGGTGGTAGAGCCCAGATTGTGTCCGAATTCAGCGTTGGAATTATGCGTCAGGATTCTGAACTCCTCGATGGCATCAATCGGAGGCTCCAGGACAAATCCGCCGTCCACCCCATTGAAATTGTTCGCGCCATCAATCAGGAAATTATTCGACTCGGGCCGTTGGCCATTGACTGCGTACCCCTGCTGTTCGCGAAGCGAACCTCCCGCTTCCAAAAGGCCAGCCGTAAGCGGCATCACTCCCGCCTGAAGCGTCCCGAGCTGGGAAAAATCGCGCCCGTTCAGCGGTAGATCGAGGATTTCGCGTTTGTGCACCACTTGCCCCAGGCTGGTCACGGTCGGCTGGATCAGTTCGGCGTCGGCTTGTACCTGCACTAGCTCCTTCTCCGAACCGACCGCGAGATGAACCGGAACGGCAGCAGTTTCGTTGACGTCCAACGAGATACCATCCTGGAGATATTTTTGGAATCCAGTGGCGGCGACTTCCAATCGATAATGGCCAACCGGCAACTCCAACACCACATAATTTCCACTGCGATCAGTTGTTGCTGTCCGCACAAACCCAGTTTCAGGTTGGCGCGCAGTCACAGTCGCATTCGGTACGACAGCGCCGCTAGGATCTAAAACTATTCCGCGAATGTTCCCGGTAATTTGCTGCGCAGAAGAAACCGCACATGCAAGCAGAATTGCGAAAAACAGATTCCTGGCGTTGGTCATCGCCCCTTTATCCCCCGCGAAAATTTGTCTCCAGCTAAAACAGGACGGCATTAGCCTTCGAAAAGGAAGGTTTACCCGAATCAAAGTGACGCGATTATAGGCACGCGGAAAAATGGATCAATAATGCAAAAAGAGTATGGAGAGCGTTTTCTGAGTAGTGTGTTTCTACTATTGTCCGGTCGGTGAGCACGCATTTACGCTGCACCGATTCTGAGTTACGTGGTTTTCCGTGGAATGAACACATTATCGGCAAAGAGTATTTCTGCACTCCCCGCTGCCATTGGTTTGCGGCGTCAACTGGGACTGGCGTCAGCCACCGCAGCCGTAGCTGGCGAGTCCATCGCGGTCGGCATCTTTCTTACTCCGGCGGGAATGGCAAAGTCGTTGGGCTCTCCCTTCTGGCTGCTCGTAGTGTGGATCGTCGTTGGAATTCTCACAGTGTGCGGCGCGCTCTGTTACGGCGAACTCGCCGCCCGCTTTCCGCGTGACGGCGGAGTCTATGTTTATCTCTCCGAGACCTGCGGCCGCCGTGTTGCGTTTTTGTACGGTTGGATGTGCCTGCTGGTGCGTGATCCGGGCCTCACGGCCGCGCTCGCTGTGGGATTAGCGAGTTACGTGGCCTACATCTTTCCCCCTTCGACCCTTGTCATCAAATTCGTGGGCATCGGTGTGATTTGGGCACTTTGTGTTCTGAACATGTTGAGTATCCGAGTTAGCGCCGGATTCCTGCGTTGGACTACTTGGCTCAAACTTGCGGTGCTCGGATTGCTAGTCCTGTGGGCGTTCGTTTTGCGCCTGGGATCGTGGTCCAACTTTGTACCCTTCATTGCGCAACGCCCTGGGTCTCTCCCTCTGGGACCGGCCCTGGGCGCGGCTATGGTCGGCGCGTTCTTTTCATTCGGTGGCTGGTGGGATGTAAGCAAGATCGCTGGAGAAATGCGCGACCCGGGTCGCAATCTGCCGCGCGCGATGCTGCTGGGAGTGCTGGTTGTCACAGCGATTTATATTCTGGTAAGCATTGCGTTTTTGTACGTTGTCCCATTAGGAAGGGTCACTTCAGACCAAACCTTTGTTGCCCAAGCGGGCGCAATACTGTTCGGCCGAGCCGGCGGAGTCGTATTTGCCGCGATCGTTGTGGTTTGTGTGCTGAGTAGCCTGGCCGCGCTCATCATGTCGGCTCCTAGGGTTTACTATGCGATGGCGCAGGACGGCCTGTTCCTGAGAGCGGTAGCTCGTACTCATCCACGATTTGGCACGCCAGCAAACGCGATTTTTATTCAGGGACTGGTCGCGTCCGTGCTAGTGTCGCTCGGAAGCTTTCAACAGATCATCTCGTACTTTATTTTTGTTGCAGTTATGTTCTTGACCCTTACGGGAGCAGGTTTGTTTATTGTGCGCACGCGTGATCAAGGCACGGCGCCGGCATTTCTGACTCCGGCATATCCGATTCCCTTGGCAATATTTCTAATATTGATGTCGTTGTTACTCGCGCTTTTGGCTCTGCACAGTCCGCGAGAAGCATTGCTCGGATCAGTTGTAGTGCTGGCGGGATTGCCCGTCTATGGCGCTTTCCAGCGAAAAGCTACAATGACTCAAGTCCTAGACACGCATTGAGCAGCAGTGAGACTTCAAAAAGCTTTGACGATGAAACAGCCCAGGAAGCAGAGATCCAAAGTCGCTAAAGGCCCTCAGCAGGCAAAGCCGGTATCCAAGATCGCGATCATCGAAGACGCCGAGGCCACCGGTGAGGTCGCGGCCGCTTATGATTTCTGGCGTGCTGGCTCGGGACGACACCAAGTCCCTGGGATTATCAAATGCTTCGGAGCACGCCCGGATTTTCTGCGCCAGGTAATCGAGTTCTCAAACACGGTTCATTTTTCCGAGGGGCATCTCTCGCGGCGTCATAAAGAAATGATTGCCAGCCACGTTTCCTACCTGAACCGTTGTCCGTATTGACTGGACAGCCACGCTTACTTCCTGCGTGTTCAGGGAGCCACAGATCAATGTGTACGAGCAATCGTCGAAGGCAAACTTGACGAGGCCGGCCTCACCGCGAGCGAGCGGGCATTGCTCGAGTACGTGGAGCTGGTTACGAAAGCTGCTTACAAAACAACTGCGGAAGACGTGCAGAAACTCCGCGACGCGGGTTGGAAGGAAGAGCAAATTGCCGAGGCCGTATACGTTACCGCATTGTTTGCTTTCTTCAATCGCGTCGCCGACGCCTTCGGCGTTCCGTCCCAAGAATACGTGTCAACTGGAAAACTAACGCCTTAATTCAGACGTGCTAGTGCAGCCCCGAAGTGCCGCACACGTCCACGCGGTGTGACAGTCACGAAGATGTGGTTCGCATTGTCACTTTGCAGATTGCTCCTGGATCACGAGCAAACAGGAACTAATCGCGGATTTGGCGCGATCTCGAAGAGAAGGTTCCCAAGGTGTGTCGCGCTGTGGATGTTTAGCTTCAAAGCCGACGCTTAGGCGAACATCGGCGCTGGTCACAGAATGGTCACAAAACTGGGGCCACTCTGCAAAGTTAAGTTGCTGAAAAATAATGGCTGAAAAGGCTGGCGTCGGCGGTTCAACTCCGTCCCTGGCCACCACATTTCAAAGGCTTTAACTGAATCAGCTGATTTTCTTCAGTCCGCTCTCAGTCCGCATTTGGAAGACGCGTCGAAGGCAGGTGCCGCAGGCGGATGATGACAAAGAACTTAGGCTAACGCGATTCTTCCTCAGTCCGCTTCCAGTCCGCTTTGATCCGCGGCGTGGCCGAGAATCGCAATTAGCAATTTCCCCGTCATCGGGTTCCGAGTCGGGACTATCCTTATTAAATTAATTACGAGCATTCTGTCGCGTTTGGATTGTCGCTCGCAAGTGTTTTGCAAGCTGTGGTCGCTGAAAAGAATGAAGACGCAGATCCAGCAGCTAGCCACATTATTCCGGCCTCGATTTCGTCAGCAGCCCCCTTTCGCGTAGCCAATTTGTCAGCAGCGTCGGCCACGTCCCTAGTACCGGATTCTCGAGATCAAGCCCGACACCATGGGGCCCCTTCTCAAACACGTGCATTTCTGCTGGAACTCCCGCTTTCCGCAACGCCATATAGAACTCCACCGTGTTTTCCGGCGGAACAACCGTATCCTCATTTGTGCTTAGCAGAAATGTCGGTGGAGTTTGCGGCGTCACGTTCAGCTCATTTGAAAGCTGCTTGCGGCGTTCCTCGCTGGCATTTTGGCCCAGTAAATTGGCTACGGAACCCTCATGCGCATAGGGCGGCATCATCGTGATGACCGGATATGAGAGGATCAAGAAATCCGGCCGACAGCTCCAGCGATCGATGGGATCGGAAGCATCCGGCTTACCGTGATCAAAATGAGTTGCCGCCGTTGATGCCAGGTGCCCACCTGCCGAGAACCCCAAAAGCCCGACGCGGTCCGGTCTGAATCCGTACTCCTCGGCGTGCGCGCGAACCCAGCGGATTGCCCGCTGGGCATCGCCCAACTCGATCGGATCGTGATAGCGCGGACCGAGCCTATATTTCAGCACGAATGCGGTCACTTCCATGCCGTTGAAGAAATCCGCAAACTGCCGGCCTTCATGATTGCTGGCCAGCATGCCATAGGAGCCACCTGGTGCGATGACAACCGCGGTCCCAGTTCGAGTGCCATCCAGCGGCTGATACACGGTAATAGTGGGGACATCCGGAAGATTGTTTCCCAACGCTCCGGGCGCGCCATGCTCCCATAGCGGGAATGTCTGCGGCTCCGAGACGAAGTTGAGTTGATGTTCTGGCGCGTTCTGCGCTTGTGCGACGCAGGCCAGGGCCAGCACGAAGGATGCAAGAAATTGGAATTTCATGGAGCCCTTTATGATACGGACTGAAACTCACAAGTCATAACTAATCTGTCATAATCCCAGTCCACCATCCACGTATAAAATCGCCGGTGCCCCATTTCTCCCTGGTTTTGGGAGAAGTGGGAACGGAAAGACCGGCGGACTAAGTTTCAGAACAAAGAACACCGACGGGGCTGTTACCCACTTCTGCCAAAATCGGGCAAAAGTGGGGCAACCCACACTGCGAACATCCACTACACTTTCATCTCGCGTGGGGACCGAGATCGCTGCGTCGTTTGAGCTTGTACACTCTGGTCTCATCAAGAGCAAATCGGAAGTTGCCCATTTGGCTCCAGCGCGGCACCGCATGGTGTGCCAATTGTGTGCAGAGTTCAGCTGCAAGATGCTTTGGCTTCCGGTGCGATCAAGATTTATTGCGCGACTGCTCGTCAGAGTACTGTATTGCGAGGCAAGCTTACTGTATTTTCTGACAGAATTGAATGAATTCAGCAATCTTGGAACAGGGCCTGGAACGATGAAAGTTCCCTATGCGAAGAAGCGGCAGAAGGAAACGGATGAGCTACGCCAGATCGCGCTCGACTGCGACCTGACCGAAGAACTCAAGTGGGGCAAACCGTGCTTCACCTTTCTGAAGAAGAACGTGGCGATCGTAATCCCGCTCAAGGAGTCGTGCGCGTTCTCGTTCTTCAAGGGTGCACTGCTCAAAGATCCGAAGCACATTCTCGAAAGGATTGGAGAGCATACGCAGGCCGGGCGATGGATTAAATTCACCTCGCCTCGGGAGATTGCGGCCCTGCGATCGACCTTGAAGGACTACCTCTACGAAGCCATCAAATTGGAAGAGTCCGGGAAGAGGATAGAGCGCAAGAAACCTTCAGAGTACCCAATTCCTGAGGAGTTGCAGAGGAAGCTGGATAACAACGCGGTTCTCAGGTCGGCATTCGCAACGCTCACACCAGGCCGGAGGAAGTCATACATCTTCCACGTCTCATCTGCAAAGCAGGCAAAAACCAGAGCAGCGCGGGCGGAAAAGTGCGTGCCAATGATCCTGAGTGGCGCGGGTTCAATGAGTTGCCGCACTGAGGTCGAATCAAGCCATAGTGTGCCAAATGTGCAGAATTCATCCCGGCATAATCACGACTGGGGTAGAAACCATCGGCTTACTGTCGGTAATCCGATGCGCCCCGCCGACCACTGTCGAGCCGCCAAAGGCACCGCATTCAAAGTTTGGAAGACCATGCCCGAGGACGAACATTACTTCGGCCTCGGAGATAAGACCGGGCCCATGGACCATCGCAATCTCGCCTTCACCATGTGGAACACCGATCAGTTTGGATGGCAGGAATCCACCGATCCTTTATATAAGGACATCCCTTTCATCTTCGGCTTGCGCAACGGCAGCGCCTACGGCCTCTTTCTCGATAACACGTATCGCAGCAGCTACGATTTCGGCAAAGAGTTTCACGACGCGTATTCGTTTGGATCGGAAGGAGGCGATCTCGACTACTATTTTTTCTACGGCCCCGATCCCAAACGCGTAGTCGAACTATACACTCAACTCGTGGGCCATTGAACTCAGTGAGGAATGGTTCGCCCTTGTCTGTCTTTTTTGAACCCACGATTTCAACCCACGATTCGCATGTCTCTCACGACTTCTCAAGTACTTAGGCGGCCACCTGAAGTCACTTAAGTTGTTGAAACTACAGTTTAACGTAGCACTGAAAAGGCTGCGCTTTCCGACGCCTGCAGTAATCACAGCTCGGCTGACGGTGACGAAATCGTGCCAATAAAAGCGGCTTAAGACGCAGCACGATCATCTTCGGTATTGGCACACAGGGTCGCTGCAATCGCGGTAGCGTGAGTCACGACATCCCTGGGCAGAACCATCGCGAGAGGACGGGCTTTCATGATCTCTTCAGTCGTAGGGGACATGAAGTCGTTCTCGATATAATCGTTTCCCAAGTCGTCGTTGGCTCGGACTAATTCCAAGAATTGCTCCTTCTCTTCTGGCGACGAGAAGGAGAACAAGAGTTCGTATGCATCAGCGTCAGGGTCGCCAAGGAGTGCCAGCGAACGCGTGTTCGTGAGATGCGCATAGCCAAATAGGTAACCGATGATTTCTGCAGAAAAGGACCGAGCCTCTGGATCGTCAGGAGGCAGGAATTCGACGGTGCAGAGCCAATCTTTCTCGCCATCCCAATACGGTTCGAAATCGTCGCTAAGCTTTGCTTTCATGGGTGCTTGTGTCCGGTTCCTGTAATTCTGCTCGAAACTCGCGATACACAGACGATACACAGAGCATCCGCTCCTTGGTGTTCCCTACGGGTCTTTACAGGGCGTTACGGTGCGACCGGTGCCTTGTAATCACTACGTGATCCGACAGAACATCGCCCTTTCACGGCGCAGACGCGGGTTCAAATCCCGCCGGGGACGCCAAATTAATAATTTGCAGGAGAAATATCTACTCTCTGTTTAACAAGAGGGTCGAAAGCGGTGGGTTCCGTGAGCGCTGATCGGCGCGCCCCATTTCTTCCCTAGAACGCCCTAGAACGGTGATTACTTGACATAGTATATTGTAATATGCAAATGTATTAATTTAATGCCTGAGCTAAGTCAATTCAAAGCAGAATTCTTCAAAGCACTGGCTCACCCCCTGCGAATTAGGATTTTGGACGAGTTGCGCCGCGGCGAAGTCGGCGTGAACGAACTCGGCGTGCGTCTGGACGCGGAACAAAGCACGCTGTCGCAGCAATTGGCGGTGCTCAGAACCCGCGGCCTGGTCGTGGGGAGGAAAGACGCACAGAATGTCTTGTACTCGGTGCGCGACCCGGAAATTTTCAAGTTGTTAGATGTCGCAAAAAAACTTTTCAACAACCACCTGATTGATGTGAAAGACCTCCTGTCCCAGTTGGCGGTCGGTTCTGGGACTAAGGGCTAACGCTACTTTTTTTGTGAGCGCATATTCAAACATTTTGATATTAGGAACTTCAGTGCTTCTGGCAGGCGACCTGTCGCCGAAACAAACCCGAATAGCCAATCCCTCCGTCTTGCAGGCGGAATCTGTCATGACAGGAAGTCCGAATGATGCGCCCTCCGGGATCCTCCTTGCGCAACAGACTTCCGGACTCAGCCGTTCCGAAACCTCGGCCACGGTTGCGCAGCCAGCGTCGGTGTCACTCTCAAATCCACCTTTTCTAAGGCAGCCGATCCTGTTCGGCCCAAACAGCCTTGAACTTACGGTTGCGGGAAAGAACACGCTGAAGCGAGCGGCCGT
>WNGQ01020470.1_pt1 | contig 11680 bp, 14 predicted proteins | sample 5407661 | NCBI WGS metagenome assembly WNGQ01 (sample SAMN13153382, study PRJNA577476) | soil metagenome | isolation source: 60 cm soil or saprolite under Garry oak tree replicate 2 | place: USA:California | collected 2016-06-15
GCGAACCGCCCGTGCCGCCGATCGCGCCAGCCGTCGCAAACGCGGTGTTCGCCGCAACGGGCAAACGGGTCCGCAAGTCGCCCATCCGGATGAACCAGGCTGTGTGAAAGTAACGATCCGCCAGCTGCGTTCGATTTACCGCCGTAAAGCAGCAGAGCCCAATCTTCGGCGAACTCAGGTAAGGTCTTCCTCTGTCCTCTGTGGCTTTGCTGTTAGCTTTGGCTCGAAATTGTAGCTCGAAATGATGTTGGGTGGTTGGTCGGCAAACAAGAATGTATGGTCCGCCGCCGTGTCGCAAGCGAAAAATGAAACTGACAGGTTGGTCTGCGCAAATGTATACGGCCTTTGTTGGAGCACAAAGCTCCGGGCCATGATGGAATGCGCTGCGCTCTCTTCCTATTTAGTAATGCAGTCTTGGAAGACTTTTCCTGTTTACAGGTTTAGAGGGCGCCGGTTCGACCGTTGTGCCATCTCATAGTTCGCCAGCAGACCTGGCAGAGATCATCAACTCCGTAGTAGCCGCTGGTCTGTAGATGTGGGAATCGCGAATGCGATTTCCAAGCCTGGCCTCAGCCAGGCGTCATCTGCAGGCCAGTCACGCTGTAGCCGCACCGGCCAACATTGGGGGCCGATATTTTTCATTTTTGGCGAGCACGGCCCACGCCATGCGCGCCAACTTATTCGCTAAGGCGACTCCGGCCACGTTACGGTGGGTGCGCGATGTGAGTTGAGCCAGCCACGCGCTTAGACCGGAAGATTGCTTCGCGCTCTGTTGCAGGACGGCACGCGCCCCTTGCACGAAAAGTCTTCGCAAGTAAGAGTTCCCACGTTTGCTGATGCCGAGCAACTGGCCGGCCGAGAAAAGCGCGGTGAACGCTATGACTCCCCAGAGACCCTTTCCTGCCAATAAGCTGCGGATGCTCTCGGACGTGAAGTGCGCAGTCACACCAGTCGCCCAGGCCGTGATCCAAAGGCCAAGAATCACGAGTACTAGGAATAGCAGTCGGTAACGGCCCTGACTCACTCGTTTATCTTGCGACTCCTCAATGGCGAGCAGGCTCGAACAGCTCAATCGGATTGCCGTCGGGATCTTCAATTTGAATCTGTTTGCCACCCGGGCCGATTTCCATTTCATTTCTGAAACGAACGCCTGCACCTTTCATGTCAGCAATGCGAGCAGGCAAATCTTGCACCTGAAGAACTACGCGGTTCCATCCGCCTGACTCTTGCTGACGGCCATCGGGCATTGGCCGCGATCCCGAAGCGCCGGGACCGCTCAAGATCAACTTGAGGTCACCAATTGAAACCAGGCCGACAGCGGGCAGGTTCTGCATATCCAGATTGAAACCAAGCGTCTGCGTATAAAAGGTAATTGCCCGCTGAACATCTTTGACCTGATATCGAACACCCCAAAGTCCCACGATAGAGGGTCGGGTCCTAATCGGTGATGCTGTGATCTGCTTCTCGTTCTGCTGTATTGAAGTCATCGGTAGCACTCCAGTTGTAACGGTCAAGCACTTATTCGCCCTCGTGATCCCGCCCGATGTCGCTCGCGCGGCGCATTGCCGCAACTCGAATCAACACACGCTCGCTCATCCGGGACCGATCTGGTGTCGCGCCGGCGCCAAGTGGCGTAACTTGTCCGGATTGCGCACCACGTACAGCGCTCGTACGACGTCGCCCTCAATCTCGAATGCCGCAGTCTGCACTGGCACCTCGGGTGCATCCACGATGACACCGGGCAGACCGTTGATGCTCGCAAAGCGCAGCCTGAAGTCCTCGCGCCACCACGCACCTGGGCGTTTGCGCGTGGCGTCAACCAGGAACTGCGCCACGCGATCAGCGCCGTCGACTACGTTCAACGCCGCCCGTACCTTGCCGCCGCCGTCCGTCACGACGCGCACGTCGCTCGCAAGCAGATGCGTCAGCGCATTGAGATCGCCGGACTGGGTTGCCGCTACGAATGCGGACATGAGCTGCACATGTTTCGCATCGATCTCGCCAGAACGCGGCGGCGTGGTCGCACCGCGTGGCCGCGCTGCACGCACGTGCGCGCGTGCGCGGGCGGCAAGCTGTCGGCACGCCGCCTCGCTCCGCTCCAGTGCCGTGGCGATTTCGCTGAAGGAGAAATCGAAAACGTCGTGCAGCAGGAAGGCTGCGCGCTCGAGCGGCGACAGCTGGTCGAGGATCAAGAGCAGCGCGATGGACAGATCCTCAGCCAATTCCGTGCGGCTGTCGGGCGCGAGCGCTGCCGTGTTCACAACCGGCTCCGGTAGCCACGGGCCGACGTACTCCTCGTGCCGGGCGCGAGCCGACGTCAGCATGTCGAGACAAATCCGCGTCGTCGTGGTCATAAGAAATGCCCTCGGCTCCGACACTCTGTCGCGGTCGGCCGCATGCCAGCGCAAGTATGTCTCCTGCACCGCGTCCTCGGCGTCAGCCATCGACCCGAGCATGCGGTATGCAAGACCGAGCAGTCGCCGGCGGTACGGCTCGAAACTCGCGGCCGGATTCGACATTGCGTTCGTGGAACTCACTTCATGCGCCCCGGCTGTAGGGCGGTGCGGCGGGAGCGGGCCAGAGCCAGCCCGCCGAGGGCCAGAGCGATCAGCCCCAGCACAAACGCCGCTGCCCCACCGACTACTCCGTTGCCGGTGCCGGGACCACCGTTGGCGATTGCCAAATTCAGCCCGCCGTTGACCACGGCGATTAACCCCGCCACCAGGGCCACGATGGCTCCGAGTCGCCCGGAGGCGGTGCCGAAACGACTGGCAGGGCGGGCCAGAGCCAGCCCACCGATGACCACACCGACCAGTGCCAGCACAGCGACCGTGGTGGCCCAGAGTCGCCGGGGGGTCAGGCCGTAAACCGTGGTGGCGGCTGGCTCGGAAACGTGCGCGGCCACCAGCACGGCATACACAAGCCCCCCGAACAGGGCGGCTGCCGCCAGGGCGGCGAGAATAATAGCGAAGGTTCGTTTCATAGATTCTCGCTCCTCCAGTCTCCGATGGTAGGACGGGATAGGGCTTCGGAATGTGACGTGGCTGCCAGCCACGGCTGAAATCGGCGGACTGTTGGCGGGGCGAGTTGAGTAGAATACTGGCGAACCGATGTTCGGTAAACCTAGCCTAGAGCTTTCGCATGTATCTTATAGGAAATATGGCATCCCCGGCGGGATTTGAACCCGCGTTTGCGCCGTGAAAGGGCGAGAACCCGTTGGATCACTGAGTAATTACAAGGCACCGGTCGCACGGTAACGCCCTGTAAAGACCCGTAGGGAACACCAAGGAGCGGATGGTCTGTGTATCGTCCGTGTATCGCGAGTTTTGAGGCAGAATTACAGGAATCAGATACAAGCACCATGGGATCAAAGCTTAAGGATGATTTCGAACCGTACTGGGATGACGAGAAGGATTGGCTCTGTTCAGTCGAATTCCTGCCCCGTGACGATCCTGAGGCTCGGTCCTTTTCTGTGGAAATCATCGGTTACCTATTTGGCTACGCACATCTCACGAACACGCGTTCGCTGGCACTCCTTGGCGACCCAGACGCTAACGCATACGAACTCTTGTTCTCTTTCTCGTCGCCAGAAGAGAAGGAGCAATTCTTGGATTTAGTCCGCTCCAACGACGACATGGGAAACGATTATATTGAGAACGACTTCATGTCCCCTACGACTGAAGAGATCATGAAAGCCCGTCCTCTCGCGATGGTTCTGCCCAAGGATGTCGTGACCCACGCCACCGTGATTGCAGCAACTCTGTGTGCCAGTACCGAAGATGATCGTTTTGCGCCCTGCAGCGGCGTTGCACGGACCGCAGACCTGGCGCGGTCGTGGTGGAACTATGCTGACCTGCAAAAGAGGAGGGAGGTTCCGGCCGGGTCGGTCGGTCCGGACCCGCGCGGGAGGAGTGGAGAAAGTCACGCCGGAACCGATGAGCCTCCACGGCGACTTCCCAGAAACTTGGCACCTATTATGTTTGCGGGTTGCAGTGTAAGAAATGACCTTTACGCGCTAACCCAGCCTTCGCATCCTCCTTGTTCCACAAAAACCGCGATAGGCGGGTGTGCTATGTCCTGCGCACGATCACGTCGGTACTCGGCAGAAGGCGCTTTGCGTCTTGCCTTCGAATCAGGTCCCGGGGCTGTGGTTTTGAGTGTACCTGTGGCGTCGTGAAATCGTTGCATCAGCCTGGCTCGGCCACGCGCGAGTTGCGCTTTCACAGTTCCTTCGGGCACGCCCAGCGTCTGCGCCGCCTTTTGTATGGAGAGGTCATCCCGTAAGCGGAGCTGTAGAGCTGCTTGCTGAGAGGGGGGTAGGCTACCGGTTAACTTGATGACGATTGCACGCAACTCGCGTTGTTCAAGAGTCTGCTCCGGACTAGGCCTCGGATCAGCCAGTATCTCCGATATGGTCCACTGGCCCTTTGCCGCACTCTGGTCGAGCGATAGCATCTGGCCTCGAGGACGGCGCCGTATCTGCATACGTACTGCGTTGATCACAATCGCCATGAGCCAGGTTGACATCTTTGCACGCCCGTCGAAACGGGCGATGTGGGTGAAGGCCGACAGCATGGCGTCTTGCACAGCATCCTCAGCATCTTCGGGATTGCGTAGCCAGCGCATCGCGATTCGCCGGAAACGTGGCAGGGCGTGCGACAGAATATTGTCGAATTCCCGTCGACGTTCCGGGGTCGCTTCTTCTGCGATTCGCGCGCCTGTGGCGGCCAGCGAGCGAAGACTACAGTCTTCAATGGCAGATGTCGCTGTAAGCATGTTTCGTGAATCTCCGTTTCTGCTATCGTTTACTTCGAATCGGATCTCACTGCGGCGCTTTCCAATCTGATACACAGCATTTCAACTACCAACACTAGGAGAAACAGGTGTTTCCCGCGAAACGCCCTGGCCGCTGCTGTGCTTTGCAAAGAAAACCGTTCCTTGAGCACTTACTTCGCGGCGGCTTTCTTGTGCCCTCGCCGCGAGCGCTAAGAGGATTAGTATTGCAACAGCTAGAATCAGACCTTTTTTCATTTTCCTGTCCTCGTTCACCAAAATTTGAGTTTCTGTCTGAAGCTCTACCCGGACCAGTGTCACTCCGAGCTCTGTCTCCAAAAAGCAATCTCCGGTCCGGTTCGGAGGCAATGGACCGAGGAGAAGGCAACTTTGTCGGTCAGAATCACTTGCGCGCCTTCGACAGGAAATGGCCGGTCCCGGTTCCGCAATCTCACGCCAAGAACTTGCCTCATGACAGCGTCAAAGGTGCTGAACGGTTGCGACATCCGCACGACAGGGTTGTCGGCACCCTAAGCTATCGGCGACCACAACGGCAATTTCGCGAGCGTGTGCTCTGTCAAATGCCAACTGCTTGTCATTCTCGTTCCTTACGACAGCAGGACAAATGGTTCCTTTCTCCGGCATGGGTAGCTAATCGACTGTCATAGAAAGAGATCGGGTGCGGGAGGCCATGTGCCTGGGTGTGGAAGAGTGCATGCCTTGAACGAAGAGGGGAATTCTATTGACGCGTGGCAAAGTCACCGCGACCGACGGTCTTGAGATCACCGCGGATCACGGCGAGGATGGCACCATTGTGCGATTGCATGGCCGCCTAAGCATCGACTCCTCGCCACGCCTTCGCGATCAGCTTCTGGCCATGCTGCTGCGGCCATCGCCGGAAGCCATGATCGTCGACTTAACGGAAATCTCTTACATGGATGCCTCCGGCATTGCGACCTTGCTCGAAGGACTCAAGATCGCTCGCAACCGCCAAACCACGCTGTGCCTGCACGGGCTGCAAGGTCGTCTCCGTCACCTATTCGAGGTCACGGGCGTGTTGGCTCTGTTCGAGATGAGTGGCTGTACAAGTATTTCCTCAGCGTCGAAGGTGTCTTGATGGCAACTGTTCTCGAAGACGTCGGAAAAAGGACCATCAGTGAACTCGACTACGTCGGGAGTTTGAACATTCATCGGGAGTTTGAACATTCAGTTGTGGGCGACGCTGCGCGCGATAGGCAACGCGTTGCCATTTGTAGGGAACCGTTATCGGTGGCAGGCATCCGTGCGCCAAATGCTGGAGATCGGCGTTGATGCGCTGCCGATGGTCTCCCTGATGGCGATTTGCACTGGGTTCATTCTCGCTATGCAGGGAGCCTCTGAGTTGCGCCGCTTTGGGGCTTTGCACTACGTCATTGATCTGGTTGCGGTCGGCTTCACGCGTGAACTCGGCCCGCTGCTCACCGCCATCGCCGTCAGCGGACGTTCCGGTTCCGCTTTTGCGGCTGAGATCGGAACCATGAAGGTGACCGAGGAACTGGATTCCCTTCGGGTCATGGCGCTCGAACCTGTGGAGTTCCTCCTGGCGCCAAAATACTTGGCGGCGCTGATCTCTGTTCCTTGTCTCAGTATCATGTCGAATGTTTGCGGCATTCTGGCGGGCGGCTTGTTCATGTTCTTCAGCACACATCTCTCCCCGTTCCTGTATCTCCACTACGTGTTCACCTCGATCCAATTGCGGGACGTGGTCACTGGACTGATAAAGAGCGTTGCCTTTGCCACCATCATTGCTCATGTTGGCTGCCTGGAAGGGTTCCGTGTTCGCGGAGGGCCCGATTCGGTAGGCCGCTCCACTACCAGCGCGGTGGTGAAGTCAACCTTCCTCGTCATCGTCGCGGATGCGGTATTCACCGCCATCTTCTACTTCACGGTGAAACCTTGATGCCGATCATTTCGATTCGCGACTTGGTGGTCGAATACGACGGGCGGCGGGTATTGAACGGGCTGAATCTCGACATCGAACAGGGAGAGACGATGGTCCTGCTCGGCGGGAGCGGTTCCGGGAAGAGCACGCTGTTGCGCCAGATCATCGGGCTTGAGCGCCCGAAATCAGGCAATGTCCACGTGAAGGGGATTGACATTACCTGCTGCTCGCCAGCCGAACTGAAAACCGTCCGGCGCTCCATCGGCGTTGCGTTTCAAAGCGCGGCTCTGTTCAATTCGCTCTCGGTCGAGGACAATGTTGCCCTCACCCTGCGAGAACACACCAGGCTCGCGCCGACCATCATCGAACTAATGGTCTGGATGAAGTTGGCCGTGGTTGGTCTGGCGGATTTTGGCAAATTACATCCGCAGGAACTGTCCGGTGGCATGAAGAAACGCGCCGCCGTCGCGCGTGCTCTCGCGCTTAGTCCCGAGATTCTGGTGCTTGATGAGCCTTCCGCGGGTTTGGACCCCATTGTTGCTGCGGAGTTGGACGAACTCATTGTGCTTCTTAAGGAAGCCTTCCAAATGACGGTCGTTGTGGTTACCCATGAACTGCCGAGCGCGTTCCGGATCGCCGACCGCATCGCGATGTTATACAAGGGCACGTTTAGCTCGGTTGGAACTAAGGACGAGATCAGGGCGAGCCAGAATCCCCGCGTCCGGCAGTTCCTCGACAGGATTCCAGGGGATATGGCGAAAGCGCCGGCGGTAGCCGCTTACTTCGAAAAATACTTGCAGACTCAGGAGGCAAACTAGTGACAACGGAAGCAAAGGTCGGGGCCTTCGTCCTGGGATGTTTTGCGGTCCTGGCGTTCACCGTCATCTACCTCATGCATGCGCAGTTCAGCGGCGATACGGTTCCATACCGGACTTATCTGCGTTATGCGGGCGGGCTGGAGCCGGGAGCTTCGGTGCTCTTTGGCGGAATCAACGTGGGGAAAGTGACAGGCGTGCGGCCTTGGGCGTCAGATGCAACGAAGATCGAGATTCTGCTGGCGGTCAAACAGAACACGCCGCTGAATGAAAAGTCCGTGGCCAAACTGGGTTTGACCAGCGTCATGAGCGGCGCTTCGCTGTCGATCACGACCGGCAGCAACGACGCCAAGCGTCTGCCGCCCGGATCGTCCATTCAATCGCAGGAAGCCGCCAGCCTGGATGAGATCGCCGGCAAGATGGCCACCGTCGCGGACAGCGCAAACGGCTTGATCGTACAGGCGCGGGGAGAACTGGAAGGGATCAGCGGCGACGCACGAACTCTCCTCGCCAACCTGAATACGGTGACGGGGAAACCCACTCAACAAAAGGTCCAAGCTGTGTTGGATCGCGTCAACGGAATGCTGGCGACCGAAGGTCCTAAGATCGATCATATTTCCGACCAATTGATCGCGCTCAGCCAGCACGCCGATGACACTATTCAGAACGTGAACGGCACCGTGACCGATGTGCGCGAGCCGATACGCAAAGACTTGGCTGAATTGCAGAACACCTTGCAGCAAGCCAAACAATTGCTGTCGGACATGCAGGTCATGGTGCGAGCGAATGACTACAAGATTGACGATACGGTGGAAAACCTGCGGACGGCAACGGACAACCTGGACCAGCTGACCGACTCGCTGAAGCAGCGTCCGTGGAGCTTGATTCGGATCAAGCAGCCGAAAGAGCGCGAGGTCCCGAAGTAAAAAGACCGCAAGGTCCCGCAGTAATAAAGAGGACGGATATGAATAAGCACCTGATAGTTCCTTTTGCGCTGGCAGCCCTGATCATCTTATTAGTTGGCTGCGGAGGCGCGGTGAAGTACCCGAACTACTACGCTCTCCACGTGCCGCCGCCTCCGGATCCGCCGGCGCAGGATGGTGTCCGAGCATCGTTGGCGATACGCGAATTCCGATCGCCCACTTACCTGCGGCAGGGAGCCATCGTTTACAAAACGTCTCCGGAACAAATCGGCTTCTATAATTACCACCGCTGGGCGGTTGATCCGCGTGAGTTCCTGACCAACGCCGTGGCGGATCGTCTGCGCGCGAGTGGAACCTTCACTCAGGTAAAACTGTACGACGGACGCCCCGACATCAATTACGTTCTTAGCGGGCGACTGGAGAAGCTTGAGGAAATTGACTACGAAGGTGGCGTCAAGGTTGAAGTTGCAATCTCCGCTCAGATGACGAGTCTTGCCACCGGTGCGACAGTGTGGACCAATGCGGTCTCCGAGGTTGGAACAGTCGGCCAGCACGATGTACCCGCCGTTGTATCTGAGATGAACCGGACGATGGAGCGGGCAATCGTGAAGCTGCTGACGCCGCCTCCTGGCCCCGCTCCGAGCAAGGGAAACTAATCGACAGGCGTTTCAGGAGGTTATGTCAGTGCAAAGCGGTTATGCTGCAACGATACCTTCCGCCGAGTTTCGACTTACCAGCACCGAGGGATTGCACGTCGCCTGTTCCCGGTGGGATAGCCTCGGCCCGGTGCGCGGCGTGGTCCAGATTGCGCATGGTATGGGTGAACATATCGGGCGGTACGTTGGCACGATCGAAGTGCTGGTATCGGCCGGTTTGACTGTCTATGGAAACGATCACCGCGGACACGGCCGCACTGCGCCCTCCGCCGCACATCTCGGAGATTTCGGCGAGGGCGGCTTTGATTCTTTAGTAGAGGACATGGTTCGGCTGAGCCACATCGCCAAGGAGGAGATCCCCGATGCGCCATTCATGCTGCTGGGGCACGGTATGGGTTCCTTCGCAGCGCAACAATACGGCCCCGCCAAGCCTTTGTCACTTGCTATAGTCTTGACACCACTCCGTCGACGTTCGGCTAACATTTCAAAGGCTTACAACTGGCCTAAGGGTTGCACTCTTCAAAAGGCGCTTTCGCCACCTGCGAGCAGCAAGAGCCAACCACTGCACAACGAAATGAAAATCCATTCCGACTCCACCGCGTTGACACAAGGAGCATAAGAAATGACCCCTGTCTTAGAAGTAGAAGAGCCATCAACAACCTCAACCTCCCTCAGCGCTTATGGAATAGCGAGATCCACCATTCAAGGGTCACCGCTGAGTTCAGAGGAATTAAGAAAGACCGACGCCTACTGGCGAGCCTGCAAGTACCTGGCGCTCGGCATGATTTATCTCCAGGCCAATCCCCTTCTGAAGGAAGCACTGAAGCCGGAGCATATCAAAAATCGGTTGCTCGGACACTGGGGCTCGAGCCCCGGCCTCGCTTTCATGTATATCCATTTGAACCGGCTGATCAAGAAGTTCGATCTGGACATGATTTTCATGGCGGGTCCTGGGCATGGCGCGCCCGGCGTTCTGGGCCCAGGGTATCTCGAGGGAACGTACTCCGAGATCTATCCCGAAAAGAGCGAAGACGAACGTGGCCTGTACGAGTTCTTCAAACAGTTTTCTTTCCCAGGTGGCATCGGCAGTCACTGCACGCCAGAGACTCCCGGTTCGATCCACGAAGGCGGCGAACTGGGATATGTGCTTTCCCACGCCTGCGGCGCTGCGTTCGATAACCCTGACCTGATTGTCGCTGCTGTGGTTGGAGACGGTGAATCGGAAACCGGACCGCTGGCAACTTCGTGGCACATCAACAAGTTCCTGAGTCCCATTCGCGATGGAGCGGTACTGCCCATCCTTCACTTGAACGGCTACAAGATCAATAACCCGACTCTGCTGGCGCGCATCAGCCACGAGGAACTGGAAGACCTCATGCGCGGATATGGCTGGACGCCACACTTCGTTGAGGGATCGGATTCTGAAAGCATGCACCAGGCCATGGCGGCTACGGTGGAACACTGCATCACAGAAATTCGAGCGCATCAGCAGGAATGCCGTACCCGCGGCGTTGCGAAGCGGCTGCGTTGGCCGATGATCGTGCTGCGTTCCCCGAAAGGATGGGGCGCGCCGCGAGAAGTAGGTGGTCACTTCCTCGAGGGGTTCTGGCGTGCGCACCAGGTGCCCTTGACCGATGTCAAGAAGAACCCGGAACAGCTGCGCATACTCGAGAAGTGGATGCATGAGCAGAAACCGGAGGAGCTTTTTGGCCAGGATGGCAAGCTCGTTCCGGAACTCAAAGCGCTGGCGCCAACTGGGGACCGCCGTATGAGCGCGAATCCTCATGCCAACGGTGGAAGGGTTAGGAGGGCTCTGCGTTTGCCTGACTTCGCCGATTATGCGGTGAAAGTGGACCAGCCGGGAACCCTCGAAACCGAAAACGTCCCGCCTCTGGGAAACTTCCTTCGCGATGTAATGAAGGAAAACATGAACAACTTCCGGGTCTTCGGCCCAGACGAAACCACATCGAACAAGCTACAAGCTATCTACCAGGTCGCCAAGAAATTCTGGATTGCCGACTATTTCCCCGAAGACCAGGACGGTGGCGAACTGGCGACCGATGGGCGTGTGGTTGAGATGCTGAGCGAGCACACCATGGAGGGCATGCTCGAAGGCTATCTGCTGAGCGGCAGAAATGGTTTCTTCTCCTCCTATGAGGCCTTTGTCCACGTGATCGACTCCATGTTCAACCAACACGCGAAATGGCTCTCGATCTGCAACAATCTGTCGTGGCGCCAGAAGATCGCATCACTGAACCTTCTGATCACCTCGACGGTCTGGCGTCAGGATCACAACGGTTTCACGCACCAGGATCCCGGTTTCCTCGACGTTGTCCTAAATAAGAGCGCCGCGGTCACGCGTATTTACCTTCCGCCCGACGCCAACTGCTTACTGTCGGTAGCCAACCACTGCCTGCGAAGTGAGAACTACATCAATGTGATCGTTTCAGACAAGCAGCTGCACCTGCAATACCTGAATATGGATGCGGCTATCGAGCATTGCACCAAGGGCATCGGTATTTGGGACTGGGCCAGTAACGACCAGGGTGTGGAACCCGATGTCGTGATGGCCTCCGCCGGCGACATACCGAC
>WNGQ01012287.1_pt1 | contig 11676 bp, 13 predicted proteins | sample 5407661 | NCBI WGS metagenome assembly WNGQ01 (sample SAMN13153382, study PRJNA577476) | soil metagenome | isolation source: 60 cm soil or saprolite under Garry oak tree replicate 2 | place: USA:California | collected 2016-06-15
GCTCTATGCTGGGCGGCGCACTCCGGCGGGACTTGTAGCATGAAGCGGCTTGCCGCCCTCATCGTCTAGAGGCCCAGGACGCCGCCCTTTCAAGGCGGTAGCACGGGTTCGAATCCCGTTGGGGGCACGCCGCACCACCCAGCACCACCCAAGTACGTCTAGGCCCCGTAGCTCAGCTGGTTAGAGCGCCGCCCTGTCACGGCGGAGGTCGCCGGTTCAAGTCCGGTCGGGGTCGCAAGACACGGTCCGTGCAATGGTTCGTGCACCCGCTCCAACAGCTGGTGGGGTCGGATTACTCGGTGTTGGCTGCTGCTTTGGCGAACAGTTCGAGCATGGCGATCCAGCTGCCGCCGCTGATGAGTGTCTCGTGTATCGCCTGGCCGTCGACGAGCCGGTCCAGGAGCCGGTGCTCGAGTTCGACCGTGGTCAGTTCCGGGCCGTCAGCTGTGAACCGCACCTCGATCTCGCTGGCGTGTTCGGGGTCGGGATCGAATTGCCATTGGCCGCTGATCTGCCAGGTGACGACCAGCCGGTGCGGTGGCTGCCAGGTCAGCACCCGGCCCCAGTCGCACTCGCTGCCGTCGACGCCTCGTTCGTACCAGCGTCCGCCCTCGCGTTGCTCCAGGATGGCAGCCTCCATGTCTGCGCTGCCGATGTGATATTCGGCGGGCCACCAGGTGTTGAAGGAGTCGGTGAAGACGCGGAACGCCTGTTCGACGGGCACGCCGACCATGAGGGTGGCCTGAATTGCGGGGACGGGGGATGCACTGCTCATCGTTGCTCCTACTCGGTGTCGTGAGATGTGGACTCGGCGGCTTTCTGGAACGCGGTGAGTGCGTCGTCCCAGATGCGGTCCAGGTAGGTCCGCAGCGCGCTCACCCCGGCCGGGTTGAGTTGGTAGACCCGACGCGTGCCCTCGGCCCGGCTGGTGACCAGGCCGCCGTCCTTGAGCACGCGCAGGTGCTGGGACACCGCGGGTCGGCTGATCGGCAGCTGCTCAGCCAGCTCTCGCACCGAACACGGGTTGCGAGCTAGCAGCTCGAAGATCGCGCGCCGGGTCGGGTCGCCGAGCAAACCGAGGTTCGCGTCTCCGTAAGTCACCACGAACGGTAAGAGTAGACTTACCGTCGTTCGGGCACAAGCGATTCGCTTTGGACAACCCGGGGCCAGCCATGCCCCGGCGTCGCGACGTGGTCGGGTCAGCAGGCGGGGTGCAGTGCGGCAGCGATGAGTTGATCGATCGCGGTGGTGATGTCGGTGTCGCTGGTGTAGCGGCCGATGCCGAGGCGGATGGTGCGAGCCGCCTGGTCCGGAGCGAGTCCGACGGCGGTGAGCACTGGCGAGGGCGCGGTGTGGCCGGTGTGGCAGGCGGCGCCGGCGGAGAACGCGAGGTCCGGAGTGGCGGCCATCATCTGCTCGGCGGTGATTCCGGGCATGGTCAGGCTGAGGTTGCCGGGCAGGCGGTGGGTGAGCGATCCGTTCACCTGCAGCCCGGGTAGTGCGGTACTGAGTTCGCCGAGCAGCCGTTCTCGCAGGCACAGGATGCGCGCCGCGTCAGCGACGTGTTCAGCGTGGGCGATCGCGGCGGCGGCACCGAGCGCGACGATGCCAGGCACGTTCTCGGTGGCGGCGCGCAGGCCGCGTTCCTGCCCGCCGCCGACGAGCTGGGGCACGAGTGGCGAGGTGCCGCCGCGGATGTAAAGCGCGGCGATGCCTTTGGGGGCGTACATCTTGTGTCCGACGAGGGTGAGCAGGTCCACGCCGAGCTGGTCGATGCCGACCTCGACGGTGGCCGGGCTTTGCGCGGCGTCGGTGTGCAGCAGGATGCCGTGCGCGCGCGTGAGTTCGGCGATGTCGGCCAGCGGCTGCAGGGTGCCGATCTCGTTGTTGGCGTGCATCACCGAGACAAGAACGGTGTCCGGTTGCAGGGCACGGCCGAGGTCGGCGGGGTCGAGGCGGCCGTCGGCGCCGACGGGCAAACGGGTAATCCGGAAGCCGGCGGCGGTGAGTTGGTCGCAGGTGGCCTGGGTCGCCGGGTGCTCGATCGTGGTGGTGATGACGTGCCGACCGCGGCCGGCGGCTCGCGCCGCGTGGGCGACTCCGGTAAGCGCCAGGTGGTTGCTCTCGGTGCCGGAGGAGGTGAAGACGATCTCGTCCGGCTCGTGTGCGCCGATGAGCGCAGCGACCTGGGCGCGCGCCGTCGCAACCGCGGCCGCGGCGGCGCGTCCGTAGGCGTGGGCGCTGGACGGGTTGCCGTATTCGGTGGTCAGGTAGGGCAGCATGGCCTCGACCACCCGCGGGTCGACGGGTGTGGTGGCCTGGTAGTCCAGATAGATCGGCCGGGCCACGGTCGCGGTCATGGGGTGCCCGTTTCGACGGGCAGCTCGGCGAGCCGCCACTCGAGCATGCCGTCGGCCAGGCGGGCGGCGCGATGGCCGCGGGCGTTGAGCAGGCGGGTCGCGTCGTGGGCGAGCACGCAGTTGGCACCGCGGCAGTAGGCGACGATCTCGGTGTCGGCGGGCAGCTGTGCCAGGCGGGCTTCGAGTTCGCCCAGGGGCAGCGAGAGCGCGCCGGGGATGTGGGCGGCCGCGTACTCCTCCACGGGTCGCACGTCGATGACGGTAGCCGTGCCTGCGGCCACGCGTTCGAGCAACTCGTCGCGGGTGAGTTGCTCGGTGTCATCCGCGCCGAGGTAGGCGGTCCGGGCGGCTTCGGTGTCGGCAAGGCGGCTGCGGGCGACCTGCTGCAGCTGCACATACAGCGCAGCGACATCGGTTCCGGCGAGGCCGTAGTGGATGCGCACCCCGTCGCGGCGCGTGGTGACCAACCCGGCCTGCTTCAGGGTCTGCAGGTGGGCCGAGGCGGTGGTCAGGTTCAGCCCGGCCGCGGTCGCCAGTGCCTCGACGCTGCGCTCACCCTGGGCGAGCAGGTCGAGCAGTTCCAGACGCTTGCCATTGGCCAGCGCCTTGGCGGTGCGGGCGAGCGTCTCGAAGAGTGCGGCCTTGCGGGCCGGGTCTCCCATGGCATCCTCCATTGATCCATGGAATATTGTGTAGACTCGGTGCGCAGGCGTCAATGGAGGACGCGATGGGTTTCGCGGACGATCACCTGATCCCGCTGGTCGATTCGGGGCTGGGCAACAGCGCCTACGTGGTCGACCTCGGCGACGGCCGGGCTCTGGCCGTGGACGTGAGCCGGGACCTGCGCGCGCTCCGCGCGGAGACCGAACGGCGCGGCTTGACCGTGGCCTTCGTCGCCGACACCCACCTACATGCGGACTTCCTCACCGGGGCACTGCAGCTCGCAGCCGATGATGGCGCGACGGTGCTGGCCTCCGCCGCCGGTCACCGCGGCTTCCCGCATACCGCGCTCGCCGACGGCGACGAGACCGACCTGGGCGGGCTGACGCTGCGCGCGCTGGCCACGCCGGGGCATACCGACGAGCATCTGTCCTTCCTGCTCCTCGACGGCGACCGCGAGTTGGGCGCGTTCACCGGCGGCTCCCTCATCGTCGGCGCGGCCGCCCGGACCGATCTACTCGGCGCCGAGCGCACCGACGAGCTGGCCCGCGAGCAGTACCGTTCACTGCAGCGCCTGGCCATGCTGCCGGACCAGACGGTGGTGTGGCCCACCCACGGCGCCGGATCCTTCTGCTCCGCCCCGCCCGGTGCCGAACGCACCACCACGATCGCCGCGCAGAAGCAGGCCAACCCGTTGCTCGCCGCGCCCAACGAGGACGCCTTCGTCAAGCAGCTGCTCGGCAGTCTCGGTTCCTACCCCGCGTATTTCGACCGGTTGGCCGAGATCAACCGCCGCGGCCCGACGATCCCCACCGGCGCGGCTGGGCTCGCCCCGCTCAGCGCCGCCGAGGTACGCGGGTTGCTTGGCCAAGGCGCTCGGGTCGTCGACGTGCGCCCCGTGCGCGACTTCGCCGCCGGCCACATCCCCGGCGCGGTCTCCATCCCGCTACGCGACCAGTTCGCCACCTGGCTGGGCTGGCTATTGCCCGCCGATGCGCCGCTGGTCTTCGTCCTCGGCGCGGGCCAGGACCACGCGGATGTCGCGTGGCAGGCCCTCAAGATCGGCTACGAGCGACTCGCCGGACGCCTCGACGGCAGCATGGACGCGTGGACCACCCACGGCGGCCCCCAGGAGCGGATCGAACTGGTCGCGCCCGACCGCGTCGGCACGCGACCGGTGCTCGACATCCGCCAGTCGGCCGAACACGCCGCCGGGCACATCCCCGGCGCGGTCAACATCGAACTCGGCGACCTGCCCGCCCACGCGGACGAGGCGCCCGAGCATGCCGTGGTGTTCTGCGGGCACGGCGAGCGCGCGATGACCGCAGCCAGCCTGCTGCAACGCACGGGCCGCCGTGATGTCGCCGTGCTCGACGGCGGGCCCGTTGACTGGGCCACGGCCACCGGCCGCAGCCTCGACGAAGGCACGTGAACATCCCCGCCACCGCACCCGCGGCGGGCAGCGTCGGCGCGCGGCTCGGCCTGCGCGCCAACCTGGCCCAGTTCAGCCTGCTGGTCGCGGTCAACGCCCTGGTCGGCGGCATGCTCGGCCAGGAACGCACCGTGCTCCCACTGGTCGCCGAACGCACCTTCCACCTGTCCGCCTACACCGCAGCGCTGACCTACATCGTGGCCTTCGGCGCCACGAAGGCCGTCACCAACTTCTTCGCCGGCACGCTGTCTGACCGATACGGCCGCAAACCCGTGCTGGTCGCCGGCTGGCTGATCGCCCTGCCCATCCCCGCCATGCTGGCCTGGGGCCCCTCTTGGGCCTGGATCATCGCCGCCAACATCCTGCTCGGCATCAACCAGGGCCTGGCCTGGTCCACCACCGTCATCATGAAGATCGACCTGGTCGGCCCCGCCCGGCGCGGCCTGGCGATGGGCTTGAACGAAGCCGCCGGATACGGAGCCCTCGCTGCCACGGCAATGGCCACCGGCGCGATCGCCGCGCACGCCGGGCTACGACCCGAGCCGTTCTTTCTCGGCGCCGCCTACGCCGCACTCGCCCTGGGCCTGTCCGTGCTGACTGTGCGCGAGACCCGCGACCATGCCCGCGCCGAAGCCGCCCACCACGCGGCTCAGGACTCCGCCGAGACCGAACTGAGCACGGCGCAGATCGCCCTGCGCACCAGCTTCACCGACAAAGCCCTCTCCTCCGCCAGCCACGCCGGGATGATCAACAACCTCAACGACGCCCTCGCGTGGGGCATCTTCCCGCTTCTGTTCGCCGCCCACGGCCTGTCCGTCGCCCGAATCGGCCTGCTCGCCGCGCTATACCCGGCGGTCTGGGGCGCCGGGCAGATGATCACCGGCTGGTGGTCCGACCACGTCGGCCGCAAACACCTCATCACCGCCGGCATGCTCATCCAAGCCGCCGCCATCGGCCTCGTCGCCGCCGGCACCACCTTCCCCACCTGGGCCACCGCGCAGATCCTGCTCGGCGCCGGCACCGCGCTGGTCTACCCCACCCTGCTCGCTGTCATCGGCGACGTCGCCCACCCCGCCTGGCGCGCCCGCGCCGTCGGCGTCTACCGACTCTGGCGCGACGGCGGCTTCGCCATCGGCGCCCTGCTCGCCGGCGCCCTCGCCGACGCCTACGGCCTGACCACTGCCATCTGGACCGTCGCCTGCCTCACCGCCGCCGCGGGCCTGCTCGTCGCGGCGCGCATGTACGAAACCCACCCCAGCCGGCGTCACGGCCGACAGGCCCCTGTCATCGGAAATCCTGCCGAGATTGATCAACCTTAGGAGATGCCGAAACGGCTACAGCCCCCGGAACACTGAGCTAGAGGCGGAGCCGACGCGGACTCGACCGCGAACCGCCCGGTTACAAGTCACGTGAGTCACCAGCGACGCGATCCGGGAGATGACTGTTCAGCCTTCTGTTAATTCACGTTGGCGTGTACCTTCCGTCTGTGACCGTGGTGGTGACGCATGGGCCGGTCCTGGCCCGATTCGGGCATGCGTTGTCGGATCCGACGCGGGCTCGGGTGCTGTTGGCGTTGAAGGATGCGCCGGGGTATCCGGCCGAGCTGGCCGAGTTGCTGGATGTGTCGCGGCAGGCGCTATCGAACCATCTCGCGTGTCTTCGTGGCTGCGGTTTGGTGGTCGCGGTGCCGGAGGGCCGGCGAGTGCGGTACGAGCTGGCCGACGCACGGCTCGCGCACGCATTGAGCGACCTGCTCGGAGTCGTGCTCAGTGTTGACCCGGCGGTGTGTGACGACAGTGGTCGTCGGCGGACGGGATGACTCAGCCGGTCACGATCTCCTCACCACGCCGGGATGCACTGGCCCGGCGGGTGCGGCGGCTGGTCACCGTCACGATCGGTTACAACGTGGTCGAGGCCGTGGTCGCTCTCGCGGCCGGGACGGTCGCGTCGTCAACCGCGCTGCTCGGGTTCGGTCTCGACTCACTGGTCGAGGTCTCCTCCGCGGCCGCGGTCGCCTGGCAGTTCAGCGTCCGCGATCACGACCGCCGGCAAGCCCGGGAACGCGCCGCGTTACGGGTCACCGCGGTGTCGTTCTTCGCGCTGGCCGTGTTCGTGACCGTCGATGCCGTGCGGACGTTCGTGGGCGGCAACGAACCGGAGCACTCTCGCGTCGGCATCGTGCTCGCCGCAGTCTCGCTCGTGGTCATGCCAGTGCTGTCCGCCGCGCAACGCCACACCGGCCGGCAGCTGGGTTCCGCCTCAGCGGTCGCAGACTCGAAACAGACTCTGCTGTGCACCTACCTGTCCGGTGTGCTGCTGCTCGGACTGATCGCCAACGCGGCACTGGGCTGGTCCTGGGCCGACCCGATCGCCGGGCTGGTCATCGCCGCGGTCGCGGTCCGAGAAGGCCGTGACGCCTGGCGCGGCGAGGCCTGCTGCACACCCACCGCGACCGCCGATGCGCACGATCGCTGCGATGCAGGTTGCGACTGCTGCGCCTAAGCCCGACCGGCTCCCACCGCACTCCGATACCAGCCGCAAGCTCGCGCGACGCCGGCCGTCACCGCACCCCACGCGAGACCTACCTCGCCGGCCGCCACCGCTTGGTGGCATCGGTCCGGCGGCACTGGTTGATTTCTCAGCTGCGGTCGGCCCGTAGGTCGGTCTGCAGTGCCGAGCGGACGATCATGTCGTCGTGCGCCTCGGCGTCGTAGATCTGGTAGCGGTCCTTGCCGCTGCCTTTGGCCATGTACATGGCGAAGTCGGCAGAGCGCAGCAGCTCGGCCGCATCGCTGGTTTCGAGCTGTCGCTGGCTACGCCGATGCTCACTGAGACGACCAGGCTGGTGCCATTGACAATGAACGGGTCGGTCAGCGCGGCGAGGATCCGCTCGGCGATCGTGGCGGCGGTGAACCCGGCGTCATCTTCGACGACCACGACCGCGAACTCGTCGCCGCCCAAGCGGGCGACCATGTCGTGGGCCCGGACGCAGCCACTGAGCCGACCAGCCAGCTGCCTGAGAAGCTCGTCGCCTCCTTCGTGGCCCAGGCTGTCGTTGACGTCCTTGAAGTCGTCGATGTCGATGAACAGCACGCTCTCCTGCCAGGCGCGCCGGCCACTGTCTGGGCTGAACGACGCGGTCAGGCGTTCAGTCAATGAAGCACAATTGGGCAAGCCGGTAAGCGAGTCAAAGGCGGCTCGAAGCGTGAGCGTCCGGTGACTGTCGTGCAAGGCGTCGGCCATGCCGTTGAACGCCTCCGTCAGCTCGCCCAGTTCGTCTCGCCGAGTGACCTCGAGGCGATATTGATATTCGCCTGCCTGCAGCTTCAGTACGCCCTGACGCATGCTGGCCACGGGTCGCATGAGGTCGGTGACCATCCGTCGGCGGAAGTACACAGTCACGGCCAACGCCAGCCCGAACAAAGCGGCGAGCGCGATGATGAGCATTCGTTCGAGGTCGCCGCCGTGGGCGAGCCCGCGGTCCATCGCCTCGAGCGACGGAGCCTCCAAAGCGCCGTAGGTCGGATTCTCGGCAGAGTGGTCACCGTGCAGGGCCTGCACCTCGTCGCCCCAGAGGCCAAAGGTCATCAAGCCGCTCTGCCACGATCGGCGAGCCTCGACCACGGTGGCTCTCAGTCCGTTGGTGGCCGGGAAGACGTTGACCGCGTCGTCGAACCTGGCGGCGAGCTCGTGCTGCTGTTGAACGTACGCAGCCCGGTCCACAGCCTTGCCGCTCAGCAACTGATGCCCGACCTCCTCGTGTGCCACCAACGCGGTGCGCAGGCCCGCGACCGTCACCGACTCGACGTGCAGCCGATGCGCCGTTTCGCGCACTTGGCCCACAACATTCCGAACGCCGACAATCGTTGCGACTGCGGACACGAGCAACAACACCAGCATGATCGCGAACGCCCTGGCCCACTCGCGCCGCAGACTGCGCGCGCGTCCTGGCCCGGTCAGAGTCATATCGCTGTGCGTCACTGGTTACACACTTATCGTGTCCATAGTGAGATTCTTATCGGCCGAACGGCCATGACCTGAGGCAGGCGGGACGATCGGCTTACCATCGGGCGCGCGATGACCAAGCCCCTGATCGCCGCCGCGCACGGCACCCGTTCGGCCGCCGGACTCGCCACGATGCATCGGCTGATCGACCTCGTCCGCGAATTGCGTCCCGGCGTCGCGGTCGATCTTTGTTTCCTGGACGTCCTGGAACCAAGCCTGCGGCATCGCCTCGAGTCGGCGGACGGGCCGGCGGTCGTCGTGCCGGTGCTGCTGTCGGCGGGCTACCACATGGCTGAGGACATCCCGTCAGTGGTGTCGGCGCACAGCCGGGTCACCGTGGCTCGGCACCTCGGCCCGCACCGCCTGATCACCGATGCGCTCACCGATCGCCTGGACGAGGCCGGCGCATCCGATGCGGACGTCGTCGCGCTCGTCGGGTCACCGTCGCGGCATCCGGTTGCCGGTGCCGACGTCGCCGGGGCGTCGGCGGACCTCGCGCGTGCGCTGGGTCGGCCGGTGCGCGTCCTGGCCCTGGATGACGCCCTGCCCGATGCGCTGTCCGCGATTGCCGAATCGGGCGGACGCGTCGCCGTCGCGGCCTACCTGCTCGGCGAAGGCGTCTTCTATGACACGTTGCGCGCACACGCCGCGCAGGCACCGGTCGTCGCCGTCACCGAACCTCTTGGCGCTCATCCCGCGATCGCGCGACTCGTCCTGCGGCGCTACGACGACGCGCCAGCCTGAACCGGTCCGCCCCGGCATACGTGTCGTTGATCAGGACCCGGGGAAAGGGACAAGATGAACAAACTGCTCTGGCTCGTCGGCGTGGCTGGCGCGCTCACACTCACCGCCTGCGCGAGCAGCGGTCACAAAGCCCGCTCGAGCGCACCAGCGGGCGGCTCGACCTCGCAGGCTCCGGTCAGCTCGGCATCATCGGGCGAGTCCGAGTCGAGCGCTGCCGAGTCGAGCTCTGGCGGCTCGGCCGGCCCCGCGAAGGTCTCCATCGCCACGACCGAAAAGGGCAAGGTGCTTGCCGGCCCGACCGGCCATGCGCTCTACACGTACGACCCCGACACCGCGAAGACGAGCGCATGCGTTGACCAATGCGCCACCGCCTGGCCGCCGCTGATCGGAACGCCCGCTGCCGGCAAGGGTGTTGAAGAGGGCGAGCTCGGCACGATCACTCGTTCGGACGGAACGATGCAGGTAACCTACGACGGCCACCCGCTGTACTACTTCGCCACGGACAAGGACGCCGAGGACGTGTACGGCGACGGCGTCGCCGGCGTGTGGCACGTCGCCAAGGCCGATTCGGGCGCTGCCAAGAGCTCGTCCGGCGGTGGCAAGGGTTACTGACCGATCGATCGCCGCCCGCATTGATCGCGGCGCTTTCCGCGCTGCGGTGTCCGCTAGACTCGCCGGGGTCTTTGCTGCCGCGCTGCGCACGGCAATGCGGGACGGCCAGGTAGCTCAGTTGGTACGAGCGACCGCCTGAAAAGCGGTAGGTCGGCGGTTCGATCCCGCCCCTGGCCACCAGCAATCCCGGGCCCTCCGGCTCTCGCGGTGAGCGAGAGAGGCGCCGAGGGCCTCAATTGGTGCTCGATGCGGACCCAAATCAGCCAAAGCGTTGCGGTGCTCACCGCGTATCGCCAGGTCGACTCCGCTCTCGGCCTGGGATTCATCCACGGCGACGCTACCCCGGCAACACCCTGCGGGACGGCGAACGCGTCCGCCTCGGAGATTGGGACGAGGTCGCCCGCGGGCCGTGCGAGCTCGATCTCGTAAAACACACCGGGGTGCGCGCTTCGGACGGTCCGCCGAGGAACGACAAGCGTTCACAGCCGCCTACGGCTGGGACGTTACTTCCTGGCCCGTAGGCACTCTCAGCCTCATTCTCGATGCGTTGGCAGAGGCAGACGTTGTGCTCGCCGACGACTCCTGGGCGGCCTACGTGTGCGTTCGGCACGGTGAGCAGGCGACCGACGCTGGACTCGCTGGCTTCTTTCTGTGCACGAAGTGCCACGGGAGATAGTCCGCTAGCGCGTTCAGCGACGCCGCGCCCGAGTGCAGATCGTCGGCCGCAAGCAGGCTGTCACGTGCCGGGGAAAGCGATGTCGTGGTTGCGGTGAGGACGCCAACGCTCGCGCCGATGAGGATTTGCGCCGGCCCGACCTCGACGGGTCGGCGGACGACGGCTCGGATCTTGTGCCTGACGGCTTCGGCGTGCTCGCTACCCACGCCGATGATCAGGGCGTAGCTCCCGGTCGTCGGATGCCGGCCTCGTCGCGTCCGCTCGTGAGCGAAGCGATGTCCGCGCTCGCGCCCGGAGTATCTGCAATTGCCATAGGCGTCCCAGCATCGTGCAGCTCGAAATCGTACTGATCTCGGAAACGCCGAGCTTCACGATGCTGGGTCGTCTGTCCCGTCGCGCCCGAGGCGTTTACGCCGGTGTTGGCGAATCCGGGGATACCGTCGGTGAGCGTGGCGTCCCGGATCGCATCTGCACGCACAACGGCTGCCAGTCTGCGTTCGAGCTCGCGGAAGCGGAAGTAGGTTCCGACGGTCGTGGCGGCGAAGACGACTACGAGTGCGTAGAGCACCAGGTCTGTGCCACGGGTGACTCCAACGATGTCGGCAAGCGACTGCAGCACGTTGGGCACGAGGATCGAGACAATTGCGATCATCGTGAGCACGACCGCAAAGACTCGAACCCCAGCCCGCAGGCCCACATTCGCTCTGTTTCGGAACGCCCAGATGAACAGAGCCGCGAAGCTGAGTATGAGTAGCAATTTGATGAGGTTCATCGTCCATGACCTCGCAGCAGTTGATGTATCCAGACATCGAGTGCGATGTTCACCGAATTGATAGATCGTTGGCCCTTGGCCCGCGAATAGTCACTGTAGGTGATCGTTACAGGTTGCTCGGCATACGGGAGGCCGCTTCGGGCGATCAGCCCTATCAGCTCGCTGGCGTACGCCATGTCGCTCATGCTGAGTTCGATAGATGAGGCGAATCGCCGACTGAAGACGCGCAAGCCGTTGTGAGCGTCGCTGAGCCGCACGCCGGAACTGAATCGTTCGAATATGCGTCCGATTCGTAGCACTATCCCGCGAGACCTTGGCATACCCTCGGCAGCGCCGAGGAACCGGGAACCGATCAATATGTCCACGTCACCGGCTCGCATCCGGTCAACCATGGACAGGGCGTCCTCTACTCGAT
>WNGQ01006123.1_pt1 | contig 11675 bp, 11 predicted proteins | sample 5407661 | NCBI WGS metagenome assembly WNGQ01 (sample SAMN13153382, study PRJNA577476) | soil metagenome | isolation source: 60 cm soil or saprolite under Garry oak tree replicate 2 | place: USA:California | collected 2016-06-15
CGCCTACCGCCACTGGGCCGACCGGCCCTAGGCCGAACCCCGCCATGGCCGGCCGCGACGAACCGAAGCCAGGGTAGGCACCGTAGGTATGGGCAACAACAAGAAGGCTGCCCTCCCACCTCGATTGCAGGACTGGGTCGACGCCCGCAAGCGGCACAAGCTCTCTCATGCGCAGGTGCAGATGGCGCGCGAGCTCGGGCTGAACCCGAAGAAGCTCGGCGGGATGGACAATCACCGCCAAGAGCCGTGGAAGGCACCGTTGCCGCAGTACATCGAGCACCTCTACGCCAGGAGATTCGGCCGGGAGCGGCCCGACGTGGTCCTGTCGATCGAGGAACAGGCACGACAGGCGGCCATGAAGCAGGGCGAACGCAAGGCCGCCAAGGCGGCGCAGCATCGGCAGACCGCTATGGAGATGCCTGGTGAGTGAGTACCAGTACTACGAGTTCCTGGTCGTGGACCGCCCCCTGGATGCCGACCAGCTCGACAGGCTACGCGCGTTGTCCACGCGGGCAGAACTCACCTCCACCAGCTTCGTCAACACCTGCTACTAGGGAGACTTCAAGGGGAACCCGCGCGCCTTGATGGAGGAGTACTTCGACGCCTTCCTCTACACCGCGAACTGGGGCAGCCGTCAGTTGATGATCCGGCTGCCGGCCCGGCTGCTCGACCTCGAGACCGCGCAGCGGTACTGCGGCACGGACTCGGCCAGCGCGTGGGCCCACGGTGAGAACGTGATCGTCGAGATGCGTCGCGAGAACGATGACGACGGGTACTGGGAGGAATACAGCGGGGAGGGACGGCTGGCGTCGATCATCCCGGCCCGCGCCCAGCTCGCCTCCGGTGACCTCCGGTTGCTGTATCTCGGCTGGCTGCTGTCGATCAGCGTCGAGTACCAAGGCGACGATCTGGACGTCGACGTCCTGGAACCGCCGGTCCCGCCGAACCTAGCGCTGCTGAATGGGCCGCTGCGCAGCGTGGTCGACTTCCTCCGGCTGGACGAGGATCTGCTCGCGGTGGCCGCCGAGGCGAGCGAGCGGCAACAGGTCACCCGGCGCTCCGAGGACGAGCTGGCCTCCTGGATCGAGCAGCTCCCGGCGGCAGAGAAGAACGCGCTGCTGATGCGAGTCGTCCACGGTGACGATGCGCTGCTGCGCACGGAGCTGCTGCGACGCTTGAACGGGCAACCCGACCTTCACCATCAGGCCACGAGAAGGCGGACCGTTGCGGAGCTGCTGGAGGCCGCAGAGAACCACAGGCAGGAGCGGGAGCGACTGGCCGAACAGCAGCAGGAACGCGAACGCGCCCGACGGGAACGCGCAGCAGCGATCGTCCGCCGACAGCAGCTGGACTCCCTCGCACGGGAGGGTGGACACGCGTGGCAACGGGTCAGCGCCCTGATCGACACGAAGAAGACCCGGGAGTACGACCTCGCGGTCGAACTCCTCGGTGACCTGAGAGACCTCAGCGAGCGAGATGGCCGGCTGCGGGAGTTCGGGCAACGCGTGCAGCGGATCCGCCAGCAGTACCCGAACCGACCAGGCCTGCTCCAGCGCCTCGACAGCGCCGGATTCGTGGCCCTCGCCAACCCCTCCCGTGACCAGCCCTCCTCGACAGGATCCCGACCATGATGATCCACTCCCCCGAGTTCAGGGTCGCCGACCTGCTCGCCCAGGCCGGCGACGAGGGATTCCAAGCCGCCGGGAGTGATGTCCGCGAGATCGACGGGCCGCACGAGGACGAATGGAGCCTCTACACGACGATCACTCTGGGCGACGGCCAGATGCTGGAGACGATCCTGCACCACGGCACTGGCACCCCGTTGAACGGCGACTGCAACTGCTCCCAGGGGCGTGAAGGGCTCTTCTGCTCCCATCTGGTGTGGGTCGGCCTTGTCCACCTCGGCCTCGACGCTCCACCGGCCAGCGCACTCGCGGCCGAGACCGCACCCACTGGTGACCTGCGCCGTTGGCTGGCCACCCTGAGCCCCGAGCAGCTCATCGAACTCGTCCTCGAGGCCGCCAGCCGCAACCTCGAGTACCGGCGCAGCCTTCACCTCCGCAGCCGCGTGGAGCCGCTGACGTCGTGACCGCCGGTCGCGGGGAAGACCGCGTCGAACGCGTCGGTGTACTTGGCATCCGGTCTCTGATCAGGAACTTCAAGTCGCCGGTCCGCTCGCCGAAGTCCATGAGCGTGTTTCGGACCTGCTGTACCGTCCAGGCGGCGGTCGGGCGGGCGGTGACGCAGGCCAGGCGGACGCGGCGATTGTGGTGCTCGATGACGAACAGCACATAGAGCCGACGGAGAACGACGGTGCTGGCGCGGAAGAAGGCCGACCGCTGCGATCGTGTGGGTGCCGGAAATCGCGCCATCCGCACCTGAGCTGGGATTCCGCTGACCGACCGATTTCGATTCAGCTTCGGACGCTGTCCAGCGCGTCGATACCGTTGCTTGCCGCTCCATGTCCGCAGATATGGGGGTTGGGTCATCGGCGTCATAGTTGACGTTGCCCGTTGAGATTGGTCCGTGTATGCGCCCGGTTCTGCGCTCGTGGAAATGACGCCAGGGGTCCATGGGATTCGAGGGCCTCCCAGGCGGCTCAGAGGTTGTCCTCGAGCCGTATCGGGAGGCTTCGGTGGCGTGGAAGACGGCGTTGACGATGGCCGCGGCTACGCCGACCATGGCCACCTCGCCGAGTCCCTTGACGCCGAGGGCGTTCAGCCGAGGATCGGGTATGTCGATGAGGTCGACGTCGATGTCGGGCACATCGGCGTTGACGGGCACGACGTACTCGGCCAGGTCGGCGTTGAGGAAGCCGCCGTAGCGGGGGTCAGCCTCGCTGCGCTCGCGCAGGCTTGCCCCGATGCCCCAGACGACAGCGCCGCGCATCTGGCTCGCCGCGGTCACCGGGCCGGCGACCCGCCCGCAGTCGGCGATGCTGACCACGCGGGAGACGCGGATCCGGCGGGTGGTGAGTTCGACGCGTACCTCGACGAAGTGGGCGACGAAGCTGAATGCCGTGAAGGTGGGGTACTCGGGACCGGCGGTAGTCGATCATCTCGGCCGGCTGCCCGGGCGCGCGGGTAGCAGCCTCCACCTCGATATCGTCTGGCCAGCGCTGCTCAGCGCGGCTCGCAGGTCGACCGGCCCGGTTTCGGCAGGCCGAGCTGGCGGTGCAGTTCGAGCAGCGCCGCGTGGACGGCAGGCAGGGCGGTGGCGGTGCCCCACCAGCCAGCGGTGACGTGCTGTGGCACGACACGGGTGTCGCCGACGTCGACAGTGATGGATTCGGCTGGGCTCCATCCCGCGTCCTGCCAGCTGCAGAAAGTACGGCGCGAGTACCCTTTTGTCCAGCGCCAGCGGCCCGGCCGCCGGGCCCTCTCCTTGTGGCCTGCGGCGATCTTGTGCCGAGTCATGTCCGTTGTCCCGGCTCATGAGATTGTCCTCTCCCTGGGCTGGCCGCGTCCGGTTCACGCAGTCACTCTTTCCGAGCCCTCGGGATCGGCTTCAGGCCGTGATGCGCACCCGGGAAATGTGCACGTCGCTCAGATGGAAGACCCCCGAGCCGGGCCCTGTGTAGCCGTTCGATGCCGACGGTCACGTTGCGCCCCGCCCGGACAAATGCGGACGACCGAGATGCGGTTGTGGGTCCCGATGTTCTCCTCGTCATTCCATCGTGCGATCCGAGCCTCTCCCTTGTCTACTTCCGGCTCAGCAGACGCCACGTGGGCGAGGACTTTGCCCTCGCTGCCGAGCTGCCGCAGCACTCAGGGCAGTACAGCACCGGAACTCGCGCGAGTGGAGGACTGCCGGGGCAAGTCCGCTTCCGTCAGCGGGACCTGGACCCCGCAGGACGACAGCAGCTGACACGGGCCGCTTCCCCAGTCCAGGCCGTCGGGCGGGCCGCCGGCCATGCCGGGCCTACGCCGGCTCGCCTGCCGCGGCATACATCGACTCGATGATGCCGGCGTATTTCGCCGCGACTGGCCGGCGTTTCAGCTTCATGGTTGGCGTGAGCTCGTCGCCGCCGGGCTCCCAGAATTCCGGCAGGATGGCGAAGCGCTTGATCTGCTCCACCCGGGACAGCTTGCCGTTCGCCGTCTTCACCGCCACGCCGACGGCGGCACGTACCGCCCGATGGCCGGCGAGGACCCCGGCAGATTGGTCGCCGACGCCGTTTTGCGCGGCGAAGAAGGCGGCCGCGTCGGGGTCGAGCACGATCAGCGCGACGATGTACGGGCGCCGGTCGCCGATGGCCACCACCTGGCCGATCAGCGGGCTAACGGCCAGCACGGCGTTCTCGATGTTGGAGGGGGACATGTTCTTGCCCGCCGCGTTGATGATCAGGTCCTTTTTGCGGCCGGTGATCCGCACGTACCCGTCGTCATCGATGGTGGCGACGTCTCCGGTGTGCAGCCAGCCATCGGCGTCGATGGCCTCGGCGGTCTTCGCCGGGTCGTTGCGGTAGCCCTTCATCACGATCGGGCCGCGCACCAGCAGCTCGCTGTCACCGGCCAGCTTCAGCTCCACGCCCGGGAGCGCCTTGCCGACCGTGCCGATCCGGATCGCGCCAGGCGGGTTGGCCGTCGCCACACAGGAGGTTTCGGACATGCCCCACACCTCGGCCACCGTGATCCCCAGCGCGAGCATGAACTCCAGGATCTCCGGCGCGATCGGGGCCGCACCGGACACGGCGGCCCGGACCTGGTCCAGGCCAAGCGTGAACCGGATCCTGGACATCACCTGCTCGTCGGCGCGCCGGTAGGCCCCGGCCAGCCCGGCCGGCACCTCGCCAGCCCGGGCGGCGCGCACATACCGCTGCGCGATCTCGAACGCCTGCTGCATGGCCTGCCGCTTAGCCTGGTCAGGCTCGTATGCCAGCATCGCCTCGACGCCGGCCTTCAGCTTCTCCCACACCCGCGGCACGCCGCCGAAGAGCGTCGGCCGGACGTCTTGCAGCGCGCCGAGCAGTGCCTCAGCGTCGGCAAGCGGCGTGACCTGCAAGCCGTTGAACATCGCGGCGTAGTGGCAGCCCCAGCGCTCGGCGATGTGCGCCGTGGGAAGAAAGGAGATGACGCGGTCGCCCGGGCCGGCCGGCGTCAGCGCATCCGTCGCCTCGAGCTCGGCGAGCATCTGCGCGTGGGTGATCTCCACACCCTTAGGCGGCCCGGTGGTGCCAGAGGTGTAGATCAGGGTCAGGATGTCACCCGGCTCGACCGCCCGCCAGCAGGCCTCGAAGCCGAACGCCGGATCACCGCCGGCCTCCAGCTCCTCCAGCGTGATCGTGCCGTCCGGCCTGCCGTCCACGCACACAACGTGCTCGACCGCGGTACCGTCCCTGACGGCCAGCAGCCGCCCCGCGAACTGCTCCTCGCAGACCACCACCCGGTTGCCAGCATTGGACAACACGTGCGTGATCTGCTCCGCCGCGAAAGTGTTGTACACCGAGAACGGCACCGCCCCCAGGTGGAACGCGGCCGTATCCACCAGGTGGAACTCCGGCCGGCTGGTCATCATCAGCGCGACCGTGTCGCCCCTGCGAACGCCGAGCCCGGCCAGCCCTGCCGCGATCTCACGCACCCGGCCGGCGTATTCCCGCCAGGTGATCGTCACAGCTCCTCCCGGCGTCCGCAGCGCCACCTCCTGCGGGTATCGCGCCACGGTCCCCTGGAACGCCTCGCAGAACGTGGCCGGAGAAGCCAGGTCAGTCATTGCGGCCTCCACGCCCCGTTGCGCCACCAGGCCTTGCCATGGAGCCCGGCGGCAGCCGTCCGGAACAGTCCCGATCACTCCATGAAACCACGAAACATCGCACCTTGCCGCACACCGTCCGGGCGGCTTCTCAGGCCAGACGAGCGACTTCCCCTAGGGGCGCGGGACTGGGCAGGTGACGGTCGGACCTTCGACAAGCAGACACTGTCCCGCTTCACGCACCGTGGCGGCCGCGTGCTCCGACAATCGGTACCCAGACACGTACAAGATCGTCATCACAGCTGTGGGTAGCTGTAGGTAGTTGTACCCCTCGGGAACCGGCCTGGTGAAAGGGGTAAGCCGGCCCCTGCCCCGCAGCTACCCGGATGTCGCAGCCTGTCAGTCGACGGCCGGAGCCCCGGCCAGGCTCGAGCAGACAGGAGAGGACAATGCCAGCACCCTCGGCCGCTCGCCGGATTTGCGACCGGCTGTTCGCGGCGGACGATGCGCGGGCTCGCGGGCGCGGCTGGCAGGTCGCCGTCCGGCGCGACGGCCTGGGCCGGCGCTACCGTGACCCCCGCTTCGACCTGCTGGTCACGTGCCCCGAGTGTCACGGCGCCGGCGTCGACGGCGATGACAGGCCGTGCCGCCGTTGCCCAGGCACCGGCCGCCTGGTCCTCGATCGCTACTCCAGCTCAACGGCGCGGTGAGGGCAATGACGATGCTCCCGCTGCGCCCGCGCCACAGGCGACAGGCACTCGCGGGGCTGCAGGCGGCCGTTGGCCCGGTCGCGCGCCCCAGCCCGCTGGTCCTTGCCTGGCGATGGCGTTATGAGCTGATACTGGCCGCCGGGATGACGACTGGGGTGATCGTGGCTGCGCGGATCCCGGCTGCTACCTGGGTGCTGGCGGGGTACGCGGCGCTGATCGCCGTCGTCGCGCTGTGGCCGCCGGCACGGCGCGTGTTGGCCGCCCGGGCGTGGTGCGTGATCACGCCGCACCGGGTGCGGGCCGGGTGCGCCGGGGCCTGGATCCACTCCCGCGGAGGGAAGCTCCCGGCGGTCCTGCTCACCACGCGCCAGCCGCGGGGCGAGCGGGTGTACCTGTGGTGCCACGCGGGAACCTGCGCGCAGGATTTCGAGTCCGCCCTGCAGCTCCTCATCACGGCATGCTGGGCCCAGGACATGCAAGTGACGCCCAACCGCCGCTATGCACAGCTGGTGACCCTCGAGGTGATCCGCCGCCCCGCTGGGAAGTCCGAAATAGTCACCGCCAGCACCGGCCGGATGCGTCCCGCGAACCAGACACGGCCAGTGGCGATCAGTGCCGCCGGCCAGCGCACGACAACCCCGCAGAACGGCAACGGCGAACGCCGCCGGGGCGAGGTCAGATGCTGGAACGGCGACACGTACTGCCTCATCGGCGACCTGGACACAGCCGAGGAGTTCTACTTCGGCCGCGACATGCTCATCTACCCGCAAGCCATCGACAAGGTCCGCGAGACGGGCACCAAGGTGGCCTTCACCGCGCACGGCGCGCCGGACGGCAACCAGAGGCGGCGCGCCGCCGCGGTGCTCGTGGCAGGCGAATACTACAAGGGCGTCCTGGTGAGCCTTCCTCCCGGCGAGCCGCACGGCTGGCTCCGGCTCCAGGACCCGCTCGGCAACCCCCACCTGGTGTACCTGCGGGTGAACAGCAACGCAGAAGGTTACAAGGCCGGCGACACTCTCAGCTTCCGCGTCGCCATCAGCGACAAGGGCGCATACGCAGAAGACGTGACCCGCGCCGAACAGGACGAGGCGGCCTGACCCCGGCCGAGACCGGAGGCCACGGGCACAGGCCCGCGGCCTCCCGGCCTTGGCAACGGCCGGGTCGCGCGACAGCGGGCCGGCCACGAGCCGGCGCCAATGGCCGGGTCTTTACATGGACGGGGGTGCCTCGCGGGCCGGCCGCCCCCCAGGCTCCGGGCGGTCTCCCTGTTCCCGGAAGCGGGCAGCGGCTGATGCCTGTAAGGTCAGGAACTCGCCGATTACCCGGCGTTGCCGCCTGGCAGTACGCCGGAACCGGCCGCCCGGCCGGCCTCGCGGTCCGGGACGCCGCGCATCGGCTGGATGCTGCCGGGTGCGCGCCGCCGAGGGTCGCCAGCTTGCCCCTGGTTCCAAAGGCGTACGTGGGATTGGCCGCCGCCCGCGGATAAGCTGACGGTGTGGCGCAGGCTGCGGTCGGCACGGTGCCAGGGGGGTTGCACGGCCTTGCGCCCGCGCTGACTAGTTTTGTCGGCCGGGCCGGGGAGGTTGATGAGGTCGCCGACCTGGTGGAGGAATACCGGCTGGTGACGGTGACCGGGCCGGGCGGGGTGGGCAAGACCCGGCTGGCCGGTGAGGTGGCCCGGCGGGTGGCCGGCCGGTTTGCTGATGGCGCGTGGCTGGTGGAGCTGGCGGCCGTGCGGGAGCCGGCGCTGGTGCCGGCGGCGGTGGCCGCGGTGCTGGGGATACCTCAGGCGCCTGGCATGTCCGTGGCGGATTCGCTGGCCGGGGTGCTGGCCCGGCAGCAGCTGCTGCTGGTGATGGACAACTGCGAGCATTTGATCGGGGCTGCCGCGGAGCTGTGCGGGGCGCTGCTGCTGGCTGCGGATGACGTGCGGGTCCTGGCGACCAGCCGGGAGCCGGTCGGGGTGGCCGGGGAGGCCCGCTACCGGCTGCCGCCGCTGGGGCTGCCCGGGTCAGGCGGGCAGGCGGAGGCCGGCGGGTCTGAGGCGGTGGCCCTGTTCGCCGACCGGGCCCGCCGCGTTGACCCGCACTTCGCCGTGACCCGCGAGTCGGGTCCTGTGGTGGCGCGGCTGGTGCGGCGGCTGGATGGGTTGCCGCTGGCGATTGAGCTGGCCGCTGCCAGGGTGGAGGCGCTCGGGGTGGCGCAGCTGCTGGACCGGCTGGACGACCGGTTCGGGCTGCTGGTCAGCGCTGACCGGCGGGCGGCGGCCCGGCAGCAGTCGCTGGCGGCGACGGTGGACTGGAGTTATCAGCTGCTCGGCGAGCAGGAGCAGGAGGTCTTCCGCCGGCTGTCGGTTTTCCCGGCCCCGTTCACGCTGGAGGCCGCCGAGGCGGTCGCGGGGGAGGGCGCCGGGCCGGTGGTGCTGCACCTGGTGGACTGCTCGCTGCTCGCGCCGCCCAGGACCGGGCCGGATGGCCGGGCCCGCTACCTGATGCTGGAGACCCTGCGCGCCTACGCTGCGGATCGGCTTGCCGATGCCGGCGAGCAGCCCGGGGCCGCCGCCGCGCTGGCCTGGCATGCGCTTCGGGTGGCCGAGCAGGCCGCGGCCGGCTTGCAGACCAGTGCCGGGGAGCTGGCCGCCGCGCGGTGGCTGGACGCCGAGGACGCCGCCGTGCACCAGGGCATGGCCTGGGCTCTGGAGCACGACCGGGCTACCGCGCTGCGCCTGGCGATCGCCCTGGCGCCGTGGTGGCACCTGCGGGGGCGCTTTGTGGCTGGATCCGCGCTGCTGCGCGCCGCCGCCGGGCACGCCGCACCGGACGAGGACGCGTGGTGCGCCGCTCAGCTGTGGCTCGGCTGGCTGGCCCTTGGCACCAACGAACTCGTCGGTGCGCTCGGTCACTTCACGGCGGTTCGTGCCGCCGCCGCGGCCTGCGGGCCGTCGCCGGCGCTGGCTGACGGGCTGGCCGGCAGGTCGGCAGCCCTGCTGAACGTCGGCCGGATCCCCGAGGGGGCCGAGGATGCCCGCCGCGCGCTGGCCGTCGCCCGGGAACTCGGCTACCCGGCCGGCGAGGCGCTGGGTCTGATGCACATCGGCCTCGCGGCTTCCTACACCGGCGATCTCGAGAACGCGCTGGCCTGGGCGCGGCAAGCCCAGCGGATCGACCCGGCAACCATCCCCGGCTGGGTTGCCCGGCTGTGCGATGCATTCCTGACAGATGTCCTGATCGAAGCCGGTGAGGTGGCCTCCGCGCAGCTACGTTGTGCGGAGGGGCTGGCCCGGGCCCGGCTGGCAGGCTCCCTTTTCGATCAGGCGAATTGCTTGCAGCTTATGGCGGAACTGGACCGGCAAGCGGGGCACATCTCCGAGGCCGGGGCGCACCTGCGGGAAGCACTCGAGATCGCCGCGCGGATCGGCTTCCGGATCCGCCTGATCTGCTGCCTTGACGACTGCGGGCACCTGTGCGCGGCGACGCTTCACTGGGCCGAAGCCGTCACGATCTGGGCGGCGTACGCCGCGTGCCTGCAAGACGACGGGATGTCCGATCTGCCGCTTGAGGCGCGGCGCCGCCGGGAGCCGCTGCGGCAGGCCGGCCAAGTACTGGGACCCGGCCTGATGCGCGCAGCCGAAGAACGCGGCGCGGCCATGACGCTGGCCACCGCCGCTGAGTTCGCCGCCATGCTGGCCGCCGCCCGCCCGCAGCAACCGCCAGCACCGACGGGCCTGCCACAGCTCAGCCCGCGGGAACGGGAACTGGTCACCCTGGTCGCCCAGGGGCGCACCGATGCCCAGATCGCCGGGCAGCTGTACATCAGCGTGCGCACCGTCCGCTCCCACCTTGACCGCATCCGCGACAAGACCCGCTGCCGGCGCCGCGCCGACCTGACCCGGCTGGCCCTGCAGGCCGGCCTCGTCTAGCCAGGCTGTACCGATCCAAATCCCGTGACGGAGACGTGACCTGCATGCTTGCAGACCGGCCAGGCCACTTGGATCTACTCGCTGACGACGCCTCCGAGCACCTTGCGGCGGCGGATCTCGGCACCTGGCGGAACCGCGGCGGGCTCGTCAAGCCTCGGGGGAAGCTGGTTCCGGGATTGACGGGGCCGGTGGTCGTTACAGTGCGCCGCGTACCCGGACAGCACGGCGCCCGCGTGCCGCTGGTCGCAGGTCAGCAGCCGGCCGGTGCACTCTGTCCTGGCAGTTCGCACGAACCCTTCGGCGAAGCAATGGGAGCACGTCGTCAACGACATCCCGTCCGGATGATCGGTACCGGCGTGTGCGGTTGACGCACCGGTTCCATCCGCTGTCAGGCTGGGACTTCGAGTTCGTCGCGCACCGTCAGGACTGGGGTGAGGACCGGGTCCACCTCCATGCCGAGAACGGCCTTCTGTTCTCCCCTCCTGCCGGGTGGACAGACGTTACGCCCGCCGATCCTTTCGTGGTTATCGCGGACGCCGCTGCCCGTTCACCGCTGGCGGCCTGCTGGCGCTGGCTGATCTGATAGACCGGCTGGGTCCCTGCCCTAGATGATCACCCGGTCAATGTCTAGAGGTAGCGGTGCCGGCCTGCTGTCCGCGCAACCGGGCAACGCACTCCGCGCTGCCGCAGGTCCGGCCAGAGCCCAGGCGCTGCCTGCCGCACGGGCAGGCCGGCGGCAGGCGGGCCAGCCACGCGGCATACGCGAGCAGTTCGGCAGGGCCGCCATTGCCCGGGACCGAGACGACGGGCCGGATGCGGCCGCCGGGCAGGGCAAGCCACTCCCGCGGCCAGTCTGCGGCGGGGCTGCCCGGCATGGGACCCATTGCCCAATCTTCGCTGCTTCGGAACCCGCCAGATCCGTTCCCCCGCGGAGCCGGTGAGCGACTCCACGATCCTGCCGTAGCTGCCGGGCTCTGCTCTGCGGATCACGCGCCCGATCGTGTGGATGACCGGGCAGCCGCCCAAGGCCCGGGGCAACGCTGCCTGGCAGGCGCGGACTTAGGTCACCGATCTTCCTTGCTGTGCTCAGAGCCTGCCACCAGGCGGCTGGCCTGCGGTACCCCACCTCGTGACCTCTTGCACATCACCAATGGCGATATGACGCTGCCGCCGGCGGTGATGGAAGAGCTGTTCTGGAAGGTAGCCGGGCCGCTGGCCGGCGACGGCAATGATGATGGCGACGGCGGCCCTGTGCTGGTGCTGGGCGGGATGCCGGTGTGCGGTACCGGCGGGGTGCTGGTCGCCCTTGCCGATACCCCGGCGAACCGGGCGATGTTCGGCTGCACGGGCACCCG